>BNJV01001711.1_pt1 | contig 41149 bp, 91 predicted proteins | sample 8540591 | NCBI WGS metagenome assembly BNJV01 (sample SAMD00202457, study PRJDB9452) | human saliva metagenome | host: Homo sapiens
CTGATGACGCCGGCCTGGATGTGGGGTCATGGAGGGCTGGTGTGATCAGGCTCGGAGTGGCGAGGGACACCGTCACGAGGGATCGCCGAGGCGCTGCTTGCCCGGTCCCCTGCACTCCGATGGCGGCCTCAGGCTGTCCCGCTGCGGGAATCGGGGTTGACACCCGAGACCGGGCGGTGGCCGACTGGCTCCACCGGGTGCTGGGCTATGAAGAACGTGACGGTGTCACCCTTCTGTAAAGGCATCCTGCGGCTTGAGCTAGCTCACCCAAGCAGACGAGCGAAATGACCTCCTAACCTAGAGGGCGGGATGAATGAGCAGCCACTCTAAATGGGCGACGACCAAACACAAGAAGGCGGTCATCGACGCCAAGCGCGGCAAGCTGTTCGCCAAGTTGATCAAGAACGTGGAGGTGGCTGCACGGATCGGTGGCGGGAGATCAGCGGCAAACCCCGACACTCTATGACGCCATCCAGAAGGCTAGAAGTCCAGCGTCCCCAATGAGCAACATCGACCGGGCCGGTCAAACGTGGCTCCGGGGCGATCTCCGGTGGTGCCGACTACGAGACGATCATGTGAGGCCTACACGGTCCCTCGGGCATTGCGATCCTGATCGAGTGCCTGACCGACAATCGGAACCGTTCTGCCTCGGATGTCGTGTCTCGGTCACCCGCAATGGCGGCACGATGGCCGATGTCGGCTCGGTGCAGCGCCTGTCTCGCCCGCAAAGGGGGTCGTCGTGGTCCCCAAACAGCAGGATGGCCGGGAAATCTCCGAGGACGACCTGCTGGAGGCGGCTCTCGAGGCAGGCCTGGAGGAGGTCAGCGACGAGGGCGAGTCCTGGGAGGCCATCTGCGATCCAGAGCGACACCGTGGAGGTTCGCAAGGCGGTCGAGGTCGGCGGGTTTCGACTATGACTCCTCGGAGGTGCAGTTCGTCGCCTCCTTCGACCAAGAGGTCGACACCGTGGAGGTCGCGCAGAAGATATTCCGGATCATCGACGCCCTCGAAGACTCTGACGACGTCCAGAACGTGTTCACCAACCTCGACCTCACACCGGAGGTGGCCGCGCCCTCGAGTCTGAGGATTGATCGTCTACAATCCCGAACTGATGTTCTGAGAAGAAGCGCATTCTGGGGATCGACCCTGGTCTCACCCGGTGCGGCATTGGCGTGGTCGAGGGCACGGTGGGACGTCCCCGCTGTTCGTGGGCCGTCGGGTGGTCACACGAGCCCGGACCTGGACCCTAGCGCATCGGCTGCTTGCAGGTCGAGTCGGGGCTGGAACGGTGGTTCATGGACATCGTCGATGTGGTGGCGATCGAGACGTGTGTTCGCCCAGCACAACACGGCCTCTGTGATCGACACCGCCCAGGCCGCCGGTGTCGCGGCTTTGGTGGCTGCCCGGCGGGGACTCCCCGTCACCTTCCACACCCAGTGAGGTGAAGGCTGCCATCACCGGATCAGGACGGGCTGATAAGTACAGGTGACCTCCATGGTCACCAGTCCTGAAACCCAGCGCACCGCCCAGGCCCGCCGACGCAGCTGACGCCTTGGCGCTGGCGGTCTGTCACGCGTGGCGTGGCGGCCACACCAACCGGTACGTGCGGCCCTGGCCGCGGCGGCGGGAGGAAAAACGATGATCTCCAGTTGACGGGCACCGTTGCAGCAGCGAGGGCGGCCTGGTTCGTGATCGATGTCGGGGAGTGGGGTTCCGCGGTCATTGCACCCTCGAGCCACGGCGGCCGCGCTGCGGCCTGGGGAGCCAAGCACCCTCCACGTCCCTCGTGGTGCGTGAGATTCCCTGACCTTGTTCGGGTCCGGCAGCGATTCCGAGCGGGAGGCCTTCGAACTGGTGCAGGGGGCCTCTGGTGTGGAACCCCAGGTAGCGCTTGCCATCTGCTCGAGTGTTGTCACCATCCGACCTGAAACGAGCCATCCTGTCGGAGGATCTGCGTGCTCTGTGCCAGGTCCTGGGATCAACAACAAGAGCGCCCAGAAACTGGTCCTGGAGCTGAGGGACAAAGCCGGATTGCCTCGCTCTAGAGGATACAGGGACCGGCTCCCCGGTGAGCACTGCTGTCCGCAGCGGACGAGGCTGTGGCGCGAACAGGTCAGCGGAGGGCCTGCAGGGACTCGGATGGTCGGCCAGGAGGCTGCGGCGGCCTGCGAGGCCGTGGCCCCCTGGCAGCCGAGGGAGCGGGTGTCGCCCAGCTGATGCGAGCGCGCTCTCGGCACCCTGGCGAAGCGGGTGAGGGATCATCGTGGGTCTTCACGAAGTGGATCCCGTCAGCCGCTCCGAGGAGAGGGACTCGAGCGGTGCTGCGTCCGAAGCGCCTGGCCGAGTTCGAGGGCCAGCCGCGTGTGCGTGACCAGCGGGCTGGTCCTGAACGCGGCCAGGCACCGGAGGCGCCAGCCCAGATCACGTGCTGTTGTCCGGTCCTCCCGGGCTGGGGAAGACCACCCTGGCGATGATCATCGCGGCAGAGCTGGGCGTGAACCTGCGTATCTCCTCCGGCCCGGCGATCCAGCATGCCGGGACCTGGCTGCGATCCTGTCCGGGCTCGACGAGGGGGACGTGCTGTTCCTGGACGAGATCCACCGGCTCGCCCGCCCCGCCGAGGAGATGCTGTATCTCGCCATGGAGGACTTCCGGGTGGATGTCGTGGTCGGCAAGGGGCCAGAGTGCTACCGCGATTCAATTGATCTGCCGCCCTTCACCCTGGTCGGTGCCACCACCCGTGCGGGACTGCTGCCGGGGCCGCTCCGGGACCGTTTCGGCCTCACCGCGCAGCTGGACTTCTACGACGCCGCCGACCTGGCGGGTATCGTCGCCGCCTCCGCCCGGAAACTGGGAGTGCAGCTGCAGGGACGCGGCTGCTGGGGAGATCGCCGGGCGTCTCGCGCGGCATCGCCACGGATCGCCAACCGGCTGCTTCGCCGGGTGCGGGACTATGCGCAGGTGGGCGGGCATGACACGAGTGAGACTCGCCCATGCCCGCGCCGCCCTGGAGGCTCTACGAGGTCGACGAGCGTGGCCTGGACCGTCTTGACCGAGGGAGTGCTTCGCAATCTGTGCACCTTGTTCGCTGGCGGTCCCGTCGGCCTGTCTACCTTGGCGCTCAGCGTCGGGGAGACCGAGACCGTCTCTGGGAGGTCGCCGAGCCCCTTCTTGATCCGCGAGGGCCTGATGATGCGCACGCCACGCGGACGGATCGCCACCTCCGCTGGGTGGCGGCATCTTGGGCTGACGCCGCCCGCTGGTGAGACCGGCATTATTCGGTGAGCTATCCTGACCCACGGCAAACCCGCCAATCTCCTCGTTAGGAATGAATGAACATGACACCTGAGATAGACATGCTCTTGATGGTCTCGTCCTGGTTCGGGGCCTTTGGGTACTTTTAGATGATCCGGCCCCCAGCAGAAGGCGTCTCAACGAGCAGCAAGAGATGTTCAACTCGCTGCCAGCCGGGCTCCCGGGTTGTTCTCACCTCGGGTGTGTCCGCGACCATCGCGCACGTCGCTGAGACCCAGATGATCGTGGAACTTGCCCCGGGAGTCGAGGGTGACCATTCCAAGCAGGCCATCATCCGGCTCGCGAAACCCGACGAGGAGGAGTTCGAGTTCACCGATGAGACCGGTGAGGCGGAGGATCCCGCCGGCGTCCAGGAAGTCGTGGAGGGCTGATGAGGCCCTTGAGGGACGCGGACTCCGGCGTGACTGAGAGAACTCTGTTTCCGAGAAGAACTGAATCGAGACCGTATGGCAACGGCATCCCGTAAACCCCGTCCTGGGCTGACACTGATCATCTTCCTGCTCGCCATTGGAGCGATGTTCAGGACTGCATGTCGGTTTCCGGAACCTGGTCCCCGAAGCTCGGCCTTGACCTGCAGGGCGGTACGACCGTGACCCTGACAGCGACGAACTCGACGGTCGAGAAGAAGTCACTCGAACTGGCCAAGAGCATCATCCAGAAGCGGGTTGACGGGCTTGGGATCGGTGAGGGCCTCGGTGGCCACCTCCGGTGACCGGAACATCGTCGTGTCAGCCCCAACGTCCAGCGCGATGACTTGGTGGGGCTGATCGGCAGCACCCGCACAGCTGACCTTCCGGCCAGTACTGCAGGCCACGCAGGCTGGGCAGCAGACCACGGACGCGAATCTTCCCGGCCTGCCGACCCCCACCCCTGAGCCGGGTGAGACGGGCAGTCTCCTGAGTGTCTCCGATGTCCTTGCTTACCAGGCTTCGCAGCAGGACCGCCTGGGCCTTCAACGAGTTCAAATGCAGGACAAGGTGGAGGCAGCCGCTCGACAAGAGCCACCTTCGCCTGCGATGCGTCAGGGCAGATGAAGTATCTGCTCGGGCCGGCGGCGATCATCGGTCAGCGTGTGTGGTCCCGGGCGAACTCCGGGGTGCCTCAGGGGCAGGTCTCTCCGTCGTGACCTTGGAATTCGACGAGACGGGAACCAGCATCTTCAGCCAGATGACCCAGGCACTGGTCTCCAAGCAGCAGCCGGCGAACCAGTTCGCCGTGGTGCTCGACGAGGGTGGTGCAGTCCGCTCCCCGGATCCAGACAGCGATCACCAACGGCCAGGCGCAGATCTCCGGCAGCTTCACCAATGAGTCTGCGGCGGAACTCGCCAATATCCTGAAATTCGGCGCCCTTGCCGCTGACCTTCGCGTCCTCCCAGGTGGAGACCGTCTCAGCCACCCTGGGCGGCGAGCAGCTGCGAGTCGGCCTGATTGCCGGCGGCATCGGCCTGGGCTCGTGATCCTGCACTGCATCGCGTACTACCGAGGCCTTGGCCTCGTCGTGATCGAGTCTCCTCGGTGTGGCCGCGCTCGACCTACTCCCTCCGCATGTGGTGCTGGGTGAGGCCAGTGGCTTCACTCTCAACCCACCGGCGATCGCTGGCGCCATCGTCGCGATTGGCGTGACAGCCGACTCCTTCGTCATCTACTTCGAACGCATCCGCGACGAGATACGCGACGGGCGAAGTCTCAGATCCGCCCTGACAACAGGCTCGGGTCGAAAGCCAGGCCCACGATCCTGGTCGCCGACATGGTCTCGATCCTGTCCGCCATCGTCTGTACATCCTCGCTGTCGGTGCTGTGAAAGGCTTCGCTTTCGCACTCGGCCTGACCACACTGATCGACCTGGCGGTGTGTTTCTTCTTCACCAAACCCCTCGTGCAGGTGCTGGGGCGCACGAAGTTCTTCGGCGAAGGCCACAAGCTCTCGGGGCTTGACGCCAGCCACATGGGCGTCACCCGGGACTCCACTGCTCGGACGCCGAACCCGCCGCACCCACCACGCCAAGGAGGCCTGATGTCCGCCAAGCATGGGCTCGCCCACCGTTTCTACACGGGCCAGGTCTCCTACGACTTCGTCGGTCACAAGAAGTTCTGGTACTCCTTCTCCGCCATCATCTCGCCATCTGCTGCCAGCCGTCGGCCTCAGAGGGCTGTCGCTCGGAACCGAATTCAGGGGCGGACCGATTTCAGGTGTCGATGCCGGTGACGGAGGAGCACCATCGACGACGTGCGCGTCCAAAGGTTGCTGGCTTTGACGCCAAGGACTTGGAAGCCCAGGTCTTCTCCCTTGGGGAGAACGCCGTGCGCATCCAGACCCGTCCCCTTACCGAGGAGGAGACCATCTCGGTGCGCGCCGGTATCGCGGAGCTGGCCAATGTGCAGCCTGGCGATGTCACGTACACGGCTATCGGCGCCTCGTGAGGGTGAGCAGATCCTCAGCCAGGCGCTGGTAGCCCCTCGCTGTGTTCATCACGCTGGTCATGGTGCTGATCGGTTTTGGTTCCGGAACTGGAAGATGTCCCTGGCGGCCGTCATAGCGCTGGGACGCGACCTGGTCGTCACCATCGGCATCTACGCTTTGGCCGGGCTATCGGTCACGCCGGCGACTGTGATCGCTGTGCTCACCATCCCTCGGCTATTCCTTGTACGACACCGTGGTGGTCTTCGACCGGGTGACGGAGAACACCAAGAACCTGAAGGACAGTAGGCAGACCTACGGTGAGGCTGCAAACCTGGCGATCAACCAGGTCCTGATCCGGTCCCTCAACACCACGCTGATCGGGCATCCCTGCCGGTGACGGCGCTGTTAATCGGCGGCTCCATGCCGCCCCACAGCCCTCTCGAGGACCTCGGCCTCGCGCTGTTCATCGGCATGATCGCGGTGCCTACTCGTCCATCTTCATCGCTACCCCCCTGCTGGTGCAGATGAAGGAACGGGAACCAGCCCAGGTTGCGCACCGGGCCTCGCTGGCCCGCAAGGCCGAGCGGGCAGCGGCCAAGGCCTCGCGTACGTCCGGAGAAGAGGACGGGTGACAGACTCCATGGCATCTGAAAAGGACGATGAGGCCGTCTCCGCTCTGCCACCGCCGAGAAACGACGGCAGCGCAGCAACCCTCCCGTGCGCAACGGAAGCTTCAGAAGCGATGAGCCTGGTCTCCTCCTGATTGCGGACGTCCCGGACTGGCCCAAACCAGGTGTGATCTTCAAGGACATCACTCCGCTGCTGGCCTCTCCAGAGGGGTTCCGGCAGGCCGTTGACGCGATCGTCACCTCGGCACCCGAGGCCATCGACGTGGTGGTCAGGATGGAGGCCCGTGGATTCATCTTCGCAGCGCCCGTGGCTCTCGCCCTCGGAGCTGGTTTCGTCCCCGTCCGCAAACCCGGGAAGCTGCCCCGGCCTGTGCTGAGCGAGTCCTTCGATCTCGAGTACGGCACGGAGACGCTGACGATGCACGCCGACGCCCTCGTGTCAGGGGCGCGCGTACTCGTCGTGGACGATGTGCTTGCCACGGGCGGCACCATCGCGGCCACGGCGGCCCCTGCTGAAACGGCTTGGCGCGGAACTGGTGCACGTCAGCGTACTGCTGGAGCTCACCGCTCTCGGGGCGGGGAACGCCTGGCCACCCAGGGAATCAGCAGCTGTTCGGCGGTTCTGACAAGCTAGGGCTGTGGGCAGGCTGAGGAAACGGGTTCCCATGGGGTATGCCACCTCGATGGTGAGCATGCCCCGCCCGCGTGTGAGGCCACTACGTGAACTGGGCAAACGTGCTCTGTGGGCGCTCCTGCTGCTGATGGTCAGCACGTTCATCGTGTGGCTGGACCGTGGCTCGTATGTGGACAACATCCGGCACGATGGGGTCCAGTTTCATCGACGCCTCTGTACTACTCGACGGTGACGATGACCACCACGGGCTACGGCGACATCACCCCGCTCGCCCCGCATGCCCGGCTCCTGAACGCCATCCTCATCACCCCGATGCGTGTCGGCTTCCTGGTCCTTCTGGTCGGCACCACTATTGCCGTGCTGGCAGACGAGGGCAGCCGCACCATCCGTGACCTGCAGTGGAGGCAGAGAATGCGCAATCATGTCGTCGTCATCGGCTACGGCACGAAAGGACGCAGCGCCATCAACACGTTGCGCCGCCATGGAGAACCCGATGACCGGATAGTGGTCATCGACAGCAGCGACGTCGCAGTCAGCGAGGCGAACCTGGATGGCCTGGCCGCGTTCCTGGGGGACGCGACGCGCCGTGACCCGCTGCGGCGGGCCGAGGTATCCAAGGCCCGCAAGATCATCATCTGCCTGTCCCGTGATGACGCGGCGATCTTGACGACCCTGACCGCAAGGCAGCTGAATCCCGGCGCGAGCATCATCGTCAGCGTGCGTGAGAAGGACAATGTCGCCTTGGTGCAGCGGTCGGGAGCCACCTCGGTGGTGACCTCCTCGGACACCGTCGGGCGGCTACTCGGGCTCTCCGCGGTCGGACCGGAGCTCGGGAGCCATCATCCAGGACCTGCTGACTGCCGGGACCGGGCTTGAGGTGCAACAGCGGCAGGCCATGCCCAGTGAGGTTGGACAGTCCCCGCATGACATCAAGTCAGAGCAGGTGATCGGCATCATCCGCAACGGCACGCTGCGGGCGTTTCTATGACTCCACCGCATCCAAGATCCAGACCGGCGATCAGCTGATAGTCGTTCGCCGTGCTGAACGGCCTGTTCCGCAGGACACCGATGACTGAGCCGCGGTTCTCTCACCCTGAGCGCATTACACTGCCCCATGGCTGATCAGGTTACGCAACGGGGGCGTTGCAGCGCCTGACCAGTGGGCCGGAACAGCCGCGGTTGCGGATGCGTCACCGCCTGGCCCGGCTCGGAGCGGTCAGGCCTCGCTCTGCCGTGCTCGACCCGTTGTTCAAGATCGTCAGGCCAGCCATCCCAAGGCCGATCTCGCGCTCATCGAGCATGCCTACCGCACCGCTGAGAAGCTTCACCGAGGCCAGAAACGTAAATCCGGGGATCCCTACATCACCCATCCGCTGGCAGTCGCGACCATTCTCGCCGAGCTGGGCATGACTGGAGCCGGTACTGGTGGCAGCGCTGTTGCGTCGACACCGTCGAGGACACCGACTACACCCTCGACCAGTTGAGGGACGAGTTCACCGACGAGGTGGCCCGGATGGTCGACGGGGTCACGAAACTCGACAAAGTGACCCTACGGGGAGACCGCGAAGGCTGAGACCATCCGGAAGATGATCATGGCCACCTCGGAGGAGGTGCGGGTCCTGGTGATCAAGCTCGCCGACCGCCTCCACAACATGCGCACCATCGGGTTTCTCAGGCCAGACAAGCAGGTCCGGATCGCGACCGAGACCTTTGAACATCTTCGCACCGCTGGCTCACCGGCTGGGGAATGAACACGGTCAAATGGGAGCTGGAGGATCTGTCCTTTCCAGGCCATCGAGACCCAAGGTGTACTCGGAGATCGCGGACTTGGTGGCGCAGCAGGCCCCAGGCAGGGGAGCGTTATCTGCGGGATCTGATCGCGCAGATCCGGCAACTGATGGCGGACAACAGGATTAAGGCTACCATCTACGGCCGTCCCCAAGCACTTCTATCTCGATCTATCAGAAGATGATGGTCCGCGGCCGTGATTTCGCCGACATCTATGACCCTCATCGGCTGCGGGTGCTGGTAGACGATGTGCGTGATTGCTATGGCGCGCTGGGGTGGCGCACTGCAGGTGAAGCCGATCCCCGGGTCGTTTCAAGGACTACATAGCCAACCCCAAGTTCAACATGTACCAGTCGCTTCACACCACGGTGCTTGGCGACCGGGGGAACCCGTCGAGCTGCAGATTCGCACCCACGAGATGCACCGGCGCGCCGAATACGGTGTCGCTGCTCACTGGAAATACAAGGAGAGCCTGCGCAACGGTGTGACCCCCGGAGGAGGCAGGGCTGCGTGCCATGCACCAGCTTTGGGGTGATGAGCAAGGAGACCGAGGATCCCACGGAGTTCCTGGATTCCGTGCTGTTCGAGATCAATTCCGATGAGATCTACGTCTTCACCCCCAAGGGAGAGGGTGATCGCCCTTCCGACTGGCGCGACCCCCGTAGATTTCGCCTTCTCCGTGCACACCGAGGTCGGGTACCGGTGTATCGGGGCCCGGGTCAATGGCCGTCTCGTGGCGTTGTCGACGAAACTCGTGCAGGGCGACAAGGTGGAGGTACTCACTTCCAAGTCACCGAACGCCGGGCCGAGCCGCGACTGGCTGGGGTTCGTCGCCACCAGCCGGGCCCGGCAGAAGATCAAGCAGTACTCTCGCGGGAACGGCGTGATGAGGCCATAGAGGATGGGAAGGAGATGCTGGCCCGGCAGCTCCGGCGGACCGGTTCCCGATGCAACGGCTTCTCACCCTCGAGAACCCTCACCGCCGTGGCCAACGAGTTGCGCCACCCGGATGTCTCCAGCCTCACATGGCAATCGGGGAAGGGCACGTCGGGCCTCAGTCTGTGGTCACCCACCTGATCGAACTCGTCGGCGGTGAAGACGAGGCCGTCGACGCCATCACCGAGGATGAGGTGGTCCGGAATGAGCGGCAGCGCCCCCGGACAACGGCTGAACCCCGTGTGCTGGTGGACGGGGACCCATCTATGGCCGTCAAACTTGCCCGGTGCTGCCACCCGATCCCCGGAGATGACATCGTGGGTTTCGTCACTCAGGACCGACGGGGTCTCGGTGCACAGGAGCGACTGCACGAACCTGCCAGCCTGCAGGAAACCCCGGAGCGTCTCGTCGATGTGGCCTGGGACACCGCGGGAGGCGGCCAGTTCCCCTGTCACGATCCAGGTCGAGGGAATCGACAGAGCTGGACTGCTCGCGGACGTCAGCCGGGTCATCTCGGATCTGCACGTGGACATCCTGGAGGCTGCGCTGACGTCAGGCCGCAACAAGAAGTTCTCGGGAAGCTGACCTTCGAGTCGCCAGACCCCAGGCACCTGAGCCACGTCTTGAAACAGGTACGCCGGGTTCCCCTGGTATCTACGATGCCTTCCGGACCAACGCCCTGACCATTGGGGTGTCACATCCGCTGCGGTGGAACGTGATACGAGATATGAGAGCAGACCCGAAGGCCCGGTTCCAGGCCTTGTACGAGAGCACATCTCGTAACGTCTACGCCTATCTGCGACGGCACGCGACCAGGACCTGGCTGAGACGGTCACGAGCGAGGTGTATCTGAAGGCATGGCGGCACTTCGACGAGCTTGATGCCGACCCCATCGGCTGGCTGCTTGCAGTGGCACGCACGACCCTGCTGGACCACTACCGCTCCCGCGCCCGGCGCAGCCGCCTCACCGATGACTTCTTCACCGTGACCCGCGGTCGCAGCCAGGCGGGGCCTGAGACCACGGTGCTTGAACGGCAGGCGATGCTAACCGCACTCACCCGGCTCAGTGAGGAAGACCGCGAGGCCCCTGCTGCTGGTCGGCTGGGATGGATTGAGTCACAGCTCAGCTGCCAGGGTCCTGGGCTGTTCCAGCCATGCCTTCACGAAACGCCTGTCCCGTGCCCGGCAACGCTTCGAGGAGTCCCTAGATCCCAGGGACGAGATCAGCCGCCGTCCCATCGTCTCCAAGGAATTGTCATGAAAGACCTGCGATCCATCCGTCCGACACCCGCCGATGTTGATGCCGAGTTCACGCCGCCCCGCCGTGCCGCTGTCTTGCACCAGGTCCTGGCCTCAGAGATGGCACCGGTTTCCCACCGCGGATGGTGGCTGGCGGCCGCAGGCGTGGCGGCAGCCGTGACCATCAGCAGCGGTCCTCGTGGTTTCACCGATGGTGCGCGGTACCAGTGCCCCCATAGCCGATCCTGTCCCGCCCGCTGGCTCCCTGGCGGACTCCGAGCCTGCACCGTCCGCCAGCTCCCCGGCAGCGGAACAGTCCGCGCATCCCCGACCCGCAGCCTCCCAAGTCCCTGGTGAAATACGACCTCGGAACGGTGACCTCACCCAAGGTCTTGGAGAAGATCTCCACGGTCACTGGGGATGGCACGACGGCCAAGGGGAAGTATCTGCACACCGTGATCGTCAGCCAGCAGACCAAGGAAGGCACCAGAGTCCTTGACGGCTACACCGATGCGGACGGCTGGCAATGGCGCCATGACACCATGACCGCTGAGAATGGCTCCGGCAACGTGATGGAGAGCTGGAAAATCTTCGGCGGCGACTTCACAAAGGACGATGTCAGCTCCTTGCCAGCCGACCCCTGATGCCCTGATGCCGCGCTGCGGGCAAGGGCGGTAGCAACTCGACGGACGAGCGGGTTTTTCAAAGGGAATCGATGAGGCCCTCCACTCGGGCCTGGCCTCGCCGGAGCTGAGGGCCGCGGCCATCAAGGTGCTGCAGAAGATCGCAGAGAACCCGCAGAAACCAGCCCCCGACAAAGAAGGCGTCCTCGCCACACCGAAACTCGAGGTGGCCGAGCTGGCCCTGCCGGATGGCAGCCCCGGGTACCGGGTGATGTTCTACGGACCAGGAGCCGTCCCGGCGTCACCCAGTCTCGTCCTCGACGCGACAGGCCAGCTCCTGGAGACCAGCAGTACCCTACGACGGCAGCGACCCGGAATTCCCCCGGACCCCAAGAACTATGCCAGCCAGGTTCAGGTCCGGGAGTATGTCGACCAGCTGCCGGGCCGAGTTCGTCTCCCGGCTCGGCACCGAGCGGGTGGAAAAAGGAGGGATAACACCCTGGCCACCAGACGAGGCTGGCCCCTCGCCATCGAATGGTGAGGGCCAGCCCGGTGCCCTGTCCTCAGGCGTCCCGGAACTCCTGGAGGGTCTCCTGCGCCTGGTTCAGCCAGGATGTGGGTCTCCAGGGATTTCCTGGCGTCCTTGGCCTTCCGGGCATCGCCCTTAGCCTCAGCGTCCTGGAGGTCCCGGGTGAGTTTATCCACCTGAGACTGGAACAGCGCGACGGTGTCCCTCAGCGCGTCTGCGTGCCTCCGGATCGGTGCGGCGCCAGCGTTCAGCTCCAGCTCACCGACATGGTCGGAGAGTTTCCTGACCCGGGAGTCGAGATCTCGCATGGCTCCCCGCGGCACGTGGCCGATCTCGGAGAACCGGCGAGGAACTCGCGCAGGGTGGTTTTAGCGAGCTCCCACATCCGTGACCCCGTCGAGATCGCGTTCTGCCTGCCCCCAGGAGCGCCTACCTTCTTGTTCAGGTTCTCAGCCTGCTCCCCCATCCAGGGCATGCTGCGCGGCGGAACGGGCATTGGAAGAACTGGTCCCTAGCGCGCATGGAACTGCGACCACAGGGCCTCGTCATCAGCGCGCCGGGCGGAACCGGCTGCTTTCCAGCGGGTCATCAGCTCGCGGAACGCGCCGGCGGTGGGTCCCCAGTCGGTGGATTCAGCCAGCGGAATGGCTTCCGCGATGATCTGCTCTTTGACACGTTTCGCCTCGTCACGGCGGGCGTTCAGCTCAGCGAAATGTGCCTTGCGCCGACGCGTGTACTGCGTCCGGGCGGAGCTGAAACGGTGCCAGAGCTCGTTGTCAGTGGTGCGGTCGATGCGGGGAGCGTCTTCCACTCTTCCAAGAGCTCCCGGAACCGGTCAACTCCCATGCCGCCAGTCGTTGCCAGCGGCCAGTGTCTCTGCCTCATCCACCATGGTTTGTTTCGCGGCGATGGTGTTGGCGTTCTGCTCAGCGCGAGCGGCCTTTGCGGGCCTCGATCTGGGCAGGGAGCAGTTCCTCCAGGGTGTCCAGCCGCGCCGTCAGAGCTGCAAGATCGCCCACGGCATTCGCCTCGGAGACGTTGGTGCGCGCTGTGGCGATGGCCTTCCGGGCCTCTTCGGGGACATCGCCTGGGTCTCTGACACGCGACGAGCAACGTCACCTCGGCAGCCAGGTTCTCGTAGCGCCGCGTGTAGAACGCCAGGGCCTCTTCGGGGGTCGAGTCGAGGGGACCCTGCCCAACACTTCTCTCTGTGTCACCGATGCGGACGTAGACGGTGCCGTCGGGATCGACGCGACCAAATTCCGCGGGCGCTTGCTGTTCGCTCATGCACACAATCTAGCGGTCAAACCCGTCAGGGACAGACGGGTGTGAATCATCGCCTGTCCCGGCGTCACAACCGGGTTCCGCAATGACACGGCCATCCTCTGGGATTCCGCGTCCTCTGCATGACCTGGCCTGCGGATCTCGTTCTCGGCACACCACTGGCCACCATGCCAGCACGCCGCCTCGAACCTCTAAGGTAGGCGAGTGCGCATTGAAACCATCCCGTCTCCCCTGGACCGCTAACTGCTATCTGATGGCAGCCGATCAGGGCACGGGCTGCCTTGTCGTTGACCCTGGCGTCAAGGGATCTGAAGTGGTCTCTGCCGCCCTGGACCGGCTTGGCTGGATCCCGGAGGCCATCGCGTGCACCCATGCGCCATCTCGACCATTCCGGGGACGCAGCGACCCTGGCTGCGTGTGGGGAACCCCGGTCTACTGCGCGGCCGCTGACCAGGGAAATGCTCTCAAGCCCTCTGCGGGGCTGGGGACGCGCCTGGTGCCGCTCATCAGGCAGCTCATCGGCGAGGACCGCCTGAGCGTACCGGGGATCTGCGCGATCACGCGCCTTCCAGATCCCGTGCGGGCTCAGGGGTGGAGCCCCACGCCGCCCTGGGCACACCCTGGTTCCACGCTCCTCGGCGTGGGCGATGGATCCGACAGCGTGCTCCTGACCGGGGACGTCCTGTCCAGGGAACCATCGGACGGACCGATCTGCCGGGCGGCGACCTGCGACAGATGCGCTCCACCCTGCGCCGGATCATCGAGATCTTCCCGGACAACACTGTGCTCTTGCCCGGGCACGAGAACCCACCACCATCGGGGCTGAGAAACTCACCAACCCCTACCTGCAATCCGATTTCCTGAAGGACTGAGCCATGGCACGCCCCAAACCAATCTCTGGTTTTCCCCTGAGTTCCTGCCCGCCGGGCGCCTGGTCGAGAACCAGGTACTCGGTGCCATCACTTCCACCTTCGAGCTTCATGGCTTTCGCCCCCATCGAGACCAGGGCAGTTGAGCCTCTCGGGCAGCTGGCCCGCAAAGGAGAGATCGACAAGGAGATATACGTCGTCAGGCGCCTGCAGTACTCAAGCCGGGGAGGCCGACGAGCTTGGCCTTCACTTCGATCTGACGGTGCCTTTCGCCCGTTACGTGCTGGAGAACTCCGGACACCTCAACTTTCCGTTCCGCCGCTACCAGGTGCAGAAGGTCTGGCGAGGTGAACGCCCGCAGGAGGGCCGCTACCGCGAGTTCACCCAGGCCGACATCGATATCGTCGGCCAGGACAGGCTGGCAGATCACCACGACGCTGAGATCCCCCTGGTGGCTCTCGACGTCTTCGGCAGGCTGCACCGCGATCTGGGCCTGCCCCGGTGAGCATCCGGGTCAACAACCGGAAGCTCTCAGAGGGTTTCTACCGGGGACTGGGGATCGATGACACGGCGGCGGTGCTGCAGCGCGTCGACAAATACGACAAGGTCGGTCCTGACGTGGTCGCCGAGCTGCTGACCGAACAGGTGGGGTTGAGCACCGCCCAGGCCCGCTCCTGCGTCGCACTGGCCGGGATCAGCGCCGACGATGAGTCCTTCGCCGACCAGGTGCGCTCCCTCGGCGTCACCCATGAACTGCTCGATGAGGGGCTGGCTGACCTCGCGGCGCTCATCCGCATCGCGCGCGAGGCCGAGCCGGGCCGCGTGGTCGCGGACCTGAAGATCGCCCGCGGCCTCGACTACTACACAGGCACCGTGTACGAGACTCTACTGCTGGGATCAGAGAAGCTCGGATCAGTGGCCTCGGGCGGCAGGTACGATTCGCTGGCCAGCGACGGAAAGGCGACTTTCCCCGGCGTCGGCTACTCCTTCGGCGTGACCCGGATACTCGCCCCCTCATCGGGAGGGAGCGCTGACCGCGACCCGCAGTGTCCCCTCAGCGGTCCTGGTGGCCGTGGACTCGGAGGAGACCCGCCACCGGGCGATATCCGTGGCACGGCGGCTGCTGCGAGCGCGGCATCGCCTGCGAGGTGGCACCCAAGGCCGACAGGTTCGGCCGCCAGATCCGGTTTGCCGAGCGGCGAGGGATTCCCTTCGTCTGGTTCGGCGCGGGGTTGACGACTCGGTGAAGGACATCCGGTCAGGGGAACAGCTGCCTGCGGATCCGGGCAGTTGGCGGCCTGCCGCGCAGGACGCCGTTCCGCGTGTGATCCAAGGTGGTTGAAAACTTCTGGACAGGGGGTTGCTTCTGCCCGAGGCAGGTTAGGCTCGCCTTCCGTTTGAAGCGCAGCGCCTAATGCAGGAATCGGATGTTTCTGGCCTCTTTCCTCATCGGCCTCAGGGAAGGCCTTGAGGCTTCGCTGATCATCGGCATACTGATCGCCTATGTCCGCAAGCAGCAACGCGACGAGGTGGTGGGAAAGATCTGGCTGAGGGTCATCCTCGCCGTGATCATCGCCGCCGGTCTCGGGCGCTCTTCACCTTCGGACGCTATGGCCTGACCTTCGAGGGCCAGGAGATGATCGGCGGCTTCATGTCACTGCTCGCGGTCGTGATGGTCACCTGGATGGTCTTCTGGATGCTCAAAGCGGGGCGCACCATGAAAAGCCGAGCTTGAGTCGAGTGCCGCCGCTGCTCTCGGCGCCGGGTGGGGCATGTTCTGGCTGGCTCTCGTCTCCGTGGGACGGGAGGGCATCGAGACCACCCTGATGCTGTGGAGCTCACTGACCAATCCGCTATCGCTGGTGGCCGCCATTGTCGGGATCCCCTTGCGTCCCTGCGTCCTGGGCTACCTCGTCTACCGGAAATGGTCGGATCAAATTCTCCACCTTCTTCGCCTGGACCGGCCTGTTCTCTGGTTATGCATGACTGCCGGCATCCCTCGCCTACGGCATCCATGACCTCCAGGAGGCCAGAATCCTGCCCGCCGTTCTCCGGGGCGCCCATCACACCGACGGACTTCCGCACGGGAGATGTGCTGGTCGGATTCTTCACAGAACAGCCCCTACTGGGGTGCGCCGTTCCCGTTCGGCTGGGCATTCGACCTGCAGAAGGTCATCGACTCCGCCAGCACCCTGGGGGCCCTCCTGAAGGGAACGGTGGGATTCACTGATGAGCTGGCTTGAAATCGTCGCCTCGGGCCATCTACCTGGCGATCGTCCTCCCTGATGTTCATCCGTCAGGGCTCTTCCACGAAAAGGAAACCGGGAAAGATAATGAAGTCTCTACATCTGCGTAGCCTTGCCGCTCTGGCGGCAGGGAGCTCTGCTCCTGGCAGGCTGCACCGAGAACAAACCTGCACAGGAAGGTGCTGCCTCGAGCGGAGCCAGTGGGGCCAGCAACGCCCTGAACGTCACATCGACCAACGACGACTGCCAGGTGTCCGCGGCCTCCGCATCCTCCGGCAACGTCACATTCACCATCAAGAATGATGGTGCCAAGATCACCGAATTCTACCTCCTGGCCTCCGACGGGCTCCGTATCGTCTCAGAGCGTGAGAGCATTGCGCCCGGTGCCACGGCGGACCTGACGGTCAGCCTGCAACCAGGTGACTACTTCACTGCCTGCAAACCGGGCATGCGTGGCACCAACGTGGGCAAGACGGCCTTCAAGGTGACGGCGACCCCGTCGAACTCTCCGGTGACGACCAGGCTCTGTTTGACAAGGCGGTCCAGGACTATGTGATTTCGTGAAGAACGAGGTCTCCGCACTGGTGCCGAAGACCGACGAGTTCGCGAAGGCCTACATGGCCGGAGATGACGAGAAGGCCAAGCAGATGTTCGCCTCCACCCGGGTGCACTCACGAACGGATCGAGCCCATCGCCGAGGCGCTCGGGTGCTCGACCCGCGGATCGACTACCGCGAGATCAACTATCTCGCCGAAGCCGACCAGTTCAAGGAGGACGACCCGACCTTCACCGAATGGCTGGGATCCCACCGCATTGAGAAAAGACCTGTGGGTGCCTGCGGCCGATGCCGTGCAGCCTGACGGGCACATCCGCCATGGAGGGCTGGAGCCCTCAACCCCTGAGGACCGCAAGAGGATCGGTGAGGCCCTGATCGCCGACGTCAACAAACTAGGGAGACGGTCAGCGACCCCAACTTCATCAAGGATCAGGGAGTGTCGATCTCCACGGTCCCAATGGTGCATCCGGGTTGCTTGAGGAGATCTCACCAACAAGGTCACCGGTGAGGAGAACTGGTGGAGCCACTACGACCTGTGGGATTTCAGGCCAACCTGCAGGGCGCCAAAATCGCCTTCGACCTGGTCGCTCCCATCGCCGAGCGCAAGGGCGAGGAGGGCAAGGCGCCGGGCCCAGATCAACACCGAGTTCGGTGAGCTCCAGTCGCTTCTGGACCAGTACGGCTCCCTCGACGCGGGATACGTCCTCTACGACAAGGTCACTCTGATCAGCAGAAGGAGCTCAGCGACCAGATCAACGCCACGCGTGAACCCCTGTCGAAGCCGGCTGCCACGGTCCTCGGATTCAGTGATGTCAGACGAGCTGGGGTTGAGCGACCAGTCAGGGGCTGTCGAGACGGGGCATGCTCGCCTGGGCGGGCACCGCGACCAGCCCTCGCCGGCCCTAGGCGCGGGAGGATTCTTCGCCTCCCGCGCCGTCGGTCCCCGTCAGGGAAAAGGTCCTCTGACGGGGCAGGCGAGGCCCTGGAATATCCGTTCTACGGTGAGCACCAGGCGGGAATCATCACCCCGCCCAGGAGCAGCTTCACTTCGCCGCCTTCGACGTGGGGTCCGACCAGTCCAGGGAGGACCTGATCGAGTTGCTCAGAGACTGGACCTATGCCGCCTCCCCGGCTCGTTCAAGGACTGTCTGTCAGTGCGGGCGGGGCCTTCGAGGAAAACCCGCTGGCCCCGCCAGACGACACGGGGAGGCAGCCGACTTCGGGCCCCTGTGGGCTGACGATCACGTTCGGTTTCGGGTCGGTCGCTGTTCGTCGACTCCGAGGGCAGGGACCGGTTCGGCATCGCCGACAGAATGCCCAAGGAGTTCACCAAGCTGCCGAAGATGGTCAGCGACTTCATCCAGCCCTGCCATCTCCGAGGGCGACCTGTGCGTCCAAGCGTGCGCGAATGATCCCCAGGTAGCCGTGCATGCCATCCGCAACCTCACCCGGCTGGCTTTCGGCCGGGCGTCGCTGCGGTGGTCGCAGCTGGGATTCGGCGGGCGTCGTCGACCTCGAAGGAGCAGCAGACCCCGCGGAATCTGTTCGGCCAGAAGGATGGCACCAACAACCTGAAGGCCGAGGAGCCCGAGAAACTCGCGGAACATGTCTGGATCTCTGAGGGTCCCGAGTGGGCGCACGGTGGCTCCCTACCTGATAGCGCGCAAGATCATGATGACCATCGAGGTCTGGGATGGGGTGCGCCTGGAGGAGCAGGACCGCGTGCTCCGGACGTGCCAAGGGGTCAGGGGCTCCGCTCTCGGGAGGCGATGAGTTCACCACCCCGGACTTCAAGAAGCTGGGCGACGATGGGAAGCCGCTGATTGACACCCGCTCGCATGTGGCGCACCACCCGGACAACAATGGCGGGATCCACATCCTGAGGCGCGCCTACAACTTCGTGGACGGCAATGACCAGCAGGGGCGGCTTGCGGCCGGGTTGTTCTTCCTAGCGTTCGTGAAGGCCCCGGCCCGGTTCGCGAAAATCCACCGGAACATGTCGCGCGACGACATGTTCGTCGAATATCTGAAAACCCACTCGAGCGGGTCTATCTGGTGCCTCCCGGATCAGCGAGGGCGAGTCATCGGGCAGAGGCTGTTCGCCCAGTAAGATTATCGCTGCGCTGCACCGTCTATGCAGCCAGAACGGAGAGGAAATCACATGTTGCGCACACACCATGCGGGTGAGCTGAGAGCCGCAGACGTGGGGGAAGAGGTGGTGCTCACCGGCTGGGTGGCGAAGCGCCGGGACCATGGCGGTGTGGCCTTCATCGATCTGAGGGACGCCTCCGGCATCGCCCAGGTCGTGGTCCGTGATGAGGTGCTGGCTCCTCTGGCGCGCACGATCTGCGCAATGAGTTCTGCATCAAGGTGGCTGGTGTGGTCGAGCTGCGGCCTGAGAGGAAACGCCAACCCCTGACTTGCCTACAGGCGAGATCGAGTGGCGATCTCTGAACTGGAGGTGCTCAACCCTCCGCTGCGCTGCCCTTCCAGGTCGACAGAACGCGTCACGCGTCGGCGAGGAGGCACGCCTGAAGTACCGTTATCTTGACCTGCGGCGGCCTGCGCCCGGCAGCCGCCTCCGCCTGCGTTCCAAGGTGAACCAGGCTGCCCGGAAGGTGCTCGGGGAGCGCGATTTCGTCGAGATCGAGACCCCGGACCCTGACCTCGTTCCACCCCTGGAGGAGCCCGTGACTTCCTGGTACCCTGCCCGTCTCAGTCCCGGCTCCTGGTACGCGCTTCCGCAGAGTCCCGCAACTGTTCAAGCAGCTCCTCATGGCGGCGGGCAATGGAACGCTACTATCAGATCGCCCGCTGCTACCGCGACGAAGACTTCCGCGCGGACCGGCAGCCGGAGTTCACCCAGCTCGACATCGAGATGAGCTTTCGTCGATCAGGAGGACGTGATCGAACTTGGGGAGGCCATCATCAGGAGAGTGTGGCGCTCAGGGGATCGAACTCACACGCCCTTCCCCGGCTGACCTTCGCCGAGGCGATGAACCGCTACGGTTCCGACAAACCGGACCGCGTTTCGACGTGGAGCCGACCGAGCTGACCGGAGGTGTTCGCCGCCACCCAGTTCCGGGTGTTCAAAGCCCCCTATGTCGGTGCTGTGGTCATGCCGGGCGGCGCCTCGCAGCCGCGCCGTCAGTTCGATGCCTGGCAGGAGTGGGCGAAGCAGCGTGGTGCCAGGGGCCTGGCGTATGTCACAGTCTCAGACTCCGGGGAGCTGGGGGGCCCGTCGCCAAGAACCTCTCCGCGATGGAGCTGGCCGCCCTGTCCGAGCGCACCGGTGCGAAGCCGGGGACTGTATCTTCTTCGCAGCCGGGGAGCGCACCGCCTCTCAGAACCTGCTGGGCGTGCACGCGGAGATCGCCCGCCGCTGCGGCCTGATTGACGAGAATGAGTGGGAGCTTCCTGTGGGTGGTTGACGCGCCCTGCTCAAACCGGCCTCAGGAGGCCAAGGCCGAGGGCGATGTCGCTGTCGGTGAGGTGCCTGGACCGCCGTTCACCATGCTCACATCACCCAAGCCAGAGTGGCTTGCTACCTTCGATGAGCATCCGGGGCAGGCGACGGCCTATGCCTACGACACTGGTCTGCAACGGCAACGAGCTGGGCGGTGGGTCCATCCGTATCCATCGCCGCGACGTGCAGGAGCGGGTGTTCAAGGTGATGGGGATCACGCAGGAACAGCGCAGGAGAAGTTCGGATTCCTGCTGGAGGCCTTTCTGCCTTCGGTGCACCGCCGCACGGCGGTATAGCGTTCGGCTGGGATCGGGTCGTCACCCTGCTCAGCGGCGCCGAGTCGATTCGTGAGGTCATCGCCTTCCTGGAAGTCGGGAGGTGGCTATGACCCTTAACTGCCGCGCCGGCACCGATCACCGCTCAGCAGCGAAGGAGGCGGGAGTGGACTCGGTCCCGAAGGACAAGCTCCAGGCGTGAATCCCGGCCGGGCAGCACCAGAAACGGCAGTAGAGGGAGGCTTCCCAGGGGCCTCTACTGTCAGGCCTTGCCTGCTGCTTCCTGCCGCGCTGAGCTGAGGGATGGACCCGGCGCTGGCCAGGATGACCAATGCCATGGCGAGTAGCCCAGGACACTCCAGCTGTTCGCCCAGCAGCAGGAAGGCGAGCGATGCCGCCGCCGCCGGCTCAAGGCTCATCAGGATCCCGAAGGTAGCCTGCGACATATCGTTGCAGGGCCTGCATCTCCAAGGTGAATGGGATGGCAGAGCTCAGCAGTCCGAGCACCAGCCCCATGCCCCAGATGCGGGGGTCCAGAGCCCAGGAGTACTCACCGAAAACTATCGTCGTAAAGGCCATGGGCAGCAGCAGGAGGAGGGCGGCTATCCAGAATCGACCGTCAAGCCGGAGAAACCCTCCCAGCGTGCACCGAGCATGGGTGTGGAGCAGAACATGACACCCCAGGCAGGTGCCGGCCAGAGCAGGCACACCGACCGGGTCCAGCGCGGGGCTGAAACCAGGAGGCCACGCCCACGCTGGCCAGTACCACCCAGAGCAGGTCGCGCCTGTTCTTGGAGGTGATTGCTGCCACCGCCAACGGGTCCCAGGAATCGAATGTCACCGCCATGCCCACGGGATGCGCTGGATCGCCAGGTAGAAGATCGCGCTCATGCCTGTGAGCGACAGCCCACAGCCCAAGGCTGAGAGCCAATGCCCGCGGCTGCGCGCACGCAGGCGGGGACGGAAGACACATGCTCAGCAGGATCGCGACAGGATACGCAGCCAGGCGGCCACGTGGGGCGGCGTTGCGATGAACAGCCCCTTGGCCAGAGATGAACCGATCTGTACTGATGTGCTGGCAGTCAGCACCAGCAGGACAGGGAGAGAGCCCGTTTCATAGCGCGAACTCTATGTGCTTCGGACGTGCGATTAGCCACAGGCAGAGCGCCGATAGCCGTGGCACAGTGCCAGCATCGAGATCGCCATGGGCGCAGCGGAGGCCAGCCTGAACTGGCCGATGATAGGGCCAACCACGGCCGCCAGGGTCATGTTCAGGACGCACCCATCAGGAGGCAGGCGACACCGGAGTCGGTACGGTGGTTCTGCAACGCCAGCACCATTCGCCGGCATGCACGATCCGAAGGTGAGGTGTGGCAAACATGGCTGGGATGAGGGGATATGCACCAACTGCAAGTCGAGTCCCAGCAGGGCCAGGACGCGGCGATCATTCCCGCGGTACCGCACAAGGACCCATTGTGGCCCGAAGCGGTGGCCAGGCGGCTTCGGACTGGACCCCTGCGAAGACCCCCACGGAGCAGATGGCGAACACCACGCCGAACTCGGTTTTCGCGTAGCCCGAAGGTCTCTTTGCAGGAGCAGCGACGAGGTGGAGAGGTAGGAGAACAGGCTGGCGAAGGCAAAGGAGGTGAGCCAGACACCGACGAACATCCGGTCACCCACGCACACGGCGGTAGGCGGCCAGCAGCGGGCGAGACTACCTGCAGTGCGCTGCTGAGTGGGCGTCGATGATCAGCAGCCAACCAGCAACAGTAGGACCGTCCCGTATGAGGCGAGCGCCCAGAAGACCCCCGCGCCAGTTCATGACCGTCACCATCCAGGAGCCGACCAGCGGGTGCGATGATGGGCGCCAGGCCGTTGATGAGTGCCAGCCGGGAGAGCATCACGACCAGTCGTCGCCTGAGAAGAGGTCCGCCATGGCCATCGATACCACGGCGCCGCCAGCGGCGCGATGCCCTAGCGCGCATCACGGTGAGGAAGGTGACGTCGGGTGCGACCGCCACGAGTACCGAGAGACCACGTGCAGGGTGGCAGCCACCACGCGGGATCCGACGTCCCACGCGATCACCAAGGGGCCGACGACAAGCTCGTCCCAGGGCAAAAACCGATGGTGGTGGCGGACAGGGTCACCTGCACCCGGGAGTCGGTGATTCCCAGGTCGGATTTGAGGGCCGGAAGGTGCGGCAGTACAGGTCTATGGTGAAGGGGCCAAGACCGGTCAGCAGGCCGAGCGTGACGATGGTCGCCACTCTTCGGCGCACGCTGAACTGGTCTCCGAGTGGTTGTGGCATGCGAACTCCGCTGAATGCAGGGTGATCGCGAGCAAGCAAAATGATACGGCAGGACTCCTGCGTCTGAGGCCAGGCTGAAACAGTGAGTCCTGACCTGCCCGGCAATCCCGACCCCGTCCCCGCCAGAGCGGTTCCCTGGGGGATGCGCGTGGTGACAGCGCCCCACTGGCGGTGAGGTGATGCGTCCTGCGAACCTGGACGAACTCGTCGGGCAGCAGCATCTGCTCGGGCCAGGCGCGCGCCGCGGCGGCTGGTCGCTGGACAGCGCGAGCGTTTTTCTGTGCCGCCTGGGTGGGCAAGACCACCCTCGCATCCATAGTCTCCCGTGCCTCGGGTGCCCGCTTTGTCGAGTTGTCGGCGGTCACCGCGGGGGTTAAGGAACTACGCGGTGAACTCGATGCGGCCCGGCGAGAGCTGGAGCGGGCAGGTCGACGGTGTTGTTCATCGACGAGGTGCACCGTTTCTCCAAGACCCAGCAGGACGCCCTGCTACCTGCGGTCGAGAACCGGATCGTCACCCTGATAGCTGCGACCACGGAGAATCCCAGCTTCCGTCATCTCCCCGCTGCTCTCGCGTTTCTCTCGCTTCCTCAGGCTCCAGCCGTTGACTCGACGCCGACATCACAGGCCTGATCTCCCGCGCCCTGACGATGAGAGGGCCTGGCGAGCCGTCGGCCTCGATGATGCCGCCCGACGATGTGGTGCGTCTCGCCGGCGGTGACGCCCGGCGCGCGCTGACCTACCTGGAGGCAGCGGCCTGCGCCGCCGCCCTCGGGGAGGTACGGATAACCACAGAGGTGCTCTCTCACGCGGTGGACCCGCCACAGTCCGCTATGACCGCGATGGCGACCAGCATTACGACGTGATCTCGGCCTCATCAAATCCATACGATCAGACGTCGATGCCGCTCTGCACCACCTGGCCCGGATGCTGGAGGCGGGTGAGGATCCGCGATTCATCGCCCGTCGCCTGATGATCTCGGCCAGCGAGGACGTCGGTAGTGGCCGCATCGGGGGTTCTGAGCACCCTGCGTCGCGTGGCTCAGGCGGTGCAGCCGCCTCGGATGCCTGAGGCACGCATCAGCCCCGCACACGCGAGCGGTGGCTGCCGCTTCGCCCGAAGTCCAATGCCGCCTACATGGCTTTGGAACGGCCTGACAGATGTCCGCAACGGCCCGGGAGGAGCCGTCCCGGCGCACCTGCGTGACTCCCACCTCACGGCGCCAAGGCGCTCGGGCACGGCGAGGGTATGTCACCCCATGATCTGCCCTCTGGGGTGGCTCCGCAGCAGTATCTTTCCTGATGACCTGGCCCAGGCCAGCTACCACCAGCCGACCGGCCGCGGGGCGGAAGCAGCCATTTCCGAGCGCCTGGCATCGGTGAGGAAGCTGCGGGCGCTGAGGATCAGGCGGCCAGAGTTACGGCTTATACTTCGATGAAGGAGGCGACCTCAAATGTCCGTCGGTGAGTTGGCAGGTCTGCTTGCAGCCATCGCCCTCTGCGTTCTCGTGGCCCTGGCGGCTGTCCCTTTGATCAAGGCCGGCCGGGCTCTCGACGAGGTGCGCATCGCGGTGCGGGACCTGGGACACCCACTCGGTGCCTCGTCCTGCTGGAGTTGGAAAGGCACTGTCGAGAACACCAACGAAGAGCTGGCGACTCGGCCGTGACCGAGGACGCGTCGCCCGGGTCTCCGGACATGCCACTGTTGTCAGCGAACACGCCGCTAACCTGTCGCAGTTGTTTGCGGCGACGCTGGGCGGCCCCCTGGTGCGTGGCGCCGCGATCGCCCACGGTCTGCGGACAGCTTTGAAAGGGCGTGTAGAAGCGAGGCGCATGCTCCGGATCCTTGTGCGGCGCTGGAATAGCTGTCGCACTGGTGCTGCGCGGCCGGGCATGGCTGCACCGCCTCGCACCCAAGGGGGTCGCTGAGCAGGTCGAGGCGTCAGGGCAGAAAAGCCGCCAAACCGTCTCGCAGCGAGTTCTACGCCACCTTCACCACAGCCATGCGAGAAGTGGAAACCGAGCTAGTGGAGGAACTTGACATGCCCAGGAACGCTTGAATAAGCCTCGAGATCAAGGAACACGATTGATGAAAACCTCCGAGATCCGGAGCCGGTTCATAGAGTACTTCGCCCGTCACGGACACACTCCCGTGCCGAGTGCATCGCTCTCTGCAACGACCCCACCCTGCTGTTCGTCAATGCCGGGATGGTGCCATTCAAGTCCCTATTTCATGGGAGAGGGCCCACCCCTACTGCCGAGCGGCCTCCGTCCAGAAGTGCGTTCGCACCCTGGACATCGAGGATGTCGGCAAGACTACGCGGCACGGCACGTTCTTCCAGGATGATGGGAACTTCTCGTTCGGCGACCATTTCAAAGAAGGCCATCAACTACGCCTGGGAGCTGGTAACCGGCGATGTCCACAGCGGTGGCCTTGGCTTCAGCCCCGACCGGGTATGGGTGATCTGTCTGCACGGCGATGAGGAGACCATCGCGTTGTGGCGTAAGACGGGGATCTCCTGATCACATCCAGCAGCGCGGCCTCAAGGACAACCACTGGCACATGGGGGATTCCCCGCTGCCTGTTCCGAGATCTCACATCGACCGTGGACCCGGAGTTCGCCTGACGGCGGCCCAGAGGCCGATGAGGACCGTTTCCTCGAGATCTGGAACCTGGTGTTCCAGCAGGAGGAGATCACCAATGTCACCGCCAAGGACCGGTTCGACGTCGCGAGGCCGCTGGCTACCCGGAACATCGACACCGGCAAGCGGGCTGGAACGCATCGCCACCCGCTTCAGGGCGTCGCGAACATGTATGAGACCGACGAGGTCTCACCCCGTGATCGCCAAGGTGGCTGAGCTCGGGACGCAACTATGGGGCCAGCCCGATGACGATGTGCGTTTCAGGGTGGTGGCTGGACCACATCCGCTCCCCGCTGATGCTGATGACCGACGGCGTCACCCCCGGTAACGAGGCCTGGGGCAAGTGTCCTGCGCTACCACTGAGACTGTTCCATCCGCGCTCGCGGCTGGCTAGGGGTCGATGCCCGGTGCTGGGTGAGCTACGCGGTCAGCCGTGATGTGATGAGCGTCTCCTACCCCGAGATCAATCGACTCCCGAGGAGGATCGCTGAGGTCAGCGAACATGAGGAGAGCACGTTCCGGCGCAACGCTTTCCCGCCGACGCAGATCTTCGACCCGGCCGTGAGCCGGGCACGGGAATCAGGGGCCAGGGAACCGTCCCGGTGACGAGGCGATTCCAGCTGCACGACACCACGGCTTCCCCATCGACCTGACCTCAGAGATGGCCTCCGAGGCTGGGCCAGTGGATCAGCCCGCTTCACCGAGTTGATGCTGGCAGCAGAGAACGGGCCTGCGCCGACGCCAGGAGCGAAGCGAAGGGCGGTGCCACGAGCCTCGAGGCCTACAAGGGACCGGGAAAACACTGAGACCCCTTCGTCGGCTACCGTGAGCTTGAGCATGACACGGCGGTCGCCGGCATCATCGCCGATGGCCAGCTGGTCACCTCGGCCACCGATGCCAGTGAGGTGGAGCGGGTGCTGGCCGGACCCCTTTGCACGGAGTGCTGGCGGCCGACGCTGACTCACGGCAGGATCACCGGAGACGGCTGGTCCGCGAAGTGCTGATCCAGCGTCCCGTGCCGGGCCTCGATCGTGCACCGGGTCCAGCTGCTGGGCGAGGCCGGTGACGGAGCGCTGCCCGCTGCTGGATCTGGCAGCGCGGCGTGCCGCCCGCAGGCGCACACCGCGCAGCATTATGTTCACTGCTGCGCTGCGTGAGTCAGGTACCGACAGCACTCAGGCGGCTCGTACAACAAGCCTGGTTACCCGCGGTTCGACTACCGGCGACTCAGGGCGAGTGAGGCGCTAGCGACTGGAGATCGAGCAGCGGGCGAAACTCAGGCCATCCGCGACGCATCCCGATGTGACCGCAAGCCAGATGCCGCTGGAGGACGCCAAGCGCCCCTGGGAGGGCTATGGCGCATGTTCGGTGAGGCGATCCGCCGGTGGTGCGCATGGTGGAGCTCGCGGGGCCCTGGTCGCGGGAGCTGTGGCACGCACGTCGCGAACACGGCCCAGATTGGGGTGCTGAACCTTCTCAGTGAGTCCTCCATCGGCTCTGCGTCGTCGGAGGCTCTAGTCTCAGACGCCTTTCGAGCGTTTTCGCCGCGGAACGGCGCTCGTAGCGGCATTGAGCGACGCTCCGGCGTCAGCCGTGAGAGCAGCTGGCGGAGCGAGTGGACAGTCGCTGGCCCAGCTGGGAAGGCGGCGGAGAAACAGATCGCGGCGCTCCAGTGGAGTAGCTGCTGGCCCTGCCCGATGGGCTGGCCGCCACCGCTCGCCCGGTGGGGACGAGACTGGTTGCCGTCTCCCTACCAGGCATCGCCGGCGGGATCTCGCACCGGCCCCCGACATCAGTGGAACGTCTCGGTACCGGAGCCGCTGTCGTGGCGCTGTTCGGTGGCTCTGGCGGCAAAGCCGCAGGCGTGGTCGCCACCCAATGCCGCGGCTCGTGAGCTTGGTGTCAGAGCGGACAACTGATATCGGTCGCCCGCCAGGCCATGGGTGGCAAGTGGCGGCAAAGACGACCTGGCGCAGGGCGGCGGCTCCGACCCGGACGCGGCTCCGAAGGCCACTGCCGCGGTCGAGGAGGCGCTGGCAGCGTGCGCTGAACTGGGACGTCTGGGATCGACTGGGGCAAAGCGAGGATAGGTGTCGCGGCAAGCAATCCAGGGCACCTGTCTGGCCTATCCCGTCGAGACCGTCGCTGTGAACGGGTCCGGAGCTGAGGCGCCTGAAAGAGCTGATAGCTGAGCATGAGCCGAGCTGGTCTATGTGGGACTGCCCTGACCCCTGCGTCAGGCGAGCGCCCTTCGCCACCCAGTTCGTGATCAGAGGGCATCTGCGCCCAGTTGCGTGCCGGATGTGGCGTTCCGGCTGGTAGATGAGAGAATGAGCACCGCGGGGCCTCGCGCGTAGTCTGGGGGAGCAGGCCGTAATTCCCGGCGCAGCGGCGGATGCATGGATCAGGCAGCTGCCGTCGAAACTGCAGCGCGCGCTGGATCTGAGACAGCATCTGGCCTGGCTGCTGGAGAACAACTGCAAAACAGGAGGACCTTTGAGCCCCACCTTCGTCGACAACGACGGCCAGCCGGACTGGCGCAAGATCGGCTATCACGCTCGCAGCGGATTCGCTGTTCTGCTGTCGCTGATCGTGCTTGTGGGTGGCGGTTGGTTTGTCGTGACAAAAGCGCATGATGCTTGGATTGAGTGGCGCACCGAGGCTGACCACATGGGCGATGGGAAAGACGAGAGGTCATCGTCGCTTATCCCGCAGGACGCCAGCGTCAAGCAGATCGCGACCTCCTGGCAGAAGGGCGTCATCAAAGCCGCTCGCACCTTCCGCTCGGTTGCGGCATCGCCAGCCGGAATCCGCGGCAAAACTCCAGGCAGGACGTTTCCGCCTGCGTGCTGAGCCGCCGGCGGAGACCGCCCTGAGAATGCTGCTGATCCCGCCAACAAGGTCGTTGAAGGTGACGATCCCCGAGGGCCGGGTCAAGGCGCAGCAATGGGAGATCCTCACCAAAGAACTGGGACTCACCGAAGGAACAGCTCGCTGAGGCGGCGAAGTCCTCGGAGCTGGTGCCCAGCTGGGCAAAACGGCAATGTCGAGGGCTTCCTGTTCCCGGAGACCTACGAGGTCGCCGAACCGGTGACCGCGCTCGGGGTGCTGAAGCAACAGGTGGAGCAGTTCAACAAGGTCGCAGGTGCTGTCAGCCTGGAGGCGCGTCGAAAACAGGACGGACGCAACCCCTCCGATATGCTGATCGTCGCATCCATCGTGGAGAAGGAGGCGCGCCCGGAGGACCGCCCCATGGTCGCGCAGGTCATCTACAACCGCCTTGCCAAGAAGGACATGAAGCTGGAACTCGACCCACGGTGCACTATGCGATCGATCAGTTCACGACCGCGCGTCACCACGACGCAGGAGGACCGCCGGATTCGCCCCACAACACCTACGCTGTTGGGCTGCCACCCACCCCTGATCTCGAATCCCGGTCAGTCCGCCATCGAGGCCGCGCGAGCTCCAAGTGCGCACGAATACCTGTACTTCACCGCCGTCGACCCGACACCGGGAGTATTCGCCACTCAGTGGATTCTGGCTGGTCATCTGGAGAATGTGAAACTCTTCCGGAGTGGTGCCAGTCTCATCAGGACGCTGTGAATGATGCGTTGCGCCGTCGTCGTGGGGATCCCGTGGAGCATTCTCTCCCGCGGATCCACCGTGCGCTATCGCGCCCACGGCCTGGACTGGGACCATGAGGCGATCCAGGCGGGGCGGGAAACTCCCGAGTCGGCCCGTCGCTGGGGAGCCGGAGGTGGGCCTCAGCGTGACGGCCCCCGCAAACAGGACCTCAGCTTGGAGAACCTGACTCCATCTCCCGTATGGTGCAGGGCGGCACTACCATCGTCTTCGACAGTCCGGCGCGGTGGTACAACACCGATGTGCCAGGCTTCGTCAGGGCGTGGCGCAACCGCTGACACGTTGTCCACCGCCGTCATCGTCGGAAACGGGCCACGGCGAGGTCCCTGCTCGTGCGCTTCGGCTCGGTACGACAGGTGATGGTCCGTGCTGCCGAACCGGCCCGGCCGTGAAGCTCTGTGAGCTGGGAGTCGCCCTGAGCATAGAGGTCACCGCCCAGCCTCTTGACGTTCTGTCCCGGATCGTCGATCTGCCTGCCAGCACGGTGCCGGTCTCGCCATACACCACCCGCTGAGGCTTCGGGCTGAGATCCGTGATCCCGTTCGGCGACCCGCATGGCTGACCCCATCGCGGTGCCGCCGTCCAGGACAGCCGGTGATCACCGGGTTGGAGCTGCTCGCAGGACAGGCCGTTGATCAGTTCCGGCTCCCTGACGGGATGTGAGCTTGGTCCAAGAAGTTCCCGTCCGCTGCCGCGGCAGAACTCGAAGCCCGCCGTAAACAGCGACACACCTCTCTATGTTGCGTTACCTGACGGCTGGGGAATCCCACGGCCAGGCCCCTGACAGCCACAATGGAGGGCATCCCGGCCCACGTGCGGGTGGGAGAGCCGAGATCCGGCGGTCGCGACGGCGGCGTTCTCGGACGGGGCGGCATGAAATTCGAGGCAGACGCGTGACCCTGCTCGGCGGTTTCCGTCACGCAGACTCTAGGCGCCAATCGCCATCATGATCGGCAGCACCGAGTGCTGGGCGGGAGACCGTCATGGCCTGGCAGGTTGATCCTGCCACGCTCGCCCAGCAGGCCCGCAACGCCCCTGACCCGCCGCGGCCTGGCTACATGACCTGGGCTGGGATGCAGAAGTACGGATTTGGTGATCCCGCCCCATCCTGAACGCGCGCTCGGCCCGGGAGACAGCGGCGCGTCGCACTCGGCACTTTGCGCGGCCGCTTTCTCCACCAGGCCCCTCGCACCAGCATCGTCAGCCACGTGGTTGAGCCAGTGGGTGGGGCGACTCGTGGATTCCCACGACGCGCAGGACCCGGCTGCGATCGATGCCGAGCCCACCCGCTGCCTTCGGACGCGGAGGCGGCGGCGGCCGCCATGCGGCGGCAGAGGTGAGGCCTGTCGGGCGAAGGCGACACCCGGCGGAGCCGTGGAGGTTGTCGTAAAAGGGTTGCCAGGCCTGGGATCCCACATCCAGGGAGACCGCCGCCTCGACGGGAGGCTGGCGGGTGCGCTGATGGGTATCCAGGCCATCAGGGAGCCGAGTCTCGGTGCTGGTTTCGAGCTGGCGCGGCGGCGAGGCTCGGCTGCTCACGATGAGATCCTGCCGACCACCGAGGATCCGCGCGGACCCCAGCCAAACGCGGGAGGCGGAGGCGGTATGTCGACCCGGTGAGGTGCTCTCGGTCCGTGCCGCCATGAAACCGATTTCGACTGTGCCCCGGGCGCTCCGCACCTGTGATGTCCGATGGGCCAGCCTGCCGCGGCCCATCATCAGCGCTCCGACGTTTGCGCGGTACCGGCTGCCGGGTGGTCGCTGAGGCCGTGGACCGCGCTGGTACTGGCGGAGTTGGCGCTTGAGAAGTTCGGCGGCGACCCGCCGCAGAGACCTGCCCGCACCGCGACGCCTACCCGCCGACCTCGTGACACGGGGCTTGAGGTGCGTCAATGACCATTGTGCTCATCGGGCTCCAGGAGCGGGAAGACCACGGTCGGCGCGGATGGCCAGGCTGTCGGACGAGCATTTGTCGATGTGGATGCCAGTGATTGAGGAAGTGGTGGGAAACCCGTCAGCGAGATTTTTGCCGACGAGGGAGAGGCTCATTTCCGCTCGCTTGAGGAGTCGACCACCCTCGAGTTGCTTGCGGATGGCGAGGTGGTAGCCTCGGCGGGAGCGGTCATGAACCCCCGCATCCGCCAGGTCTCTGGCGGGACATGATGTCATCTGGCTGGAGGTCTGAGATCAAGCAGGCCTCTCGCCGTGTCGGGCCCAACACCGTGCGCGCCACCCTGCTGGCTAAACGTCCGGGGCAGGCTGGTGGAGCTGCTGAGGAACGCACACCGTCTACGAGGCGCTCGCCACCACCGGATCGGACACCGACCGGCGTGAGCCGCGGGAGATCGCGGTAGAGCTTGCCGACGCCAGGAGACAGCCGTGATCATTCCCGCTGACAGTCAGCTCGCCCCTGCGAGGTGCACATCGCCCCGGCGCTCTGAGCAGGCTGGAGGAGGCACTCGGCGAGGCCACGCGGGTGGCAATCATCGTTCCCGGACCGTTGACGGCACTGGCGGATCGGGTGAGGGAGCGCCGCCCAGGGCGGCAGGTCACGCTAGTCACCGTCGCCGAGGCCGAGAACGCCAAACACCGGCTGTGCTGGCTGACTCGCTGGGACGCGCTGGCAGCCGCCGGTCTCACCCGCAGCGACCTGGTGATCGGGCTCGGGCGGCGGCACCACCACCGACCTGGCGGGTTTCCGGCATGCCAGCTGGCTACGGGGCGTCGGGTTCACCAGCATCCCCACCACAGTCTCGGCATGGTCGATGCGGCGGTCGGTGGCAAGACCGGCATCAACCTGACGGCAGGCAAGAACCCTCGTCGGGCATTTCACGAGCCCAGGCCGTCATCTGCGACCTGAGCTGCTTGGGGACTGCCCCGCCTGAGATTTTCTGCATCCGGACTGGCGGAAGTCGTCAAATGCGGGTTCATCTCAGATCCTGGGATCCTGGAGTTGATTGACCCGGATCTCGCAGGATCCCAGGACACCACGTCTGAGACCCTTTGCGGAACTCGCCCGGTCAGCCGTCATTGTGAAGGCGGCGGTCGTGGCCGCCGATCTGACAGAGCGCACCTCGAGGGCGAATCCGCTGGCAGGGAGGTTCTGAACCATGGGCACACCCTGGGGCATGCCATTGAGGCCCATGAGGGTTCCGGCTGCGCCGCGGCCAGGCAATTTCATCGGTATGGCCTGGATAGCAGAGGTGAGCCGGCGTCTCCTCGGCCTGGGTGCGGGAATCGCCGCGATCACCCCGGCTGCTCAGGTCCCTCGGCCCGCGCCTGTCGCCTACGATCCGGCAGCTCTGGCCTGCGCTGCGCCAGCAGCGAGCCTGACAAGAAGACCCGCGGCCCTCACCCTGCGCCAGGGCTTGCGGCCCAGGGACGGCCGGTCATGCTGGAAGGGGCGGCGGAGGACGAATCTGCCGGAGCCTACGCTGCGGTTTCGGGCAGGCGAGGGCCTGCAAGATCTCCGCGACGGCCCTTGCAAGCAGAGTCGCAGCGGCAGGCGTGGTATCCACCAATGACTTGAAGAACGGAATGGTGCTCGACCTGAACGGTGAGCGCGTGGCAGGTGCAGTGGTTCCAGCACCACAAACCCGGGCAACACCGTTGTACGCTCGAAGCTGAAGAACGCTGCTCGGGCAAAGATCATCGACGATATCTAACCCGACACGAAGTTGCGGACACCGCCACCATCGACCGCCGACATGCAGTACTCTATCTCGACGGCGAGGACCACGTGTTCATGGACAACGCCACATACGACCAGATCCAGATCCCAGCCGGTGTGGTGGGAGAGGCCCGCTTCTATCTGCTGGACAACCAGACCGCAACCGTCGCCCTGCACGAGGGCACGCCTCTGTTCATCGAGTTGCCCGCCAGCGTGGAGCTCGAGGTCACCTACACCGAGCCTGGTCTGCAGGGAGACCGCCCACCGGCGGCACCAAGCCGCCACCGTGCAGACCGGCAAGGAGATCCAGGTTCCCCGTTCATCACCACCGGTGAGAAGATCAAAGTCGACACCCGCGACGGGTCCTATATCTCCCGGGTGAATGGCTGAGGCTACCCGCTACGGCACCCAGACGAAGGCCCGGCGAGTTGCCCCTCGACATCCTGTACGCAGCCGGAGCTGAGGGGGCGGGGCATCGTCGAGACCTTCATCGAGGCCAGGGACTTGGCCTCGATCACCGTGCGCGAGCTGACCACTAGGATTGTTCACGGCATCGCTGAGCACCAAGAGCAGATCGATGCGCGAATCGCAGCCTGCCTCGACAGCCTCCTGGACGCTGGAGCGCATGCCGGCTGTCGATCGCAACCTGGCGCGCATCGCGGTTTTCGAACTCGACTACACAGACACCGGCGCCGGTGATCATCGCGGAGGCGGAGGACTGGCAGGGGGAGCTCTCGACCGATGGCTCACCCGGCTTCCTCAACGGGCTGCTGAGCAAGGCGCTGTCAACTAAAGAATCACACTCCTGTGACCCCGAATTTGAGCTGACTCATGAACTCTTCCCGCACTGCTGGTTCTCGAGGATGGGGCGCTCATTCGTTGGAAGATCATTCGGGGCCGAGGGGGAGACCTTCGGGGAGCTAGTCTTCCACCGGGAGCGTCGGGCCACCAGGGAGACCCTGACCGATCTGTCCTACTCAGTGGCCAGGTGGTGGCCACTGCTCCGCACATCGGCAACACGGGATGGAACGATGAGGACGACGAATCGGGGCAGATCCAGGTCGCGGGATATGTCGTCCGGGATCCCGCGCCCCGGCCATCGAACCGGCGCATGCGCGCAGCCTGGACGCGGAACCTCGCAGCCCAGGGGGTCGTCGGCATCTGTGACATCGACACCCGTGCCCTGACTCGTCACATCCGGTCTCTGGGAGCCATGCGGGCCGGCATCTCCACCCGTGAACTGGACCCGCAGAAGCTGCGAGCGAGGGTCCCGCAACAGCCGGTGATGGTAGGGGCTGCTCCTGTTCGGCGACGTTCCACCCCCAGGTCCAGGTGATCCCGGCGCGGGGACAGCGGCAATTCAGGGTGGCAGCCGTCGATCTCGGCATCAAGACCATGACCCCAGCCCAGATGGCCAGTCAGAAGTGGAGGTGCATGTGCTTCCCGCCGCCATAAGTTTTGAGGAGATCACGCGCTGGAGCCCGATGGAGTCTCTTCTCCAACGGACCAAGGATCTAAGCGCTGCTTGATGATCCCGTCGCCCCTGCTTTCAGGCGGGTGCTGGCACGCGGGCATCCCATACTTTCGGGATCTGCTTCAAAGCAGTTGTTCGGGCGCGCCCTCGATTCGGCACCTACAAACTCAGTTCGGTCACCGGGGAATCAACCAGCCCTGTGCTGACCGGCACCACCGGAAGGGTCGAGGTCACCGCCCACAACCAGCGGCTTTCCGCCGGATGCCCCCTGGATCGGAGCGTCGACACCGAGTTCGGCCAGGCCAGCGTTTCGCATATCGGTCTCAATGACGATGTCGTGGAGGGTCTTGAACCGCGACGAGAGGTGGGGACCTCGGCACTTCCGTTCAATACCATCCGGAGGCCGCCGCCGGCCCGCACGATGCCAGCTATCTCTTCGACCGCTTCGCCGAGCTCATGAGAGCCAGGCAGAGGATCCGCCAGAGCTACTCAAGCACCGGGACCCGCTAGTCCCGCCACATCATCCCAGGAGAGTCATGCGCCGTCGAACTGACATCTCATCGATCCGTCATCGGTTCCGGGTCCCATCGCCGCAGGGCAGGCCTGGGTGAGTTCGACCACTCCGGCACTCAGGCATGCCGTGTCCCCAAAGCCGAGGGGTTCCGCGGTCCTGGTCAATTCGAATCCAGCCAACGATCGCGACCGGAACCCTGACTTCGCGTGCCGACGCCACCCATGTGGCGGGAACCCACTCACGCCGGAATTCGTGGAACGTGTCATCGCGCGGGAATCGCCTGACGCTGCTGGCCACCTTTGGCGGCACCAGGACCGCTCTCAACACCGCTGTCGCGCGCACGAGAACGGTGTCCTGACAGGTGGCTGGCTGCGAGCGATCGGCGCATCCTTCGAGGACCATCCAGCGCGGTGAGGACCGGGAACGTTCAGCCATCGTCGAGTCCCTCACAGGCACTTCGGCGGCGCGGAGGTTGCGGTGAGGTCCCGCATCTGCCACACGATGGACGGAGGTGATGGCTGCGGCCGAGGAGCCCGGCTTCGTCGTGTGCGTCCTTCCTTCCACCATGGAGTGGTTCGGCCCGGATTCGCCCACGATATTGACGAACTGAGGCAGATCAGGCGTTAGCCTGGGCGGCCAGCCCGGTCACGAGGTGCTGATCGAGGGAGCCGATCCTGGGGTGGAAGGAATACGAGCCGGAGGTGATGAGGGACAAGGCCGACAACGTCGTCATCATCTGCTCCATCGAGAACTTCGACCCGATGGGCGTCCACACGGAGATTCCGTCACGCGGCTCCGGCGATGACGCTGATCGGATCGAAATATCAGCGGATGCGTGATGTCGGCATCGCCATCATCCGCGCGGTCGTCGACACGGGCGGCTGTAAAGATTCAGCCCGCCACCAACCCCGAGGATGGCCGGCATGATCGTGATCGAGATCCGCGCTGTTCGCGAGCTTTCCGGCGCCCGCATCGAAGGCCACGTTTCTGATTGCGAAGATCGCCGCCAAGGTCGCATCGGACACTGACGCGATCTCAACGACATCACCCGCGCCACAGCCTCCTGAGCCGTGGCGGACCATGCGTGGTGGTCATGATCCTCGCTTCGCGTGCGAAGTTCCTCCGCCGACGCCACACTGACCACACACATGAAGTCGGTGAGGTGATGTCCATCGGGCGCAATCTCACCGGAGGCCTTGCAAGCTGCGCTCCACCGAGACCGGCACCGGGTTCGCCTGACGAGGCTGAGATGGAAGAGGACCACGCCACCCTGCTGGCCTTGACGCCAGCCGCCCCATGACGCCGCAGGATCCTCAAGCTGATGCTTGCGGACGCGGGTGCCACCCGTCGTTGGCAGCTCTTGAGGCCACCCGGATCGATCCCTCGGTTCCCGACCAGGTCGCCCTTGATTCGCGAGGTGGGCACCGAGCGCGCACCCGCCGACCACCCGTCCCTCGAGCTGCTGCGCCGGGCGAAACGCAACGGCCTGCTCGTACATCCAGACTGGGGCCGGCTCAGAGGCTTGGACGAGGGGGTTGTCCGGCCAGCCTGCGCCCTTGACATCCGCCCGCGGCCTGGCAAGGCCGCGCACACCTGCGCCGCCGAGTTCTCGAGGCCTTCACCCGCACCTTTACTCCGGCACCTGGCGCACGAGGAGTCGGAGGTTCCGCCACGCTCCAAGCAGGCTGCCGTTCTGATCCCGGGATCGCCCAAACCGGATCGGGCAGGGCATTGAGTCGGACTACCCTGTGTGCACGCCGGCATGGCATTGCAGTGATGCCGCCACGAGGCGATCATGGTCAACTGCAACCCTGAGTACGGTCTCCACCGACTACGACACCTCCGACCGGCTCTACTTCGAGCCGCTCACAGCGGAGGATGTCCTCGAGACCCACCTATGCGGAGAGCCTCGCTGGTCCTGTTGCGGGAGTCATTTGCCAGCTCGGAGGCCAGACTCCTCTGAAGCTGGCGCAGATCCCTCAAGGACGCTGCACTGATCGCCGGCACTGCCGGAGGCCATCAACCGCTGAGGACCGGGAGCGTTCGGAAGGGTGCTGAGCGATTGGTCGGGCACCGGAAACACGGATGGCCGTCAAGCTGCGGAGGCCAACCGGGTCGCCACCGAGATCGTGGTTATCCGCGCTGGTGAGGCCGAAGCTTTCGTGCTGCGGCGTGGCATGGAGATCGTCTGCGACGACGCCGTGCACTGGACCGGTACATAGCGGGGCCACGGAGGTCAGCGACGGCGCCCCAGTGTCGTGGACCGTTTCCTTGACGACGCCGTCGAGATCGATGTCGATGCGCTTCACGACGCCGAGCTGTATCTCGGCGGTGTCACGGAACACATCGAGGAGGCAGGATCCACTCGCACCTGCCTGTTCATCGCCGCCGATCACGCTGGGCGACGAGATGATCGAACGCATCCGGCACTCCACGCACCTGATTGCGAAGGGTGTCGCGTGCGGTCTCGCTGGAACATCCAGTACGCCCTCCCATCCGACATTCTCTCACGCGCTGGGAGGCCAATCCGCGGGCATCGCGCACAGTCCCCTGTCAGTCCAAGGCGACCAACACCCTGCTGGGCCGGGCGCCGCGGCACGGGATCATGATGGGGACCCGATCCGAGCTCCGGTCTCGAGGGGATGCTGCGCGGCCGGTGACGGGACTGAGGTGCCTCCTGGTAGCTCCCGTGGCCGTCACAGGGAGGCTGTGATGCCGTCCAACCGTCGCAGGCCCGTCTCCGCTTCTGCACGACACGCTCCTGGGACCCGTGAGATGCGTTCAACGGGTGAGGTGATGCTGGACGCCAGCTTCTGGCACCGCCCGCCGCGAAAGCCCAGAATGCCGGTGGCTTCCTGCTGCCCACCGAGGGCACAGCTGTCGTCCCATCGCGAACCGGGATAAACGTCATGCCATCTGGGCCCGTCAAGCGCCTGGCCGACCTGTTCCAAACGGATCCTCGCCACGGGAACTGCGTAACAGTCCTGCGCCGCAACGGAGCTTGCCGTGCAGGAGGTGGTACAAACTCAGCCAGCGCGTTCCAGGAGATGCGCCCGAGCCCTCCATCGTCGATCTGATCTGGCGACGGCGAAATCGATCTGATCTTCATCGACACCCCAGGAGCCGGCATCGACACCAGCCCACGCCAGGACGGTGCCACTAATCCGTACCGCCTCGGTGCGATGCGACATCTCTGCGTTACCACGGTTCCCACTATGGCCGCGTGGCTGTGTAGAGCATCGAGTCCCAGCGGGCCGGGCACCCGAGGTCCGTTCCCTGTCAGGACTGGGCGGTCTGCCCGTGACGAGCCTACTGACGCGAGCAGAGCTGTCTATCAGAGGCTCGCTGCGCCTGGTTCTGATTCCGCTTGGGGGCGGCGGTGACCCCGAGAGAATCCGACGATGGCGCCATGCTCCTGGCTGGGACATGCGCGCCACTGCGTCGGCTCGAGGTCCGCCGCCCGGTCACGGTCGCGGGCATCGAGTTCTCGAACCGCGTGTGCAGCCGGGCTGACAAGGACGGGGTGGCTGCTGCTGCCGCGTTTTCGCCTTTCGGCTTCGCCGAGCTGGGATCGCCACAGGCCGGCGCGCAGCCGGGCAATCCTGCGCCGCGTGATGTTCAGGGCGAGGGCCCTACGCAGAGCGTCGTCAATCGGATGGGCCGAACAAACCACGGCGCGAAGCTCTGGCACGACCGGCTCCTGAAGCCGGTAGCAGCGGGACTCGTAGGCCTCGGCATCCCGCTCATGCATCTCTCGATAGGCGACGGCTGTTGCGCCGCTGACGCTGCATCGGACGATCTGGCATCCGTGGACGCCTATGCGACTACGCCGACCGCCTGGCCGCCAACATCTCCAGCCCGAACACGCCAGGCTTGAGGACACTGCAACACGCCAGCCAGCTGGAGCAGCTTCTTGCCTGCATCATCGAGTCGGGCGTCGCAGTGTACCAGACCTGCCCCTGGTCTTTGTGAAGCTTGCCCCAGACCGAGCCGACCCGCGGAGACCCTGGCCGTGATCCGCGATTCTGAGCCTGCCGATGGACCGCCACGAATACGACCTTGAGCTCGAGCTCACGGGCGATCAGCACCTTGCTGCTGACGGGCAGCTGAGTGCGCTCTGACCGGCAGGGCCCCTGGCTCGTGGAGCAGAGACCGCGGCGGCGAACGCAGCTACGGTCAATCGCGCATCATGTCCCGCGCAGTGACGGGCGTGATGATCGCTGCGCCGTCCTGCCTGCGCTCACACCTCGGCTTCACCCACGCCGGACCCGCCTCGTGCGGGACCGAACGAGATCCCGAGGACGATTTACGAGCTACGCGAAGAGATTCTGCTGGCAAACACCGCAGGAACGGGAACTCTGCGGGCATCGATCCCATGCCCTCCGTGCTGGCGGCCTGGGGGCTGGAGCCCGGCGTGAGAGAGGTCTCGAGGCACGTGCGCGGCATCGTGGAGAGCCAGCTGTATCGCGGTGTTCAAACCCCAGATCGGCTTTCGAGGCCCATGGACCGAGGCATCGTCGCTGGGAGCGAGTGCGCACGATATCCGTGACGCCGAAGCTCGCACGCTGGACGTGAAAGAGGCGATATCGGCTCCTCCATGGCCGGTTACGCGATGCCCGCATTCCACGATGAATCTGCCCTGGCAGCAGATGCGATCACGCTCAGCCCCTACCTGGTGTGCTGGCGCCCTGCTGCCTGCCATCGACCAGCGCCAGAACAGCAGGGCGGGAGCCTGCGTGTTGGCCCTGCACCTCCAATCCGGAGGAACTGGAACCCAAGAGCACACAGCTCAGCCAGATCGACGAGATCATCAGGCTCAACCCGGGCCGGGACCACGCCATCGGTCTTGTCGTGGCAGCCACCCACAGCGACCTCGGCTGCACCTCCGGGATTCGACTCCTCGATCCTGGCCCCAGGCATTGGTGCCCATGAAGCATCCAGGACTCAGCAGCCTCGGCGGCAGCGGAGCACGTCCCGCCGACCGCCAGCCGTGAGGTGATCGGTGCGGACGCGAGGGAGCTCGGGCCCCAGGGGCCACCTGGCCCTTTGAGCAGACGAACGCGGCTTCGCTTTAGGAGACGCCGCTGAAAGGGTTTCATGCCACGCCGGTGGAATCTCGGGCCCTCATCCGGATTCCTCTGCATCCGATGAACGAACAAGGGTAGATTGTCAAGCAGGGTTATCAAACTCTGCGCAGGCCGGTCGCTTACCAGCGTAGCTGGAGGACCGACGGCTCTCCGCAACTGGAGCACCGAACAGCCTGAACTGTGCACGTGCCGCATGGACGCGCAAGGCGCGCCCGAGCCCAGCCTGGCTGATCAGGTCAAGTCTGGCGCCCCACGCTTTCCCAGGCGCTGTACAGCGCTGGAGGATGACGTTCTTCCAGGGGTGAAGGTGGTGGACCTATCGCGTTCTACCGCGCGTCGGTGTGACGCGTTCCCAAGAGATTATGGAGAGCCGCGATCGCGAACCGGCGGATCCGTGGTTTAGGACGACATCAGGTAGACCGTCTGCAGGAGTCTTTCACCTAGCGCGTTCCGGTGCCCTAGGCTTTCCACGAGACCTAGCAGGCAGGCGTGACCTGCACAGGACCCACCGGGTCCACAGATGCGAACCAGCGAGTAACTGAGCCAAGCGCTGCCTCAGCAAAGCGAGCTGGCGCTTGCGTTTGCTTTGTGCCCGTCCACGAAGTTCTGTACGAGTGGGAGTGCAGTCCTCACGCTCACCCACTGGGTTTTCATAGCCCTGCAGCTCTCGCCGGTAGCGTTTGCGAGGGCCAGCGATTCCCGGCGGACCTGTTAGGGAACACCAACGAACATCCACGCGCCAGCCCTGCCGCTTATCCTGTAAATCATCTGCAGTGCTCAACCAGGCAGCCCTCCGTAATGGACTGTGACTCCGGTCCCGCAGTGGTGTGGGGAAGGGAACTGTTTGCGCAGATTGCGTGAGCCGCGTCCCGGAGCATCCACATACCCGTCTGCGCTCACCACCCGGCAGCGCACGCCCGGGAGAGGCTGACGGAGCGAAGCTACCACTCGTCTCCACCGAGATTCCAGGAGATGGTGGATGCGGTGAGCCTTGGAGCATGCGCTGAATGGAACCCATGGAAG
>BNJV01001419.1_pt1 | contig 41137 bp, 51 predicted proteins | sample 8540591 | NCBI WGS metagenome assembly BNJV01 (sample SAMD00202457, study PRJDB9452) | human saliva metagenome | host: Homo sapiens
ATGTGCGCGGTCCCGGCCTCGGCCTCGTCGGTGATGTCGTTACTTGCGGCGCCTCGAGGCGCCTTCAGGCCCCCGGAGAGGCTGGAGGCGCCGTCGGCGATGCCCGAGCCGCGCTCTTGGCACCGACCATCACGACCTTCGCTTTGCCGCGCAGGCCCTTCTTGATAGTCGTCGCTGTCTCGGGTGTCTGCCCCTTTGTGGACGCACCCAGACGATGCTGGTCCCACTCCTCAACGCTGACGCCCGGAGGCGGGATCTCGCGCAGGTGCTCCTTGAGGAGCGCGATTGGGACTGGAGCGCCATGAAAGTCAGCCGCTCGACACGAATCCTCCGATGACGGGGACAATCTTCGAGAATCCCTTGGCGGCGGTGCTCTTCGTGATGTTGATGCCGATGAGGCGCAGGCTGTGCTTGACGACCGGATACCAGGTGATGCTCATCAGGGCGCGTTTTGTCGCGTGGTTCTGGTAGGCGGTCTTGGCGGGCCACGCGCGCGAAAGCCGTCAGGGACTGGGCGGCGCCCCAACCCCAGCATGACGCCGAAAAACACGGCGAGCACGCCGAGCGTGTCGTCGTCAGCGTCTCTACTGTCTGGGAGGAGCTCGCCCCAACCGTACAGGTAGGCGAGCTTTTGCATGATTCTCAGCGCGTGCGCGTAATACTGCATCAGGTCCCGGAATCGTCCCGAGCATCGCGAAGCCGCCGGGGATACCCGCGACGAAAGAGATGGCCGCCGACTTGTTCGTTTCGTAGGAGATCGCTCCTCTGCAAGCCTGTCGATCGCGGTCAGGGAGACTCCGGCATGCAGCGGGTTCGAGTCGATCGCACGTGCGATTACGTCGTCACTCAGGTGGAGTTTGCGTAGCTCCCTGGCGCAGGAACTCCTCGCGGTTGACGCGCACGCCGGGCACGCGCACGACCTTCGCTAGAAGTCGAGTGCTCGCTGTTCCACCTCGGGTTGCTGCCCCGCGGCGACTCTTGTCGGCTGGCTGCTGTGGGCGCGGGCGTTCGTCGTCGTCGGGCATCGAGTTCCTCCTCGTCTCGCGACGCGCGGACAGCGCGCATCCGGTCCCACTTTTAGCGGGCGACGCTCACTCAGCGCAGGCGTCACGAGGCCGGGGCTGCGTTCTGCTGCTACGTGCACCCTGCTCCGGGCATAGGCTGGTCTCATGTGGATCCTCGCTGCCTGCTTGTCAGCCCTGTTCGCGGGGCTGACTGCCGTCCTAGCGAAGGCAGGCGTCGCGTCGACGAGTTCGTCGGTCGCTACGGCGCTGCGCACGGTTGTCGTGGCCGCGGGGGCGTGGGTATGGCGGCACCGACGGGAAACAGCCTCGGCGTTACCTCTATCGACGGGACATCTGCGCTGTTCCTAGTGTTGTCCGGGGTGGCGACGGGGGCCTCGTGACTATGCTATTTCGCGGCGTTGTCTCGGGGGGACGTGTCCCGCGTGGCGCCGATCGACAAGCTGTCGACGGTCCTGGCGATCATCCTCGCGCTCATTCTGCTGGGCGAGCCGGTGAGCGTGTGGGGTGCGTACGGGATTATCGCGATCACGGCGGGGACGCTTCTGATGGTGGAAACCCTCCGACCTATCAGGCCTGCCTCCGGGCGGTGCGCGGGGGCGGGAGCTGGCTGACGTTCGCTCTTGCGTCCGCATTGTTTGCCGCGTTGACGTCGATCCTCGGAAGGTGGGCGTTTCGGGGTGGATCCGACGCTGGGGATGGCGGTGCGCACGCTGGTGGTGTTGGCGATGGCGTGGGTGATCGTGGGCGTGCAGGGGCGCCTGGCGAGGTGCGGTCAATACCCTACCGCGAGCTGGCGTTTATCGTCGCGTCGGGCGCTGCGACGTGCGCGTCGGCTGGCGTACTATCACGCGCTGAAGGATGGTCCCGCCTCGGTCGTGGTGCCCATCGATAAGCTGTCGATCCTCGTGACCGTCGCCGTGTCACCCGTGGCGTTTCACGAGCGTTTCACACCGCGCTACTTGCTCGGCCTCGCCCCTCATGTGTGCGGGCACGGCTGCCATGGTGGTGGCGTAGATTCGTGCCTGCTCGGCGCTTTAGTGGCCTTGTTTTTTTCTTCTGCGGTGTCGGTGTTGTTGACGATGAGTTGGCTGAGTGGGAACGGGCCGGTTATTTCAGTGGTGGTGACCAGGCCGTTGATGGTTTGGGGTGTCGCCGGTGAAGGGGTGGTGGCCGTGCCCGCCCAGGTGGTGGTGAGTGTGATGGCATGCGTCGCGGAAGGGTAGGGGCCATCCAGGAAAGACTTCCACCCGTTGAGCGCCTTTGTAGTAGTGACGAATCAGGGCAGGGTCCGTGTTGGGATCCATACCCTCCTGCCAGGGCATCCCCGCCGTGGTCGTCGTTAGGTCTGGGGTTCCGTCTCCCCAGCTCCACGTGTAGGACGTGGCCGTCAGAGTGACCGTAATGTCGTGGCCCAACAACGTGACAGTGTGAGCCTGCGTGGGATGCGTGGCCGCGACGAGAGTCGGAATGTACTTATTCGTATACGAGACACCCTCGGGCCGTTTATGCAGGCCCGCGCCGTCAGCGTGGATCGTCGTGGCCGCGTAGTACAGGATCTCGCGTGTGGTTGGGAGCTGCCCCTGCAGTATCGCCATTCCCCTTCCGCGTGATGTGCGCGCACACGAAGGGGGAAGATTCGCTCCCATCCGGCAACGTCACTGTGTGCATCGTGCGGCCATCACACTTATCGTCCTCCGCATAGACATGCGCCTCTGCGCTTGCATCAGCAGAATTCGACAAACGGATCGAATCGTCCACGTTGTTGATTTGAGATGCAGGGGGAGCTTCTGCAGGAGCAGCCTGATGTCCCCATTTTTCGTCAGCGCTTACTTTTATCCCGCCATTCCCATCTGCTTCTACCATCTGGTCCCAGTCATGGGAAGTCTCATCCCAGTCATTTGCCGCTGCGGCAGACACCTGGCTCCAAACAACACAGATAGCTACAAGAAACACGAGTATTGAACGGCGACCAATACGTCTAGCGTTCATCGGCTTCGCCCTTCCCTGCGTTTCAACCCAGCGGTTCTCTTGCCATGTCATGAACAGGGAAATCGTGGATTGGTATTCCTCGTTACGTACTGTGATTCGCGTGCCGGAGCACTTCGTTCCATCAACAGCAGTAACGCTAAACTTGACGCCAATTGTGTTAGGCGGGACATCGGAACCGTTGGCAGGCACGGGTTCCAGGAGAAGAACATGATCGACAGCGAGTGACTTGCCATAGGCCCAGCCATTGGAATAATCGTTATCGATCTTCTTGATCAGCGACTGAGCGAAGCCACTCGCATCGTCCGAGAGTGCCGCAAGAGCAGCGGTATCTCCCGTATTCCAGGCGTAAGTCGCAACAGCCAGGTAGTGCTCTGCTGCAGCTTCGGCACCTCGTTCTGTGTTTTCCTTGGCTTCTTCGGGCAGTTCGGGTTTGGTGTAGGTGTCTGCAGCGAACTCGGCGGGGCGTACGAGGACTCCGTCGGGGCCGATTGCATATCCCGCCCGACATGGCGGGTTCGCTCGATGCTGACGGCGTGGGCGCAGGATGCACGGTGGGTGCGCCGCGGCGCTGGGGCGATCGTTCCACGAGCTGATGCTTGCGCCCAGCGTGTAGGCACCAACAGCTGCCACAGCAACCAGTACGGTGAGCCCGATACCGATGACCCACGGGCGCAGCGCCGCTCGCCTGACTCACCAAGCGAACGCTTGCGGCGCGGCGTCGAAGCGACGAACGCTTCTTCCTTTTCCTCAGCGACAGAGCGATCAGACAGGGTGAGATCTCCATGGCGTGTGCCCTCCACGGTGACGAACTACCAGCGCTCCCCCACCATCGGAGGTACGCCCTTCCCCCATCAGGGTACGCGCAGAACCGACACGAAACACAAAGAATGCTGCGCAACCATCACGCAAATCCTCCCACCCGCATTCGCAGAACCGCACGGATGTGCATGCCCAGCCCCGGCCTCGTCCGTTGAACGTACGGGCAAGCGCGGGTCACTCCCCGGAATAATCTCGACGATCTCATCCAACTGCGCGCGATCTCCTCGAAGGGGCGGTCCAGGTCGAGCGTCGTCGCGCTGATGCGGTTGCCGCTCATGCGGTAGGTGGCGTCGGGTTGGATGTCCTCGTCGGTGGCGGCGTAGAGGAGCATGCCCGAGACCTCGGTGCTCTCCCCCGCGCGCTCGAAGGCGATCTGCTTGTTCTTCACGTACGCGAAGATCTGGTACAGGTTCCCTGAATGCACGGTCCTCTTGTCGAAGTTGCTCTGCATCGTGGACGCGTAGTACTTCGCGTCGATGATGAGCACGCGCCCGCGAGCGCTCAGGGTGATGTCGCTGCGCATGGCGGGCAAGCGTCCGAAACCTCGTCGTCCAGCGCCCAGTCGATGAACGAGGCGCTGGCGTTCAAACGGGGATGTTCCCTGCGGTAGTACTCGAGGATGAACTTCTCATCAGGCGGCTCATGCGCTGCTCGTCGAAGAAATCCATCATGCGCGTGGTGCCGTCACTTTGGGTTTGGAGGAGGCCCTTGACGACGAGCCAGCACACCGCCATGAGCATGCGGTACGTGCGATTGTTGCGGTCGTATCGCATGTTCCAGTCGACCGTGTGCAGGTCGATGTCGCGCACGTCCGCGAAGAAGACCATGAGCTTCTTCAGGCTCTTCTTGCGGGCCCTAGTAATGTCCGAGCGCACGAGCAGCGCGACCGTCGCCTTGATGACCCGGTTCATCGTCGTGTCAACGCTGAACTCGTCGTAGGAGCACACCAGCTGCCGGCGTAGAACCGCCTGCAATTTCACAGACTCGGTGACCCTCGATTTTTGCCGCGCAGGGAGGAGCGCGCCTCGGTCCGGCTCACGTACTCCCTGCCCGAGGCCTCGTTTGAGTTGGAGGGACACGCCTCGCTCGAGGATGGCGGCGCACAGCTCGGCGGCGTTGTTGAAGTCCTCCGTGGCCACGGCGCGGTAGCCTTGCTCACGCAGCGCCGAGAAGGCGTAGGCGAGCATGTGGAAGACGTTGCGGACTCGAATCACCGCAGCGACCTGCGCAGCCTGTCGCTCCATTCGTGGACCTTGCCGGGCTCGTCGAACCAGTACTCCTTGAGCATCGGGATGAGCTCGTAGTCCACAATCGAGGCCAGGGTCGCGTCGGTGCAGGAGTCGGCTTCCATGTTGCAGAAGTAGCTGTGTCCGATACAGAAGCCCTCGCCGAGAGACTCATCCTCGACGATCGCACGGTTCAGGGATTCCACCTCGCGCACCAGGGCCTCGAACCTCGGATTATCGAGGTCGGCGCAGTAGTCGCGGAAGCCGTCGGAGTCGAAGGCGGGGCGCAGTTCCACGAAGGCGAAGCGGCGGCGCAGCGCGTAGTCGAGCATGGCGAGGCTGCGGTCAGCCGTGTTCATCATGCCGATGATGTGGACGTTCTTGGGCACGTAGAAAAGCTCGCGCGAGTAGAGGAGCTGGAGTTTGTATCCTCGCTTATCGCTCTCGATGAGCATGAACAGCTCACCAAAAGATCTTGGAGAGGTTGCCGCGGTTGATCTCGTCAATGATGAAGAAGTATGCGTTCTCCTCGTCGTCGGCAGCCTTCTTACAGAAGGAGTAGAAGGCACCCTTGACAAGCTCAAATCCCGCGCCAGAGGGCCGGTACCCCTCGATGAAGTCCTCGTAGGAGTAACTCTGGTGGAATTGACCAGCATGACGCGCGAGGCATCCTTGACCCCCATCATCGAGTAGGCGAGGCGCTTGGCGGCGTAGGTCTTTCCCTACGCCAGGTGCTCCCCTGCATGATGATGTTCTTCTTCGTGCGCAGCAGCCCCGCGATCGCGTCGTAGCGTTCCTTGGTCATATAGACCTCTCGGAGGAATTGCCGGGCGGAGTACTCCGGGAAAACTACCAGCGGTTCCTCGTTGTCAACCCTCATCGTCGCTATCTTCGAAGAACGTCTCAATGCGAGAAAGGAGTTCAGGGTAGTCGGTGATCTCGGTGAGGGTCTTCATTGGCAGTCGTTCGTCGATTGGCTCAGTTTCCTGAGGAAAGTCCAGCGAACCGCCCGACATCCGGGTAGTCGCCGTCCTCCGGATCGTAGACGTAGTCACCCGTGACGATACCTCGCCCGAGGATCTCCGAGCGGCCCCTTTTTCACGAAAAACGACATCGCCCGGCTTCATCTCGTTCGCAAACCGCCATAGGGCGTGAATGTCGTTCTTCTGGGTACCAGTTTTTCGGGATAGGTCTGGAGCATCTGTGCCTTCAGATCTTCCTTATGTGTGCAGGCAGTCAGATCCCCATCTCACCCCATGCCAGTCCCATGATTCCGCGCGAGTAGAACTCTTCCCACATGCAGGCCTCCCGCCAGGGGCGTAGAGCCAGTAGCGCACGTTCTGCACGTCAGCGTCACCCAAGACAGCTGCCTGGGCGACTTCTTCCTCTTTTTGTCAGCTTTTGTTCTCACGGTTGACCAGTTCGGAAGGGCGCAACACGCATGCGGAGAGCTCGGGGAAGGTTGTGTATGCGTATTGTCCCTTCTTCATAGCACCCCGGATCATGTTGCACCACATCAAATAGTCAGAGCCGGTTCCGATACGTCTGATGGAAGCCGCCCATGTTCCGATTAGCTCGGGCATACGCCCGGGCATGCTGAGAAACTGACGGTCTCGTAACCACAAGTTAGCGTACGTATACGGGCGAACCCAGAATAGCCCCATCGTAATGTTCCAGCTGACCCCTTTCTGCTTAACAGCAGAATCGAAGTAGTCGCAGAAAGCAATTCTATCGATTTGATTAGGGCTTATCCGCATGAGCGGAGCGCACAGGCGAAGAGGCGCCACAAGGTATCGATCTCAACCTTAGTATTCCTCGCACCGTCAGAAAACCTCGCATCTCTACCACTCAGGGCTGGGATGACAGATAAGTCCTCCGGTATCGCAGCGACTACCTGAAAGTGCCGCGCCATACCCAGCGTAACGCTCTCGCGGGCTGATTCGGACATGATTCGATTAAAGAGCCCAAAGACCGTAAAAGGATCAATATCCGTCGGATCACCACTGGAATCAAGCGTCGGCAAGGCCGTTCCGATTTCCGCATAGACCTGCCGCAGAGCTGCGATGAGAGCCTCGCCGATCATCCTGGAAGGCAAGCAGCCATCCGCTAGTTCCATGTAGATAGCTCGTCCATGAGTACTGGCCATCCGTCGTCATGACCACACACTACCATCGGGTGACCGACGACACTATTCGGCTCGTACTCACACAACAGCAAAGCCGGACCACGCTCTCGCGCGACCCGGCCACTGCCTCGTCAACTGAGGCGTTTTAGGCGACTTCCACCGTCAAGAGGGGCACGATTCCACTCAACGTATCCCCTAGGCGTCTTCGGCGCGATCGAGCTCGTAACGCATCTGCAGGTTCATCCAGAACCCAGGATCGTGCCGAAGTAGCGGGAGACGCATTGCGGTGTCCGCCCCTGATTCCCCGCTTCCCATGGACGATTTTCGTTGATACGACGAGGCGGAACACCGATAGCGACGGCGAGCTTATGCTCTCGTAATTCCGAAGCCCTCAATAAAGTCTTCCATGAGGACCTCGCCCTGGGTGAAGCGGAGCAATTGTTGCAACAGACATCGGTTCCCTCCCTGTTCCCTACAGCAAGCCTAAACTCCCCAAGCGCAGGTCTCAGGAATCCCGCCAGGCTCACACCCAAAAATCATCACACACGCCGCCGTGGAGCAGGCACAGCATCTCGATCACTTCCACCAAGAGCACTCAGCTGCCGTCCACTTTCGATGCGCACCAGAAGCTCGAGGGCGCGCTGAATCAACGCTGCACGGTCATCCATTTCGGTGAGGGCAGCAGCGCGCGTAAGCAACTCGTCGTCAATGTCTATTGCCATTCACATAGCATTAGCGGCTCTTCCGAGTTGAGTGTGGTGACTGGGTGTTGGTCGGGGTTGCGGGTAGAGGTCGAGGTCCTGATGATGAGCGGACTTCTACCCCCGCTGTCGTCAAGGACCCTCGACAATGTCTCACCCTACCTGCTGCTGCTCTGTGTCGCTTGATCGTTGTGATCGGTGTGATCTGCTCGTCGACTTGGAGGGCTTCCATCTGATGAGTGCGGTTCGCACCCCAGATGCTCTGGTGCTCGATGTTGAGTCGTGCAACCAGCTGGCGGGGTGCCCAGATTGTGGGTGATCGCTCAAGGTCACGGGCGTGTGGTGGTGGAGGGTGATCGACGCGCCCTGGGCCGGGGTCCCGGTGCGGATCCGGTGGCATAAGCGACGCTGGATATGCCGCGAACATACCTGCCAGATCACGACTTTCGCTGAGCAGAACCACTCGGTGTGTGCTCCCAGGGCGCGTCTGGGTGTTCGGGCGATCCGCTGGGCGATCCGACAGTTGCGCTTCGAGGGAGCCACTATCTCGGGGCTGGCCCGCCAGTTAGGAACCACGTGGAATACCGTGTGGTCCCATATCGCCGTGTCTGCAAGCCGCATCTGATGACCCCGCCCGTTTCTCAGGGGTGCGGGTGCTGGGGTTGACGAGCACGTGTGGCACCACCAGGACCGACGCCGACGAGGGCCCCGTGAGCTCACCGGCATCGTCGACCTGACGCGAGGGGAGGATCATCCCACGGCCCGCTTGTTGGATCTGGTCCCGGGAAGGTCTGGCACCGTGTACAAGAACTGGCTGGCCGAGCGCGGCGAAGACTTTCGCTCCGGTATCCAGATCGCGACGCTGGATCCCTTCCAGGGATATAAGAACGCCATTGATGACCAGCTCCAAGACGCCACCAGCGTGCTCGATGCCTTTCACATCGTCAAGCTCGCCGGTGACGCTCGATGAGGGTGCGTCGTCGCGTCCAGCAAGACACGACCGGTCACCGCGGGCGCAAGGGTGATCCTCTCTATCAGATCCGCAATCTTTTGCGCGCCTCGCGTGATCGGCTCACGAAGCGTCAACAAGAACGACTCCGTGAGGCCTTCACGGCAGATGAGGCGCATATCAGTGTGGAAGTCGCCTACCACTGCGCCCAGCAAGTGCGCGACGTCTTCCATCAAGCCACACCCGCCCAAGGCCGACGCCTGGCCGCTCATCTCATCCAGCGCCTACCAACGTGTCCCATCCCCGAAATCGCCCGACTGGGTCGAACCCTACGCAAATGGAAGGACGCCTTCTTGGCCTACTTCGATACAGGAGGAGCCAGCAACGGCCCCACCGAAGCCATCAACGGAATCATCGAACTAGGAAGACGCACCGCCAGAGGCTACCGCAACCCCACCAACTACCAACTCCGAATGCTCCTCATCGCAGGAGGCCTAGATGCCTCCAACCACACTCAACTCTGAAGAGCCGCATTAGCGCCAGGGGACGGCTGATCTCCAAACCGACGACCTCACTGAACAGACCTTGTCAGGCTCATCATACACCTCACAACGGCAACGCTCGACCAATCCGCTCGAACCACTCGCCGCCGCTTTTGTTCCGGAGCACTCGCACAAAACACCCCAAAACTCAGCATCCCCTCATTCCAACATTAGCAACGCTTGCAACCCACTAACTCAAAATAACCGAACCAGAGCGACCAACGGAGGGCCAACATCCGCCGGTTAACACACAACTACCTGTTCGCATTAAGGCCCAGACAAACGATTGCCGCTCGAGCTCGGATCACTCAGGCACGATTGCACTCTGAGTACTCCGCGTATTTCTCGTTGCAGAAACCACTGGCACCCCAAGCCCTCAAAATTTGAGCGCCAAGCCATTCCAAAGCTTCAGCACGCGTCCATTCATCTACTCCAATGAATTCAGATAAGAAAAACTGTGACCGTACGAGAAAGCCCCAGCGACATAAGCACAACTTCACTTGGACGAGAGACGCCAAGTTCGAGCATCATGGCATAGTCAGCCCTTGGAGTAGCTTTTTATCCCGAGTTCGCCCTGAATAGACCTCAAGCAGATCGGCATAGCATGCAAGGTACTTGGGCGCATGGAAGCGTGCTATTGACTCAATATCTCTCATAACGTCACGTATTGCCCTCGCAGTAGTGAGTTTGCTGTTAACATTGAGCCGTTGATCAATCAACCAAGACAGGGGCATGCCCTTCATCCAGTTGACGATGAGGTTCGCGAGCTGCCACTTTCGTCGATCATCACTAGCTTGATGCTTTCCAAAGACGTTTGTCATAGATGCACCGATACGAACAAATGCCTCTTGAAACCGCTCCCTTCGCATCGGCTTCCTCGGGCAGCGGTAGCTCGAGGGTCCGTCGGCGTCTTTCCAGACGTCCCGAGACCATCGCAGACGATACATCGATATCAGGCGATACCGGAGTGTCGAGTAACGATCTCGCCGGGAATTTTAAGATCAGTTACCGCGTGTTCGACCGCAGATGCAATCTCGTCACGTTCTGATATGTGCGGAACACGGTCAAAAAGCACTTGATTGGACTCACCGGCAAGTTTGCGCGAACATAGGTATGCAAAAAGGCACCTGAGACACTATCATTAGAAACGTTATCGCCGGAGCGAATAAATGATACCAAGCCTACCGCTTCATCAAGTCCTTTTATCGACTGCACGAACTATCTGCGACCGCTTGCGCACGAGAGGAAGGTTAGCCATAGTTCATCGTCGTCGGTATCAACACATACTGACATTACCCGCAAATTCCTTACCCCAGCGCCCAGCACGTCCTGCCAAGTTCCAGAAATCACCTTCGCTTAACGGGTTCCCCGTCCCCTTCTTTGGATTACGCATAAATATTGTCCGGCACGGAAGGTTTACGCCTTCACAGAAAGTTGAAGCACAAATCAAATAGTATATTTTTCCTGCACCAAAAAGACGTTCGATCTCCGTACGAACTAACAGTGGCATGTTGCCGTAATGAAAAGCCACACGCCGATTTAGGACATCAGCGAGCAAATACTTGCTATGAACCGCCGTCTTAATGAGATCCTGTAACTCCTCGATCTCTACGTCAACTTCCGCCACCGGAGGCAACTGTTCGAACACGATCTTCGCCACCTTTTCAGCCTCACTCTGACTGTTTACGCAGATAACGTTACCGGGAACATTTCCAGCCAACGCACACGCCACAAACGCGAGACGCATAGGTACTGCTGTCGTACGTTGCGCGAGCACAAGTTCGCCAACTCTACGTTTACTCTCACCCGACACCAAGAACACGGCTCTACGCTTAGGTTTACGACGAATACCTCAACCCAGAGAAGGTTCTGATTTACCGTAACTCGTTTTCAGACACGAAGGACTGAAGAAGGTCGATCAGGAGGCGTCTTCAATAAAACAATTCCGGATTAGAGGTGAGCGGACTCGCGAATACCACTTGTACCGTTGGGCTTCGCCGTACAGCATGTTCGATCGCATGCTGAAGCAGAATTCCCCGCCCATCGCTGGCGGAGACCGCGCCTCATCAACGAACAGGAGATCACCGAGCGATGGCAAACGCTCTAACACTAAATGAAGCTGCTCCTGCGTAACGATCCAAAACAGTCCTTGACGATGACCCAAGATCCGGATCCCAAGGCATAGTAAAAACTCCGACACCTGATGGCAATTCCCGCCGGAGATCGCTTTGAAACTTCTTCTATAAGGGCACGAGTAGGAACGAGATAAACAAGCGTAAATCGTTCCTTTTGACGCGCAAGATCCGCGAAATACTCTCGAACTATCTCGCGACTTCCCCAGCAGATGTCGACGCAGATATGCTCAGCCAGTCATTACAGCCATCGCCTTCAAAACTTTTTGTTGAAATTGATTAACCGCCAGACAACGACCATTAGATAGGCGGACCGAATAATCAACGCGGTTTCGAATCATTTCCAGCCGAAGGGCTGCAGGCAGCGCCTGAGGATCGTCAGGCTTTGATTCGCTTGCGAGACAATGCAAGCTCCACAGCCATATGATCACCGCATCGTTCATAGCGCAATAGCAGCAGCTTTATGTAGTGACGACGTGTTATCGTCAAGAAGACATGAAATTGCAACTCGGAGGACAGCAGATTGCGCCCGCTCGAGTCTGCACGGACGTAATTGAACTCGCATACAGAAGTGCAAACCCCAGTCAACAGTGGCAGCTCCTCATCCCACTCTATAGCGCCGAACCTCGTAACGCACCATCAACTGTCTGAAGCGACTCAAAGACTGTTTAAATTTTACTGACCTAAAAACGACTTCCTCAACACTCATTACTTTATCTCATTTCATCTCCCATTCGCGATACCTCGAGCACGCAGCACATCAACAATAGGCATCGGAATGCAGCATAGATCAACATTAGCTTCGAGTATTTCAAAACCGTCTCAACCTTGCTTTTATAGCTATATGCCACGTGCTCACCTTTTACGCTCAAATCAACTATTTCACTGTCACAAAGGAGGTCAATATTAGGATAATCCTTGTAGTCAAACCCTACCAAGCACACACCATTCCAGCGGACACACATTGATTTTGAATTGCTCTCATCGAAATACTCAAGCAAATAAGCAACGAGATCAGCAGAATCCATACACATATTTTGTCGCACAAGAAACAACTGTGCTTACGACGATCAAAATCCATCAGCCCGCAACATGGCGCAATACTCCATCAGCAGTCCTGAAAAGCTTGAGAACTACTCGATAGAGCTTAGACTCTCCCCAATATAAGTCAAGAACACCATCTTCCGCAAGATCAGCATGGATCCCATCAGACCCTTGAACATGCACCTGCGTATTTGTTTTTAGTGCCATTTTTGAAATCAGTTGTGGGCGCCCAAGCACTCGCTCCGACAGTATAAATAGTAATAGCTTTCCACCCCTCTCCAGACTTTTTCCGATTTTACAAACAAGTCCCCTTGCTTGTTCACTCAAACTCAACTAAGGGCGCTGTCGATCCAGTTTTTGAATTCACCATAAGCCTCGCAGAATCTTTGTCACGCGGTATACAAAAATCAACGACTGCGTTAGCCATCGCCGCAGCGAGGGACTCAACAACAGGAACTCCATTAATGTCATGCGCCAGAAAGTGCATCCTTACAAGAGTCGAAGTCCCGGCGAGCATGACAGCTTCTTCAAAGGGCGGAAGGAAGCTCAGAAAATCACCATCCAGTCCTCGACTGAGCATCTTAAATTGCGCAACAATAACGTCTTCATCGACCATTTATTAAGCACTCCACATTCATTTCTTAACTCCAAACCACCCAAACAAAGGGAACTTAGTTCAACAAAGAAAAATGCAAGTCACCTTAGACAACCACCTTAGCTCAACAGGCCACTTTAACTTATCGCGTAGCATATCACAACACGCACCTATGTAACACTATGTTTCGGCTTCAGAACAGAACTTAGCCATAAATGTCAAGTTTTTAAGAATATGTTGTTAGAACGTTGTGCACAACAGCAAAGCCGGGCCACGCCCTCGCGCAACCCGGCCACCGCCCTCGTTCAGAAACGATCAGACGTTGAAGCGGAACCCACGACGTCTCCGTCTTCCATGACGTAGTCCTTGCCTTCCATGCGGACCTTGCCGGCGGCCTTCGCGGCGGCCATGGAGCCGGCCTCGACCAGGTCGTCGTAGGAGACGACTTCGGCCTTGATGAAGCCCCTTCTCGAAGTCCGTGTGGATGACGCCGGCGGCCTTGGGGGCGGTGTCGCCCTTGTGGATCGTCCAGGCGCGCGCTTCCTTCTCGCCGGCGGTGAGGTAGGTCTGCAGGCCCGAGGGTGTCGAAGCCGACGCGGGCCAGCTTGTCCAGGCCGGACTCGTCCTGGCCGGATTCGGCGAGCATCTCGCGGGCGTCCTCGTCGTCCAGTTCGACCAGCTCGGCCTCGAACTGGGCGTCCAGGAAGATGGCTTCGGCGGGCGCAACGAGGGCGCGCAGTTCGTCCTTCATCTCCTCGTTGTCCATCTCGGCGGCGTCCATGTTGAACACGAAGATGAAGGGCTTGGAGGTCATGAGCTGGAAGGTGCGCAGCGCGTCCTGGTCCAGCTTGGCGCCCTCGGGGCCGGACAGCAGCTCGCCGCGTTCCAGCAGCTCCAACGCCGCGCGCGCGGTTTCGAGGACGATCGGCTCGGTCTTCTTGCCGCGCACCTCCTTCTCGAGGCGCGGGATCTGCTTCTCGACGGTCTGCATGTCGGCGAGGATCAGCTCGGTCTTGATGGTCTCAATGTCCGAGGCCGGGTCCACCTTTGCCGTCGACGTGCACGACGTCGGGGTCGGAGAAGCGCGCGTGACCTGGCAGATCGCATCGGCCTCGCGGATGTTGGCGAGGAACTGGTTGCCCAGGCCCTCACCCTCGGAGGCACCACGCACGATGCCGGCGATGTCCACGAAGGACACGGTGGCGGGCAGGATGCGCTGGGAGCCGAAGATCTCCGCGAGCTTGTTCAGGCGCGGGTCGGGCAGGGGGACGACGCCGACGTTGGGCTCGATGGTCGCGAAGGGTAGTTCGCGGCGAGCACGGTCGCGCGGGTCAGGGCGTTGAACAGGGTGGACTTGCCGACGTTGGGCAGTCCAGCGATACCGATAGTAAGAGACACGCCCCCATCCTATCGGAGCAGGCCCGGTGGTGTTGCCCTACTTCGTGTGGTTTGGCCCGGCGACGCGGGGCGCGTGGGGCGCGCGGGTGCCATTCCGGCGCTCTTGAGGTCGGCGCGCAGGTCGCGGGGCAGCGCGAAGGTCGTCGATTCGGTTTCAGTGCGGGCCACCTCGACGGTGGGGAATCCGCGCTCCTGCAGCCATTCGATGACGTCGCGCACGAGGATTTCGGGCACGGACGCGCCGGAGGTGAGGCCCACGGTGCGGGCACCCTCAAACCAGGCTTCGTCGAGCTCATCGGCCTTGTCGACGCGGTAGGCGGCACCGGCCCCTGGCCTCGAGCGCGACCTCGACGAGGCGCACGGAGTTCGAGGAGTTCGCCGAGCCGACGACGACCATGACGTCCACCTGGGGCGCGATGTGCTTCACGGCACCCTGGCGGTTCTGCGTGGCGTAGCAGATGTCGTCCGACGGCGGGTCGATGAGCTGCGGGAAGCGCTGGCGCAGGCGGTCCACCGTCTCGCGGGTCTCGTCGACGGAGAGCGTGGTCTGGGAGATCCACACGACGCGCGAGGGGTCGCGCACGACGACGTTATCGACCTCGTCGGGGGTGCCCACGACCTGGATGTGATCGGGGGCCTCGCCGAAGGTGCCCTCGACCTCCTCGTGGCCCTGATGGCCCACCAGGATGATGTCGTAGTCTTCCTTCGCGAAGCGCACGGCCTCTCGGTGCACCTTGGTCACGAGCGGGCACGTCGCGTCGATCGTGGCGAGGTGGCGGGTGGCGGCTGCCTCGTGGACGGCCGGGGAGACGCCGTGCGCAGAAAAACACGACGCGGGCGCCCTCGGGCACCTCGTCAGTCTCCTGGACGAAGATCGCGCCGCGCTTGGTCAGCGACTCGACGACGAACTTGTTGTGGACGATCTCCTTGCGCACGTAGACGGGCGCGCCGTAGAGCTCGAGGGCCTTTTCGACGACGTCGACGGCGCGGTCCACTCCGGCGCAGTATCCGCGGGGGGCGGCCAAGAGGATACGACCGTTGCCCTCGCCGCGGGAGGAGGGCAGGGGGGAATCGGCGCTGGCTCGCAGGTCGACGTTTTTCATTCATGCGTCCACCCTAGCGCCCACCGCCCGGGGCGTGCGCGCGCTCGTGGCAATCCCACGCCCCTCATCGACGAGGCCGGGGCGCGCCCGCGTTGTCGTCTGCCCACACGCGTTGGGGCGGCGGCGCAGATGGGGGCGGCGTGTGGCATCCTGTGTGAGTGACCTCGCCTTACTCTCCCTCCTCGCCCGCAGCCGGGCCCGCATCCGGCACTACTCCTGCGCAGCTGCCCGCCGCGAAGGCGGCTGATACGACGCGGGATAATCCGTGGCCGCTGCGCAGGCTGACGGAGAACATCAAGGTGTACGTAGACCGCATGAGCCCCCTATGGGTGGAGGGCCAGGTCGTCGAATACAAGGTGCGCCCGGGCGCGAAGATGCACTTTTTGACGCTGCGCGACCTGCAGACGGACACGTCGATGACGGTGACCGCATGGGCGGGCGTCATGGATTCCACTCCGCTGACCGAGGGCGCGCGCGTGGTGACGCGCGTGAAGCCAGTGTTCTGGGAGCGCTCGGGCCGCCTCAACCTGCAGGCGGCGGAGATTCACCTGCAGGGCGTGGGCGACCTGCTGGCCCAGATTGAGGCGCTGCGCGCCCGCCCGCCGCTGAGGGCCTGTTCTCGGAGGCGCAAGAAGCCGCTGCCGTTCCTGCCGCGCACGATCGGCCTGATCTGCGGCCGCAACGCGAAGGCGAAGGACGACGTGGTCGTCAACGCGTCGGATCGCTGGCCAAGCGCACGCTTTGAGATCCGCGAGGTCGCCGTGCAGGGCGATCACTGCGTGCCCGAGGTGGGCCGCGCCCTCCTCGAACTGGACGCCATGGACGAGGTCGACGTCATCGTCATCGCGCGCGGCGGCGGCGCAGTCGAAGACCTCCTCCCCTTCTCCGACGAGCGCCTCGTGCGCACCGTCGCAGACGCCCGCACGCCCATCGTCTCCGCCATCGGCCACGAGGGCGACTCTCCCCTGCTGGACCTGGTCGCCGACTACCGTGCCTCAACCCCGACGGACGCGGCTCGCCGCATCGTCCCGGACCGCGCCCGAGAGCGCGACGGCATCTCCCAGGCGCTGACCCGCATGCGCGGGGCGCTGGGGGCACGCCTGGCGACGGAGCGCTCGAACCTGACGCTCATCGCGTCGCGCCCGGTGCTCCAGGGCCCAGACGCGATCGTCGAGGGGCACCGAACGGTCCTCACGCAGCGCGTCACGGCGATGCGCTCGGCGATTGAGCGCCGGCTCGCCTCGGAGCGCCAGCAGCTGACGCGCTCGCGCGCGACGCTGACGGCCCCTGTCCCCGCAGGCGACCCTCGACCGCGGGTACGCGCTCCTGAAGACGCCGTCGGGCGCGCTCATCACCTCCTCGGCGCAGGTCAAGAAGGGCGACCTCATCGAAGGCATCCTCGCTTCCGGCCGCATGGTCGCCCAGGTCGTGGGTGCCACGAACCCCGCTCCGCCCGCGGACGCACTCCAACACAGGCGCCTGACCCGTAGGGCCCGCCCCGGCCTCGTCCCCCGCCCCTCCCACCCAAAGGAACATTCTCATGACCACGAACGACCAGCTCCCCGACCCTCAGTCCCTCGGCTACGAGGAGGCGCGCGACGAGCTCGTGCGCATCGTCCAGACCCTCGAGGGCGGGCAGGCACCGCTCGAGGACACTCTCACGATGTGGGAACGCGGCGAGGCCCTGGCAGCCCGCTGTTCCCAGATCCTGGACGGTGCTCAGGAGCGTCTTTCTGGACGCACCTCCACGCCCTCCCCCGAAGCACGCTAATGTACGTTCTGTAGATCCGCTCACACGCAGGTGAGGAGACACCATGACGGTGCAATCTGGACCCCACATTCTCGCGATCGGCGAGGCGCTCATCGATGTCGTCATCACGTACGAGCAGCCCGACTTCCCCGTTGAGATCCCCGGCGGCTCTCCCGCGAACGTCGCCCTGACGCTGGGTCGCCTCGGCCGCCCGGTGGCGCTGGCGACCTGGATCGGTCTGGACGAGCGCGGCCGCCTCATCGACTTCCACATGTACGATTCCGGCGTGCACGTCACCGGGGCCTCGCGCGGTGCCTCGCACACGTCGACGGCGCTGGCCCGCCTGGACGAGTCGGGGGCCGCCTCCTACACCTTCGACCTGGAGTGGGCGCCGACTCCACCAATCACCGTTCCGCCTACCGCTCAGATCATCGAGGCGGGCTCGATTTCGGCGATCATCGAGCCGGGCGCCTCCGCCGTTCTTGACGCGCTGACCCGCGGCCGCGAGCACGCGCTCGTGTGCTTCGACCCGAACGCGCGCCCCTCGATCATGGGCGAACCCGAGGCGGCCCTCGCCTCCCTCGAGCGTTTCATCGCGCTGGCGGACGTCGTCAAGGTGTCGGATGAGGACATCGAGTGGCTGACGGGCGGCTCCCCCATCGACGAGGTCGTGGAGCGTTGGCTGGGCATGGGACCGGCGCTCGTCGTCGTCACGTGCGGCAAGCACGGGAGCCTCGCCGTCACCTCCTCGGGCCTGCGTGTCACGAAGACGCCTGGCGACGTCGCGGTCGTCGACACGGTCGGCGCGGGGGACTCCTTCATGGGCGGCATCATCGACGCCATGTGGGGCATGGGCCTGCGCGGCGCCGACGCGCGCGAGGCCCTACGTTCCCTGCCCGAGGAGCAGGTCCGCGCGATCATCGACCGCGCCAGCGCCGTCTCCGACGTGACCGTCTCGCGCAAGGGCGCGAACCCGCCCTGGGCGCACGAACTCTCCTAAGCACACCACACACGTGACGAGGCCGGTCCCCACAGCGGGGGCCGGCCTCGTTCAGTGTGTGCGTGCGCGCGATGTGGCGCGGGCCTACTTGCCCATGCGACGCTCGCGCTGGGCGTAGGAGCGAAGGGCGCGCAGGAAGTCCACGCGACGGAAGTCGGGCCAGTACACCTCGCAGAAGTAGTACTCGGGTGCACGGACTGCCACAGCATGAAGCCCGACAGGCGCTGCTCGCCCGACGTTCGGATGACGAGGTCGGGGTCGGGCTGGTCCTTCGTGTACAGGTGGGCGGTGATGTCCGCGTCCGTGAAGGAGTCGGCGAGCTCGTCGAGGGTGCGTCCCTGGGCGGAGGCCTCGCGCATCATGGCGCGGACGGCCTCGGTGATCTCGTGTCGGCCGCCGTAGCCCACCGCGATATTGACGGTCATCCCCTGCACGTCCGCGGTGCGCGCGACGGACGCACGCAGGTCCTCGGCCACCTGCTCGGGCAGCAGGGAGAGGTCGCCGACGACGGCCAGCTTCCAGCGCCCCTGATCCGCCAGGAGCGACACGGCCTCGCAGATGATGCTCAGCAGCTCGCCCAGCTCGCCGGCGTCGCGCGGAGGTTGTCGGTTGAGAGGAGCCACAGCGTCACGATCGACACACCCGCGTCGTCGGACCACTGGAGGAACTCGCTGATCTTTCCGGCGCCAGCGCGGTGCCCCTGCGAGGCGGTCGCACCCAGTGACTTCGCCCAGCGGCGGTTACCGTCCAGGATGACGCCGATGTGTGCGGGTACGGCGGCGTCAGACAGCTCGGCTTTGAGGCGACGCTCGTACATGTCGTAGAGCATGTTCCACTGGGCCATGATGTCCCTCCCTACTGTCGCACCCTTCGGCGCGGCGTACTCTTATGTTATTAAGGGTATCGCGCCGTGGGTCACAGGGAAACACAAGTACTCTCGGAGTGCGAGAACACGCCTGCCACAATAAGTTACGGCGTAGTAACCTACGGACTCGTAAGAAATGTTGACAGGTTGACAGGGGGAACGGATGAAGATCGCATCGCTCAAGCCCAAAGAGTGGTTCTCGGGCCAGCTTGTGCAGATCAAGCCCAAGCTGCGCGGGTGGCTCCACCTGGCCGCCGCCCCACTGTCCCTGGCCGCGTCCATCGTCCTCGTCTGCCTGGCACCTACGACTCCGACGAAGATCGGTTCCGCCGTTTACCTGGCGTGCTCCCTCATCCTCTTCGGCGTCTCCGCGGCCTACCACCGTTTCTACTGGGCCCCGCGCTGGGAGATCATGTGGAAGCGCCTAGACCACTCCAACATCTTCCTGCTCATCGCGGGCACCTACACGCCGATCACGATCGCGCTCCTGGACCGATCCGACGCGACGGTCCTCCTGTCGGTCGTCTGGGGCGGCGCAGCCGTCGGCATCCTCCTCAACCTCTTCTGGCCTACTGCCCCGCGCTGGCTGACCACCCTCGTCTACGTTGCGCTCGGTTGGGTCGCGGTCTGGTACCTGCCGCAGCTGTGGGCGGGCGGCGGCCCCATCGTCGTGTGGCTGATCGTCGCCGGAGGCGTCCTGTACACGCTGGGAGCGGTCGTCTACGGCACGAAGAAGCCCGACCCCTCCCCCACCTGGTTCGGCTTCCACGAAATCTTCCACGCCTTCACCGTCGCCGCGTGGGCCTGCCACTGCGTCGCCGTCTACCTGGCGGTCCTGAATTCCTGACGCGCCGCCCCGCCAGGCTGCGATGCCCGGCCAGGCGCAATGTTGCTACACTCGACACCATGCGCGCCGGCACCCGTGTGTCGGCGCTCGATTACTGACACGTCATTGGAGGAACCATGGCTGACACACAGTGGCTCACGCAGGCCCAGTACGACCTGCTCGCAAGCGAGCTGAAGGAGCGCGTCGAGGTCAAGCGCGTCGAGATCGCGCGCCTCATCGATGCCGCCCGCCAGGAGGGCGACCTGCGCGAGAACGGCGGCTACCACGCCGCGCGCAACGAGCAGTCCATGAACGAGACCCGCATCCAGGCGCTCCAGGAAATGCTGGAGCACGCAGAGGTCGGAGAGACCCCCCGCCGACGACGGCATCGTCGAGCCCGGCATGGTTGTCACCGCGCTGGTTGCGGGCCGCGAGCAGAAGTTCCTGCTCGGTTCGCGTGACGCCGGCGGCGACCTGGGCATCCAGGTCTTCTCCGCTCAGGCTCCCCTGGGCGCCGCGGTCATCGGCCACAAGGCCGGCGACAAGCTCTCCTTCGAGGCCCCCACGGGCCGCATGATCGACGTCGAGATTCTCGACGCAAAGCCTTTCGAAGGCTGAGCTTCCAAGCGAGCAGGCCCACCCGACCTTTGCCCGCCCCTCATCAATGCGAAGCGGGTCCCACCACTGGTGGGACCCGCTTCCACCATATGCGCGCGAGGAGCCTTACGCCTCCACGTGGGGCGTCGGAGGCTCTCCCGGCTTCTGCTTCTCGCCAGCCGGAGTTTCGTCCTGATCCGCCTCGCCTTCCGACTCGACGTGGGCCTCGACGTGCAGATCCTGCAGACACCACCACCTCGTCCTCGCTCGACTCCGCACGAGCCACGTACGGGCGCGTATCGGGCTTACCCGCGTAGGAGGCGGCGATCTTCTCCTCGAGGATGCCAGGAGGGCCACCCGGGCGGTCCTGAGCGGTCGCCAGCTCGGGCATCGGGTCGTACCCGTGCAGGGTACATGACGGTCGCGTTGATGAAGGCGGCGATCGGCACCGAGAAGATCGCGCCCGCAATGCCCGCGATCGCGGATCCGGCGGTGATGACGAGCATGACGGCGACAGGGGTGCAGGGGAGACGGCATTCGACATCATGAAGGGCTGCAGGATGTTGGATTCGATCTGCTGGACCACCAGAATGATCACGAGCATGATGATCGCCTTCGTCAGGCCACCGTTCACGGCCGCCACCAGCACCGCGATGACGCCGGACGTCAGGGCACCCAGAATCGGCACGAAAGCCGCGAAGAAGGTGATGACACCGATCGGGATGGCCAGGGGCACGCCCAGGAAAAACGCGCCCAGCGCGATACCGAGCGCGTCGATGGCCGCCACCTGGATCTGCGTGCGCACGTAGGAGCCGAAGGTCGCCCAGCCGCGGATCGCGCTCTCGTGGACGGGAACGCGGGCGGGGGCGGGCAGCAGGCGCACGCACCACAGCCAGATCGAACGTCCTTCCTTCAGGAAGAAGAACAGACAGAAGAGCATCGTCAGGCCGGAGGTGGCCAGCGTGCCCACCGACGAGGTGATGCTGAGGGCACCGGTCGCCAGCGTTTCCTTGTTGGTATTCAGCCAGTTCACCAGCTCGGAACGCAGCTGCTCGGCCGCGGCCGTCAGGACGGTCGTGTCGATCTTGAGGGGCCGTTCTGCAGGGAACTCGTTGTGCAGGATCGCATCGAGCAGGGGCGCGGAAGCCGTCCGCGGCCTGCGTGGCCAGCTGCGGGACCTGCTGGATGAGTTCGGCGGCGGCCTGGCTCAGCGCACCGGCGACGGCCGCAAAGAAGACGAGCAGGCCGACGGTTGCTGCGAGAGACGAAGGAAGTGCAGGCGGCGGCGCATCCAGGGAGACGAGGGGCTCCAGCAGCACCGCCACCGTCAGCGCAATCGCGACTGGCATGATGACGATCGTCAGGCGGGCGATACCCCACGACGACCATGACCAGGCCGACGACGACGAGGGTGCGCCACGAGATCGCCGCAGCGACGCGAAGGGTGCGCGGGACGGCGGCTGCCACGTCGCGCTCATCCTCGTGTTCCTCGCGCACCGACACCATGACGGGTGCGGGCGCGGGCTCATCTGCATGCTTCGTCGGCAGGGGCAGCCGAGAGTCTGCCCATCAGGTCGGATAGCTTCCAGCGCGGCTGTTCCTGAGTGTCGGCCACGGTCCCTCCTTTTCATTCACCCCCTAAGCGTACTCGCCTGCGTCCCCATTTCCGTCCGCGCAGCTCGCTCACCCGCCACAAGGGGCGCATACTGGGAGCCATGACATCGTTTTTCAAGCAGGCACACACGAACGTTCACGTCTCCACGCACGCGGTCCTCGGTTCGAACATGAGGAACGAGGCTGGGGCGGGCCAGGAGGTCATCTACCTTGCCGCGGGCTGCTTCTGGGGCGTCGAGAAGGCCCTGTGGAATGCGCCCGGTGTCGTGACCACGGCGACCGGCTACATGGGCGGGCAGTCGCCCAACCCGACGTACGAGCAGGTGTGTTCTCATACGACGGGGCATGCGGAGACCGTGCGCGTCGTCTTCGATACGGCGCTCACAAGCGCCGCTGACCTGGTTCGGCTTTTCTTCGAGATCCACGATCCGACGCAGGTGGGCGGACAGGGCAACGACATCGGCGACCAGTACCGTTCGCAGATCTGGACGACTACACCCGATCAGCTGCGCGACGCGACCGCCCTGCGAGCGGCCTACCAGGAGGTGCTCACTGAGCGCGGGTTCGGCCCAATTCAGACGGTCATCTCCCCCGCTCCTGACGCCGACTCCACCGCGCGTTTCTGGTACGCGGAGGACTACCACCAGCAGTACCTGTTCAAGAACCCGGGCGGCTACGAGTGCCACGCCCGTACGGGCATCGCCTGCCCGGCACTCCCCACGAGTAGCCCACGCGTGACACAGATGTGGGGTGGGCCGGCACGTTTGTGCCGGCCCACCCCACATCGCGTGAAATCAGTTCACGCCCAGGATGTCGGTGACGAACACGAGGGTCGCGCCGCCGGGAATGCCGGCCTGCGGGACGCCGCGTGCGCCGTAGCCGAGCTCAGAGGGATGGACAGCAGGACGCGGTCGCCCACGCGCTTGCCCACGAGGCCCCTCATCCCAGCCGGGGATGACCATTCCGACGCCGATCTGGAAGGACAGGGGCACCGCCGCGGTCGAAGGAGTTATCGAAGTCCACGTCGGAGCCGAAGACCGCACCGTAGTAGTGGCACGTGATCGTATCGCCGGCCTCGACCTCCTGGCCGTCACCTGCGTGGAGGACCTCGACGACGAGCTCGTCGGAGGGGTGCCGTCGAACGCGAGGACGGGCTTACGGCCGAATTCGCCGGAAACAGAGATGTTTTTCCATGGTGTCTTTCCTTAGTGTCGGTGAAGCGGCGCGTCGGTTGCGGCGCATGAGGTAGGACAGGATCTTGAGGATCTGGAGGTAGATCCAGATGACGTCGGTCATGATGGCGAAGGTGCACAGCCACGAGTACTTCTCGGGCACGTTGCTCGCGACGCCGACCTTGACGGCATCGAAGTCGCGCACGAGGCACAGGACGCCGATGAAGACGGCGAGGACGCCGATGATGACGCCGAGCGGGATACCGAACACGGTGCTGTTCTCAACGGCCCGCATATCCACCATGCCGGTGACCGACAGCGCAAAGGTGACGAGGTAGTAGAAGAAGAAAGCAACGGAACCAATCCCCGCGACGCGGGTCAGCGTCGACGAGTTACGCACGAAGCCCATCGTGAAGGCAGCCAAGGTCGTGCCGATGACGACGAGGGTCGCCAGAACAGCACTGATGACAATGCCCGGGAAGTAGGCCTCAAAGGTGTAGGAGATCACGCCGAGGCTAAAGCCCTCAATGAGGGAGTAGGTGACGATGGCACCCGGGCGAATCTTCTTCGAGAATTGGATGAACAGCACCAGGCCCAGCGTCACAGCGCACGAGGCAAAGAACAGCACCAACGCGACACCCATCGCAACGATGCCCGTCAGCCATCCCGCGGTCGCGCCCACGAGCAGCAGGCCGAAGCACATGAGGGACTTGACCACGACGTCGTCGAAGGTCATCGTTCCGCGATCCACCGCGTCGGCCGCGGGAGCGTTCATCATCGCCTCGTACGAGGCCATCTGCTCCTCAGAGCTGGACGACACCGGGTAGCCCTGGGTGCCAGCCTGCGCAGTGCCGTAGACCGGCTGCCCCGAATAGTCGACGCCCCTGCTGGGTGCCGTACGGGTTGGTCGCACCCGCGTAGGGATTCTGTGCCTGCGCCGAAGCGGGCTGGTATCCCGGCATCTCAGGGGTAACCGGCGGGAGTGGTCTGTTGGGTCGACCAGTCTTTAACGATCGAATTCATCACCGGGTTGGCCATATTTCCTCCTTGGTCAGTGATGTGCTGCCTCTAGTGTCGCACGAGGCACCTACGGGTGGGAAACGTTCCATTATGCGCGCAGCGCAACGCGGCGTCCACACGCACAGCGAACTCCACGAACTGGCCACGGCCTCGTCGACGACACCGCTGGCCTGTACCCCGGTGGGACTCGAACCCACAACACACCGATTTTAAGTCGGTTGCCTCTGCCAATTGGGCCACGGGGGCGCGCACGCGCACGTCCAGCCTACGGGAGGCTGGCGCGCTCCTCAAGCTCCGCTCAGATCATCGCCTGTGCGATGCCGTCGAGGATGTCGTGCTCGGAGGTGACGACCTGCTCGATCGGGTGCCCGGCCGCCTCGGCGCGCGCCAGAACGCGCGTGACGATGCGGCTCCAGATAAGCGCGCCCGCCGCGATGACGTCCTCGCGCCCCTCGGGCATGAAGCCCAGGGAAGCCTTCACGGACGTCGGCTGATCGACCATGAAGTGCACGGCCTCCTCGAACTGTGCCGCGCTCAGGCGCGCGCCGTGGATGCGCTCGGGCTGGTACGACGTGAGCCCCAGCGCCTGGGCGGTCAGCGTAGTCACCGTGCCCGCAACGCCCACGAGGGAGCGCACGCGCGCCAGGTCCACAGACTTTTCCGCACCATCGAGCTGCTCATCGATCCACGCGATCGCGCGCTCCTGGTCCCTGAAGCGGCACTCCACCAGCGGGATCCACGTGGGAAAAGAACTTCTCGGTGACACGCACGGCACCCATGTCGATCGAAATCGCCTGCTCAACGCGGGTCGAGCCGGCCACCAGCTCCGTCGACCCACCACCGATATCGACGACCAGCATCGGGGCGGTAACAGACTCGCCCAGGCCGCTCACCGCGCCGTTGAAGGACAGGGAGGCTTCCTCCCGTGCCGACAACGACCTCTGGCTCCACGCCGATGACGGCCTTGATCTGACGCACGAAGTCCGCGCTGTTGGACGCGTCGCGCGTCGCAGAGGTCGCCACGAAACGGGTGCTCGTCGCCCGCAGGGCCTCGATCATGCGCTGGTATTCGACCGTGGCCTCCACCGTACGCTCGATCGCCGCGGGATCCAGGTAGCCGCGCGCATCCACGCCCCTGCCCCAGGCGCACGATGCGCATCTGGCGGGTCAGGTCCGACAGATGGGGACGGCCGTCCTCGCCGATACGCCCATCGGCGACGAGCAGTCGGATCGAATTGGTTCCACAGTCAATGGCAGCTACGCGGGTCATCGCTTCGTTTCTACGGGGGTGAGTTCCGGACGAGGCCGGGGCGGGCACGGGCAAAAAGCGCTCAGCAGGAGCAACGGGAGGTGGAGAACAGGCCTCGCTCGTCGAGCATCGCGAGCGCGCGATCCCCAATCGGATTCACGCCGGGGCCTGCGGCCAGAGAGTGGCCGACGAGGGCGTGCAGGCACTTGACGCGCGTGGGCATTCCGCCAGCGCTCACGCCCGAAATCTCCGGAACGTCACCCAGGGTCAGGCGCGCCTGAATGTAGGCCTCGTGGGCGCGCGCATAGGCGGCGCGCAGCTCCTCATCGGCCGCGAGTTCCTCGTTGAAGGTCTCCATAACGTGCTCGGCCTCAAGCGTGGAAGCGCCCTTCACGGCCGCCGGGTGCGTCAGGTAGTAGGTCGTGGGGAACGGCGTCCCGTCAGGCAGGCGCGGCGCGGTGGCCACAACGGTGGGTCGACCGCACACGCAGCGCGCAGCAATACCAACGACCCCTCGGGGCACGCGGCCCAGCTGGGAACGCAGGACCTCCAGGTCCTCTTCTGTGGCGTCGGTGGTGTTAACGAGGCTCATTCTCCGCTTTCTTGGCTGGTTGTGGGGGCCTGTCCCGACTGGCTGGTCTCAGCCGACGGGATAGGCGTCGCACTCGGCGGCTGATCCGCCTTCCCCACTAGGATACCGAGCTGCTGCACCCAGGGGCGCGCCGGTCCGGTGGAAGCAGCTGCAGCCGCCAGCGCCGAGTCCTGATATTGCGGCCCCGGATCCACGACCGTGTATTGGGTCTCACCGGGTCGTACGAATCCGAGCCGCTCGCGCGCCTGAGTGGAGATGTAGTCGGGGTCATTCCACAGGTCGAGCTGACGCTGCATGTCAGCGTTCTGCTGCTGCTGCTGCGCAACCTGCGCCTTGATCTGCGCGAGTTCACGCTCCTGCTGCCACCACTGGTAGAGGCTGGGCACCAACATAACCGACAGGATCGCGGCGACGATCAGGACGACAAGAAGCCGCGTGGACACGTCGAGGCCACCGATGGACAGGACCGACGAGCCATCCGCGGAGGGACGCACAAACGAAGAACGCGACGAGCCCTTTTCAACGCCCTTATTCCTGCGGAAAAAGCTGCGCTTTGCGCCCTGTTCCTTCTGGGCGTCCCTCGCCGACTTCTGGCGCTTCGCCGAGGCCTCGGCACCCTTCGACGACTGTGCAGCCTTCGCGGCCGCCCTGCGCTGGCGCGACTTTTCCGCGTTGATTTCACGCGTCGTACGCGCTGCCTCCGAACCGGAGGAGCGGCGACGCGAGGACGGGCGGGAAGAAGGACGACGGCTAGCCATTCTTCTATCGTGCCCTATGAACGCACATTTGGCTCACCCCCACGCCGAAAAAACTCCGCGCGGACCCTTGCGGGCCCGCGCGGAGCTATGCGGCTAGTTGCCTAGGCTCACTTGAAGCGAGGGAAGGCAGAGCGGCCGGCGTAAACGGCGGCCTCGCCCAGCTGCTCCTCAATGCGCAGCAGCTGGTTGTGCTAGCGACGCGCTCGGAACGAGCGGGGGCACCGGTCTTGATCTGGCCGGAGTTGGTGGCGACGGCCAGGTCGGCGATCGTGGTGTCCTCGGTCTCGCCGGAGCGGTGCGAGGTCATCGTGCGGTAGCCGTTGCGGTGCGCTTCCTCGACGGCGTCGAGGGTCTCGGTCAGCGAACCAATCTGGTTCACCTTGACGAGCAGCGCGTTCGCGGCACCCAGTTCGATGCCCTTCTTCAGGCGGGCGGGGTTGGTGACGAACAGGTCGTCGCCGACCAGCTGGACGCGGCCGCCGATCTCGGCGGTCAGGGCCTTCCAAGCATCCCACTCGTCCTCATCCAGCGGATCCTCGATGGAAACCAGCGGGTAGTTCGAGATGAGCTTCTCGTAGTACTCAACCATGTACTCGGTCGAGCGGCCTTCGCCCTCGAACTGGTACAGGCCGTCCTTGAAGAACTCGGAGGAGGCGACGTCCAGGGCCAGGGCGACGTCCTCGCCCGGCTTGAAGCCGGCCTTCTCGATCGCGGAGACGATCAGGTCGAGGGCCTCGGCGTTGGAGTCCAGGTTGGGGGCGAAGCCGCCCTCGTCACCCAGGCCGGTGGACAGGCCGCGGTCCTTCACGACGCCCTTGAGCGTGTGGTAGACCTCGGCGCCCCAGCGCAGGGCCTCACGGAAGGAGGGAGCGCCGAGGGGGGCGATCATGAACTCCTGGATGTCAACGTTGGAGTCCGCGTGGGAGCCACCGTTGAGGATGTTCATCATGGGGACGGGCAGGACGTGAGCGTTGGGGCCGCCCAGGTACTTGTAGAGGGGCAGGTCCGCGTACTTCGCGGCAGCCTTGGCGACGGCGAGGGAGACGCCGAGGATGGCGTTCGCGCCGAGCTTGCCCTTGTTGGGGGTGCCGTCCAGGTCGATCATGGCCTGGTCGATGTAGCGCTGGTCGTCAGCTTCTTCGCCGATGAGCTCGGGGGCGATCTGCTCGACGACGGCGTCAACGGCATCCTGGACGCCCTTGCCAAGGTAACGGCCCTTGTCGCCATCGCGACGCTCGACGGCCTCGAACGCGCCGGTGGACGCGCCGGAGGGAACGGACGCGCGCGCAGCGGTGCCGTCCTCGAGGACGACCTCGACCTCAACGGTCGGGTTACCGCGCGAGTCGAGGATCTCGCGTGCACCAATGCCTTCAATAACTGCCACGTCATTCTCCAATCGATGTTGTTGCGTGGAAGCGGTCAGTACAACGGTAATACGGACCGCCATATGTGGTCACCCCCGGCGAGGGGGACGTTGTGGTTTTTGGGGCTATCAACCCCGGTTATGTGCCCGGACAAGCGACATTAGTCCCTGCCGGAGACACTGTGAGTGAATACTCACAACGCTCACTGGGCACTGCCACCCAGGAGCGCGGCCATGGGATCATCCTTGGCCCCAGATACGGCGTCACCGAACAGGGGCGTGGTCGGGGCCTGCCCCCCACCCAGGGTCGGCTGGGGGAAACGAGGGTTGATCTGCGCGTTCGCCGCGGCGCGGGCCCGCTCGAAGGTCTCATTCATGGCTGGGACGGCCGCCGGGTTCGCCTGAGCGAACTGGCTGAGCTGCTGATTCAGAAGCAGGGAGCGCACGGTCGCACGCGTACCACGCCCAATCGTCACGGCCTGCCCACCGGACTGCGCTGCGGCCTGCTCGATGGCCTGGTCGATCTGCTCGTCGGTCACACCGACGCCCACTGAATCCGCCACGGCCGCGAGCTGAGGCTCGTTGATCAGGCTGGCGCGCACCTGTTGCGCGCCGATGGAGGACTGTCCGCCCGTCACTGCGGCGAGCTGGCTCACCGCCTCGTCAACTTCCGCGATGCTGTAGTTGCCGTTGTTGGTGCTGACTGCCGCACCGGGGTGGGCGGAGCACGCCCCCATTCCCAGTCCTGCGGCCACAATCAGGGCGGCGGTGGCGAGCTGGCGTGTGTAGCGCACGAGCGTTCCTTCCTCAGATGTGTTGCGACGCAATAGGACCAGTGTATTCCACCACAGGCACTACTCGCCAAAAGGCACAAGAATCTTGGTCACCAGAGTCTCCACCCACTCCAGGAGCGGGCCGTCGGTGAGCGGGGAACCGCCGACTCGCGAGGTGAGCGGCAGCGGCACGAGGACCTGGCGAACGGCGGCTTTGATGACCGTTCCGGGGTGCAGGCGCTTGAGGCGCATGACCTGGGAATCGCGTAGTTCGACGGGCGAGACACGCAGGTACTTGCCCTGCGTGACGATCTCGGTGATCCCCGCGCGGCGCACGACTTCGCGCAGCCGTGCGACGGCGAAGAGCAGGTCGACCTGGGGCGGGATGGGGCCGTAGCGGTCGACGAGTTCCTCGCGTACGTCCGCTTCCTGTTCGGGCGTGGAGATGGCCGCGATCTTGGCGTAGACCTCGAGGCGCAGGCGTTCGCCGCGCACGTAGCCATCGGGGATATGCGCGTCGACCTGCAGGTCCATGCGCACATCGGTCTTTTCGGTGGGTGCATCGCCCCGGTAAGCGGCGACCGCGTCAGAGACCATGCGCACGTACAGGTCGAATCCGACGCCCTCGACATGGCCGGACTGAGCCCCGCCCAGGAGGTTGCCGGCGCCTCGGATCTCGAGGTCGCGCTGAGCGACAGCCAGGCCGGCCCCCAGCTCGGTGTTCGCGGCGATTGTCTTAAGGCGCTCGTGCGCGGTCTCGGTGAGCGCCTTGTCGCCCGGGTAGAAGAAGTACGCGTAGGCGCGTTCGCGGCCTCGTCCGACGCGCCCGCGCAGCTGGTGCAGCTGGGACAGGCCGAAGGTGTCGGCGCGGTCGACGATGAGGGTATTCGCGTTGGAGATGTCCAGGCCGGTCTCGACGATGGTCGTGCACACGAGAACGTCGAACTCGTGGTTCCAGAAGTCCTGGATGACGGCCTCGAGCTGGTGCTCGTTCATCTTGCCGTGAGCGGTGCGCACGCGCGCCTCGGGAACCAGCTCCGCGATGTGGGCGGCGACCGAGGAGATCGAATCGACGCGGTTGTGCACGTAGAAAACCTGGCCGTCGCGCAGGAGCTCGCGTCGGATCGCAGCGCTCACCTGGGCGTCCGTGTAGGCACCGACGAAGGTAAGGACGGGCTGGCGTTCCTCGGGCGGGGTCTGGAGGATCGACATCTCGCGGATGCCGGAGATCGCCATCTCGAGGGTACGCGGGATCGGCGTGGCGGACATCGACAGGACGTCCACGTCGGTGCGCAGGGCCTTGAGCGTCTCCTTGTGCTCGACGCCGAAGCGCTGTTCCTCGTCGATGATGACGAGGCCGAGCTTCTTGAACGACACCGTGCCAGTCAGCAGCGAGTGCGTGCCAATAACCAGGTCGACTTCGCCCGAGGCCAACCCCGCCTTAACCTCCTCGGTTTCCTTCGGTGTCGAGAAGCGCGAGAGCGTGCCGATGCGCACGGGGAAGCCCGCGTAGCGCTCGGCGAAGGTCTCCGCGTGCTGGGTGACCAGCAGTGTCGTGGGCACGAGAACCGCGACCTGATAGCCGTCCTGGATGGCCTTGAAGGCGGCGCGCACGGCGATCTCGGTCTTGCCGTATCCGACGTCGCCCGTGAGCAGGCGGTCCATGGGCACGGGCTTTTCCATGTCGGCCTTGACCTCGTCGATGGTGACGAGCTGGTCGGGGGTCTCGACGTAGGGGAAGGCGTCCTCGAGTTCGCGCTGCCAGGGCGTGTCGGGGCCGAAAGCGTGGCCCTTGGTCTGCTGGCGCACGGCGTACAGGCGGATGAGCTCCTTGGCGACCTCGTTGACGGCCTTCTTGGCGCGGGCCTTGGTCTTGGCCCAGTCGGCACCGCCCATCTTGGTCAGGGAGGGCTCGTCGGATCCGGTGTACTTCGAGATCTGGTCCAGCGCGTCGGTGGGCACGAAGAGCCGGTCGGCGGGCTGGCCGCGCTTGGAGGGCGCGTATTCGATGACCAGGTAGTCGCGCGTCGAGGCGGCGTCCCCGCGCCCGATCGTGCGGGAGACGAGCTCAATGAAGCGTCCGATGCCGTGCTGGTCATGGACGATGTAGTCCCCGGGGTGCAGGGTCAACGGGTCGACGCCCTTGCGCCTGCGCGAAGGCATGCGGCGCATGTCGCGCGTGGACGCGCCCGCACGCCCGGTGAGGTCACCTTCGGTGAGGATCGCGACCTTGAGATGGGGCGCGACGAAACCGACGCCGGCCTGCGCGGTCGTAATGGTCACGAGGCCGGGGTCGGGGCGCGCTTCCACGTTGTCCGCGAGCGCGGCCGGGCACGAGGCGTCGGTGAGGATGGAGCGGATGCGCCGGCCCGGGCCGGGGCCTTCGGTGGTGACGACGATGCGCCAACCGTCGCGGGCCAGGTCGGTGAGGTCGGCGGCGGCTCGGGCAAAAGTCTCCGCGGTAGGGGTGCACGTCGCGGGCACCCACGCGCATGAGGGTGGGCGAGACGACGACGGGCGCGGGACCGTCCGTTGAGGGCGAGTCGGCCTCGTCGATCGCGGAAGCGAGGTCGGCGGGCGGCAGGTCGGTGAGCTCCCACCAGGGACGCGTCCCGCTCCCCCACAGGTCGGCCAGGTCGAGGAACGAGGCCCTGGAGGCCTCGAGCGGGGTGTCCGCTCCCCCGGCGGCGGCGCTCCACGCGGCGGCGAGGAACTCCTCGGTCGTGGCGACGAGGTCGGCGGCGCGGGCACGGATCCGTTCGGGGTCGGAGGCGAGGATCGGCGAGCCGGCGGGCAGCAGGTCGAGGAGGGACTCCATGCCGCCCACGAGGACGGGTGCCAGGGATTCGATGCCGGGGGCGGCGATTCCCTCGGCGGCGAGGCTAAGCATCTCAGCGGCGCCGGGCAGGCGGTCGGCGGCCTCGCGGGCGCGGGCGCGCACCGCCTGGGTAAGGAGGAGCTCGCGGCAGGGGACTGCCCACAGACCGTCGGAGGCCTCTCCGAGGGTTCGCTGGTCGGAGACGGAGAAAGCGCGGATGTCGTCGACCTCGTCACCCCACAGCTCCACGCGCAGAGGGTGGGGTTCCTGTGGCGGGAAGACGTCCAGAATGCCGCCGCGCACGCTCATCTGGCCGCGGCCTTCGACCATGTCGACGCGCTCGTAGCCAAGCTCAGCCAGCCGGTTCGTGGTCTCGGTAAGGTCCAGGATGTCGCCTTTGCGCACGCGCACGGGCTCGAGGTCCGCCAGGCCGGAGATGATCGGCTGGAGGAAGGCTCGGATGGGGACGACGAGGACCGAAATCGGGCCGGCGCTGTCGTCTCCCTTGATCGGGTGGACGAGGCGGCGCAGGACGGCGATGCGACGCGCCATCGTGTCGACCTGGGGCGAGAGGCGTTCGTGCGGCAGGGTCTCCCAGGCGGGCAGCATGGCGACGCCCGGGATCCACGAGGCCAGGGCGTTGGTCAGCGATTCGGCGTCGCGCCCGGTGGCGGTGAGGACGACGAGGGGTGTGGCCGCGCGCGAGGCGACGGCCGCGAGCAGGGGCGGCCGTATGCCGACGGGTGCGACGATCGTGCCAGAACGGCCGGCTTCGACGGAGTCGGTAGCCGTCTCGATCGCGGGATCGGTGGTGATGTCCGGGAGGAGTCCGGTGAGTAGCACGCGCTGCCTTTCGCGGTGAGGGTGCGCGGCGACGCCAGGGGGTCGCCGCCTCGATCAGGACCCGGTGTGCAGGGCCATCTGGGTGGGGGCAAATCCCTTGGTCACGATGTCTTCGACGACGTCGGCGGCCTGCTCGAAGGTGACGTCCCAGTCGGGGGCGTTCCTTAGAGGGCAGGGGTCGCGAGCACGTAGTCGGCGGGGTCCATGCGCCCCGGCGGGCGGCCCACGCCGATGCGCAGGCGAGCGTAATCGCGCGTGCCCAGGTGCTGGGTGAGGGACTTCAGGCCGTTGTGGCCGCCCTCTCCCCCGCCGATCTTGAGGCGCAGCGTGTGCGCGGGCAGGTCCATGTCGTCGTGGATGACGAGGATGCGCGAGGGCTCGATCTTGTGGAAGGTAGCGAGCGCGCTGATCGGACCACCCGAGGTGTTCATGTAGCTGTCGGAGCGCGCGAGAATCACGCGGGGGCCGGGCACACCGCCGGGGCCGATCCCTAGGCGAACGTCAGCGGTGTGCGTGCGCGAGCGGTGCGAGGTCAGGGTCGCACCGCCGCGCGAGGCGAGCACGTCGAGGGTCAAGTACCCGACGTTGTGTCGGGTGGAGGCATACTGCGCGCCGGGGTTACCTAACCCGACGACGAGCCACGGTCCGTCAGTCGTCATACTCCGATTGTGCCACCCGCGCCGAGAGCATGTCCCACTGGGGGGCGTCCTCGACGACGGGGGCTGCCTCACGTCGAGACGTCGCCCACGCGTCGGCGAAGAGCTGAGCCCACTTGGCGTAGGCCGCCGAATTCGGGTGGAAGAAGTCCGCCGCGTGGTAGGCGAAGGTGTAGGGTCGGCAGCGAGTATTCCTGGGTAAGAGAACGCAGGTCGACCAGGTGCGCGTCGCTGTCGGCAACGGCGGCCGCGATGCGGTCGGACATGTCCTGCGCGCGGCTTTCCTGGGGCATGATTCCGAAGGAAGGGATTGTGGAGACGAGGGCGCTGCCGGGCAGGGAGGCGAGGACGCGACGCAGGCGTTCCTCGAACTGACCGGGTGCCATGTCCTCGGCCATCACGTCGTTGCCGCCGATGGTCAGCGTGACCAGGTCGGGGCCGTAGGGCCCATCCAGGAGGCCCAGGCCGCGCATCTGCGGGATCTGGGTGAGTTCGACAGACTCGATGGTCGCGCCCGACAGGGAGAGGTTGAGCAGCAGGACCTCGCGGTCCAGCTGGGCGTTGATGGCCGAGGCGAGGCGTGCCGGGTAGGGACTCGGTGATGCGCGAGGCTCCCATGCCCCTGCACGGAGGAGTCGCCGAGGGAGACGATCAGGTAGGGACGCTCCCCCTCGGGATGCTCGTCAAGCTGACGCAGGCGATCCAGGGTCGCCAGATTGTGGTCCTCCCACGCCTTGCGGTAATCGCCGCGTTGGGAATCCAAGCGCAGGAGGCGTCCGATCGCCAGGCCACCACCGAAGAGGCTCGCGCCGCCGGCTCGCTGCGCCCGCTACCTGCCATGCTCGTTTGCTGATCCCCATCGGAATGTCCTTCCCTCGTGTCTGCTGACCTTCAGTGTAACGAGGCCGGGGCCGGTGCTTCAAATGCTGAAGCACCGGCCCCTCGGTTTGTCTCAGATCGCTCAGTCCAGGCGTCCGGCGGGAGCTCCCGGGAGGGATCGGATGAAGTGGGGAGGCTCCCAGCCTCGCTCCGCGTAGGCGGCTGCGACGGCTCGCGCCACATCCTCCACTGCGTGCGCGTCAACGAGCGCGATCGCGCTGCCGCCGAAGCCGCCGCCCGTCATGCGCGCGCCGTGCGCGCCCGCGCCGCGAGCAGCCTCCACGGCCACGTCCAGTTCCTCGCAGGAGACCTCGTAGTCGTCACGCAGCGAGTCGTGCGAATCGTTCAGGAGAGCGCCCGCGACCGCCAGGCGCACCCCCTCCAGCGGCCCCTCGTCAAGAAGCTCGATGAAAGCACGCGTCCGCGCGATTTCGGAGACGACGTGGCGCGTGCGGGCGGCCAGGCGCTCGCTGCCCAGCGCGGCCGTGGCCTCGTCCAGGTCTTCAACGTCCACGAGCTGGCCCACCCCCAGGATGCGCGCAGACTCCTCGCAGTCCGCGCGGCGCGAGCCGTACTGGCCGTCCGCCAGCGAATGCTTGGCCCGAGTGTCGATAACGAGAAGCTCCAGGCCGACCGCACTCAGGTCGAAGGGAACCTGGCGCGTCGACATGTCTCGGCAGTCGAGGGCCAGCGCATGGCCCTCACGGCAGCGCAAGGATGCCGTCTGGTCCAGGCCGCCCGTGTTCGCACCCGCCACCTGATTTTCCGCGGCGCGCGCGGCATCCACGAGCACTTTGCGCCCCTCGTCGTTGGGGGCCTCGATCGTGCCCGCCAAACCCAGCGAGCACACCTCGTCGAGGGCCACCGCCGTCGCGCACTCGAGCGCGGCGCTTGACGAGAGGCCACCTCCCAGGGGCACGCACGACCACAGGGCCGCGTCAAAACCGGGCAGGGGCCCGTATCCAGCCTGCTCGAGGGCCCACGCGACGCCCGCGAGATACGCGGTCCAATGGTTCGTCACCTCGCCGGGGGTGCCCTTCGGGCCGATCACGTCGAGATCGAGGACGTCGATCGCCTCGCGGGTCTGCGGAGAAATCAGGCGAATCGTCCGATCCTCACGAGGCGACAGCGCCACGTACGCGCGGTGCAGCAGAGCGATCGGAACGCACGGGCCACCGTTGTAGTCCACGTGCTCGCCGATGATATTGACGCGCCCGGGCGCACTCCACACGCCCCGAGGCTCGTAGCCGAACGCGTCACGGAACAGGTCTGCGGCCTGCGCGGCCCCTTCATCGGGGGTAGCGGCATCGGCCCACACGAGATCAGTCACAAGATCCTCCTTGGTCTCACTTCCTCAAGGCTACGTGAACGCCCTCACACCCTTCAAGCGCTACGGCCTCATCGCGCGCGCCCCGACACCCGGTACAGTGGAGCCACCACAACCGCGACACAGGCAGGCCCCATGTTCCTCCCCCAACGACTCCCCGGCCAGGACTGGTTCGGCGTCGTCGTCGCGATTCCCGAACCGTGGGTCACGCAGCTCACCGACCTGCGCCTGCGCCTGGGAGACCTGGCAGGATCACGCATCCCCGCGCACATCACGCTGATGCCACCCACGCCCGTCGCACGCGAAGCGCGCGCCGAAGTCATCGACCACCTGCGCTCCATTGCCTCGAGGCACTCTCCTTTCCGCGTTACCCTGTCGGGCACCGATTCCTTCCGCCCCATCTCCAACGTCGCTTTCATGACGCTGGCCGAGGGCGCCTCCGACTGCACGGACCTCGCCGAGGAGATCCGCTCCGGCCCCCTCGACCACGAGACGCGCTTTCCCTATCACCCTCACGTAACGCTGGCTCAGGACGTCGACGACATCGCCCTGGACATTGCGCTCGACATCGGCGCAACCGTCGAGGCCTCCTGGATCGTCCCCGGCTTCCGCCTGGATCGTATCGACCCCTCGGGCATCTACTCCTCGATGGCCCTCTTCGACTTCGACGCCTCCGGTCGCTGATTGCCTCCTGGCAGCTGCCAGCCCTCCGCGCGCCATCTTCACCGCCACACTTCCGTGCGGCAGCTTTGCCACCACACTTCCGTGCGGCGCAGCCAGGCCCCATCAATGTCGCACGTAATTCCCTCGCGACTACTTCAAATTTTGAAGTCACACTGTTGAAATTGCAACGTTTGCAGCGATTGTTGAAACTTCACCCAAACGAATTACGTGCGAAATTTTGGAAAACAGTGCCACAGGTCATACAACAGGTCGCCCGCTGGTGTTCCCGGTGCCCTCTACACCGGCACTCTCGTTACTGCTAGCAGCCCAGCGCCAGGACCCGCCACCACCCACAGGCACCGCAACCAGGGCCCCCATCAATGTCGCACGTAATTCCCTCGCGACTACTTCAAATTTTGAAGTCACACTGTTGGAATTGCAACGTTTCCAGCGATTGTTGAAACTTCATCCAAACGAATTACGTGCGAAATTTTGGGAAACGGTGCCGCAGCTCACGGATCAGGCCAGTAGGGTCCCGCAGATACGAAAGGCCGTGGCCCCGGAAAGACTCCCAGGCCACGGCCTCGTCGATGGAACGTCAGATCTCGTAGGTCACGCAGACCGGCGCGTGATCCGAGAAGCGCTCCGCGTACTCGTCGGCGCGGCCGATCTCGAAGGAACGCGCACGCTCACCCAGGGCGGGCGTCGCGTACTGATAGTCGATGCGCCAACCCGCGTTGTTCACGAAGGCCTGGCCTCGCCACGACCACCACGAATAGGGGCCCTGCACGTCGCCAGCCAGGTCGCGCACGGTGTCGCGCCACCCTTCCTCCACCCACTGATTGAGGAAAGCGATCTCCTCGTCGAGGACGCCGGCACGCTTGTTGTGGTTCGGCTTCCAGTTCTTAATGTCGGCCTCGCTGCGCACGACGTTGAAGTCGCCGCACACGAGCGAGGAGATACCCCCGGCGGCCTCCTCGGCGAGCAGCTCGGCCATGCGCGCACCGATGCGCGGCAGGTGCGCCATCTTGGCCTCCTGCTTGGGAGTGTCCTTCTCACCCGAGTGGAAGTAGGCGGAAACCACGCGCACGGGAGTCTCGCCGTCCTCGGGACGCACGATGGCCTCGAGCCAGCGACCCGAATCCACGTCCGTCTCGGCGTCGTCGAGAACCAGACGGGGCTCGCCTTCGAGGACCGCTCGCCCACGTCGCACGGCTACGCCCACGCCCGCGCGGCCCTTGATACGGCAGGGAACCCACACGCTGTCCCAGGCCTCGCCCATAATCTCGCGGGAAATCTCCTCGGGCGCGCGCACCTCCTGCATGAGCAGCACATCCGTGTCAGACCCCTCCAGCCAGTCGAGGAAGCCACGCTTGTGGGCGGCGCGGATGCCGTTCAGGTTCACGGTGGTCACCGTCAGAGTCATCGTTTTTCTCCTTAACGAGAGTTTTTCTTCAGTCTAGATGAACGAGGAGGCGCGGCGAGGAATGGATATCCTCACCGCGCCTCACAACGTTCGCGCGACCTCCACATGTGCCGAGGCCACGCGCGCCTGTCAGTTCGCGCTGATTCCCAGCTTGGCGTTCGGCCGCCTCGACGACGTTCGTCACGAGGAGCGCCCGGGTCATCGGGCCCAACGCCGCCGGGATTGGGGCTGAGCCAGCTGGCCACCCTCATCCACGCCGTCCGCAACGTCGCCCATCAGACGAGCCTTGCCGTCCTCGCCCTGCACGCGGCTCACGCCGACGTCGAGGACGATGGCACCGGGGGCCACCATGTCGCGAGTGATGATCCCGAGCGGATCCCGCGGCCGCCACGATGACGTCCGCACGGCGCACGTGATCGGCCAGGTCGGTCGTGCCCGTGTGGCACACGTCGACCGTCGCGTTCACTTCTGCGCATGAGCAGCAGGCCGATCGAGCGCCCCACGGTCACGCCTCGTCCGATGACGCACACGTTCTTTCCGGCCAGGTCGATCCCATGGCGTTCCATGAGCTCGATGACCGCGCGCGGCGTGCACGGCAGCGGCGAATCGATGGGACCCGATCCACGCAGCACGAGGCGTCCGAGGTTCATCGGATGCAGGCCGTCGGCGTCCTTCGCAGGGTCGATACGCTCCAGGACGGCGTTCGCATCGATTCCGCGCGGCAGGGGCAGCTGCACGATGTAGCCCGTGCAGGCAGTGTCTGCGTTGAGCTGATCAATCGCAGCCTCGACCTGCTCCCTGCGTCGCGTCGGCGGGCAGGTCCACGCGGATGGACTCGGCCCGATCTCCGCGCAGTCGCGGTGCTTTGCCCGGCGACGTAGGCGACGGACCCGGGGTCCTCGCCCGACGAGGATCGTGCCGAGGGCCCGGGACGACCCCCGGCCTCGCGCAGGCGATCGACGCGCTCCTTCAGCTCCCGCCTTAATGGCGGCAGCGGTCGCCTTTCCATCCAGGACCTCGCGGGGCCCTCCCAGGGAGCCCCTCACGATCAGAGCCCGGCGTACAGCGGGTGCTTGTCCGTCAGCTTCTTGACGCGAGCGCGCAGGGCGTCCACCTCAACATTGCCGCCGGACGCACCCTGGGACAGGGTCGTGCCGATGATGTCTGCGACCTCCGCGAAGTCCTCGGCGTCGAAGCCGCGAGTCGCGAGGGCGGGGGTGCCGATACGCAGGCCCGAGGTGACGGCCGGCGGACGCGGGTCGAAGGGGACGGCGTTGCGGTTGACGGTAATGCCGACCTCGTGCAGCAGATCCTCGGCCTGCTGACCGTTGAGCTCGGAGTCGACCAGGTCAACGAGGACGAGGTGCACGTCGGTGCCACCCGTGACGAGCTTGATGCCAGCATTCTTTGGCATCATCAGCGCCCAGGCGCTCAGCGATGATCTGGGCACCCTCGAGGGTGCGGCGCTGGCGGTCCTTGAATTCGTCGGTCTGCGCGACCTTCATGGCGATGGCCTTCGCGGCAATCACGTGCATGAGGGGGCCGCCCTGCTGACCGGGGAACACGGCAGTGTTGAGCTTCTTGCCCCACTGCTCGCCGCGCGAGGACAGGATCATGCCGGAACGAGGACCACCCAGGGTCTTGTGGACCGTCGTCGTTACAACGTCGGCGAAGGGACGGGGTTCGGGTGCAGACCCGCGGCCACGAGGCCCGCAAAGTGAGCCATGTCCACCCAGAGGGCGGCACCGACCTCGTCCGCGATGTCTCGGAAGGCCTGGAAGTCAAGGTGACGCGGGTAAGCGGACCAGCCGGCGATGATGACGCGCGGACGCTCCGCAAGGGCAGCCTCACGAACCTTCTCAGGCTCGATGCGCATGGTCTCGCGGTCAACCTCGTAGGCGACGGCCTTGTAGTTCTTGCCCGAGAAGTTCAGGCGCATGCCGTGGGTCAGGTGACCGCCATGGGCCAGCGACAGGCCGAGGATCGGGTCGCCGACGTTCGCCATGCGCCATGAGCGCAGCGGCGTTGGCCTGCGCGCCGGCGTGGGGCTGAACGTTCACGTAGTCGCCGCCGAAAACCTGCTTCGCGCGTTCGATGGCGAGAGACTCTGCGACGTCCACGAACTCGCAGCCACCGTAGTAGCGGCGGCCCGGGTAGCCCTCGGCGTACTTGTTGGTGAGGACCGAGCCCCTGCGCCTCGCAGGACGGCGCGCGGCACGAAGTTCTCCGAGGCGATCATCTCGAGAGTGTCACGCTGGCGACCAAGCTCGGCGTCCAGAACTGCCTGAATCTCAGGATCCAGCTGCGCAAGTGTCATGTCATTGAGGGAATCCATGGGGTTCTCCTATTGATCATCCGATGATGGTTGGCAGTGGCCTCTAGCCCAGGCGGGCGGCTATCGATGCCGACGCGTCGCTCCCCGGTGGTGGCCCACCTGTTCGCCAGTCACGACACGATTACCAGTCTATCGCTCGGCGGTTTTCCGCGCATTCTGCCAAGATGTCAGCAAGCTACCAGCTGGTCATGCAGCGTTCAGATCTGACGCGCACAACTCGTCAGGTGCACGAAATCACAGCGTTTTTTCGCTTGTACTTAACCCTTTGGTTAGCAACCAAGCTAACCATATGGATAGACTAGGGTTAACACCTAACGGTGACTGAGTTGCACGAGGGAGATTTACCCAGTAAATCTCCCGGTCCAGAGCGATTTTTCCCGCCCTCTAACCGACATGCAGCATTTGAGTTTGATGAAGTAGAAGGAAGACGCACAGATGACAACCTTTGACGAAGCCCACCGCACGAGCCGCATCGACGGCTCTCGCATTCGAGCACGCGTCGGATCTTGCCGCCTCCGCCGACAACGCCATCAAGCGCATGTGCGACATTTTCGCGGCTCTTTTCGGCATTATCCTGCTGACTCCGCTGTGGATCATCGTCGCCGCGATGGTGCGCCTGAACGACGGCGGCCCCGCTTTCTTCACTCAGGAACGCGTCGGTCTCAACGGCAAGACTTTTACCATGTTTAAGTTCCGCACCATGCGCGTGGACGCCGAAAAAGCTCAAGGCCTCCCTCATGGAGGCGAACGAGGCCGACTCTCGGCCGGAAATTCGATCATGTTCAAAATGGCCAACGATCCGCGCATTACGCGCATCGGAGCCTTCCTGCGCAAGACGTCGATCGACGAGCTGCCCCAGCTGTTCAACGTCCTGCGTGGCGACATGTCCCTCGTGGGCCCGCGACCCCCGCTCCCCAGCGAGGTCGCTCAGTACGAACCCCGCGTGATGGGCAAGTTCGCCGT
>BNJV01000747.1_pt1 | contig 41124 bp, 43 predicted proteins | sample 8540591 | NCBI WGS metagenome assembly BNJV01 (sample SAMD00202457, study PRJDB9452) | human saliva metagenome | host: Homo sapiens
CAGATGGAAGCATGGCTTGAAAGATCAGTGGAAGTAGTAAGGGTGATGAGGTAAGGAGCCTCACCCCCGACCCCTCTCCGAAAAAGCCTCATTTCAACCCCTCTCCGAAAGGAGAGGGGAGTAATTACCGAAGAGGGATATCGTAAACTATTTTACGAGAGGATATTTTATAAAATTATAGAAATAACAAAGGACACTCAATTATTGGGTGTCCTTTTTAATCCGACAAAACGAAATGTATCACTTTTTGAAAAACAGAAATGTACAATTTTAACATTTTCAGTTTACCTTAATTAACTTATAAGCGCATGTAATTTTAATTATTTTTCACGTAATAATTATTTACATTTTTAACGCTTTTACATAGCGTACAAATGTTGGATATGATAACCCCATTTGAGGAAAAAAACAAACATACGCCAAACTTGCTTGTAACACTTTCTTTGGTTGCCTTGTTCGTAATGCTGGCTGATTATATCCCCAACCTGTTCAATAGCCTTTAATCGTCTTGTTTGCATAGTTCTTATAATAATTTGTGGTGCGACGTAAAGCCACACCACAAAGATACGTAATTTCTTATGAAATCAAGTATCTTATGAAGTAAAAAGTATAATTAAACACCACTACTAACAATAGCCCCTATTCCCTTTGTTTCTAATAGGCATACATACAAAACGCTTATCAAATCCAACAATGGTTGCACGCTGTTCGGGGTCATCAACCTTGGAATACATATAAATTTCACCATCTAGCTTTTCATCACCTCATCCGTGTAAAAAGCCACGCTTGCAAAATTAGCTGTTTCCTGCCCCTTAAACTCAACCTTAGAATACTTGCCACCTGTAAATGAATAGGTGGGCATGTGTGGGAAAGAAAGGCATCCAAATCCAGCAAATCGGGTTGGCTCTCCATCTGTAAGGTTTGTTAAGTCCTTAAACAGTTTCAAGTCCTCGAGTAGTAAATCTGAAACGTGTTTGGGGTGAAGAATCAAGAAACGTCTATCCAAAGGGATTTCTACATTATCAAAGCGTTCTTTAAGCGCAAGAATATCTGCAAACGTCAAGCGTTTACGCCCCTTTGCAGTTTCTCCTGTTGTTGATACAATAGGGTAAACTCCGTGTCTTCATTCGGTGCAATGGCATGAGCTGCTTTGACTGCTACTGCCTTTTTGTAAAGTAGACCGATGTTGCCTCAGCACACTTTCCAGTTTATCATAAGCATACTCCACAGCATCAGGACGGCGAATTATTGTATTTTCCGTTTCAAACTGATCAAGAGGTATTTCACAATCCTTGTCATCACGTCCAACAACGGGGATAGGATATGTTTTGTTGTTTATCAACACCTTGGGGTCAATACCTGCTTCCCCCATATGTATTTTTGTTATTATCTACTTCAGACGAAAAGTCTAAAACATACTTTTAAGAAACTACTATCGGGGTAAAAATTTTCCTTTAATTGGTTTACCCAAACTTCCTTGTTTAGTGCCATATTTGTTATTTTTAATTTATTGTTATTATATTGATTATCAACTAATTCTTTGTATATATCTGGGTGCTTAGCTAAATATTCGGGGTCATTCTTCCGATACCACTCAAGCGTTTTGACTTGTGGCAAATTTCTTTCCTTTGTTAGACATCAGAATCTCATATAATAGGGGATTTTCTGCCAAATCCTTTGGGGCAAAATTTCTCCAATCGTCTAACGTCCACTCTGCCCTATCCTCAAAAATTCAATGAAAGGAAACGATTAACTCTCTTAGGTTTTTGGTTTTATACTTAACACCTCTTCCAAGCTCCGTCCGCCCATCTGTTCTCCAATGCTTTTATAAACCCTCACGTTCAAAAAGGCATTATTCTTCCACTTCTTTCAGCATCGCAAATTAATTCTATTATCTTTGCATCGTCACTTTTCTTTAATGCTTCATACCGTGCTATAAATGTAGCACTGTCATGCTTTTGCAAGTGATTGAAACACGTTCTTTTCGGCATCATCTATCCATCCTTTTTAGTGCATTCTTAATCATTCCTGAATAATCAACATTTTTGTTATGCAATTTGTTAATAGCATCAAGGATATCTCTTTCATCCGTTTTTTTATCAAGTGATAAAAACAGCACTCAACTTGTTTTTTTGAACGCCTTATAATCAGCCTTTGGAGTAAAGCCGTGAAGTCTGTTTGTAATGGTATAAATATTTTCCTCTGTCGGCTCGCCCTGTATAGGTGAAGTATCAAATATATTATCAACAAGTCCAAGTTTAAAGGCTTCTTCAGCCGTAAACCAATGGTCATTGCCGTCAAAATATAAATTACGTATTTCCTCACTCGACTTGTGGCACTTGTGTGCTATAATATCACACAGAAGTGTATCTATTTTTCCCATTTCCTCAACACACTTAATCAAGTCTTTCTGTGTTCCATAGCACCCTGTGGAAACGGTATGTATCATTAGGCGAGAATAACGCCCCCATCTCAAGAGGCTTTGCCACACATTGCTATCACACTTGCTATTGAAGCTGCAATACCATCTATAAAGATTCTTATATCTCCCTTACATTCATTTATAGCCTGTACAATGGCAATACCTGTAAACACCTCCCCTCCAAATGAGTTTATACGTATTTCAATAGGCTTGCCCGCACTTTCAGCCTGCATTATCTCCTGTTTGATTTCAGCTGCATTTACTTCTGTGTCACCTATTTCACCATATAACAAGATAGTGCATTTATCTGCACTTGTTATCAGTCTGTTAAAAGTATTTACCCATGTTGCATTTTACATTTATTATACGTTGCAAAACTATGTAAAAACACAGAAATGTCATAAAATTATTATCTTTCTGATATCTGTTTTTCTTTGCCCGTTCAAATAAAAATGCTAATTTTTGCAATATCCTATAAATTACAGAGAATGACAACGACTTTATTAAAGAAATTATTTTTGCACGCTATGGTGTGGCAAGTGGAAACGCCCCAATGCTTTTTCTGTAAGGGCATAGGACACCTAAGGCGTGCCTTTTTCATTTCCTAAAATTTACAGTTATGATTGCAAAAATCAATTTGGACGGCAAGGAACATCTTGCTATTGTGTTGGGTGAAACATTTTTCCTATGAAGACGTTACACGTTTCCGAAAAGCTATTAACTCCTATATGCAGACAACAGAATCGCATTTGGACTCCAGAGGATGCGATTATACAAACCATGACGATAACTATTACCTTCATTTTCTTATGGGAGAAATGGAGTTTACAGACGAGCAAATGTTTGATATGATAGCATCATACTTTAATCAAGACTCGGAAACAAAATACGAAAAAGGCAAAAGAAAAAGAGTCTGTGAAATTTATATCTCAACCAATTGATTATAAGAAACGTGCATTTTTTGCACGTTTTCTTATTTGTTTCTCCAAAGTGTTTCCTTTGCCTGTAAGCTCACAAGATAATAAAAGCTGACAAGTTGCCCACAAACAAAGAAAAACGCCTGTTACTGGCAAAGCATGCAGGCTTTTGCCGTCCCTGCAAGTATTCCAAATAGCACAGAAAGCCTGCTTTTTGCCCTGTAGGCTCACAAGATAATAAAAGCTGATAAGTTGTCCACAAACAAAGAAAAATGCCTGTTACGGCAAAGCATGCAGGTTTTTGCTGTTCTCTTAGGTTTCGACTAAATATTTGCATTTTAGTCGAAATCCTTTAAAAGCCACTTTTAGGAACTACCTTTTTATTCTCTTTTTATCATTTGACGCAACAAGCCAATAACTCGTTCTTCAGATAAAAAGAACTCATCATTAGCAAGTTTCCTGACAGCATCATCAAAACGTAATCGTTTATCTTCTGTCCAATAAAACAACGTTCCCCAAAGAGCGTTATTTCTCCTACTATTAGTTCTGCACTTCTCCCTTTTTCTCATCTTTTTACAAAGGTAGAAAAATAAAAGGATACTAAAAGAGTTATCACAAAGTAATATTTTTACACGTGCTTTTTGTCTTAACTTTTTTATTAAAAAAAGAATTGTCTCCCCTAATGTATAAACTAATAGATAAACAAACCTCAATTTTAACAATTAAAGAGATAAAGTAAAGCAGCAAAAAGCAGATATAAAATAATCAAATTGTTTTATAAATAGCGAAAAACGTTCAAGTACTGATAAATCAATCAGTTACAGCTTATTTTCAAGTAACTATATATACCCTATTTAGTAAAACAGTCAAGATATTATAAAAGATATATTTGAATATAAGTAATTTACATATAAGAAGTTACAATTATTTATCACCGATGTAACATTTTTCGTTCAAATACCGTTCAAACGCATCTCAAATGTAACACAAATGTAACACAAATGTAACATTTCGTTTTGCAAGACGTTACAGTGTTAATAAACGTTTATCGCCTCGTATATCATTGATTTAATAAGCCCATACGAATAGCAATACGTAGATTATTCCATAGTCATTTTTACACATTTCGTTTTACCCCCTTACTTTGTTATATCCTTTTTGAATTATTTCAAAAGCTTGTTCAATGTCTGCGATGATGTCATCAACATTCTCTATACCTACAGAAAGACGGATTAAGTCGGGTGCAACGCCAGCCTCACGGAGCTGCTCATCAGTCAATTGACGATGAGTATGGCTCGCAGGATGCAGTACACACGTACGAGCATCAGCCACATGGGTCACGATAGAAATGAAATCAAGCTTATCGATAAACTTAATTGCATCTTCCCGTGAGCCTTTCAAACCAAAGGCTATCACGCCACATGAGCCATTTCGGCAAAGATACTTCTGCCCCAAAGCGTAATACTTATTAGAAGGGAGTCCACAATAGTTCACCCATGCCACCTTCTCATTCTGCTCTAACCACTCTGCAACCTTCTGTGCATTAGCACAGTGTTGACGCATGCGAAGATACAAAGTCTCAAGCCCTAAGTTAAGAAGGAAGGAGTTTTGCGGTGCAGGAATACTACCTAAATCTCTCATCAGCTGTGTTACCAGCTTTGTAAGGTAAGCCATCTTCCCAAACGTCTTGGTGTAAACAATGCCATGATAGCTATCATCTGGGGTTGTTAACCCACTGAATTTCTCACCGTAAGCCTCCCAATCAAAGTTACCAGAGTCGACCACCGCACCACCTACCTGTGCTGCATGTCCATCCATATACTTTGTCGTAGAGTGTGTAATGATGTCACACCCCCACTCAAAAAGGACGACAGTTGATAGGCGTAGCAAACGTATTATCGACAATCAGTGGTACACCATGCTTATGAGCAATTCCCTGCAAAGCGTTCGATATCAAACACCTTTCCACCAGGGTTAGAGATTGTTTCACCAAAGAAACACTTTTGTATTAGGACGGAAAAGCTGCCTCTATCTTCTCATCATCCCAGTCTGGATCAATGAACGTACATTCAATACCCAATTTCTTCATCGTAACCCCAAAGAGGTTGAATGTACCCCCATAGATGGTGTTAGAAGTCACGAAATGGTCGCCTGCCCCACACAGATTAATAATTGCATAGAAATTAGCAGCCTGTCCAGAAGAGGTCAACACTGCCCCAACACCACCTTCAAGGGCAGAAATCTTCTTAGCCACAGCATCATTGGTAGGGTTTGCCAGACGCGTATAGAAAGTACCCGCTGTCCTCTAAATCGAACAGACGTGCCATTTGTTCACTACTCTCATATCTGAAAAGTTGTACTCTGATAGATTGGTAACTGTTGCGGTTCTCCTTTTCTGAGGTTTCCATCCTCCATGAATACATATAGTTTCAAGATTTCTTTTCATATCATTATTTGCTTTTATTATTTTTTTATCTCTTGAGTTCGATTGCAAAGTTATAACAAAAACCATTTACTATCAAAAATTTACTGTATAAAATTCAGAAAAATATACTATCTTTACCCCATATTTTCCAACAAACAGTAGAATAATATTCTGCAAAAACAAAAATATAACGAAAATGAACAACAATGAGACTTTAGATGAAACCGACCGTAAAATCCTACGTATTCTACAGCACAACTCTGATCTTACGGTAAAAAGAATTAGCCGCAAAACTCCATCTGTCAACCTCTCCCACGTTTGAGCGACAGAAGCGATTAGAGCGTGATGGCTATATAGAAAGATATATGGCGGTTGTAAATCCACATAAGGTTGGCAATGGTATAATGGTATTATGTAATATCAGACTTAAACAACATTCTCAAGAACTCATACAAGAGTTTATGGACGTTGTGCAGAATCTTGAGGAAATAACAGAGTGTTATAACACCAGTGGTGACTACGATTTTCCTTATTAAAGTCTATGCACGTGACATGAAAAGCTATCAACAATTCATGCTCAACACGCTTGGTACAATTGACTGTATTGGAAGTTTGCATAGTATTTTCGTTATTGACGAAACAAAGAATACACATGGAGTTCCTATCTCTATGCTTTGAGTTGTGAGGAGTTAATGGCTTATCGAAATCGGCAATGATGTCCTTAACTGGTCTTTCGGTCCCTAATAGTTATCGTGCGGACGCTCCGCACATGTTGTGTTGATGGTGAACACATGTTGTGCGAATGGCGAACACCAAATGTGTTGAAGATTAAATGAACTGCTCTATGTGGTTAATGAAAGTGCAACCGAATGTTAGAACCCGTCAAGTGGTGATACTATAAGCATTCAAGAGTTGGAAAGTCATGATATAGTAAAGGCAAGGACACAGATTGATGCCCCTGCCTTTATCTTGTTTAATCATACTCAAAATTTTATGCGTCTTGCTGTCGAACACCCATACGAGCCTCAACAACATTGACTACATAGTCGCCTAATTTTCTCGCACTCCTGAATGATGTCCATGTACATTGTTCCTACTGCATAGGTGTACTTATGGTCGTTCACATCGTTGATATTCTGCGAGCGCAACTGGTTGCGGTAGTTGTTAATCTCGGTCTCAATATTAAACGAACGGTTCACATCGTTGTCCTGACGGTGACCAACAAGGATACGATTCATCTGTGTCAGAGCATCGTCTGTCAACTCAAACATCTGATGCATGTGGTCATACTGCTCCTGTGTAAAGTCTTCCTTACTATTGATAAGACGGCTGCAAGTACGAGCAATGTTATAACAAGCATCTCCGATACTCTCCAACTCTGAGATTTCACGAAGCATAGAGCGCACCTTCTCCTTCGTTTCATCACTCAGATGGGCATTAGAAACTTGGTCGAGATACTTCGCTATCTCTATCTCCATATTATCAGAAATACCTTCATACTTCTCAATACGACTATAGAGTTTGGTGAATTTATCCGTATCTTTCTCGCCAAGTAGCTCACGAACCATACCGAACATGCGCTGAATACGCTCAGCAAACGACTTGATTTCCTTTGAAGCTTCAAGCACAGAAAGCTCTGGAGTCTTCATGATACCAACCTGAATGAAGTGCAGACGGAACTCATCTTCATCTTTGTTTGCCTTTGGTTTGATAATCTTGCAGACCAGTTTCTCCAAGTACTTGATAGGTCCAACGAGGATAAGTGTGTTGGCAACGTTGAAGGTTGTATGGAAAGCTGCAAGCACAAAACTTAATTTAGCAGCATTGGCAGCGAAGCCAGGAGTACCCTTTGGCATCGTAACATCATAGCCCACCCAGTCGCAAATCATATTGATAAAAGGATGGAAGACGCATAATATCCAGAGAACACCAAAGACATTGAAAACCATGTGAGCTATAGCTGCCGACGAGCCTGCGTGTTTGCATTCAAGCAGCAAGGTTTGAGGTAACTGTTGTGCCGATATTCTCACCCATAACGAGTGCAATACCCTGATAAATAGGCAGTACGCCCGTTGAACAAAGTATCATCGTAATAGCCATACATAGTTGCAGAACTCTGCACACACATAGTCAACACGCTACCAATGAGTAGGAAAACGATAGTTGTTAGGAAGCTTTCTGGATCGAAATGACTGAAAAATCAATTACAGCCTGATTGTGTGCAAGGTCCATATCGATACCTGTCTGACGCAAAGTTCCCAAACCAAGGAACATAAACGAGATACCGAAAAGAGGAAGTCACCAATGAGTTTTCGTTTCTTAGAGTAAATCAATGCAATACCAACAAAGAACGCTGGCCATACGAAGTCGGTAATATTAAACGAGAAACCAGCCGACATAATCCATGCCGTCAGCGTCGTTCCAATGTTCGCTCCCATGATAACTGAGATGGCTTTGAACCAACGACAGCAGTCCAGCATTCACAAAACTGACCGTCATAATAGTAGTTGCAGTTGACGACTGTACGGCAGCTGTAATGAATGTACCCGTAAGAATACCCGTAAAACGATTAGTTGTCATTGCACCCAAGGACGTGACGCAACTGCGGACCTGCCATTTTCTGCAGAGCCTCACTCATTGCCTTTCATACCGAACATCAGCAAAGCTAATGCACCAATGAGCTTAAAGAAAATCCAAATCGACATATAATAACTTAATTTGTGATGTCTGTTTCTTGGATATCTGCAAAAACTTTCCCTAACCTTTTACAATCCTATTTACCAAAAGGACAATATTGTTCCCTGACATAAACTTTTAACCATCATTGATTATGAGACAAGTACTGCATATCCGTTGCAAAAATAATAAAAAAACTCAAGAAGTCCCAATTGAAGTACACTTTCTGACATTTATAAAGAAATTAAATCTTCAAATGCCTTATGGACCAGTGAGTGAAAAAGTAAATAATAAGGTGGAAGGACTCCATTATCGTGTCTATCATAATAAGGATGTAGAGTTCCTCGATTTGCTTACACCATCAGGTATTCGCACCTACACCCGTCTCGCTCTTCCTTAGTGCTTTGTAAGGCTGTTCACGACCTCTATCCTACCAGTTCTGTGGTCATAGATATCCCTGTTTCAAATGGTTACTACTGCAACTTGCAGCTCGGTCATGAGATTACAATAGAGGATGTTGACCGCATCCGTAGCACGAATGCAGGAGATTATCGATGCGAAAAATGCCTATTCAGCGTTACGAGGCTACAAACCGAAGAGGCTGTAAAGATGTTCACTGAATTAGGCGATATACAAAAGGCTAAACTCCTCAGAAAGCAGTGGTAGTCTTTATTGTGTCTATTATGTGCTTGACGATTACAAGGATTATTACTATGGTTCGATGCTTACCAACACTGCACAACTCCATCTTTTCGGTTTGGAGCCTTACTTTGACGGAGTCCTCTTGCGCATCCCTTCCACGTACAAGATCCCTTCTAAATTAGGTGAATTAATACGCCAAGACAAGATGTTTGAGGTGTTTCAAAAGGAGCATCATAGATGGCAGAGTATCTTAGGGCATTAAAGACGGTGGGCGACTTCAATGAAGCGGTGAAAGAACGGACAAGCTACCGACCCTTATCAATGTCAGCGAGGCTCTGCAAGAAAAAGAAGATATCGCAGATTGCTGATACAATCGCTGGCACGAAAAGAGATTAAAGGTAGTACTGATTGCTGGTCCCATCATCAAGCGGTAAGACAACATTCTGCAAACGCCTTTCTGTCCAACTACTAGCAAGTGGTGTAAAACCAGTGCAGATTTCCTTAGACGACTACTTCGTAAACAGGAGAGACAACACCGAAAAGATGAGAATGGAGAACTTGACTATGAGAGTATCTATGCACTGAACATTCCACTTATCAATGAGCAATTTCAACGCACTGTTTCCGTGGTGAAGAAGTGGAATTACCAAAGTATAATTTTCAAACAGGAAATGAGTGAAAAGAGTGGTAAAAAATCTGCATCTTGGAGAGAACAACATACTCCTTGTGGAAGGGTATTCATGCTCTCAACCCTGTCCTAACAGAGCAGATTGCAGACGACAAGAAGTTTAAAATCTATGCCTCTGCCCTCACAACGATTCTGTTGGACGACCATAACTATATCCCGACAACCGACAATCGTCTGCTTCGTCGTATTGTTCGCGATTACAAGTATCGTGGTTGTTCGGCACAAGAAACCATCCACCGCTGGCCAAGTGTACGTGCTGGTGAGAATAAATGGATTTTCCCTTATCAAGAGCAGGCGGATGTAATGTTCAACACTGCCCTTCTCTTTGAACTTGCTGTCATCAAACCGCAGGCGGAAGAGGTGTTGGAACAAGTGCCCAGAGAACTGTGAGGAGTATGTTGAAGCCTATCGCCTGCGCAAGTTCCTCAAGTATTTTGCGCCGCTACCTTTCCGCAATCTTCCCCCGACATCCCTGCTGCGAGAGTTCCTCGGAGGTAGTTCGTTCAAGTATTAAAAGGCACTCCTGCTGCCGTTTGTACCACAGGCTGTATATCCCCTCAATGGCATACATTCGCACGTTTTCAGCCTTTTCCCATGTCATTACCTGTACTGCGTAATCATCAAAGACACAACTGACAACATTCCAAGAGAGTACGGAACTTGATTGGATTATGCTAAACAAAACACACTTTTGACAATGAAAACAAGAATATTCATCACCCTGCGTTACTCTGTCATACCACACCTCAACTGGGCAATGAACCGAGTAACAGAACTTCGTACTTGGCAGTTTCTCACGTGATAGTCTACATTGGCAGACCGTGAATATTCCCCACGACTGGGCTATCAGCGGTCCCTTCGACAAGAAATGGGACTTACAGCGAGTGGCAATAGAACAGAACGGAGAGAAACAGGCTACTGAAAAAGAGCGGTCGTAGTGGTGCGTTACCATGGATAGGTGAAGGCTGGTACAGCCATCAAACTGTACCATAAAGAAGCGCCAGAGATACTCTCGCGCCTATCTTTACTTTGATGGTGCGATGTCAGAACCCATCGTTTACATCAACGGAAAGGAAGCTGGAAGGTGGGCATACGGCTATAATGCCTTTCCCGAATTGATGCTACAGAAATACCTGAAAAGAAAGGCGAAAAACACGATAATGTCGTTCATCTCAACAACCGTGAAGAAAGCTCACGATGGTATCCCCGGAGCAGGGACTTTTATCCGCCCTGTAAAACTCGTCCTTATGCCTCGATTGCATATCGATCCGTGGGATGTCTATATACATACAACACGCCTCGATGAGGAGGGTGCCACACTTTCCGTCGATGCAAAGATTGACGGATGGGACGGTAAAGAGAAACTGATAGCTATTGCCTACGAAAGTAAGGACGGACCAATGGAACAGACTCCGCTTACTCTTGATCCGCTTACTGGCATTGCCCACGCCGAAATGAACTGGAAGAAAGGTAAATACAGCGTATGGACTCCAGAGCATCCTGCCCTCATCCACTTTGGTATCTACACCCGAAACAAGGGTAGTTTGGCTCTCCTTTACACCACGGAGACTGCTATCCGCACGGTTTCCGTCTCCAAGGAAAAGGGCTTTCAGCTTAATGGTGTCAGCAGAAAAATACAAGGTGTATGCCTGCATCACGACCTCGGACCACTCGGAGCTGCTGAAAACAAAGCCGCACTGATACGACAGATAAAACAGATGAAGGATATGGGTGCAGACGCCATACGCACCGCTCACAATATGCCCTCAGAACTCTTCGTAAACCTTTGTGACTCTTTAGGAATGATGGTAATGGCTGAAAGCTTTGATATGTGGCTCTATCCTAAGTGTAAGAACGGCTACGCACGATTCTTTAAGGACTGGTCTGACAAGGATATGGAGAACCTCGTAAGACATCACCGCAACCATCCCAGTATCGTGATGTGGAGCATCGGAAACGAAATACCCGAACAATGGAGCGAAGAAGGACGACAAATTGCTGAAAGATTGCAATCTATCTGCCACCGCTTAGACCCTTCTCGTCCTGTTACACAGGGTATGGACCAAGCGGAAGCAGCCCTGAAATCGGGCTTTGCACAGGTGATGGATGTACCGGGATTCAACTATCGTGTTTATAAATACAACCGCAACATAGCACAATTGCCCGCAGGCTTTCTCTTAGGGACTGAGACAGCCTCAACAGTATCAAGCCGTGGAGTATACAAGTTCCCTGTACGCTGGGGCGTAGCAGAGGCTGACAGCGATGGACAGGTCTCAAGCTACGACACACAATGGTGCTCATGGAGCAACCTACCGGAAGAAGACTTCATCGCTATGGAGGACCTCCCTTATACCATTGGACAGTTTATATGGACTGGGACTGACTATCTTGGAGAGCCAACTCCCTACGATGAATACTGGCCAAGCCGTAGCAGCTACTTTGGTACTTGCGATCTCGCAGGACTACCTAAGGACCGATACTACCTCTATCGGTCTGTCTGGAACAGGAAAGAACCAACGCTTCACCTCCTCCCCCACTGGACATGGAACGGACGTGAGGGACAGGTGACACCCTGTCTTCTGCTATTCAAGCTATCCGGAGACGGAACTCTTCGTCAATGGTAAGTCGCAGGGACGATGCAGAAAAGCTGGAAAAGAGGTGCAGGGTGAGGCTGCTACAGGAAAAGCCGCTACACCAGAAGAAGCCAAACAACGTGCTAAACGCTATCGAATGATGTGGGATAATGTTGTCTATGAGCCTGGGGAACTGAAGGTTGTGGCATTTGACGAGCAGGGCAAAACAGTTGATTCCGTTTCTGTGTTCACTGCAGGGGAACCCCATAAGCTACTGCTTGAAGCCGACAAATCTACCTGTGGTATCCCTGGTGCTAACCTTGTCTACATCACCGTTACAATGCTTGACGAGCAGGGCAATCCCGTTCCCGATGCTGACAACGAACTCTTCTTCACCGTGTCAGGTGCCGGTCGTTTCAAAGCCGTATGCAATGGTGATCCAACCTCATTGCAGTCATTCACCGAACCACATATGAAACTTTTCCACGGCAAGCTTGTCGTCATTGTGGAAGGAGATAACAAGAAAGGCAGATATTACGCTGACTGTACACGACAAGGGCAGGAAAATCAGTGAGAGAATAATCATCCACAATACTGGCAACGAACTGCAATTACTTCAGAAAGGACGGTAAAGAAGGCTGATTGACAGGGAAACTGACACCGAGTACTTCAAGGAATAACAACGAAAAACAGCATATAAGCTCTTTATAATAAAGTAAAAATTCCTTGCTTAAAAGCCAATCTTGAAAGGGTGAAAAAGTAAAAAGAATAAAAAGGTAAAAACAAAGGTTCTGAACCTTAACAACATACCCTTTTCCGAATTATTTTTCACGAGAAGAAGAATTTATTTTTATGAAAAGAAATATTTTCTTCATGAAAAAGAAATATTTTTCGTGAAAAATAATTTGCAAGAGAGGGCTTATCATAGACTAAAAGACTACCAGAACTTTTGTAAACAAACTTCGTGTAATGCTTTAAAGTGTGTCAAAACAAAGGGCAAATCAGGCTTTTAATTTTCGAGAAAGAGTGGAGTTCTTTGGCAAGGGCATATCAACTTGACAAGAAAGAAATAACAAAAGGACAGCTATTCCGTGTATAGTGAATCGCATCACTGGTACAACACTGGAATAACTGTCCTTTGTTTTGTTGATATTTACAGGCAGATAGAAGTATCCACCACTCACACCATGCTAATTTCAGCGGGTTGCCTTTAACAGAGTTGGGACTGAAAGAACCTGCACCTTATCGGTCAAGTTTCCACGTAACACCGTCCTTGGTGTCCTTAACTTGGAAGCCAGCCTCAGCAAGAGCATCACGAATCTGGTCGCTAACAGCCCAATTCTTCTCTGCTTTTGCCTTTGCACGAAGGTCGAGTACCATATCAACCACCTTGCCGTAAGCCTCCTCACGAGCATCGTTATTAGCTCCACGCTCATTCTGAAGACCAAGGATATCAAAGGCAAAGAGCTGCATTGCCTCAGTAAGTTCCTTAAGGTCGTCGGCTGAAATCTGCGCCTTATGGTCGATGAGGATGTTCACCAAGTGACAAGCTTCAAAGAGAGTTGAGATGACAGCAGGGGTCATCAAGTCGTCGTTCATTGCATCATAGCACTTCTGACGGAAGCCTGCAACAAACTTCTTTGTATTCTCATCTGACGCTGCAGCAGGCTGAATGCGTGCTAAATCCTCAATGCCATTCATCAAACGTTCGTAGCCCTTCTCAGCAGCCTGTAGTGCCTCGTTAGAGAAGTCTACTGTTCCACGATAGTGAGCAGAGAGGATGAAGAAACGAATTGTCATTGGAGAGTAAGCCTGTGTGAGCGTGTCATGCTCGCCAGTAAAGAACTGCTCAAGCGTAATAAAGTTGCCAAGAGACTTGCCCATCTTCTGTCCGTTGATGGTAATCATATTGTTGTGCATCCAATACTTCACCATTTCATCACCTTGTGAAGCCACAGCTTGTGCAATCTCGCACTCATGATGAGGGAATATAAGGTCCATACCGCCACCGTGGATATCGAAGTGATCGCCCAAATACTTGCGTCCCATCGCTGTACACTCGCAGTGCCAACCAGGGAAACCATCGCTCCAAGGAGATGGCCAACGCATGATATGCTCTGGCATAGCACGTTTCCAAAGGGCAAAGTCAATCTGATTACGCTTCTCACCAACACCTGCCAACTCACGAGAGTTGTTTATCATGTCGGTGATGTTACGACCTGAAAGAACGCCATAGTGGTGGTCTTTATCGTATTTCTCTACATCAAAGTAGATACTTCCATTGCTTTCATAGGCATAGCCGTTGGCAAGAATCTGATTTACTAACTCTTCCTGCTCAATGATGTGACCTGTTGCATGTGGTTCGATGCTTGGTGGAAGAACGTTGAGCGAACGCATAGCATCATGATAGCGATTGATATAGTGCTGCGCAATCTCCATTGGCTCCAACTGCTCAAGACGTGCCTTCTTCTCAATCTTGTCATCACCTTCGTCAGCATCATGCTCCAAATGGCCCACGTCCGTGATGTTACGAACATAACGAACCTTGTACCCTATGTGTTTAAGATAGCGGAAAGAATATCAAAGGTGATAGCAGGACGTGCGTGTCCGAGGTGTGGATCGCCATAAACAGTTGGTCCACAGACATACATTCCTACGTTAGGAGCTGCAATCGGTTGGAAGAGTTCCTTCTTACGATGCAGTGTATTGTAAATTACTAAGTCTTGCATAATGCCGTTGTTTATATCTTAATGATGCAAAATTACAAAATAATTATCATCTGCACCACTGTTGTTCTGACTTTTTATGAGCTATGTTTAGGGCAAAGGCTTATTAGGACTATTGGTCTTATTAGCCTAATTAGCCAACCTATTCATCAAAGCCTATTGGACGAAACTGATGCTGTTCCTCGCTATAGACATAGCCTGCTTCACGCAAGTGGGCTTTGAGCTTATCTATATCTTCATTGAAATTGTAACAAAGTGATTCTAAAGAATCAAACTCTTCATCACGTAGTAGCATGTTAACACTGCTTACTAATATTGCTGGGTCTTTTGGTAAATACTCCATTATTACTATTTATTGAAAACAAAAGGGCTACTTCATGGATTCTCCTAAGAACTGGAGAGGCAAGAGGTCCTTTACACTATTGATAACATATATGCCTGCCGTACCATAAAGAAGGATACGAATAGGCTGTTTATAACGATCTTCTATTTCTAAAATAACTTGTCGACAGGCTCCACAAGGCACTATCGGGTCTCGCATCAAACCATACTCATTGGCTGCGGCAATGGCAAGTGTGGTCACTGCTTGGTCAGGATAGACAGACTGAGCAGCAAAGATTGCTGAGCGCTCAGCACATAAGCCTGATGGAAAAGCAGCATTCTCCTGATTGGCTCCAATAACTTCTGTACCATTAGCAAGCAACAACGCTGCGCCAACACGGAAGCGGCTATAAGGAGAATAACTATTACCAGTTGCCTCCACAGCTCTCTGAATAAGGTGCTGATCAGCCTCCGAAAGTTCATCTTGTTGGCAAAAACCTATCTTGATGCTTATGTCTATTGTTTTCATTGTTGATATTTATTATTGATGGTGAGGGTTATTAGGCTAATTAGCCCTATTAGGCTTATATGCCCAATTAGCCTGATTAGCCTAATAAGCTTAATTAGCAATCAGCTCATAACAGCCGATATCTGGTTTACTATCACGCTGCTTACCATCATGATCAGTTGCAAAACGAGTATCGCCAAGGGCAAGTCCTGCATTAATAGCAGGATACTTCTCACCTTTTTCAGCCTTCTTTAGATGGAAATCGTACTTCTGTTTATCGCCATCTACGAGTAAAAACTGCTTTGAGCCACCATCTGGATAATCCTTATTATTCTCCCAGATGACATCTGTGAAGTTTGATAATAAAGCCGTTTCCTTAGGTTTTGGCGTACGAAGAATACAATTATAGAAGTGATAATTGGCTGTCACCCCCTCCTTGTTATTAGCCATAAGCACATCATCAGCATAGCCTGTCACAAGTGAGTTGACAACATGGAAGGTCTGAAGAGGATAGTCTTTATCACCAATATGATTACCAAAGCTCAACGCCGCACCACGATTACTATCGAAAGGATAGAACTGTGCGAAGGTACAATGTGTCAAAATCACCTCTCCTCCCACAAAGGCAGCACAGTCCGTCAGCGTATTAGAGAACTGAGAGTTATAAGCAACAACCTTACTGTTTATCGCTTGTAAACCATAGCCCTGACAGTTATGAACAGTAGAGTTAGCAATCGTCAACTTCGTACGTGCTGTCGTTGCAGTATCGCAGAGAATACCATTATAGGTTGAATGGATATCCGTATGGGTCAGTACATTGTCGTAACTGTCCTTATGAAAGCGTATTCCCTGCCACTGACCACTGACACGATCGTAAGGAAGATACTTAAACATCTTATCCAATCGGTCGCCACGCAATGTCACAGGATTGTCTGCTGTGCCTTCACAACGCAGTGTTCCATAAACATCAAGGGCAGCCTTCTGAGAGAAGTACACGGTTGTTCCGGCAGGAATTGTCAGTGTAGCACCAGCTTCTACCTTCAATGTATCTTGGAAAACAAGCGGTTTCGTACTGGTCAAAGTAGTATTAGATGTAATCTTGCGCCCCTTTACCAACTCTGCGTCCCAACTGTAGATGCGTAGGTTTACCTTCTGCTGTACACCACTTTCGAGCGTAAACAAAAGATTATCAACGACCTCTTGCGGTGTTGCGGCATTATTAAAAGGTGATGTCATTTCAACAAATACCTGAATACTATCCTTGTTGCGTACTTCCAAATCACGAACCTGATAGCCATTAGCAGCCGAGAGTTCCACACCATCTACATTCACACGGAAACCCGTTTGATTACCTTGTGCCAGACGTACATTGGTTAATCGCAATCCATCACCCGACTTATTATACACCCAGAAAATCTTAGTAGATGTCGGAACGTTGGAGAAAGTGGTGTCAAGTCGTAGTGTGTCAGTTGAGAAAGAGAGCAGATTGCTCCGTGATGTTGTGAAGTATCATCATCAGAGCAGGCTGCCATAAACATGACAACTGACAGAAAAAACAATATAGATAACTTTTTCATCTTTTACTCTTTAGTTCTTATCTAACGACTCAACAGGCTGTTTTATTGTCCGTTTCGAGCTTATTCCAAGTCTACATGTTCCACATTAACCTGCTCATGCAGGAAGATGCGTGCCGTTTCTTTGAACTTTTCGGGATTTTCTGTGGTGTAATACTTCACTGTAGCATTCTTCGTACAACGTGCATCCATATCTGGATGGCGACGGAAATAGTCTTGCAGACTCTCCGCTACATACTCTCCTTGTGGTACGATACGCACTCCACGTGGTACATGCTTCAGTATCTTCGGCATGAGAATAGGATAATGCGTACAACCAAGGATGAGCGTATCGATCTCTGGATCAAGTCGCATGATATGGTCGATACGCTTCTTTACGAAGTAATCAGCACCGGGACTGTCTGCTTCATTGTTCTCAATGATTGGCACCCACAGCGGACAAGGAACACCCGTTACCTTTACATCCTCCCACAGCTTTTGTATTTCAAGGTTATAACTATCACTCTTAATAGTTCCTTCAGTTGCCAACACACCTACATGTCGTGAGCGGGTAAGCTTGCCAATTACCTCTGCCGTAGGGCGAATTACACCCAACACGCGCCTATCTGGGTCGAGATTGGGCAAGTCATTCTGCTGAATCGTACGGAGCGCTTTGGCAGATGCAGTGTTACAACCTAAGATAACCAACTGGCAACCGAGGTCGAAGAGTTTCATCACAGCCTGACGTGTGAACTGATAGACAACATCAAAGGAGCGTGAACCATATGGAGCACGCGCATTATCGCCCAAATAAAGATAGTCATACTCTGGGAGCAGCTGACGAATACCATGCAGAATGGTTAGTCCACCATACCCAGAATCAAAAATACCGATAGGTCCCGGCTGTTTAGAATACTTTGTCATTAGTCTTTTTAAATACAATTAATCGTCGTCCGATATCACCACATACAGAGTGGTGCGGACGCTCCGCACATCATGTGCGGATGCCCAGCACGCTTTGTGCTAAGCATCAACACCACCCATGCAAAGCCTTTTCTGTGGGTAAAGTCTTTTATTTCAAAGCAGCTATCAAAGCCTCTGTAACATCTTCTCCCATCGCAGTATTAACGAATGGGACACTATTGTTATCTGCATTCAGAATGAAAGCGTAACCGCTTTCCTTACCCATCTGACGTACAGCGTTGTTTAACTTTGCGTGAACAGGTGCATAGATGTCTTCTTCAGCCTTCTTCAACAGACGCTCAGATTCCTTACGAAAGGCGATGTTGCGGTCCATCAGTTCCTCTAACTCAGCCTGACGCTTGCGAAGAATAGATGGCTCCAACTTGCGCTGTACGTCGAGGAAGTCTTCGTAACGGCTATTGAAATCCTCTACTGAACGCTTTGTCTCGGCATCATACTTTGCCTTAAGGTCGTTATAACTACGTGTAGCTGTGGCATAGTCAGCCATTGCATGAAGCACCTTATCATAGCTAAAGTATGCAAACTTAAATGCTGGAACACTCTGTTGTGCCATTGCCAAGAGCGGCAAAAGCATGAAAACAAAGGAAAAGAATAGTTTTTTCATTATCTCTTTTATTATCTCTTCAATATATAAACAAAAATGAGGTCATCGCAAGAACATATATCCGTGCGGTGACCTCACCCTTTTTCTCCTCTAAAATAGTGTTAGTCCATTGATTGGAGAGGCTCATCTCCTATCCCATTGACCGTCTTTTCGGAATTCGTTTCATGAAGATAAATATTTCTTTTCACGTAAATAATTTCTTTTTATCATGAAAATAAATCCGAGTCATCATCATAATGCACTCTTAAAGACGAGCTAAAGTAGGAATTATTACCTATCTCAAAGACTTAAAAGACCGCTAAATCAAGGAGAATCAACTACGGGGCAAAGGCACCCGCAATGTATTACTTCATCTTAGCCAACTGAGCCTTTACCTCTGCAGTGATATCCTTGCTGAGTGCCTCGTTGATATACAATGGCTGACCAGCTGCCTTCTCCATGATGTAAACATAGTTACCTGCCTTAGCAACAGCAGCAATAGCGTTACGAACCTTCTCAAGGACAGGGCCGAGCTGCTTCTGCTGCTCCTCATTGAAGCCTTCTGGTTGTCCTGAGCAGTCTGCTGAATCTTGTTGTACATATCCTGCAAGCTCTTCTCGGTCTCAGCCTGCTTTGTAGCGTTCATTGTGCTCTTAGACTTGTCATAAGCCTCTGCCTGACGCTGCAACTCTGACTGCATGTCTTCGATCTGCTTCTGATACTCCTTACCCTTAGCCTCAAGCTTACTCTGAACAGCTGTAGCCTCTGGCAGTGACTGGAGGAGAGCCTGTGAGTCAAGGTGACCAAACTTCTGTGCGAACAATGTCATTGGTGCGCAAAGCATCAACATCAAAAATAACTTCTTCATTTCTTTTTATTGTTTAATTGTTTATTAATTTACTTTTTATCTGCGGTGATAACATTTCTAACTTATCCAGTGTGACTATAATTTCTATAGTAGATAGGCTTCCTAAGATGGTTAGTTTACTTAGCACAAAGACTACTTACTGATAAGAATATCCCAACTTCTGCAGTACCTCATTACTGATATCCACCTTTGGCGAACCATAGATAATACCAGCGGCATTGCTTGAACGGTCGATAACTAAACTATAACCGCGCTGGTCTGAGATATCCTTTACTGCGTTATAAATCTCGTCCTGTATAGGAGTAATCAGACTGGTACGCTTCTTAAAGAGCTCACCTTCTGGACCGAAGTACTTACGCTTGAGGTCGGATGCCTGCTTTTCCTTAGCCATAATCGCTTCTTGTCTCTTCTTTTTCTGGTCCTGAGAAAGGAAGACTACCTCATTCTGATAATTCTTATACATCGTAGAAGCCTCTGTGTTGAGTGCCTCAACCTCAGCCTGCCACTTCTTACTTACCTGATTCAACTGCTCATTTGCACGCTCATAAGCTGGCACATTCTTGAGGATATACTCCATATCAATCAGTGCAAACTTCTGTGCTGAAGCTGTTAAAGGTAAAAGAGTAAAAAGGTAAAGAGGTAAAACGTATCGCAATACACTCTTAAAAATATTCTTCTTCATCTCTTTTAATTCAAAATTCATAATTCATAATTCATAATTATGATTACCGATACTCACTTAATTTATTGCTGCAAGCAACTCGTTCACTCGTCAACTTGTCTACTCGTCAACTAAACTAAAAACTCCTGTTCACGTCGCAAGCAACTCGTTCACTCGTCAACTTGTCTACTCGTCAACTAAACTAAAAGCTCCTGTCCACTTCGCAAGTAACTTGTCTACTCGTCAACTTGTCTACTCGTCAACTAAACTAAAACTCCTGTCCAAGGATAAAGTGGAACTGGCTGCCACCCTTTGTACCAAATACCTTGTCGAAGCCGTAAGCCCAGTCAATACCCATCATACCCACCATTGGGAGGAAGATACGAACACCAAGACCAGCAGAACGCTTCATGTCAAATGGATTGAACTTACTTGTCTCTGTCCATGCGTTACCTGCCTCAACGAATCCAAGACCATAAATGGTTGTATTACCCAAGAGGAATGGATAGCGAAGCTCCAATGACATACGGCTGTAAGCATAGCCCTCGGCACCATATGGAGTGAGTGAACCATTCTCGTAACCACGAAGACCGATTGTCTCCTCAGCGTAACCAGTAGAGTATCCACTCATACCATCACCACCCATGTAGTAGGTTTCAAACGGACTTTTCTTGTTTTTATTGTAACTTCCCAACAAACCGAACTCAACACGGGTCATCAAGACGAAACATTTCTGACCGCTTGTGAGGGCTGTAAAGGTACGAGCCTTGAACTTCCACTTATGATACTCCACCCAACGATACTTCTCCTGCTGCTCCTGTGAGTAGGTTGGAGAGTTACGGTCGGTTGCCAAGTGAGCATAGTCCTTATGATCCCACTTAGACCAAGGCGGAGTAATCGTCAATGATACCGAGAAGTCAGAACCACGACGTGGGAAGAGTTGGTTGTCTGTTGACGTACGATTAAGCGCAATGTTAAGGTTCAAGTTGTTCGCTGAACCATTCGACATAATGAAGTAACGCCAGTTGCGCAACATATAACGCTGGTACTGAAGCTGGAGAGACAAGGTGAAATAGTCATCAGGCCAGCTAAGACGCTTACCCCAACCAGCATAGACACTCAAGAGTTTCACATACTTGTCTGGGTCATAATAGTTCTCGTAGCTATTGTAATTGTAGTTACCATAACCGTAACGATAGTTGTTATAGTTATTCATGTAACCACTGTTATAATAGTTGCTTGACACGTCTGTCTGCTTTGAATACGACATACCCACGCTGAACTGGATAGGACGCTTACCTCCCAACCAGTTGGTTGAGTACTGTGCATTGTATGACTGGTAGTAAGTACCGTTGGTCTGTGCACCCAATGAGAGTGTCTCACCATCACCGATAGGCAAGATACCACGATGCTCACGGTTTCTACGGAAGAGGTTTGCCATTGAGAAGTTATTCAACTTCAAACCGACACGACCAATAACACCCGTCTGACCCCAACCGAGTGAAAGCTCAACCTGGTCGTTTGACTTCTGCTTGAGGTTATAATTGATATCCACAGTACCATCCTCATAGTTTGGTTCTGGTACTGGGTTGATTGCCTCTGGGTCGAAGTGTCCCATTGAAGCTAACTCACGTGCAGAACGCTGGAGTGCTTCCTTAGAGAAGAGGTCGCCCGGCTTTGTACGCAACTCACGACGAACAACATTCTCATACAGACGGTCATTACCATTAATCTTCACACGGTTGATACGTGCCTGCTGTCCTTCAGTGATACGCATCTCAAGGTCAATAGAGTCGCCGACAATATTCACCTCTGTTGGTTGAAGGTTATAGAAGAGGTAACCATTGTTCCAGTAAGCATTACCGACAGCATCCTCATCTTGTGAAAGACGCTTATTCAAGTAAGTCTGGTTGTACACGTCACCCTTCTTCATGTCAAGTAGACGTGACAGATAATCTGTTGAGTAAACAGTATTACCTACCCATTTGATGTTACGGATATAATATTTCTTACCCTCATCTACCTTTACATAGATATCTACATGCTTTGGATCAACGTTCCATACACTATCCTTCACAATCATAGCATCACGATATCCATATTCGTTATACTTTGTGATAAGGTTCTTCTTATCCTCAGCCCAACGCTCTGGAGTGAACTTCTTTGACTTTAAGATGTTTGCAAGCTTACCAGCCTCATGGGTTTTAGCAAAGGCACCCTTGCTAAACAGGGTTCCTTTAATCTTCTTTTCGCCCAACTGGTTGTCGCCATCAATGATGATAGAGCGCACCTTCAGTTTCTCCTTCTTGTCTACATCGATATCAAGGATAACCTGATTCTTAGCTGCAACATCGTCACGCTGACGGATGAAGACCTCTGCATTCTTATAACCCTTGTCTTCAAAGTACTTCTTTGCAAGTATCTTCGCACGGTCAATCATGTTAGGCGTAATCTGTCCACCCTTCAAAAGACCGAGTTTCTTTTCCATATCCTCACGCTCTGTCTTCTTCAGTCCATTATAGTTAATGGTAGAAATACGAGGACGTGGCGCGAGATGTATCTTCAAATAGATATTATCTCCCACAATAGAGTCAGCCGAAATGGAAACATCTGAGAAGAGTCCATGCTTCCAGTAACGCTTCACAGCATCAGTGATAGCGGTACCCGGAACCTCCCAACTCCTGTCCAACAGTGAGTCCTGAGATACCAGTGAGGACATAATCCTCATAGCCCTCGATACCAGTAACGGTCAGTCCTGCCAACTTGTAAGTCTTAGGAGTACCTGAATATGTGATGTCTGGGTTTACAATCTTCTGCTGTGCACTCATCGTGAGCGAAACTCCAGACAGTGCAAGGAGCATCAACACCTTATTTATTTTAGTCATCTATCGCGTAACTTAATTGTTTTCGTTTTCTTCTACTTGTTTCTCAGTCTTTCCAAAGCGACGCTGTCTACTCTGGAAACTCGCAATGGCTTTCTGCAAATCCTGCTCATTGAAGTCAGGCCAATAGGTATCACAGAAATACAGCTCAGAGTAAGCTATCTGCCATAAGAGGTAATTGGAGATGCGAAGCTCGCCACCCGTTCTAATCAAGAGGTCTGGGTCAGGCATAAAGTTTGTCTCTAAATGCTCGCTAATCACCTCTTCTGTAATCGTTTCTGGGCGCAAAGGTTCAGAGCTGTTAGCCTGATGCTCTGCAACAATCTCCCTCATTGCTTTTGCTATCTCCCAACGTGCACTGTAGCTAAGCGCCACAACCATTGTCATTGCAGAGTTCTTCGCTGTGTGCTCTTCAGTCTCACGCAACTTCTTCTGCACTTCTTCTGGTAGACGTGCCATGTCACCAATAACACGGAAACGCACATTATTCTTCATGAAGATTTCATCTTCCAAAGACGTAAGCACAAGTCCCATCAACGCAGCAATCTCATCCGTAGGACGATTCCAGTTCTCTGTTGAGAAGGTATAGAGTGTAAAGAAACTTCACACCCAATCGTACACATTCTGATGTTATGCGACGAACGGTATATACTCCTGCTTGATGTCCGTAGGAGCGTGGCTTATTGCGTTCGGTTGCCCAACGTCCATTACCATCCATTGTAATGGCAATATGCTGGGGTATTCGTGTCATATCTAATTCTTCTGCCATATCTTTTGAAGAGATAAACCTATGTTTTGTTTTTTACAGCACTTATGTCTGCACGCTTTAGACATTACCTATATATAATAGGTGGAAACTAACTTCCCTTACTCGTCCTCGTTATGACAAGTCTTACACTTTGCCATAAAACTATAAGAGAACGTCAGCTGCAGGGTTGAATAGCTGTCTGTATTCTTAAAGAGTCCACTACTCTTAATGCCGTAGGGGTCTTTCTGTCCGTCTAACTCATCGCTGAGCGAGAAGTGTAACGCCCATTCCAGCCCTACGTTCATTCGTTCATTCACCTTATACTTCACCCCCAATCCGATTGGGAGATTCGCAGTAAGAACCGACTTGCGATCGCCACCCTTAATATTAACGTAGGTGGCACCCAATCCTATCATCGCATAAGGCGACAAACGCTGTGCACCACGATAATCACGCCCCGTACCATATGGCAGGAAGTTATATTCGTATGCAAAGCCTACATCAACCAATGAATTGTCGAATGTATAGGGAGCAGAGGCAAAACGTGGATAGTAAGTCTTAACATCAGCCGATGAACCTTTCATCTTTCCAAACGATACGTTCATCTTTAATCCCATATAAGGACTGAGATTATATCTTGCCAGCACCGTTCCCATCGGCTGTAGGTCTTTAAACAACGACTCGTTAAAGTCGCCTAAGTAACCCATCATACCAACACCGGCGCCTATCTCCATCTTATACTCCGGATCCGACTGCGCCCATAGAGGCGTAGCAGCAAGGAAAAGGAGGAGGTTGATGAAGATACGTTTCATTGTTGTCCTGTTTGAATAGCTTATTCAGCCAATCGACTAAGGTTCAATGCCCAGCCTACTCGATTGAGTCTACCACGCCAAACCTTTGTACCACTGATTACCCAGAGGTATTCGTCGCTATCAACTGTTGCTGCAAAAGCTGTTGCAGCCTGTACACCTGTTGGATAAGTGAAGCTCTTATAGCTCTTCCATGTGATACCACCATCACGAGAGAGAAGCATAGAAGCCAACTTACCACTGCTATTAAGACCTAATGCAAGGGCTGCCTTATCATAGTTTACAACTGAAAGACTCTTATAAAGAGGGAGCTGGAACTTATCCGCATTGCTCTCTACATAACTCCACTGCTCATTCTGACGATAAGAAAGTTTCGTCCATGCAGCATTCTTTGTACCGCTTGAGAGTGTACCAACAAGCAGTACGCGATACAAGTCAGATGAAACTGCTGTAAACGAAGAACCAATATTGCTTACTGGGAGTAGTGATGCATTGCTATCTAATGACTCGTTAGCCCAAGTAACACCGTTGTTCTTTGAAGCCAACAACGTACCTGACGTTGATAGCGCAAACAACTCTGCTGGTGACGCTGCCACCAACTGCTTCAAACTGCTATTTGTAGCCACTGTAATCCAACTGCTGCCGTCTGTAGAGCTATAAACCGTACCATTGTCGATAACGAAGAGCTTAGTACCCTGCACTGCCACACTCTTATAAGCATTTGCAGTGAAGGTCTTGCTGAGCTTTGTCCAGCTATTGCCATTGTCCTTTGACGCTGCATAAACAACAGTCTGACTGCCATTCGTTCCTAATACAAACACCTTGCTACCCGCACTAACAGCCTTCATTGCTGTGAACGAAGCGAAATTGCTGTTCGCCTGCAGTGCCTGCCAGCTGAACACGTTGCCCTTCTGCTTGTGAACATTCACAGAAACCTTGTAATCTCTGTACTCACTTCCTTTGTTTGAATAAACACGGAAAACGCGTGGAGTGCTAAAGTCAATAGAATCATTACTGCTGTAATAAGTGAACTTCTCCTCTGTAGTTGACTTGATAACAACAGTTCCGCTATTCTTTGCCACAATCTTAGCCAAAGCACTTGCTGGCTTCGTACCATATGGCAAAGAGTCAGGGTTATAAATCAAACCCTGTGCCTGATCAATATAGAACTTAACCTTAGCACCATTGAAGTTGCTAACATAAGTACTATCGCTACCATTCTTGGCAACGGTATCACGCACTTGCTTTAATTGTCCCAAAGAAAAGCTCAAAATAGCCGTGTCTTTGTAACTTACACTATTTTTCTCGTCGTCGTCCTTAAGACAAGATGTTATTGTCAAAGTAGCCACCATTAAAGCTACGAGAGTATATATCTTATTACGCATCAGATACTAATAATTGAATTTAGCTGCAAATTTAATCAGAATTCTTCAGAATCAACGTCTTTAACGAGGTTAATTATGTAAAATATCGAAAATAACTGCGTTTTTTTAAGTTTGTTTAGTAAGTATTGCCAAAGTAACGATAAACTTGAAGAAAAATGACCTATAAATCACATCTGATAAACTTCTGCTATCTTCCTTACCTTCACCTGAACTTTTCAACTGACACTATTGTCTTTTCACACGCCTTTTCTCGACTTAAAACCTTATCATTCTTCTACTTTTCTACGCCTTTATTTGTCTACTTATTTTACATTACATCACACCACCATTTGCCCTCATTGCGAAAAAAAATCGTATAAGAAGCAAAAAAGACCCTAACAATACTGAGAAGTGTTTTTTATTTGTTACTTTTGCTGATATAATAACTAAAAATATGAATACATCAAAGAAGATAACGGTACAGAGTACAGAAATATCTGTGCTGATAGGAAATGAGAGCGACTACATTTGCCTAACAGATATGGCACATTTCAAAGACAAAGAAAGGACGGATTATGTGATACAGAACTGGTTACGCACAAGAAGCACAATAGAATATTTGGGAGCATGGGAACAGCTTTACAACCCTAATTTTAATCCCACCGAATTCGATGGGTTTAGAAATAGCGCAGGATTAAACTCATTTACTCTAACGGCAAAGCAATGGATACAAAAGACAAATGCGATAGGTATTATGTCTAAGGCCGGCAGGTATGGTGGAACTTACGCACACAAGGATATAGCCTTTAATTTTGGCATGTGGCTAAGTCCTACATTCCAACTTTATATTATAAAGGAATACCAGCGGTTAAAAGAACAAGAGAGCGATCCGCTTTCGTTAGAGTGGAACGCAAAGCGAATACTATCCAAAACCAATTATACACTTCATACCGATGCTATTAAAAACGTGATTATTCCTAAAATGGACATTAATGCTATCAAGCATGGGATTATCTATGCAACAGAAGCTGATATGTTAAATATAATTCTTTTTGGGTGTAAAGCAAAAGAATGGGCTCAAAGCGAACCCAAATTTGGCATCTAAAGGAATAAATCTTAGAGAAACTGCAAGCATCAACCAGTTAGTAGTATTATCTAATATGGAATCTGCTAATTCTGAAATGATAAAAGCAAGGGGTATCAAGAAAGCAACGTTTTGAGATTCTCCATAAAAATGGCAAAAAGAACAGTTAAAGGTACTTGACACGAACAATACAGAACAAAGATTTAGAAAGATCTTACCTGATAGCACAAAGATAATAGAGTAATTAGTATCGAAATAGTTTACACATTTAAGGAATTATATTCGCCTTGATAGTCTACTGCTAATCAAATAAATATCTATCGTAGCTCACCCTACTCCTTTCAGTCAACGTAATGATGCTTCGCACATCTTGTGCGGAGCGTCCGCACAGAGTCGTGCGGAGGCTGAACACGAGTGGTGCGGAGTACTCAATACATTCGCCATAATCCCCATTAGAAGTTTGATAATCAGATGAAAACAATAAAGCAAGCCTACAACATGATAAACCATACTAAGAAACTGAGGGAAACGCAGGTTGGATGTTCACAAAAATATGGGTCTTCAGAAATTTGGAGTGATAATAATCCGCCTAATCTTAGGTCTCTGGCGAAATATCACACAGAGAAATGGAGGGTACGGAGGAGTATTAAAGCATACTGATGGTAGTCTACAGAGGCACAGTCAGTGCATAGAGCAAAGGAGATTATTTGCCAGTTCTATTAGCAATTTATATTCAAAGCGTTTATCCTAAAAAGTTATTAGGAATCTGTACGCTACTCCTCCGTCACTCATTGTGCCATCAGCACCTCCACAACATGGTGTTTATCTCCGTCTCCTCTGTATCTCCGTGTGCGTTATTATATAAGTGCTTTAACATATCACTCAACATTTTGGAAGAACAAAAAATCCTAACAGGGATTTTCTATATGAATAATTAAATCATAAGAGACAGAACATAATCTTACCAAAACAAACTTTGCTGTCACTCCTGTCATTCAAAACAGATACTTAACTCATTAACAATCAGCACGATTACACGAAGTGTTAAAAGTGACAGCAAAACAAAATTAAAATTACTATAGTAATAGTACGTAATATTTCTACCTAAAATTAGCAGTCTAATTATTCTATATTACAGCAGAACAAACAAAAACTCCCATCCGTATTGCTACGAATGGGAGTCATTATTATCTATTCAGAAGTATTCCGAAAGGATTAGAGCTGTGGACCAGCTGCTACGAGAGGCCTTACCAGCCTCGTTTGTCTCGTACTTCTTGAAGTTCTTGATGAAACGAGCTGCGAGGTCCTTAGCCTTCTCTTCCCACTGAGCTGCATCAGCGTAAGTGTCACGTGGATCGAGGATCTCAGTTGCAACACCTTCGAGCTTTGTAGGAACAGTGAAGTCGAAGTAAGGAATCTGCTTTGTTGGAGCAGCGTCGATTGAGTGGTTCAAGATAGCGTCGATGATACCACGAGTATCGCGGATAGAGATACGCTTGCCTGTACCATTCCAACCAGTGTTAACCAAGTAAGCCTTAGCACCACTCTGCTGCATCTTCTTAACCAACTCCTCAGCATACTTTGTTGGGTGGAGCTCCAAGAATGCCTGACCGAAGCAAGCAGAGAATGTTGGAGTAGGCTCAGTGATACCACGCTCTGTACCAGCCAACTTAGCTGTGAAACCAGAGAGGAAGTAGTACTTAGTCTGCTCTGGAGTCAAGATAGATACTGGAGGCAATACACCAGATGCATCAGCTGAAAGGAAGATAACCTGCTTAGCAGCTGGACCCTGAGACTCAGGACGCTGAATGTTCTTAATGTGGTAGATTGGGTAAGAAACACGAGTGTTCTCAGTTACGCTCTTATCAGCAAAAGTCAATCTTACCATTCTCGTCAACTGTTACGTTCTCGAGGAGAGCGTCACGTGTGATAGCGCCATAGATGTCTGGCTCAGACTCCTTGTCAAGGTTGATAACCTTAGCATAGCAACCACCCTCGTAGTTGAAGATACCCTTGTCATCCCATCCGTGCTCGTCATCACCGATGAGCTTACGCTTTTGGATCGGTAGAAAGAGTAGTCTTACCTGTACCAGAAAGACCGAAGAAGATAGCTGTGTTCTCACCGTTCATGTCAGTGTTAGCAGAGCAGTGCATAGAAGCCATACCCTTCAATGGCAAGAAGTAGTTCATCATAGAGAACATACCCTTCTTCATCTCACCACCATACCATGTGTTAACGATTACCTGCTCCTTAGTTGTTACGTTGAACATAACGCAAGTCTCTGAATGAAGACCGAGCTCCTTCCAGTTCTCAACCTTAGCCTTAGAAGCGTTGTAAACGATGAAGTCTGGCTCCTGCTCGAAGTCTGCCTCTGACTTTGGACGGATGAACATATTTGTTACAAAGTGAGCCTGCCAAGCAACCTCAACGATGAAACGAATCTTCATACGTGTATCCTTGTGAGTACCGCAGAAACCATCAACTACGAAAAGACGCTTGTTAGAAAGCTCCTTCTTAGCGATGTCCTTAACAGCTGTCCAAGCTTCCTTAGAAGCACGGTGGTTGTCGTTATGGTATTCCTCAGAATCCCACCATACTGTATCGTGAGAGTTCTCATCATCAACGATGAACTTATCCTTAGGAGAACGACCAGTGTAGATACCAGTCATTACGTTTACTGCACCAAGCTCAGTCTCCTGACCTCTTTCATAGCCTTGAAGACTCTCTTTTGTTTCTTCATTGAACAACACTTCGTAAGAAGGATTGTAAAGTACTTCTGTTGTACCTGTAATACCGTACTTCTCAAGTACGCTCTTATCAAACTTTGCCATTTCTTATAAATGTATTTAGTTGAAAATTGATTTGTTCACTGTTTTTACGTCCTATTTATTAAGACACCGCAAAGGTAATATATTTATTAAATTCACACAAAAAATACCGAAGAAAAAGTTTCAAAGTATTTGCTTAGAAGGTTAAAGAAATAAAAAAAACAAGAAGCATGGCTATATTTGCAAATCAGACTTTGCAAAACCTCAGATTTATTTCTTAATTTTGCCGAAATTTTGCAGAGCAAGTTGCTAACTTGCTTATCTATAACACCTAAGACTTAAAATGGACATCATTAATTTTTCAGAGCAGAACTCTATTATCAATCAGTATTTAGCAGAAATCCGTGATAAGGATTATCAGAAGAATCGTTTGCTTTTCCGCAACAATGTTATGCGTATCGGAGAGTTCGAAGCTTTTGAAATTTCTAAAACACTGAACTACGAACCAAAGGATGTTGTTACTCCATTAGGTACGGCTCAGGTTAATGTACCAACTGACAAGATTGTTTTGGCTACTATTTTCCGTGCTGGATTGCCTTTCCATAACGGTTTCCTTAACATATTCGACCATGCTGGTAATGCCTTCGTTAGTGCTTATCGAGAATATACGGATGCTGAACATCATGAGGTAGGTATTCACGTTGAATATCTTGCTACACCAGACATCAATGGTAAGACACTTATCATCGCTGACCCAATGTTGGCTACTGGTGGTTCTATGGAGTTAGGCTACAAGGCTATCCTTTCAAAGGGAACTCCTCGTCATGTGCATGTTGCTTGTCTTTTGGCTACACCAGAAGGTATCGCACATATCCGCAAAACTTTCCCTGAAGACTCTACCACCATCTGGTGTGCAGCAATTGATGAAGGATTGAATGAGCATAAGTACATTGTTCCTGGCTTCGGTGATGCTGGTGACTTAGTGCTATGGTGAGAAGTTGTAGAAGCGATTTTAGTATAATAAGAATTATATTGAAAGCAGCTAAGTGAATTGGAACAAATGGTGAGGTAATTTCTGTATATTACCTTACCACCAATTTGGGTTAAGGTGTTTACTCTCTGTGCAAGAGATAGAAACACTTTTTGTACTTATAGCGATGTCTTTTAGTTCATTATGTTTCCTTTTGATGTCAAGATACCATATAATATAATTGATTTATGAAGAAGTTTGTAATATTAGTATCACTCTCTTTGGATTAATAGTATCCATATTTGTAGTATTTTTGCTAAATAGATGGAATCCAATGCATGGACAGGTAGATTGGAATGAGGTTCAACGTTATACAGCAGACAAGATACCTGTCAATCCAAAAGTCTTCCGAAGTGATTTCGAAGAGATATTCGAACAGGTCAAAAAGAAGTACCCATATACTACAAAGAAACACATCAACCTTGATTCGATTCACACCACATGCCTTCAACAAATTGACACCATGCAATCGAAAGTGGCTTATTCATTACTTATAATGGAATTCTTTGCCAATTTGAAATGCACTCATGCAAATAATGAAAGCATACTATATCCTTGGTTCATACAAGGGGATAATATCACAGTCATTGAGAATCGTGTGTTTATTAATCATCCTTCAGTCTTTGCTATAAAGGCTGGATTGCAAGATAAAGACGAGATTATAACTGTTGATGGTGTACCTACAAATAAATGGGTGATGCGCAATAGCAAATATGTCTCAGCTTCGACAGATGCCACTCGCTATCTACTATCAGCTTTGACTATACTCTGTAGTTATACAAGTCCTATAAAGACACTTGGCATTATTCGCCATGGAAAACCAATAACTATCACCATTCATCTGCAATCTAAGTCTGTTCCCACAAAGGCAGAGGAACAAAACGTAACTTGGAGAAAGGTTTCTTCAAGGGTTGGATATATTAACGTGAAAAGCATGCAAGATAATGCTGACACTGAATTCACCCAAAGCTTTGAAGCATCTAAGCAAACTCCCATACTTGATAGTTGATGTACGTCAGAATGGTGGAGGTAACAGTTGGATAGGAGATAATATTGCGCAGAACTTAATAAAAGGTAAACGACGTATTTGGAATGGGTCTACAATATCTCCTTCTACTAACAGCTATAAGGGAAAAGTAATCATCTTGATGGGTCATTATTCTTGTTCTTCAGCTGAGACTTTTCTCATTACAATGAAAGAAAGTGGTGATGCCGTGTTGGTTGGTACATCTTCAGCTGGTGATACAGGCGGTATTATTTGTCTTTTTAAGACATCACACGGAATATTCTATCGACTTCCTGTAGGACATTCGTCAGGTACCTCTCCTAAGGGTTTCCCATTAGAAGGGAAAGGAATAAGCCCGAATTATTTGGTATCAATGAAAGTTAATGACTTCTTATCTGGGAAAGATTCTCAATTGTCTTATGCTCTTCAACTGCTTCAAAAATAGCAGTCAGCATTAGAAAGTTTATGTGTATGCTTGTTCTCGAATATATTATCGAATATAAGGCAAGCGCTTCACTTCTACTCAAGACTACCCTTACATAAACAAAGGACGATAAAAGCGAGATACTTCTATCATCCTTTGCTATTCATTCTTGCTTTCTCTGCTTATATCTTAGAAGCAATATGCCTTCTATAGACATCCAAGTGCGATTTCTGTAAGACTTCACTGATATGACTCATACGCTGTTTCTGACTCATATCAGTATCGTTTTGAGTCTCATCCTCCTGCATCATAATACGGCCATTGCCCACAACAGGTAAGAACTCATACCACTCCACGGGTACATCATGCCATGAACCGTCACCACCATACTTACTAATATAAGACATACGACGTTCTGAACGAAGCCATAAGCTGTCACATTAATCAGCGTACTGCCATCCCCCTGTGCCGCAGAAGAAGTCTTCATAATACAAGGAGTTACACAATTTGGATGCTGGAAATTCTCCTGTCCCCAAAAGTTAGCCAATGCTTCATGCTCCCAGAACGAACTCTTCTGTTCCATATCATGTCCGTAGATATCCTTCTGTGGACGTATCTGCTGATACATCGGTACACACAACAAGGGTGCAAAACTAAAGTAGATAGCACGGAAGTATCTCTCATTGATTTCGTAAAAGTCTTTCTTAGCCTTCTCAAAGTCAAAACTGCGATACTGAGCAGGGTTCATATCGAGGTCTAACACTTGTAAATGTTCTGGCATGATAGTGTTTATCATGTAATGCTTATCGAAATCAAAGTCATCACCATAGCCCTCTTTTTCGTCCATCAACAGTGCCATCATACTCTGTTGTGCCAATGGTGTGAAGAGTAAAGCATATTGCTGATTGTTATTACGATTACTTGTATTGAACGCAACCTCAAACTCTTCATTCGTCAACATCGCAAAATCACCACTCTCAAGGTTGCGTGCTTTACGCCTCAACATAAACCGATCCCACTTATAACGTAACGAACCTTCTTTTCCTGCCAGCCCACTTGGCTTACGATAGAAGGTCAAATCGGGTGCTGCTGTATTACCATAGATAAGCCTTGTACGCTCAAAATAATTAGGATAAGGCGCTGTTACACTGGCATGTAAGGTTTCTGAGTGAGACACAGTACGTGGCTTTCCATCAGGACCCGTCTCTGTTGTTGTCCAGAAAATGGTTTTCTGACCGTGATAAGTCTTCTCTCCCATCTCCATCTTTCGTGTTCGACAGATGACAAAAGGATTACCATTAATAAGTCCAGAATGGGAATAAAGCACCGAACGCTCGGTATTAAAAGAGTCGTTCCATCCATATGTTTTACGAAGGTCTGCCAGTCGTTGTATCGTAAAATAAGGGTCGAACTCCAGTCTGGGTACAGTCTTCGACATCATACGCGTAAAGACATCCCAGTCGTAAAGCCTATTCAGAGCAGCCATCTGATTCCATGCCTGTTCCTTCAAAGTTTTCACCTTATTGTCTAATTCATTGTGCTGAGTACGTAAGGACTTCAATTTTGGATGTACCTTGAGTAATAGAAAGACAAGCAGTAAGACCGATCCTCCACCTATCATCAAAAGATGCTCCATTGGAAACTCATTCCATTTCACATATACAACAGCACCACCTGCCACCACAGCTATCCACAGAATGACACACACGATAGTCCACATCGTGATTCGACCAGACACATCCGTGAGTTGCTTCTCTCCTGCATAGATTTGTCGACACGTCTCACGATTAGCCTCAATATCAACCTGCGCCTCGTCAGCAAGTGCATTAAAGGTTTCATCAGCCACCTTCTTAAACTTATCTTTGAAGGTGCTGATGTATTCGTTTTAGTGGATCATAGATATCCTCTATCATTTACTTCTGTAGTATTAGAAGAACTTACCTCTCGCTGCCTCACGTGTTTCTGCTGTTGCAGTAAATGGTATGCGAGTTGTATAACCCTGCTGAGCAGCAACAATCATCTTTGTTGGCCAAAGAGAAGATATCAGTATTCCATTGTGTCACACGACTGTTATAAACAGTACGAGCTGCCGTAATCTCACGCTGCAAGTAGTTATTCTGCTGCATCGCATCAGCAATAGCATTGTGTGCTTTCAACTCTGGATAAGCCTCAACCTGTGGAAAGAGTCGGCCGAAGGCTGTATTTACTTGTGCATTCACATCACTTCTATTTCCCTCGTTCACACTACCACTACGAAGGGCTGCAACGGCTTTCATCACGTCTTTATCAAGGTCGATAGCACGTTCTACCAATCCAACTACGTTCTGCAGTATCTGCACTCGCTGTTCCAAATAGTTGTCTATATTAGATGCCTCAGCCTGAATACGCTGTTCTAACTTCTGGAAATAGTTACGTGCTGATATCTTCATAAAGATAAAGATAACACCTGGAAGAATTCCCACCAAACAGCCTACAACACCTACAAGCAATGGATTTGTCATCGTACTACCCAATAACAGCACAAACAACAATACCAACACCGGACCAACTACCCACAAAGCGATCTGGAAAAGGGTTGAACCAAAACCAACTTCAACAGGAAGTTGCTTGTCTATTACATGTACATCACGGCCAGCATCATTAACTGGTCCTGTCACTTCGTCTAATGAATTTGCCATAGCTTAAATCGTTCTTTGTTTTCAATAATATCTGTTTAGACTTCAAAGATACATTTTTTTCTTAAAGAGAGCAAATCTATACTCTTTATCTTCTGTTTTATGAAGACTTGATGACGATTTATAGTATCTATTAGCATAATTTCTTTGTATGATAAAGGACCTCACAAAGATAGGGGCGTATGCCTAATACGCCCCACATCTTTATACATTAAGTTTTTCAGGACATTACTTTTACTTGCAAAAGTCTATCAGATTACGTCCCCATGCTGGCTGTAGACCATTCTGCTTCTCCTTGGCATACAGTTCTTTGATGGTCTCTAAGTCTTTTGGACCATTCATACTCGGCTGTCCTGTCTGCTTGCTCATAATATCAAAGAACATGTAAAGAAGAATACGAGGACGAGGGTTTGATGGATTAATGTCAATAGCTGACTTGTAACAACTGATTGCATCGCGGTAATAAAGTTTACCATTCTCAACAGGATTCTGTGTGATAAGGGCCGTGTAATAGAACCCCTTCAATGTAAACAGCTCTGAACGGTCAACGTCATTCTTTGTTTGTAGCGCCTCGACATCATCCTTCACTGCGTCTAAGAATAAGGAAGAATAATCACTCTGTGGGTTGCGAGCAGCATACTGAAGGGCATAGAACACACGATAATAGGTAGGGAGCCAAGCATCAGGATACTGAATTTCCATACGCTTCAAGTCATTCATTCCCTTTACAATAGACGTTGGTTCGTCTGCCTTGACATTACTTAAAGCGGTTTTTAACTGTGCATCGAACTGATTGTTGTTCTGTGCATTCATACTGGTTGCGCACATAAGAGCAACGATAACGACGATTTTAGAAACTAAAGTTTTCATATGCTTTGATTTTAAAAAGTGAAACAATGATTTCTGTTGCAAATGTATCAAAGCTTTTTATTGCCTCCAAATAATGGGGACAGACAACAAGAAAGCGGTTTAAATAACTATCAGGCCCGCTGAAATACTATCTTTTGGGACGAATAACTAACATGCTTAGCTCGTTGGAGGGTTAAGAGAATGATGTTATATTTCTGACTAAAGTAAGAAGACACGCACTACTCATTTCTACAAGAATAATTTTACTTTTAGTTTGCTGTCACTTTTAACACTTCACATAACCCTACTGTAAATTAATAAGTTAAGTCATCATAACGAATGACAGGAATGACAGGAAACTCAATTCTAAAAGAATTACCTTACGATAGACAGAGAAGAATAGAGTGGATAACCTCTATATAAAATAAAAAATAAAGTTATTTACAGCTTTATAATATGGTGTAAAATAGTTTTATTGTTAATTAATATAGAGGCTGTTCCTGTCATATTATGTAGAACACTATAACCTTTTCTACTAACTTGCACGTGAGCCATAAAGAAATTGTGCCCATCTTGTTTTACTGGAATGTGTGAAATATTACCTTCCATAAATCATATCAACAGTTCCTACTCCTAGCCAACTGGCACCAAAAGATCCACAAATACCACCTACAGCACCTCCTATGATTGCTCCAGGAATAGCACCAACACCTCCAAACCATGCTCCTATCGCCGTATCAACCTTTGCTCCCAATGTCGAACCAGATACACCAGATACGAATACACAGGTTAAGTTAAGTTCATTTCATGTCTGATTATATCTGCGGGATATCCTCCATAGAGTCTACGGAAGGAATATGGCAAATTTCTGAATCATCTACCTTCCAAAAATCTAATTCATAGAGCGTATCATTAGAATCTATTAAAAGATAAACCGCTACTTCAACATTATCAACATCATGAAACTTGCAACATGAAAGAACTCTACTTTGTCTTCGAGTATATTTCTGGTTATTTTTAAAAAGCCCAATACTGCCTATTTTCTCTTTTGTGAGAGGATAAGCGATAAATTTATTTTCCCAATTACTTTCTAATTGGAATTGAGCTTTGGACGCTAGAAAGGCAATAAGAGCTACTTCCTCAGGAAAAATTTTTCTTTTATATTCCATGAATCCGACCTATATTATAAATATATTCACCATTCTCCAACCTTTTGGACACCACTAGATAAGCCATGTGCACCAGCTCTCAATAGTTCATGTCCAAAAGTTCCAACGCCATTAAAAATTGAGCCTATTCCATAAGTAGCGGCAGCACTAGCTGCACCTAATAAAGCCCCTTTCCATATGGGCTTGTCTGACATAGCTGCATTCATGGCACCCATCATTGCTCCCATTGCAGTTATTGCGATAAAATCGTCAAGGACAAATACATTACCACTAGGATCAGCATATTTGAGAGGATTATTCAAACAATAACTATAGCTGTTATAGTTAAATCTGTCTTTTGTTTTCAATAATATCTGTTTTTAGGCTTCAAAGATACATTTTTTTCTTAAAGAGAGCAAATCTATACCCGTTATCTTCTGTTTTATAAACTCAACATGATAAATTATAGCATCAATTAGCATAGTTCCTAAACTCTACAAAGGCATTACAAAGATAGGGAGCGTACCCTTATACGCCCCCTTACACTTACTAATTAAGTCCTTTTAGAACATTACTTCAACTTAAAATAGTCTATCAGGTTACGTCCCCATGCTGGCTGTAAACCATTCTGCTTTTCCTTGCTAAACAGCTCTTTAATAGTCTCTAAATCCTTTGGACTATTCATACTTGGCTGTCCTGTCTGCTTACTCATATTATCAAAGAACATGTAAAGGAGAATACGAGGACGAGGGTTTGATGGATTAATGCCAATGGCTGACTTGTAACAGCAGATTGCATCGATGAAATAAAGCCTACCATTCTCAACAGGGTTTTGTGTGATAAGGGCTGTGTAATAGAATCCTTTCAATGTGTACTGTTCTGAACGGTCAACTCCCTTCTTTGTCTGTAAAGCCTCAAGATCAGCCTTCACTGCGTCTAAGAATAAGGAAGAATAATCACTCTGTGGGTTGCGAGCAGCATACTGAAGGGCATAGAACACACGGTAATAGGTAGGGAGCCAAGCATCAGGATACTGAATTTCCATACGCTTCAAATCATTCATTCCCTTTACAATAGATGTTGGTTCGTCTGCCTTGACATTACTTAAAAGTGGTTTTTAACTGTGCATCGAACTGATTGTTGTTCTGTGCATTCATACTGGTTGCGCACATAAGGGCAACGATAACGATGATTTTAGAAACTAAAGTTTTCATATGCTTTGATTTTAAAAAGTGAAACAATGATTTCTGTTGCAAATGTATCAAAGCTTTTTCATTGCCTCAAATACTGGGGACAGACAACAAAAAAAGTGGTTTTAGATAACTATCAAGCTACTCTGAAATACTATCTTTTTGGGACGAATAACTAATACGCTTAGTTCGTTGGAGGATTAAGAGAATGATGTTATATTTCTGACTAAAGTAAGAAGACACGCACTACTCATTATTACAAGAATAATTTTACTTTTAGTTTGCTGTCACTTTTAACACTTCGCATAACCCTACTGTAAATTAATAAGTTAAGTCATCATAACGCATGACAGCAATGACAGGAAACTCAATTCTAAAAGAATTACCTTACGATAGACAGAGAAGAATAGAGTAGACAACCTCTATATAAATGTTAAAGAAAATAATAGCTTCGTCATTTCTAATGATTTTTCATACCTTTGAACTTATATTTTTAAAGCCACAATAATGGGTCTATTCAACTATTCAAGTAAACTATCCGACGAACAATTACGCCGCATCTCCCTAAGTGCACAATATCAAGGACAGCAGGGAGGAGACCATTTTACACTTTCATCTAAGATTGGTTCACGTGCAAAAGTACTTCTCGAACAAGGCTGGGGCATCACAAATCGACAAGAATTATGCGATACGATAGAGGAATTACTCGGACGTTGCCGCTCACTTGATATTGCTGTTATAAAAGAAGAAATGATGGCAGAGGTACAAGAAGATAGCGGAATCAACACCGAGGTACGACGTATATGGTCTATGGCAAGTATTGTCGATAAACATTATATTACACGAGCTGGAGATTTAAGTGACTTGCTTAATATGCTAACCAACTATATTGCAGCACAAGATAGTCTACTTGCTAATGAACTGATTACCTCATGGGATGCTATAACAGAAAAAGATGTTATAGGATGGGATATAGGGCGCGCAGCCTATCTCGTGCGTGTTGGTGTGGAAATGAAATACCTCAACTCTGACGAGGCATGGGATTATCTGGAAAAAGCTTACCAAAGAGCCATCAGAACATTCGACACATGGGAGGAACTTGGACGCTCCTATATCATCGGACGTTGTTGTTGGACTTCTCATCCAGAGGAGCGTGATGTCTTAGGCTTTTGTAACGTTGTGAAATGGCTTTTGAAACATCCCGAGAGCCCTTGGGTAAAAGTTAAGTTGAAATAATTTATTAATAACATATTAAATCATTAAGATTATGGATCAAAGTATTTTTCCATTCATTCTCATATTCATTGCAATGATCGTCATTGCCTTTTCGCTAATTTTCTATGTCCGTAGAAAAGGGAAGAATAGTAAGGGAGTCTACACAGCAAAGGCAATGGAGTTTATTACAAAGAAGTACCCTTCTATCAATACAAGCAATATCAAGTGTGTAGAATTTTATATTCCTAAGGGGAGTTTAGGACAGATAGACCCAGCAATTAGTGCCTATAATAATGAAGACCTGTATATAATATCTGCTCTCCCTCAGCCTATACCAGGCTTCTACAGAATCAAATCTAATGAGCAAGCTGAATGGGATATGTTCTATTATCCTATGACAAGCATAGAGCAGGCTGGCTTTGATGAAAAGCAGAAACACTTCTTTCTCGTTATTAAAGGAGAATCAATTAAACTGAAGATCAGGAAAAGAAATACCTTCCAAGAAGACCAGCAAGAAGAGATAAATGACTTCTTTGCAACAATATCACAAGCATTACAGAAGAACACAGCATTGAACGTATAATCCTATCAGGACACGTCAATAAAACACTGAAAGGGTGCATAAAAAGCAATATAAAGTCTTTTTATGTGCCTTTTTTTAATTCTTCCGTTAAATGTGTGAATGCTTTTTCGGGTCTTCAGGATTTTTGGAGTGATAAGATTTACCACTTAAGGTTAGGGTCTCTGACGAAATGTCACACGGGTAAAGGAGAGGACGGAGGATTATAAAAACAAAGCAGTGGAAGGCACGGAGGCACCGTCGGTGCATAGAGCGACAAGCTTGTTTGCACACTTTTTTTAGTAACTTTATACCCAAAGCATTTTATCCCAAAAGTTATCAAGAATCTGTACGCTACACCTCCGTCGCTCATTGTGCCGTCGGCACCTCCGTGACATTGCGTTTACCTCCGTTCCCTTCGTGACTCCGTGTGCCTATTACATAAGACTTTTATTTTATCACTCCAGATTTCGGAAGAACCTGCTTTTCGTATAGCTTTGACGGAAGAACAGAAGTTGCTCATTTGAGAAAAAAACATAGCTGAGTCTCTCAGGTGTCTACTCTATTATCATCCTACGACAACAGGAAATCTTCTCATCTTAATACTTCAAAAATACAGACTGTGCATTGAAAAATCATTACATATTATCAAACAAAACAGCTATGAACAAGGATAAAAACACGCATAAAAAGCAGGTTTATAACCGACAGGAAATCAATCGGTTACAAGGTAGTAGAAGAAAAGGTGCTTAATTGGACTTCAAAGGGCGTTAATTGGACCTCAAAAGGGCATCTTTTGCAAGTCATTCATGTGCAATAACCCCT
>BNJV01001824.1_pt1 | contig 41080 bp, 61 predicted proteins | sample 8540591 | NCBI WGS metagenome assembly BNJV01 (sample SAMD00202457, study PRJDB9452) | human saliva metagenome | host: Homo sapiens
TCCAGCCGAGGGTGGTATTGTACCAGCGGCGGGGTTGTCGGAGCGCTTACGGATGCGGGCCTCTCGTAGCCATCGATCCTCGAGCTTGAGGTCTTCGCCGCCGAGGTTACGGATCTTCTGCATAGTCATCGGGGCGCACTAGGCATGGGTGATGATCTCGCCACACCGACATTACTGGACTTGACTGATATCTGCGCCATGAGAGACGCCCGTAGCCACCGTGGTGGCGTTGTGGTCACGTATGACCTTACCACCGTACTTCCAGAGGCCGTTGCTCTACGTCGACGGTGGTATCATTGGATGGACGACCCCGTCATCGAGGGCAACCATCATCGAGGCGACCTTTGAAGGTCAGAGCCCGGCTCACCCATATCCGACACGGCCATATCTCACCGTCTCGTGGTAGACGCCGTGGCGGTGCGCTGGAGGTTGAGATCGAGACGACCTACCCGTCTTGGACCTCCATCAGGACGACGGTACCGCCTCGGCCTCGAGGTAGGAGAGCTGCCTCGCGGAGTGTTGCTCCACGATGCTCTGGATATTCATGTCGAGGGTCGTAGACGCTTTTGCCCCATCGACGGGGCTTGCTGATGGTCTGCCTGCAAAGCGACCCATATTATAGAAGGAGAGCTCTCACCGAGCTCCCACGGAGGAGATCGTTGTAGCGGAAGCTCGAGACCGAAGCGTGCCTTCGTCAGCCCGCCATCGGTACGGTCGTAGATATGCCCGATGGTGCGGTAAGCCAGCGAACTGAAGGGATAGACACGATGGCTCTCATTCTCCGTATAGATGAAGCTGCTGAAGAGGCGCTTCTATACCTATTGGGGCCTGGTCTTATGGATGACGAAGGGCCTGGCCTGCCTGAAGGCGCGGTACTGGACGTAGGGTACGTCGGCAGGATAGACCGCGCAGTGTCGGGACTTGGTGTCGAAGCCTTGCTTCCAGCGTGCCTTGAGCTGGCCTTAGTGAGCTTGCGTGCCGAGAGGTCGAAGGTATTGGCCATCAGCTCGGCCAGCGAGTCCAGACCGGCCTCGTATTCGGCGCGGAAGCTTGAGGATCTGCTTTCGCGCTTAGCCTGCTGTTGCTATCGCCATCCTTCGGAGGGAGGGCGACGCAGCGGCTCGAGGGCTTCATGTCCGAAGTCAAAGAAGAGGCGATAGACGGGGAGGTGATATGGCGACAGGCGCCCATCACGGGCGCAGATCGAGCCACGCATAGGCTCGACAGCGCTGTAGCGTGGGGGATTGACCTTAGAGGCCATCTCCGCATAGTGCTTGCCGTCGGGACTGAGGATGAAGAAGACAATGCGGAGCATCACGAGGACCATCGCCAGCGAGATAAAAGCCACGACCCGTGGATAGCGGTCGGGTGAGGCGGTGCCACTGACACCACGCTGGGACTTGAAGAAGAGTCCACGGCGAGGGCCTTGTAGCTGCGCGACGAAGGCCTTGAGCTTAGCGGTGATTGTACGCAGGTTCATTGACGAATCTCAGTCGCAGGAAGGGGATATGGCGGGGTTAGTGAGGCTTGGGCGTAGGATACCGGGCCTGAGTCGACGAGATAAGGGGCTGGGTAGCGGGTACGAGCTGGAGCTGGTACTGGTCGACCTTTTGGTCGTGATGTTATTGATACGCTCATACCGATGAGTGCCGCCGAGGTGAAGAGGGCTCTGTAGCGGATATCTCCAGCTTCTTCTCCAGCGAAGTGATCTCACGCAAGCTGCCCTGATAGATATAGCCATGCGATCATCACCCTCACGAGGAAGAGACAGTAGGCGATGAAGCGAATATTCTTCCGAAGGCCTGAGCAAGCCCCACAGGTCATTCTCGATCCGACTCAATGAGTGCCGCGCCGCGATCCTCTTCGCCCTCAAGGGCATCGGTATAGTGGGCCTCATGTGGGGTATCCGCTTTCTAGCGGCGGCTCTCGTCGGAGGGGATATATCTCGTCTGGAGTCATCGGTAGGGTAGAGGTATTGGAGGGATCAGAGAAGTCTCGGCGATACGCAGCTTAGCACTGCGGGCACGAGGATTGCGGGCGATCTCCTCGGCAGAAGGCGTGATGGGCTTGCAGCGCCACCAGACGCCAAGCTGAAGCCGAAGAGCCGTAGATACGGGCATCAGCCGAATCATCGCCCTGACGGAGGAAGTTCTGACGATGCGATCCTCGAGGGAGTGATAGGTCATACCACGAGACGGCCTGTCAGGCGCAGGACGCGCTCGTGAGCTTTCGAGGAGTCGAGAGCCATCAGCTCGCCATTGACCTCGATACGCAACGCCCGGAAGATGCAGGAGAGCTGCTTCTTCTTGGTCGGGACGCACCATAAGCGTGACGGCGATGAGATCCCCGACGGTCTGCAGAGGTGCCGTAGCTCGGGCCTGCACGATACGCTGGGCGATCTTACGGCTCTGCTTCAGCTCTCCATAGCGGTAGAGGATATCGGCAAGAGCGGCTCTGCGTACTCGTTCAGGAGGTCACGCGCTGAGCGGCCTGCGCGGTTATTCATGCGCATATCCAGCAGTGGCGTCTCGTCACGGAAACTAAAGCCACGCCCATATCATCGAAGTGATGGGAGGAGACACCGAGGTCAGCCAAGAGCGCATCCACCTCGCCCCAGCTCTCTCATGCGTAGTCCATGAAGCGCCTCGAGATGGCGGAAGTTCGAGGCGACAAACGTGAAGCACGGTCTCCTCGGCTCGTGCTGCAGCATCGATCTTGGTCAAAGGAGTAGAGATGCCCGCCGTCGGAGAGGCGGTCGAGTATAGCACGTGAGTGCCCCTCCACCGAAGGTGACGTTGACATAATGGCCTGTGGGCTGAGGTTCATCCCCGAGGCACCCTCGAGCATAACGGGGACGGATAGTCTACTGCTTTGTACGATACCCATTGGGCCATAATGTCTTGCAAAGGTACTCAATATAGAGCAGAATCTTCATGAATTTTTCACGCCTCCACTCTTATTTACAGCAGGAGCATCGGGAGGATGAGCAGCGACCCCACTTTGATCGATGACGGCCACCACCCCAGCGGGAGCTGGAGCGGTGGCCGTGCTATATCGTGCGATGTGGCGGGAGGAGCGAACTACTTTGTACCCGTAGCCGTAATCTTCAGATCGAGTCCCTGGTCTGCGATTGCCTTGAGGACGAAGGCACCTTCACCCTGAGTTAGGAGGTCTGAAGGCATCTGCTTGAAGAGGGTATTCGGGATGGAGATCTCCATATTGAGCTGGTTACCTTCGCGGACGACACTCCCCGAAGGGGAAGGTTATGAGCAGAGAGTTTACCATCCTTCAGCGCAAGCGTCAACTTCGTATTAACACATAAAGCTCCAGTGGTAAGCACAGCCGTCTTGCCTTTGATATAGACAAACCTGGGCTCAAAAACCAGATTAGTAAAGAGAGCACTCTTGAAGATGTGATCTGCTACCTTATACTCCTTGCCCTCGATGGTGATGGTCTCGGGGAGATCGTCGGCTCACCAAGATCCCACGAAACCCTCCAGATACTTAATAGCGACACTTGACTTAGGTCCATTGGGGTCGTCCTTAGAGCACGAAGCCGCGCCGAGGACGAGACTACCGAAGAGAAGGGCTACTGCCCACTGCTTGACATTCATACGACTTATACATTAGATAGGTTAAAATTATGCGTTCCCTAAAGAGCGGGTATGGCAAGCATCCTGCACGCGCTCGGGGAGTAGAGCGAACATACTGATAGTCCCGACGAGTGATATACTCAGGCTATAGCACTCCGTAAAGGTATCAAATAATCACGACGGCTACCACCCCAGCGGGAGCTGGAGCAGTGGCCGTGCTATATCGCGCGATGTGGCGTGGAGGAGCGAACTACTTGTACCCGTAGCCGTGATCTTCAGATCCAAGCCTCTGATCGGCAAGTGCCTTGAGGATAAAGCCACTCTCACCCTGAGTTAGGTGCTCTGAAGGCATCTGCTTGAAGAGGGTATTTGTGATGGAGATCTCCAGCTTGAGTAGCTTACCCTCACGGACGACACTCCCTGATGGGGAGGTTATGAGCAGAGAGTTTACCTTCCTTCAGAGCAAGCTTCATGCTATGTTGAACGCAATAGCCAACGGCGTGAAGCTCAGCCGTCTCGCCCTTGATCAGGATAAATCGAGGCTCCCAACCCAGCCCGGTAAAAAGGAAAGTCTTGAAGATGTGGTCTGCTACCTTATACTCCTTGCCCTCGATGGTGATGGTCTCGGGGAGATCGTCGGCTTATCAAGATCGCCACGAACCCTCCAGATACTTAATAGCGACACTCGACTTAGGTCCATTGGGGTCGTCCTTAGAGCACGAGGCTGCACCGAGGACAAGACTACCAAAGAGAAGGGCTACTGCCCACTGCTTGATATTCATACGACTTATACATTAGATAGGTTAAAATCATGTATTCCCGAAGAGCGAATATGGCAAGCATCCCACTCGCACTCAGGACAGAGCGAAGGTATGAAATGGCAGTGACTATACCAAGCACGCTCCTCCTAAGCGCAGCACGGCCACCACCCCAGCGGGAGCTGGAGCGGTGGCCGTGCCGCGTAGTTAGATGTGGCGGGGCGGAGCGAACTACTTCGTGCCCGTAGCCTTGATCTTCAGAGTCTGTCCCTGCTCGGCGAGCGCCTTGAGGATCGTACTTGCTTCGTCGTTAGCAAAGTGGCTCAGGGGCATCTGCTTCAGGAGGTCATTAGTGACGGCGATCTCCAGCTTGAGCTGGTTGCCTTCGCGCACGACATTACCGAAGGAGAAGGAATGGAAGGAGAGCTTACCCTCCTTCACCGTGACGTCGAAGGTCTTCTCTACGCCGTCAACGACAGAGATGAGGGTAGCCTTTTCCCCCTTCGATCTTGACCTTAGAGGGAGCTACGCTCAGCCCATTGAAGATGAAGGCCTTGAAGATATGGTCTGCGACCTTGTACTCCGTGCCACCCACGGTGACGGTCTCGGGGAGAACGTTACCCCATTGAGGTTCCACGTACCTGCGAGGTCCCTCGATAGCGATACTCGTCTCAGGCTTCTTGGGTTCGTCCTTAGCGCACGAAGCCGTACCGAGGACGATAGCGCCGAGGAGAAGGGCAGCTGCCCACTGCTTGATATACATACTGCTTTGTTAGTTATTGGTTAGAGAATGTGCTCCCGTAGGGCAGGCGAGGCAAGCGCTCCGCGCGCTCCGGGAGGGAGCAAAAGTACGAAATGACGAGGAGCTTATGTCGCTGGGCACTCCTCTGCGGAAGGGCTACTCACCGAGTCATCTCTTCCCAAGAAGTTAAACGCTAATGACATACCCCGCTATATATAGAGAAGCAGAATACCTAATAGTGGGGATGGGGGCAAATACAAAAAGCACTCCTGCACTCCGCCCTCTACGGGACTCACTGCGAGCGGAGAGAAAAGCTGGGAGCAGTAGTGGAGAGACTTCCGATGAGCGCAAATAAAAGGTGCGAACGAATGGTAGATAAGTTCGGTCTACGCACGTGGATCTAATGACTACGTGCATAGTCGTTTGATTTACATACGTAGTCTTTAAGACCACGTGCGTGGACAGAGGAAAAGCACTACGGAGGGAGCTTTTTCCCCGCACGAGGACAACGCTTTTTCCTCCGCTGGATAAGGAAAAATCTCCGCACAAGACGAGGGGCCAGCGAGTGGAGTCCCTCACCTCATCTCGGGGAGCTACGCGAGTCGTCGTATCTTTGCAGCCCAGATTACCCCCACGACATTCATGCTGATCAACGAAATATTTTTACAGCCTACAGGGCGAAGGTGTGCACATGGGCAAGGCCTCGATCTTCATCCGTCTGAGCCGATGCAATCTCCGCTGCAGCTTCTGCGACACGGAGTTTGACTCGGGCACCGAGATGACCATCGAGGAGCTTCGTGATGCCATCGGCCCCTACCCCGGGCGCCGTATCATCTGGACGGGTGGTGAGCCCACGCTCCAGCTCACCGAGGAGACGGTGGCTTACTTCAAGGCCCCTCGGCTACCACCAGTCCATCGAGACCAACGGCACGCGACGCCCCCCGCTGGGCTGGACTACATCACCTGCAGCCCGAAGAAAGAGGCGATGCAGCTCCTGCACCGCAACTTCCCCGACGGCGTAGGCGAATTCCGCTTCCCCGTGGGAAGCCCCTGCTGACCTACCACCTGCGGTGAGCGAGCTGCCCTCGCTGGCGCCTATCTCCTAAGCCCGATCTTCGTCGGCGAGACGCAGAGTGAGGCGGACAAGGCGGCCATCGAGCTCTGCGTCTCCCACATCCTTGAGCATCCCTGAATGGCAACTCAGCCTGCAGATGCACAAGCTTATCCACATCCCTTAGTACAGCTCTGCGCCATGCTTCGGACGTCTCGTCGCCTCCTTCGTCTCTTCCCCTTAGCCCTCCTCCTCGCCCTCAGCTCTTGTGCTGGGCGCCTCCTCTCACGAGCTCGGGAAGCTGAGCGCACGGGAGCGCACTACGAGGCTGAGCGACTCTATAAGGAGCTCTATAAGAGCACCCCGACGAGAGAGCGACAGCACCGTGCGCTCTACAGCCTGCGTGCTGCCGAGGCCGCCTACCGAGGCAGGCGCTATGCCACGGCAAGGGCCCTACTGCAGCGCGCTCAGCGCCTGCATCTCCCCGACAGCCTCCTGCGAAAAAGCAAGCTATACACGACCTTATCCACAGAAGCGCTCCGAGCAGAAGACAGCTCTCCACAAGGGGCGTATGAGGTGGAGCGCTTCGATCGGCTCCGCTCCACACGGAGTGAGTTCGGGTGAGCTTCACTCCCGACGGGCGAACGCTCCTCTTCGGGAGCCACCGCCCGACAGCGCTCTCCAAGCGCACATCTCCCCGTCACGGGCGAGCCTCTCGGACGCCTCTACCGCCTCAGCCAGCAGGCTGATGGCACGTGGCTCAGCGCCCCCGACAGCCTGCAGGGCCTTGCCGAAGCGATGGCAGAGCTCGGCACACCGAGCCTAAGCCCCGACGGGACGACGGCTCTACTACACCTACGCTCCTCAGCGCGAGGGAGCGCAATACACCTCAGATCTGGGTCGCCACACCCGACGAACGTGGGCGCTGGCAGCCCAGCGGCCCCCTTCGGCTCTTCGCCGATAGCACACACCTCACAGCGCACCCCGCAGTCAGTCCCTCGGGCGCGCCTCTTCTTCGTCAGCGAAGCGCCCGGCACAGCCCGCCGAGACAAGGAGCTCTACTATGTCGATCTCTATGGCGATGCCCTCGGTGTCCCCTGTACACATCACGGGAGTGAGTAGCACAGCCGACGAACTCTTCCCCTACGCCACGAGCGACAGTACGCTTTACTTCGCCTCCGATCGCGCGGGGGCTTCGGCGGGCTGGATATCTACCAAGCGACCCTTCACAGCGATGGGTCGCACCACCCTCCTTCACCTCCCCCTCCTGATCAATAGCGAGGCCGACGAACTGACCTTCGCTCCCACCCCAGCGCCACAGGCTTGGCCGAGTGCGGAGCCCCCGGCCGAGGCGGGGCTTTTCGCCTCCTCACGCGATGATGCGCGTGGCCTGCCGCATCTGTATGAGTTCCGTCGCCGTCAGATGACCACGACGATCACCGGCTACGTCCTCGACCGCGAGGAGGAGCCCATCCGAGGAGCGACGGTGCGCATCGTCGGGCGACGACCCGACGGGACAGAGCGGCTCATCACGACCGACAGCGAGGGGGCCTTCCGCCTCACGGTAGCGCCCGACACGGAGTACATCCTGCTGGCCAGTAGCCGAGACTACCTCAATCAGTTCGTCCGCCTGCGCACCGATCCCCAGCAGACGCTGAGCGAAGAGTACACGGTAGAATTCTTCCTCTCCTCCCGCGTGCGCCCCGAGGCCCTGCGTGAGGTGTACTACGCCTTCGACCGTGCCGACCTACTCCCTGAGAGCACACCCGCTCTGGAGACCCTCTACCAGATGCTCACCGACAACCCTGAGGTGAAGATCCGCCTCACCGCCCACACCGACCGACGAGGTACGGCGAGCTACAATACCCGCCTCTCCCAGCAGCGAGCTGAGTCCGTCGTCCGCTATCTCATCGGCCGAGGCATCGCCCCCGAGCGACTGGAGGCAATGGGACGCGGGAGCGATGAGCCCTACACCGTCACGAAGCGCACCGCAGCCGTGCACCCCTTCCTCGCCGTGGGTACGGTGCTCACCCCCAGACTTCATCGCCAGCCTCAGCTCAGCCCGAAGAGCAGGCCGTATGCGACCAGCTGAACCGCCGTACCGCCTTCGAGGTGCGTGCCACGCCTTAGCCCTCCACACGACACAGCACCACGGGGCTACCTTCTCAGCGTGAGAAGGTAGCCCCGTGGCGTAAATGGGGACTATAAAGGCGGAGCTATGCGCTTAGCAGCCCGAGCCGTCGATATTGCAAGCAGCACCCTCGGCAGGACGTGAGCGCAGGCCTGCGTCTTCGGGAGAAAGCGTCACACGCCCATCCTCAAGCACGAAGCAGGGGATACCAGCTGCACCGCGTGCCTTAGCTGCAGCGAAAGCGGGGTCGTTGTCACGGAGCTTGAGGAACGCCTTGAGCTGGCGGACATCGAGTCCGAAGTCAATCACTTCGTAGCGGGCATCGCCCTGGACCTGGTCCCAGACATACGTGCAGTCGGGGCAGGATTCCATTCCATAGATTTTGATCATTGTCTTATTATCGGGTCATTAGGCACCACGAGAGGGTGCAGTGATGAATTAGAGAGAAGGAGGAGAAGGGCTTACTTGACTACGGGGCGACCCTCAGCCGTCCAGCGCATATAGCCACCCTCCATATCGCGCACGCGGAAGCCCTCGGCCTGCATGTAGGTAGCGGCAGCATTGCTTCGCTTCCCGCTACGGCAGTAGAGGTAATAGGTACGCTTCTTATCGAAGTGCTTGATGCCTTCGATGAAAGCAGGTTGGTCGAGCCAGTCGAGGAGCTGTGCGCCCTCGAGGTGACCCTTCGGCACATTCGCCAGGGCGACGCACGTCGAGGATGAAGGCTGTACTATCGGCACGAGCCGTCTCGATGAAGACCTCGGGAGTGAGTACAGGGACTTCTCCGTCGGGAGTGCCGAGGGCACAGCTACCGATAGCTGAGGCAAGGAGTGTCATCAGATAGTTCATATTAATAGGGTGTGATATGTAGGGCGAGGAGGACGCCTTACAGCTATATAACAAGCAATGTGGGCAAATGGCTCGCTTTCGCTAACTTTGTAGGCTACAAAGAGTAGCGACAAAGCGATAAGACATCATGGCTAAGACTTCAGGCAAGACATCAAGTAATCCACGTGGCCGCCGCCCTGCAGCAGGGGGAGCGAAGAGGAATGCGCCCCTCCGCTTACCACGCTCTTCGGTGGCCTGAAGGATCTGATGAAGGTGAACTCGACAACCGCCGCATCCCCACCCTCATCGGGCTGGCGCTGGCGGCGTGCTCCCTCTTCGCCTGCTTAGCACTCATCACCTTCCTCTTCTCTGGGGGGAGCGACCAGAGCCTCATCTATGCCGCTCGAGATGGCGAGGCCGCTGCCGAGCTGGGACGCGAAGCCAAGAACATCTTAGGCCTGCCTGGGGCACGTCTCGCAGACTACCTCTTCAACCAGCTCTTCGGCTGGGGGATCGTCTTCGCACCTCCTACGTCGTCTACCTCTTTGCGCACCTCATCTGGCGTCCCCCTGCATCGCGCCCTACCGCTACATCACAAAGCTTCCTCATCAATGGCTTCCTCCTGCTCTGGGTCTCGGTAGCAGCAGCCGGCCTGCAGTCGCTCTTCCCCTCGGATAGCTTCCTGCGCTGGGGTGGTCTGCGCGGTGAGGAGCTCTTTACCTATATATATAGAGGCATCGGCATCGCTGGCCTCCTCGGCGTGCTGGCCTTCACCCTACTCATCTTCGCTGTGACGTGCAGTAGCCGTGTGCTCAGCGCAGTGCAGAACCCCAAGGTGCCGAAGGTACCCCACGTCTCCGTCTCACGCCCTCAGGTGGGCGGCTTCTTCTCGCGCCTTTTCTCTCGCAAGAAGAGGGACGAAGAGCCCCAGAGCGAAGAGGAGGACGAGAGCTACAGCCAGGATGAAGATGCTTGGCGTGACGAGCCTCCTATGCCCACCGATGACGAGGATATGGACGTGCAGGAGGAAGGCCCACGCCTTACGTAGTGCATACGCCTCCGACGACCACGACGACTACGACTGCGCACACCGCAGAAGCAGCCCCCAGTGCGACATCCTTCAGCCGCACGACGACCAGCGAGCCTTCGGACGTCCCCGAGATGATCGTCGAGGAAGCGCCAAAGGACGACCTCGTCGAGGACGGTGACCGCACCGCCCCTCGAGCCCTTGGCTCCTGGCATCCAGCTCGCCCTCTACCGCAAGCCCACCATTGACCTCCTGCGCGACTACGAGCAGGGCGGTACGGGCATCGACATGGAGGAGATCGAGTACAACAAGCAGAAGATCATCGACACGCTCGCCAGCTTCAAGATGAACGTCACGCCCTGCAAGGCCACCGTTGGCCCCACCGTGACGCTCTACGAAGTCATCCCCTGAGTCGGGTATCAAGGTCTCCCGCATCAAGACGATGGAGGACGACATCGCCATGAGCCTCAAGAGCGAAGGCGTACGTATCATCGCCCCCATGCCAGGCCTTGGCACGATCGGTATCGAGGTACCGAACTCCACCCCACAGACCGTATCCATGCGCTCCATCCTCGCCTCACGCAAGTACCGTGAGCAGCAGGAGAAGATGGAGCTCCCCATCGGTATCGGCAAGACGATCACGAACGAGCCCTTTCATCTTTGACCCTAACGAAGATGCCCCACCCTGCTCATCGCAGGGGCTACAGGGTCAGGGGAAGAGCGTCGGGCTGAATGCCCTCATCACCTCGCTCCTCTACAGCAAGCGCCCCGAGGAGCTGAAGTTCGTCATGGTCGACCCCAAGATGCTTGAGTTCTCTATCTACGAGGAGATCGAGCGTCACTTCCTCGCCAAGCTCCCCGATGCTGAGCGTGCTATCATCACCGACATGACCAAGGTCGTGGCGACGCTGAACTCCCTCTGTATCGAGATGGACAACCGCTACCGCCTCCCTGCAGACCGCAGGGCGCGCCGTGCGCAACATCCGTGAGTACAACGAGCAGGTCCGCTCCGGGCGCCCTCAAGCGCATCGACGGACACGAGATCCTCCCTACATCGTGCTCATCGTCGACGAGTTCGCCGACCTGATGATGACCGTAGGCAAGGAGGTCGAGCAGCCCATCGCCCGCCTGGCGCAGAAGGCACGTGCCGCAGGGATCCACATGGTCATCGCGACACAGCGCCCCTCGACAGACGTCATCACGGGGCTTATCAAGGCGAACTTCCCCGCACGTATCGCCTTCAAGGTCTTCTCTATGGTCGACTCCCGCACCGTCCTCGACTCCCCTGGAGCCAACCAGCTCATCGGCCGAGGCGACATGCTCTTCTATCAGGGCAAGGATATGATCCGCGTGCAGTGTGCCTTTATGGATACGCCCGAGACCGAGGCTATCGTTGAATATATAGCGCAGCAGGGAGAGCACCGGCTCCGCCTACGAGCTCCCCGAATACATCCCCGAAGGGAGGAGAATGGCGCCAAGGGCTTCAACCCCAACGAGAAGGACAGCCTCTTCGACGAGGTCGCCCGCATGGTCGTACAGACACAGGTGGGCTCGACGTCGAATATCCAGCGCAAGTTCAACATCGGCTACAACCGCGCTGGCCGTCTCATGGACCAGCTCGAGGGCGCCGGCATCGTCGGCGTACAGGAGGGCAGTAAGCCCCGCGAGGTCTACATCAAGGACCAAGCGACCCTCGAGCAACTGCTGCAGAAGCTAAGCTAAGCCCAAGGGGAATGGGCCGTTTTATCATTACTTTATAACTTTGAGCTATGATTATGCGACGTATCATCATGACGCTGAGTGCCGCTGCCCTGCTCTGCACGGGAGCCATAGCACAGCGCAAGGCTACCCCCGCAGCCCCTACTTCTTCCGTCACTCCACAGAGCCTACTTGAGCGTGCTGAGGCCAGTCTCTACCGCACAGGTGCTACCGTGGTAGACTTCTCCACGCAGCTCCAGGACAAGGCTGGACGCAGTGCTGGATCAACGACGGGTAAGATGCACCTCCAGGGTGATGCCTTCCGCCTCGAGTACGGGACGATCACGGCGGTCTACACCGCTGGGACGCTCACCTACTACGATAGCGCCGAGCATACCCTCACCATATCCAAGCCCTCGCAGGACGAGCTCCTGCAGATCAACCCGCTCTACTTCCTTCGCTCCCGCGCTCAGGGCTTCGCAAGCCAGCTCGAGGGGAAGGTAGGTGCTACTGCTGTCGTGGCCTTCACCCCACAGCAGAAGAGCAACATCTCCCGTGTCGTGACGACCTTCCAGACGAGCAATGGGATCCCCACGCAGCTGGTCTTCACGGCTAAGGACAAGAGCGTCTTGACCGCCCGTGTCGCGAAGGCCAGTCCTCGCACAGCCTATGCCGCGAGCTTCTTCACCCTCTCGGCGAAGAGCTACCCAGGCTGCGAAGTCGTCGACCTCCGCTAAGTAAGCCACGCCCTCCAAGTAGATACTCAATGGAATTTAAGACCCTCGCCGAGGTAGGCGAGTATACGCAGCTCATGAGACGCGTCTTCACGCTGCCCATGCGCTGGCGGATGTTCTTCCGCTCCGTCATCCGCGAGATGTACAGTCTCGGGGTCGGCTCTCTCTGGATCGTCTTTATCATCTCGCTCTTCATCGGTGCGGTGATCACGATCCAGCTGTCGATCAATATGACGAACCCCCTTATCCCACGCTTCACCATCGGCTACTCCACGCGTGAGATCATGATCCCTCGAGTTCTCCTCGACGGTCATGTGCCTCATCTTGTCGGGTAAGGTCGGCTCGAGCGTCGCCTCAGAGCTAGGTACCATGCGTGTCACCGAGCAGATCGACGCGATGGAAATCATGGGGGTCAACTCTGCGAACTTCCTTATCCTGCCCAAGATCGTAGGCTTCATGGCCTTCATCCCCGTGCTCTCGGTCTTCTCCATGGTCACGGGTATCGTCGGGGGGTATATCGCCTGTGACCTGGCGCTCTCGATGACGCACAAGGACTTCGTCTACGGGCTCCAGCTCTTCTTCACGCCCTCCTACGTCGGCTACTCGATCATCAAGTCGGTGGTCTATGCCTTCATCATCTCCTCGGTAGCCTCCTACTACGGCTACTGCGTGAAGGGCGGGGCACTGCAGGTAGGCGCCTCGAGTACGCGCGCCGTCGTCAATAGCAGTGTCCTCATCCTCTTCTGGGACCTCCTGCTCACCAACATCCTCCTCACCTAAGCCCTTCCACACTATGATACAAGTCAAGTCGCTCGCTAAGCGCTTCGAGGACAAGGAGGTCATCAAGGGTATCGACGCCACCTTCGAGACGGGGAAGACGAACCTCGTCATCGGCCGAAGCGGTGCTGGTAAGTCCGTCTTCGTGAAGTGTATGATCGGCCTCATCCGTCCCGACCAGGGCGAAGTCCTCTATGACGGCCGTGACCTCATCAAGATGACCAAGCCCGAGCTACTGCGTCTACGCCGTGAGATGGGGATGCTCTTCCAGGGCTCAGCACTCTTCGACAGCATGACGGTCGTGGAGAATGTCCTCTTCCCCATGGAGATGTTCTCCTCTGACAGCTACGACAAGTCCTACCGCCGTGCGATGGAGCTACTGGAGCGTGTCGGTCTGGCCGAAGCTGCAAAAGAAGTATCCCAGCTGAGATCAGTGGTGGGATGATGAAGCGTACCGCCATCGCCCGCGCCCTGGCACTCAATCCGAAATACCTCTTCTGCGACGAGCCGAAACTCCGGTCTTGACCCCAAGACCTCTACGGTCATCGACCAGCTCATCTACGAGCTCACGAAAGAGTACAATATCACGACCATCGTCAATACGCACGATATGAACTCCGTGCGTGCTATCGGTGATAAGATCATATACATCCACAACGGACTCAAGGAATGGGAGGGAAGTAGTGCCCTACTCTCCTCACCAGATATGCCCGAGGGCGTCCTTCAGTTCATCAACGCAGGCCGCGTATAGCCTGCCCACTCCCCTTCTGACCAGCATATGTCTCTCCTCAAGAAAGATTCGCTCCTGACGCACATCCTACTCTATGGTAGGCACCTCCGTCCTACTCGTCACCCTGCTCATCTACGGCCTCGACATCTACACCCGCCACGGGGATACGGTCAAGGTACCCGACCTGCGTGGTAAGACGCTTGCCGAGATGCAGCGCATCCTCGATGATGCAGGGTTGAAGTACGAGATCAACGACTCGACGTTCTCCCGCACCGCTATCCCTGGTACCGTCCGCGAGGTCATCCCCGCACCTGGTAGCGAGGTCAAGCTCGGCCGCATCCTCTTCATCGCCATCAATGGCTTCCACCAGCGTCGCCAGACGATCCCTCACTACAAGGATCAGTCGGCCCGTCAGATCCTTGCCCTGCTGAAAGGGGCTGGGCTTTTGAGTCCGTCGACCAGCGCGTCGTGCCTGGTGGCTACGTCGGCTCTGTCGTGGGCCTGCAGACAGCTGATGGCAAGGTCGTAGAGGCTGGTACGCAGCTGCCTATCGATACGAAGCTCGTCCTCCTCGTAGCAGGTCAGGTCATCGATACGCTGGGGCTCGATCGCTATATCGAAGGGATAGCAGCAGCCAAGGCGATAGCACCATCGTACGTACGACACCAGCCACACCCGAGAAGAAGGATGACGGAGGCATCAGCAATGACTGGTGGTAATCCGCTGACTGACGAGGAGCTGCTCCTCGATAGCGAAGCCTGGGAAGGCGACGAAGATCTCTTCCTCCCCGATGGCACCGCCGAGGTCGAGCGCCTCGATGCCGCTGCTGTCTCCTATCTCCAGCATGCCGATAGCTCACCGCTCTATGAGCACTTCCGTGTCGTAGCTGACAAGGGGCAGGCGCCTATGCGCATCGACAAGTATCTGGCTACACGCATGACGGGTAGCAGTCGTAGTCGCATCCAGCAGGCGCTCGACGGGGGCTATGTCTTCGTCGGCGACAAGCCCGTCAAGAGCAACTACCGCATCAAGCCCCTCGACGTCGTCACCCTCCAGCTACGCCGTCCCAAGCACGAGCTCGAGATCATCCCCGAGCCCATACCGCTGGATGTCGTCTACGAAGACGAGGTGCTGATGGTCGTCAACAAGCCCGCAGGGCTCGTCGTCCACCCAGGGGCACGGCAACTATACTGGCACGCTGGTCAATGCGCTGGCCTACTACCTGCAGGATGATCCCCTCTATGATCCCGCCGACCCCAACGTCGGTCTCGTCCATCGTATCGACAAGGACACGAGCGGCCTGCTCGTCATCGCCAAGCGTCCCGAGGCGAAAGCGCATCTAGCACGTCAGTTCTTCAACAAGACGACCCGCCGCACCTACCGCGCCCTCGTCTGGGGAAGACTGAAGGAAGCCGAAGGCACGATCATCGGCAACATCGGCCGTGATGAGCGTGACCGCCTGCAGATGGCAGTCTACCCCGAGGGCTCTCCTAAGGGTAAGCATGCCGTCACGCACTACACCCTCCTCGAAGAGCTGGCCTACGTCAGCTGGGTCGAATGCCGACTCGAGACGGGACGCACGCACCAGATCCGCGCCCACATGCGCCACATCGGGCACCCGCTCTTCGCTGATGCACGCTATGGTGGCGACAAGATCCTTTGGGGTAACCAGTTCTCCCGCTACAAGCAGTTCGTCCAAAACTGCCTCACGCTCTGCCCCCGTCAGGCACTCCACGCTAAGACGCTGGGCTTCGTTCATCCCCGTGACGGGCGAAGAGATGCTCTTCGACAGTGAGCTCCCCAGCGACCTTGAGCAACTTTTGGAGCGCTGGCGCACCTACGCAGCGCAGGTCGACAACGAATAAGCATAGGGGAAGGCCTCCCCGACATAAGTCCCCATACCGATAGGGCGGCACGCATACATGATGCGTGCCGCCCTAGCAACGAATATAGAAGAAGGCAGGCTGGAGAAACCGACATCATTCGTCCCCCATATGAGCCATTATATGAGATAGAAGGCTACTGCCACCAATTAGCGGGAGGGAATCACGGATAAAAATCTTGTATGCCCCATACCAATAGCCCCCACTAACACTAAAGCCTTTTATATAAGCAACAAGTAGCGAGGAAACTGCTACTAGCAATACCACCGAGCATGTACATTCTTCCCGTAATTACAATCCTAAAGAGTGCCCTGATCCCGTCCCAGCGATAAAACCTTGCCATCCGCGAACCATTTGCCAATCAAACGCACCTCCACAGTAAGAAGAAAGGACCTCTATCGTGCTTCGCTTCAGATCCCTATCATTGTAACGAGGAGAACATCTGCATGGTCATTCTGCAAGCTGTGATTATTCCCCTAGAAGGCGAAATGTATATTCCCGTTGATTGTCATTAACTGGCCCTAATGGGTAAAGTACTCCTACGTAGTCCTTAATACGGGAGGGTGGGGCAGAACGAGCCCTCACTGGTGAGTAGACTAGAAAAGGACAGACCCGGGCTCTCACGGAATCAAAGACTTTCTTTGTCGAATCATGAGTCTAATGATAATAGATAGCGATCATACTTCTCCTGTGTCCAAGGGCGGGAATTTCGATTTCCCATCCATACTCTTTATGGAGCTTCTCCATGCGCTCAATCTTCTGCTTCTCTCTAGGGAGTCCCCACGAGAAGACAAAGAATTAATAGGCGCCTCTGTCTGAGTTCCGACAAGAGCCGAACAACAGACCTCCTACCATCACCCCTATTGTGAGAAGGGGAGAAGGAACACATTTCTTCTTTTTCATGTGATTATAGCTTAGACAGTTAGTATTTGGAGATTTCTCTCCACTATGTAGAGCATCACAAGTATGAGCTTACCTCCTTCATCCGAAGAAGCCACTCCAGAAACACTTGAATACTCTCCGACCACAAATATATGTATCCCTCCCGAAATAACCAAATCAAAATCACACACAATAGAGAGAATCAATCTCATACTTACCCTCCCCCAAGAAAGAATAATTTGACGAGTCAATTACGAAGCTACTCAGGCTACGCCCAGCCCCTCCGGAGGAAAGAGCTCCCCAGAATGTTTCACACAGCAGGATAATCAAGAAAGGCGAATGAGTAATATAGGGCAAGAACACAACAAATAGTCGTTTGACCTAAACCACTGGCAGCCCGTATATGAGCTAATAATCATTCGCACATAATAATGAGCGGTCATCTTTGCACATCCCTATGCTGTTTACAAATCACCTTATCGAGCCCCCATAAAGCACTGAAATTAAGAGGTAACATATCTCAAGGGGGCAAGAGAAAGCGACAAGAGCCCCTATAGAGGCACATTTTACCGAAGAATTGGAACTATGCTGGCGTACCTACGCAGCACAGGTCGACAATGAATAAGAGCTAGGGGAAGGTCTCCCGACATCAGTCCACCGATAGGGCGGTACGCATACGTGATGCGTGCCGCCCTATTTTATTTCAGGAGGACCGAGAGCGATCTCGTGAGCGGGGTGATTCTGACCTCATGTTGGTCAGTGAGTGAAGCTATACTGGTCGACGCTTCGACCACTACTGGTGGCGACACGAACCCATATTGGTTCACTCACTGACCACTATTGGTCTGCGTACCACTAACCAATAGAGACTGTTGCGCTGGAGTCCTTGCTCTCTATTTATTTTGTGCTAAGGCATCGCACGCCCAGCATGATATGCCTCCGAAGCGATACGCAAGCCCTGCGCCTTATCGCGAGTATTCCTCTTATCCAGCGGAGGGGAAAGCATCATTTTCGTGAAGAAAAAAGCGCCATCCCGTAGTGGTTTTTCCTCATCTATGCACGTAGTCTTAAAGACCAGGCACGTAAATCCAAATATCCACGTACGTAGATATTAGAGCCACGTACGTAGCCCAAACTTATCTGCCGCTCATCCACAACTTTTATCCCTACGCGGGGCAACAACCTAATATAGGTCACTTCACAAAGCTATATAGGAATCAGTCCAAAGCTATATAGCTTTCTTCGCCATCCTATATAGCTCTTCCCATGCACCCATATACCTATATATGGGACCATTGCGCAAGACCACTTCTTCATTACTCGTACCTTCTTCCCTCGCAAATCGGAGGCTTTAGGCTGAGAAGTTCGAAGGAGGAAAGTGCAAGCTGTGAAGAGATGGCCTTGCGCAATGGTCTCATCTATATGCCGATCTAAGGCGCTCCCCATCTCGCTCTGGCGAAGTCCAGCTAAGCGAAGCGAGCACTGTGCGGTCTATTGCCTGCACAGTGCTCGCTTCGCTATTGGCGATCAGAGGGATGCGTAGCTTCCTGCTAAAGAGCTCTACGCTTGTGGCTCGATAGGCAGGCACTCACACTTTTGCCGTACCTTTGCACGCGTGTGGCACCGCATTCATTCGTACAATATTATAGGGTAAGGAAGGGGCCCCGCCACAGACCTTCGGCACCCCATACCGCCCCAGCCTATGGGGAGGACAAACTAATCAAGACTACTCCATTGGAATATCTATTCACCCTCGAGATGAAGGTGCGCGACTACGAGTGCGACCTACAGGGGCGTCGTCAACAACGCCAACTACCAGCACTATATGGAGCATCACGCGACATGAGTTCCTCGAGCCTGGGCGTGAACTTCGGCAAGATGCACGAAGATGGCCTGGATGCCTTCGTCACCAAAAGTATCTATCTCCTATAAGAAGAGCCTGCGCAGTGGCGACCACTACCGCTCGGCACTCCCGCTGTGCGATGCGTGCGCCCAAGCTCGTCTTCTATCAGGATATCCTGCACCTCGACGGGAGCCTCGCTGCACGCGGTGAGGTCGAGTGCGTCGTCGTCGACAACGGGCGTCTGACCCGTGGGGAGTTCTTCGCTGACCTCCTCCGTGACGTCCCTGCCCCAAAGATGCCCAGTAATCCCCTCCTCTCCCCTATTCCCCTCAGAGTAAAGCCCCACAAGCACACTATGGCAAAGAAGATCGCAGAGACCCCGATGATGAAGCAGTACATGGAGTTCAAGGCTAAGCACCCCGATGCTATCCTGCTCTTCCGTGTCGGTGACTTCTACGAGACCTTCAGCGACGATGCCATAGCTGCCGCCGAGATCCTCGGCATCACGCTCACCAAGCGTGCCAACGGCTCTGCGATGCACGTGGAGCTGGCGGGCTTCCCCACCATGCCCTCGACACCTACCTGCCGAAGCTCGTTCGTGCGGGGCGTCGTGTGGCTATCTGCGACCAGCTCGAGGATCCCAAGCTGACGAAGAAGCTCGTCAAGCGTGGCATCACGGAGCTCGTCACCCCTGGGGTCGTGCTCGGCGACAATGTCCTGAGAAGCAAGGAGAACAACTATCTGGCTGCCGTCTGGCTCTCCAGCGATGGCGCCATAGGGAGCGTCTCCCTGCTGGACATCTCGACGGGCGAATTCGTCGTCTCCGAAGGCACACCCGAGCACCTCGAGAAGCTCCCTCAGCTCCTACCAGCCCAAGGAGGTGCTCGTCGAGCGCACGAGCCGCAGCCTCTTTGACAAGGTCATCGGCTACCGTGGCTTTATCTTCGAGGTCGAGGACTGGAGCTTTGCCGTGGAGAACAACCGCCGCAAGCTCACCGCCCACTTCGGTGTGCAGAGCCTCAAGGGCTTCGGCCTCGAGCAGCGCCCCGCCTCTATCGCAGCTGCTGGGGCTATCCTCAACTACCTCGAGCTGACGAGCCACCACGAGATCAGGGCACATCACCACCCTTCGGAGTATCGACCGCCTGAGCTACATGCGTCTCGATAGCTTCACCTTCCGCAGTCTGGAGATCCTCTCTCCGATGAACCGCGAGGAGGGTAAGAGCCTCCTCGACTATCATCGACCACACCCAGACAGCTATGGGTGGACGCCTGCTCCGCCACTGGCTTTCCTTTCCCCTCATCGACCTCACCGAGATCCACCGCCGACAGTCGGTCGTGACGGATCTCGTACGTACGGGCCTGACCTACGTCGCACGACCAGCGAGCTCCTCATCGGTATCGGGGACCTCGAGCGTATGGCATCGAAGGCCGTCGTCGGGCGTATCTCCCCTCGTGAGGTACGCCAGCTCGCCACCTCCCTCGGCCAAGTGGAGCAGATCGGCTCACTCCTCGCCTCCAGCGACTCGGCCGAGCTGCAGAAGATAGCCAGCCGCCTGCAGCCTATGGGCGAGCTCATCTCCGACATCGAGCACACGCTGACCGAAGAGCCACCCGCAGCTCTCGGTCGTGGCATCACCATCGCCCCAGGAGTGAATAGCGAGCTGGATGAGCTCCGTCTGCCTCTCCTCCCACGGCAAGGAATACCTCCTGGAGCTCCAGCGCCGCGAGAGCGAGCGCACGGGCATCCCCTTCGCTCAAGGTCTCCTAATAATGTCTTCGGCTACTACATCGAGGTGCGCTCCACCCACAACGACAAGGTGCCCGAAGACTGGACACGCAAGCAGACGCTCGCCAACGCCGAGCGCTACATCTTCCCCGAGCTCAAGGAGTACGAGGAGAAGATCCTCGGCGCCGAAGAGCGTATCGCCAGCCTCGAAGGGCGTCTCTATAGCGAACTCCTTGTACGCCTCTCGCGCTTCGTCCGCCCACTGCAGCAGGATGCCCGCGTCATCGCTGAGCTGGACCGCCTCAGTTCGCTCGCCGAAGTGGCCGTCACGGAGCGCTACGCCTGCCCCGTCGTCGATGATGGCTTCGTCATCGATATCCGTGCTAGGGCGACACCCCGTCATCGAGAAGCAGCTCCCCTTCGGGCAGAGCTACGTACCCGAATGACGTACATCTCGACAATGAGGAGACGCAGATTATGGTCATCACCGGGCCAAACATGAGCGGTAAGTCCGCCCTCCTTCGTCAGACCGCCCTCATCGTGCTCTTAGCGCAGATCGGCTCCTTCGTCCCCGCCGAAGCTGCCCACCTCGGGCTCACCGATGGCATCTTCACCCGTGTCGGAGCCTCGGACAATATCTCCCGTGGCGAATCGACCTTCATGGTCGAGATGCGGAAGCCTCCAGCATCCTCAACGCCCTCACGCCTCGCTCCCTCGTCCTCTTCGATGAGCTGGGCCGTGGTACCAGCACCTACGATGGGATCTCCATAGCGTGGGCCATCATCGAGTACCTGCACGACAATCCCCCACGGGCGCCCCAAGACCCTCTTCGCTACGCACTACCACGAGCTCAATGACCTCGAGGGTCGTCTCGAGCGCGTGAAGAACTACAACGTCTCCGCCCGAGAGATCGACGGGCGTATGTCTTCCTTCGCAAGCTCGTCCGCGGGGAGCGAGACAGCTTTCGGTATCCAGGTTGCGCGCCTCGGTGGTATGCCACGTAGCATCACCGACCGTGCCACTGACATCCTCGGCCAGCTCGAGTCCGCTCACATCCACGAAGTCACAGGCCTCAGCACCGAGGTCAACGTCAGCCGAGCCGCTACACCCAGCGTCACAGAGCCCAGTAGCAATATCACGGGTGGCGTGCAGATGAGCTTCTTCCAGCTTGACGACCCCTGTCCTCTCCGATATCCGCGAGCGCCTGCTGATGGTGGACATCAACAGCCTCACGCCGCTGGAAGCCCTGAATAAGCTCAGCGAGATCCAGCGCCTGCTGAAGACGCCTTAGTGATTTTTACCCGCGCATAATCCGTACTCACAATAAAAAGTGCCTTTGTCTTGAGGGAGTTTACCTCTCTAAGACAAGGCACTTTCTTTACACATAAAGGGGGAAAGCAGTGAGATCGTAAAAAATAATCGGAATACATATACCACCCACACATAGCCATACGTTGATATAGCGAGAGCAGGTCACTTAGGTCTGCGCCTCAAGATAGTATTGATCACATTGCGTATGGACAAAAGCCCTACTTGTTAGAGCGAAGCAGATATCACTCACACCACATACCTTCCACTTGCGTGACTGCTCGTAGCGGTGACCTCCCCAGCTTGAGCTTGGCGACACTTCCCTTCTATGTCTCCGAGCCATTGTAAGCGACCGAAGGTATAGCAAGTCCCCCTCCCTCCCTGATTCAAGTCTCTCGCATGGTCAAGCAGCTATCTGTACACCATGCTTCCCCTTCACTTTTTCGGTAGCTCATAGACTACATCCCTGCGTCTCCTTGGAGGAACATCTCTCTGGATGACGAGTAGCAGAGCACCCAGTCCTCTCACATATCCCACCTAAGAACAGAGTAGAAGACATGTAATCGTCCTGCATATATATCCAATCTTATTTTTCACGATGAACCACTTATCAGATTACCTCGCCCCTAAAGCTGAGTTCTTTGAGATTGAGGCCACAGTGAGCCTCCTCATCCAGTTCTCAGGAGACGCCGACTTTGAAGATTTCGAAGAAGGAGAAGCTCTCTAAGTCAGATCCAAGCATATTGTTTTAAATATCTTACCCCTACAATGAATCGTATTTTTCGCTCAGGACTCCTTCTGCTGCCCTGTCTATCGTAGCAAGCTCCTGCAGTAAGAATGGTGATGCTCCTATTGATCCCAATCAGGAGGAACCACACGTAGAAGCGCCCATCTCAGTTGCTCTTGAGAGTACGCTCCTCACCTATGATGCCAAGACGCTGGAAGATCCACAGACCTCAGGTCGCTCCCTGGACTGGGATCCCCGCAACTCGGAGGTGACCTACAACATCCAAGACTCCTCCAAGGATATCCTCGAGACGAGGGTCAGGCCTCTGGCAACAAGAGCAAGATCGCTAAGTACAACAAGACGCTCACCATCGCCAACCACCCCACCCGTGATCTCTTGATGATCTATAAGGTGGAAGCTCCTGGAAAGCAGGCACAGTTCACCTACGAGAAGGCTACTTGGAACTACAACACGAGAAAGCAAGCCTATGAGCTGATTGCCTCGTTCGACATCAACATCCCTTAGGCATGAGCGAGGAGGATATCAAGAATAATCAGGCTAAGCTCTCCGTACTCATCATCGCTGGGGGATAGCTTCTGATCCCCCAAACCAAGCATCTGAAGGTGTAGGCATCTCCAAGGCAGCTACGACTGACGTCACGAAGCACGTCAGGCCGTCGGACCTGGTGGCATCGCTAACGAAGTCGACCTTCCTGTCCCCTACGCTTCAGGCTGGGATCACCTTGACCTACAACCGGACGGAGAATTCGCAGCGCGTCTTCCGCCCCAGTGGTGTCATCGCACTCAAGCCTCAGGGTGTCCTACTGACGACCACGATCCGTAATAATAGTGAGCAGGACATGCAGTACAGCGGATTCACCCTCCGCTCAAATGCCCTGCAGTTCGACGGTGAGATCGACCTCTCCCAGGCCTCCCTCCGCCGCTCTGACGGCATGACGCCATCGGGCTTCAGCATCCAAGACTACTTCGTCAACACGGGGAATAAGTGGATCTCCAACGCTATGTGTAGCCGCGACTACACCCCCTTCTACGAGAAGACCTTTACCTACGACGGCGACCGCCTCTGTAAAAAGGGCGGTGCACTCTCCGAAGACGTCATCGTGACATGGGCTATGCCCGTCAAGGGGATCGAGACGGCGACTGACTATACTCAGTCCGTCGGGAACACCTATCGTCCTGCTATAGGCTATGCCCAGACGCACATCTACGCCAATGGGTGTAAAGTCCACTACTGGCGCAGAAATCACAGCTCCCAACTACACCATCGCTCCTGTCATGGGTACTGACAAGGCGCTTAAACTGGGCAAGGCTTACACGATCAATGCCGAGTTCTACACCCAGCCCAAGCAGACTCTGGGCTACCTGCTCAAGGAATACCTCGGAGCTAACCCCAACACGGAGTGGGTCGCTGACAACTCAAAGAACCTGGACATCCCCCTCGTATCGAATAAGCGAGATCACGCAGTATGACTCTCCAGAAATGGGCGCTAGTCAACCGATAAGGGCTTTGTGAAGGTCCTCACGCAGCCCTGGTTGGAGCTACTGAGCCTCTACACTCCGATGGAGTTCCTTGACAATGAGAAGAACGATCGCTTCACCCACGACCCCAAGAATCAGGTAGGTCGCTATCGTGCGCTCCAGTTCAAGCTCCCCTACGCGAAGACGAATGCCGATCCCACGACCTTCGACTACCGCGACTTCGTCACGACCGATGCTATCGACTGGTGCAACACGGATCAGGGCAAAAGGTCTCTCCTACGCCTACCGCTTGACCTACCGCGAGCCTAACTCGTTCGGGAACTCTAAGCGTAGCCCCTACCAGTGCCTCATGCGCTTCACGGCACGCCCCAACAAGGGTCCTGTCGGGTCAGGCACTCAGAACAATCGCTATGTCAAGTACATTGACATCGAGTCCGTCTACCTCGGGAAGTACTTCGTCGGTAACCTCTACGACACGCCTATCCCCACGGGTAAGTACGACGGAAGCAACGAGCTCCTCCGTGCAGCTGTAGACACAGAGCTCTGGGACGGCACGAAGTATCCAAACGTCCAAAAGGGCTACATCACCCGTACGCTGGCCTCAGCCGGTCTGTACAAGGATATCAAGGTAGAGGATGGAAGTGTACTCAATGACCGCGCGCGTCGTAGCACCTTCGACGTTGACCGCCTCAACTTCCACTGGGGTATGACCACGGAGAAGGAGAACTACATCACCGACCTACTCACTAAGGAGATTAGTGGCGTCGTGGGCGACAATGCGAAGCTCGTCGATAAGTTCAACAAGACCTCTGATATCTTCTACCGCCGTGGCTTCGCCTACGGGGGCATCGACGGGGATATCTTCACCTATGGTAGGGGTATCACGGGACAGCCTGTCGAAGGTGGTGAAGGTGCCATCTACAACTTCACGCAGAAGGCATGGAACCTCACCTATCAGGCACTGCGCCTCTTCTCTACCACCTATCAGGGTGCAGGGAATACGCCTCGTCACCTGACGACGAATGACCCGAACTAACGGGTATCAGTCGCCACACTAAAACAAAAAAGCTTCGCCCCAGATCCGTCTCGACGAGATGGATCTGGGGCGAAGCCTTTCTATATATGGTGAAGAGAGCAAAGCTCTTTAGTTCGGAGCGAAGAGATCGTTCAGCGCTTCTGCGATCGTGGGATGCGTGAATATCTGCGTGTGCAGAGCAGCTGCAGGGATCTGATGATCCATCGCCAGCTTCAGCAGGTTGATCAGCCCATGTGCCTCGGGACAGAAGAGCGTAGCGCCGAGGATGAGGCCCGTCTCGGTATCGATGATAGCCTTCAGCAAAGCCGTGCGTCTCGCCAAGAACCTTCGCCTTAGGGATAGCCACGGTCTGCAGTCGCTTGACTTCATAGGGGCGACCCGAGGCGGCTGCCATCGTCTCCGTCATCCCGACCTGTGAGAGCGCAGGTGTAGTGAAGACGCTGGTAGGCAGTAGCAGGCGGTCCTTCGTCGTACGCTTCCCTTCGCCTAAGATCTGATCACGGACGATGCGGTAGTCATCCAGCGAGACGTAGGTGAACTGCGGACTGCCCGCCACATCGCCCATCGCCCAGATATTTGGAGTGGCACGTAGATACTCATCCGTCTGGATGAAGCCACGAGTGTCAGCTGGACTCCAGCGGCCTCAAGATGTAGCGCCTCTACGTTGGGACGACGGCCAATAGCTACCAGGACAGCCTCTGCCGCATACTCACCCTGCGACGTCACTACGGTGACGGCCTCTTCTCCTGGGACAAAGCGCTTCGTATCAGCTTGGAGGACGACCTTGACCCCGCGGTCGGCGAGCATTGCCAGCATTGCCTCGGCGACCTCACGATCTTCACGAGCGAGGAAAGTATCCCCCTGCTCGAGGATCGTCACCTCAGTCCCGAAGGCCGCATACATACAGGCGAACTCCAGCGAGATATAGCCACCGCCTACGATGACCAGTCGTGCGGGGAGTGAATCGAGCTGCAGCAGGCCCGTGCTATCATAGATACGCTTGTCGTCAGCTCCCTCAAGAGCCAAGGTCGCTGGGCGTGCTCCGGTATTGATATAGATGCGCTCGGCCTCGATCTGACAAGCACCGTCCTCTGTAGACACTTCGACTACATTCGGAGAGAGAAGCGCGCTGTACCCGTCAAGATCTCTACGCCGAGGATCGTAGCCAGCTTATTATAGTTGGCAGCTCTGAGGGCGGAGGTCAGCTGCTCACGGCGCTGCATCGCAGCACTGGAAGGCAGCAGACTTATCCGTAAGACGAGCGCTCTTCTCGCCCTCGACCAGCAGGAGCTTGGAGGATACAGCCAATATTGATACAAGTACCGCCATACATCGCAGCGCTTTGCTCTACGAGGATCACGGACTCACCGTGCTTCGCCAGTCAGCTGCCAAGGTCTTGCCAGCCTTCCCGAAGCCGATGATCAGATGGGAGATGGATCGTGTTGTCATCTTCTAATGAGTTTATAAGTTGTTTGCTATACAACACTTCGGGATAGCAAATGGCTCATTTACGATGCGGTATAGAGTAGGCACGCCCAGTTCTCCGATATACCTCTCCGAAGTGACCGTGCAAGCCCTTCGCCTTATCACAAGCATCCCTCTCATCCAGCGGAGGGAAAAGTGTCCTTCTCGCGAAGAAAAATGTGCCTTCACATAGTAGTTTTCTCTATCTATGTACGTAGATTTAAAGACCAGGCACGTCAATCCAAATATCCACGTACGTAGATATTAGAGCCACGTACGTAGTCCAAACTTATTTGCCACTCGTCCACAACTTTTATCCCTACGCAGAATGACAACCTATATACAGGTCACTTCACAAAGCTATATAGCTTTCTTAGCCATCCTATATAGCTCTACCCACACACCCATACACCTATATATGGGACCATTGCGCAATGTCTCAAGTGGTTCATTCGGAGAGTTTATTGTACCTTTGCACCACGATCCGTGCGTCGTCTGACTGCTTCCGCACCCTGTGGCAAGCCCACAGGACGAAGAAGACGAGCTGACGACGGCGGTATTTTGTTTCACTATTTCCTCAAGTACAAGTATGTATTTAGATTCAGCTAAGAAGGCCGAGCTCTTCGAAAAGTATGGTAAGTCCGCTACGGACACGGGTAGCCCTGAAAGCCAGATTGCCCTCTTCACCTTCCGCATCGCCCACCTGACGGGTCACCTGCAGCAGAACAAGAAGGACTACAGCACTCAGCGCGCACTCAAGATGATCATCGGTAAGCGTCGTCGATGCTCGACTACCTTCAGAAGATCGACATCGAGCGTTACCGTGCTATCATCAAGGAACTCGGTATCCGTCGCTAAGTGAAGACCTCGCTCCCTCGTGGAGCGAATCCCCTTCGAAAAGAAAAGCTCCGCCCCAGACCAGTCTCTACGACAGGGTCTGGGGCGGAGTCTTTATTTCTATCTATAAGGGCGAGAGCCTCTGCTACTGTGAGGGGCTTACTCACGTACAGGAGCAGCCCAAAGGAGCTTCTTACGGAGCGTGTCGGTGAAGGAGTGAGAGTCGAGATGCAGAAGGCAAAGGCTATTGACCGACTTACGGATGGTGATCTTCGCACCACAAGGCAGGATCTTCGTCTGCCCATCCAGCACGATGAGGAAGGTATTGTTGCGCGCCGAGACCGTGAGCTCGATCGTCTCGTCCTCGGGGATGACCAAGGGGCGCATCGTCAGCGAGTGAGGCGCAATAGGCGTGATAAGCATCGCACGGACCTGCGGCATCATCAGCGGGCCCATAGGCGCTGAGCGAATAGGCCGTAGAGCCCGAGGGTGTGGAGATCACAAGCCCGTCACACTCGTAACTGGCAAGCTCCGTATCAGCAAGTCGCGTGTGCAGCGTGATCATCGAGCCCGTCTCGCGCTTGAGGAGCGCCACATCATTGAGTGCCTCACCATAGTGCGCACCATCGACCTCCACCGAGAGAAGCATACGGCGCTCCGTCGTATAGCTGCCATCAAAGAGTCGCGACAAGAGCGGGAGTGCCTCCTGGACACTGCGATCCGTGAGGAAGCCCAGTCTCCCCATATTGAGCCCCAAGACGGGTGTACCCTCAGCAAAGACCCTACGAGCGGCACGCAGCAGCGTACCATCTCCCCCCAGACTGATGACAAAGTTCATATCCAGCGGGGTATAATCCGCTGGTATATAACCCGCTATCGTGGGTGCAAATCGAAGTCTGTGGTCAGCGTGCGGTGGAAGCTACGGTCACACCACAAGCTCACATCAGGCCTATCAAGAAGGTGAAGGAGCTCGGCAAGATGGGCGGCATGAGCCGCAAGGTGTGAGGAGGCGATGAGCGCTATCTTATACATAGGGGTAGCTGAAGAAGCGTTAAGTTATTGTAGGTAGGTCAAATAAACTTAACTTTGTATTTCAGGGGCTCTTTGCCCCTGTCTACAAATGTATAAAAGTTCGACGTATGACTCAACTAAGCGTCAATGTAAATAAGATAGCTACCCTGCGTAATGCTCGTGGCGGCAACGTCCCCTGACCTCATCCAGGTCGCGCTGGACTGCGAGCGCTTCGGGGCACAGGGTATCACCGTCCACCCACGCCCTGACGAGCGCCATATCCGCTATCAGGATGTGCGTGACCTCAAGCGAGTGGTCACCACTGAGTTCAACATCGAGGGGAATCCCATCCCCTCCTTCATGGATCTCGTCGAAGAGGTACGCCCCCATCAGGTGACCTTAGTGCCCGACGCCCCCGATGCTCTGACGAGTAATGCGGGCTGGGACGTAGCTCGTCACCGTGACTTCCTCACAGAGATCCTCGGTCAGCTCCACGCTTGGGGCATCCGCACCTCGATCTTCGTCGGGACGGATCTCAAGAACCTCGACGCTGCTGCGGCCCTGGCACCGACCGCGTCGAGCTCTATACCGAGCCCTACGCTTCGGACTATCCAGCAGATCATGCCAAGGCTGTAGCTCCCTTCGTCCAGGCTGCTGAGCACGCTCTGCTCCCCTCGGGCTGGCGCTCAATGCAGGGCACGACCTCAGCCTCGAGAACCTCCGCTTCTTCTCTGAGTCTATCCCCTTCCTCTCCGAGGTCTCTATCGGGCATGCACTCATCTCCGACGCCCTCTACCTCGGCCTCGAGGAGACCATCCGTCGCTACCGCTCTTGTCTCGTAGGTAAGTAGCACCGTCCCATAAGCAAACCATCCTTTCACATTTATATCGACTACAATTCACGTGGATACAACCGCAACAGCCTCTCTGGCTCAGACTCTCGCTGACACGGCCCTCAGGCCCTCTCTCTATCCTCGACCTGGCTACCAAGGGTGGCTGGATCATGATCGTCCTGCTCGTACTCTCACTCCTGGCTCTCTACATCTTCGTATCGAAGTACCTCCAGCTCCGTGCTGCAGGTCGCGAAGACAAGTACTTCGTAGAGCGCATCAAGGACTACGTCCTCGAAGGCAAGACGCCCTCTGCTATCAAGCTCTGTGAGGACACCAACACCCCCTATGCTCGTATGATCCGCAAGGGTCTTACCCGTATCGGTCGCCCCATGTCTGACGTCCTCGTGATCGTCGAGAATGCAGGTAACATCGAGATCGGTCGTCTGGAGAAGGGCCTTCCTATCCTCGCTACCATCGCTGCCGGTGCTCCTATGATCGGCTTCCTCGGTACGGTCACCGGTATGGTACGTGCCCTTCTTCGACATGGCTAACGCTGGCTCGGGCGGCGTCGACGTAGCGCTCCTCTCGGGCGGTATCTACGAAGCACTCGTGACCACTGTCGGCGGTCTTGTCGTCGGTATCGTAGCGCTCTTCGCTTACAACTACCTCGTCGCTGAGCTTGACAAGGTCGGTGGTAAGATGGAGACCAAGACGATGGAGTTCATGGACATGCTCAACGAGGTGCACTAAGCCCTGAGCTGTAGCCCATCTCACCTTACCCACGAACGCATGGCACTCAAGCGTAAGACCAAAGTCGCAGACACCTTCAGCATGGCCTCGATGACGGACGTCATCTTCCTCCTGCTGATCTTCTTCCCGGTGACCAGCACGATCATCGTACCCAATACGATCAAGGTCACCCTCCCTACCTCCGCCCCTCAGTCAGCACCCGAGACGCCCTCCGCACGCGTCACGCTGACTCCCCGACCCTGCATTATTATCTCTCGATCGACCGCGGCACCCCCACCGAACTTACCCGTGATCAGCTCAAGGAGCAGCTGGGTATCTTCGCCGCAGAGCACCCCTGAGGCCTTCGTCTCCGTACAGGCCGATGAGACGGTGCCCTACAAGGAGGTCGTCGCCGTCATCAACGCCGCTGCTCAGGCCTCCCTCAAGGTAGTCCCGGCGACGCGTGCCGAGAGCGAGCCAGTCCAATAAGCCTCATGCCACAGACCGATCCCGCCGCCCCACGCCGTGGAGCCGTCGCCGCCCCGGTGACTGTGGCTTGCCACGTCCCTCTTCCCTCCTCCTACTCTGGGTCCTCAAGCTCAGCAGTGACCGCCCTGCCCCAAGCCAACGGAGGTACTCATCGCGGTCAATGTGGGTAACGTGGCCTCTGCTGCAGGGGCCATCGAGCCTGGAGGTACACCCGACGTCACTGAGCCCGCTCCTCAGGTAGCAGCCCCTCCCAAGGTCGCTCCCCCTACTCCTCCCACGCCACCTGCGCCACAGCCCAAGCGGCGCCCCACTGCACTGCATGAGGTCGAGCCAGCCCCTACAGACCCAGCAGCATGAGCAGAGCCTGCAGGTAGAGGCTACCCGACGCGCTGAGGCCGAGCGTCAAGCTAGGGCCAAGGCAGAGGCTGCACAGCGAGCTGCAGAAGCCTCGCAGCCTCCCCGTCGTGCCCAAAGCCAGCAGATAGGCAACTCCGTAGCGGGTGCCTTCGGTAAGCAGGCTGGGCAAGCTGGTAGTCAAGGTACGGCTGCCTCTGGCACGGGCAATCAGGGGATCCCAACGGAAGCCCCTCCAGCTATGCACTCTCTGGACGTAAGATCATCAGCAATGGCGGCGCTCTCGTCGCCCCACGCGTACAGCGTGCTGTCGAGGGCAACGTGCGTGTGCGCATCGTCGTCGATGGCAATGGCTCGGTGATCCGTGCTACCATCGCGCCAGGGACCAACATCGCTGATCCCTCCGTCCGTGCCGCTGCCCTCGAGGCGGCACGTAAGACGCGCTTCAACGCCGTGCCAGGCTCTGACGAGCAAGAAGGTAGCATCACCTACCACTTCAAGATCCGAGCCTAAGGCTGACTAACCTTTATACCAAGCTATTCATATGTCTAAGAACGTATACGTCTTTCCTTGCGGAAGGCTTTTGAAGAAATCGAGGCCATCGGGACGATCGACCTCCTGCGCCGTGCAGGCCTGCCCACGCACATCGTGGCCGTCGGTCTGGAGCCCAACGTCACGGGGGCACATGGTATCGCCATCCAGGCCGACCTTTCTATCAGCGAGGTCTACAATGATGATGTCCTTGCACTCGTCCTCCCGGTGGACTCCCCGGTGTGACGAACCTCGACGCTTCACAGCGTCTGCACCAGCTCATCCGCGAGGCTAACCAAGAAGGCAAGCTCCTCTGCGCTATCTGCGCCGCCCTCCGTCTTCGGAGGTGCTGATATCCTCGAGGGAAGGAAGCTATCGCCTACCCCAGGCTTTGAGAAGAACCTCAAAGGGTGCTAAGGTCTCCGAAGCTCCCGTCGTCAAGAGTGGGCATATCATCACGGCTAAGTCCGCGGGCTATACCTTCGACTTCGCTCTCGAGATCATCACCGCTCTCGCTGGAGAAGAGAAGGCAAAGGAAGTGGCTGCTGGTATCATCTACACGCGTCACTAAGTCGCCCCCTTACAGCAGCAAAGCGCTCCCCTACCTCCAGTGAGGTAGGGAGCGCTTCTTTGTAGCAAACAGCTCGAGGCTATAGAGCATTCCTCTACTAAAATCACCCACCAGCTCCACGGCAAATCTCTATCCTCTGCAGTGGAGGAAGCATGAAGCAATACTGATATGCCTATATCTTGGTGCGTAGTCTTTAGAGCTACGCACCAAGATCATATAAGCCACGCACGTGGATGATAAATCTACGTGCGTGGATATAAGTCTATCCCCTATTGGTGCGAAGGATAAAACCCATAGTCCTCGGGAAGAATCGCTATGAGAGTCAAGATAAATCCCGAGCAAGAGCGTGCCTCCTCCCACCATAGGGTGCTGAGAGAAGCTACGTGCACGATGCAGCAGCTCGCGATACCCCTTCGCTGAGGGGCATAAAAATAGGTAGACGCAGAGACCTACGAGAGATCCCTGCGCCTACTCACTAACAAACAAACCGCAGCTTGCCTATAAACTTAGGCCAACTGTAACCCAGAGAGAGATTTCCCTCCAGAGTAGGTCGGTGCCATATACGTGGCATCGAGGGCTGAGGGCTTGAAGCGCAGGCCGAGCCCTGCACTCACGCCCTTCGCACCATTGGTATCATACTGATAGCCGGCACGCAGTGCTACGAGCTGGTGGTAGAGGTATTCCCCACCGAAATGGATAGCACTTGATGCGGCATTCGAAGGAGCGAAGTAGTCTACGCCTGCGCCGAGGGCCAGACGATGCTCACCGCTGATGCCGTAGCTGATCTCACCACCAGCACCCCGCATAGGCGGGGCATAGGTCGAGCTACTCTTGGCGCTCTGCTTGTACTTCGCACCGAGGTTATCGACCTTCGCACCGAGGATGAAATTCATCCCCGTAGCGGATGGCTCTTCGCTACTGCGGAGGAAGACGCCCCACCGAAGACCATCGTCGAGGCGGCAGCGCCCTTGGTCGGTGTAGACGTAGCTCCCCTTAGCGTAGGCAGAGAGACGCCCATACGGATAGCGTAGCCGAGGTCGACGGTGTGAGTCGAAGAGCTGGCGCATCTTCTTCTTAGCGTTCTCATTCTGGTCGATCGGCGTGTACTTCATACCACCGAGATAGCGGAAGCCGCCGAAGAAGGCATGACGTCCGACGCAGATGCCGAGCGAAGCGTTGTAGAGGTTATTCGTGCCGTCGAAGCCCCTCGACCTTGCCGAGGGTACGAAGCCCGCCACCGAGAGAGAGGACCGTCTCGCCGTAGAGGAGCGAGGTGGGGTTGGTGTAGAGATGAGATACATCGCTCTCACCATAGTGGTTACCCCCGAGGGCTGCCGTCTGTGCGCTCTGAGCATACTCGAGGATAGGCAGGGCACGTGTCCCCTTGATCTTCTGGGCCTGCAGCGTGGAGGTAGCGCAGAGCCCGGCTGCGAGCAGCAGGATAGATGCTTTGGTATTCATGGGTAGGGATGCGTTGTTCTTGACAAAAGCCTTGGTGTAGCTACCCTGAGCGGACTGCACACGGAGCGTGTAGGCGCCTGGGGCGAGGTTCTTGACGAGGAGCTTTGCCTTACCGATCCCAGCGACGGTGTAGTCACGGTCAAGGGCCTTGACACCGGAGAGGAGTAGATCTGGATGTTGGGCGCGCTGGATAGCGGGATTCAGCACGATGTTCAGCTCCGTCGTAGCAGGGGATAGGATAGACTGAGTAGACGGGCTCAGAGGCATCCTTGACGACACGTACAGGGATAGACGTCTGCACGGGCGTGCTGATACCATCGGAGGCCCTCTACCGGACCTGAGTCGTACCCGTCTTCAGACCACGGATCGTGAGCTTACCATCTTCGGCGATAGCAGCCGAGCGATAGAGCCATCAGCGACGCTGGCCTTGTGGGTAATGGTCACGCCATCACTCTTCTCGAGGGAAGGTGCTACCTCTACCATCGTGGACTGGCCCATCCCGACGACATGGTTGCCGAGGGAGGCGATGAAGGCAGGAGCCCTTATAGGTGTAGACTTCGAAGGGGATCGTCAGCTCGGTCTTTGCCCCGAGGACGTCGGTAGCAGTGACCTTGATCTCATGATTGCCCACGGGAGCTACAGCGCGCAGAGAGAAGATGACCTTATCACCGCTGACCTGATAGCTCACCCCACGAGTCTCACCAGCGACATTGATGCTGACCTTCTGCTGGTCGGGATCGGAGAAGGTGACCGAGAAGGTTTCCTTCGTGAGAGCAGAGACGCGGATCTTCTTGTCGGTAGAGAGCGTCAGCACAGGGAGGATTATTCTTCTTCGTCTTGAACTGACCCATCGTCAGGCCTGACTTGAGTCCCCAGCGGTCGACAGCTTCGATAGCGATATGGTGAGTAGTATTCTCCGTCAGAGCACTCAGCGGGAGGAACATCTTCGCGCCGGGAGCATAGCCCGTAGCATTGATCTTGGCATAGTGGGCATCCTTAGCGTTAGCATCGGTGATCTCCTTTTTCGGAGAGGTAGACGTTGTATTCAACAGGTGTACCATCGTCTTCGTCGCTGACAGCAGCCCAAGAGATGTTGGCCGTGACGAAGGAGACTTCGTCGACATTGATCTGAGAGACCTTAGCAGGAGCCTTACCCTTATTTTCAGCGAAGACAGCCGAAGCATCGATATAGCCACGCCCCATACGACCTGGGAATCCCGTGAGCGCATCGATATTCTGAGCCTTCAGAGCACCGAGCAGGCGCTGCTGACACTCGACATTCGTGAAGCCCTGGCGGCCGAAGTGCGAGACGATAAGGGCGGCGATACCAGATACGTGAGGACAAGCCATCGAGGTACCCTGCATATAGCCGTAGTCCTTACCCGTAATCTTCTTAGAGAGCGTACTGAGGACTTCACCCTGAGGATAGTGAGCGTCACCACCAGGAGCGGTGATATCGACCCAGTCCCCACGGTTAGAGTAGTAGGCAGACTTCCAGTCAGGAGCCATCGAACCGACGGCCACGACAGGAGGATAAGCCCTCAGGAAGGAGCGGTAGTCCAGCCCATCGTTACCAGCAGCGAAGATGACTACCCCACCCTTCATAGGCGAGTTGGGCAGCTGATCACCATTCTTGTCGCAACCAGCGTACTTGATGAAGTAGTCGATAGCAGCCTTCTGGCTCTGAGGGATAGCGGTGATGTTGGCCTTGTAGATATAGCCCCAAGAGTTCTGGCTGATGACAGCACCGTTATTGGCACTGTAGACGATAGCGTTGGCGCTATTACCGCCTTCACGTTCGCCCCCGAAGATCTGACAGCTCATCAGGCGAGCCCCAGGCCGTCGGTACCATCCCCCAGCGATACCAGCGACGCCGATACCATTGTTGTTGCGGGCTGCGACCAGTACCTGCGACGTGCGTACCGTGGGACTCATCGTCAGGGTAGATCTTACCATTGTTGTGGATGAAGTTGAAGCCGTTGATATCGTCAATGAAGCCGTTGCCATCATCATCGACACCTTCCTGACCATTGAGTTCCTTCTGATTGACGAAGAGATTGTCCTTGAGGTCTGGATGAGTGATATCGATACCACCGTCGGTGATAGCGACGATGACGTTAGAGCTTACCGTTTCCTTTTCCCAAGCCTTGAAGAGGCCGATGTCAGCACCAGCGACGCTGCGTGAGGAAGCGGCCAGTATTGTTTAGTGCCATTGGTCGCCGAGCATAGGGTCATTGAAGGGAGCTGCGGGAGCATCGCTTCTACGAGGAGCATCGACAGCTACAGCCTTGCCCGTGGGACGAGGCGATCTCGTAGACAGGCTCAGTGTATTCGATCTCAGGCGTAGAGGCAGGGTCTGCATAGCCCTGGAGGTCCTGCTGCTTATTGAAGCGGACGACGTACCAAAGGTCCAGACCTTCACGGCGCATACGCTCCTCGAGGCGTGGGTCAATGGGGAAGAGGGGCTCGAGGGATTCGGTGCCGATGCTACGCAGGGACTGAGCCATCTGCGAGGGCAAAGGAACTCATCGAAGCGCCATTAGCATCGAAGGCACGAAGGCTGCTCTTGGCTGAGCGCTGGATACGGAAATAGAGGACCCCTGCTTCGGCTCCCTGCGTAGAGAGGAAGGCACGGGCGGGGCTGTGGGACTACCAGTCTCAGAGGCCTGAGGGCTCTCTCTGAGGTGTCACTTCATCGAAATCCCGCTGACAGGAGGTGACGGCCCAGTGCCGAGAGAAGTGACAGGGTCAGTATGGATCGTTTCATTGTCGTAGTCTTATATGTGTGTTTAGACTAAGGCGCCTTTCGCTGGAAGGGACTTCACCACGAGGGGCGCAGGAGGGAAGATCGTTGGGCGGGCATCCCGAGGTTAGTGAGGCGGGTATGCGGGCCAGAGGGAAGGTGGAGATGGAGGACTTACTTGTCTTCATCCCCATCAGCCTATGGGAGGCTAACCCCTCCAGGGCTGTGGATGCAGGTCATGGGAGGCGGTGGGCTGGAGGTGAGTCACCCACCGTGAGGATGCACGATCGGGCGATGCATCTTGCTGTGGTGTCCTAGTGGTGGTAGTGATGTGTGTGCTGTGCGACTCTTGTAGTATGTATGGAGATTATAGTGAAGATTGATCGGATGGCATGGGGCTACTGGGCCTAAGAGAGTGAGTGGAGGGTTAGCGGTGGGACTGGAGACACGCGCGTCTTCTGCAGATGACTGCTGATGGTCTCTACGATGCGAGCACGGCGCGCTCGAGGAGGTTTTCCTTCTTAGCAGCCTTCAGGGCGGGGGAGCAGAGCCAGCGCCACCCAGGGCAGCTCAACGAGGAAGGTCTGGATCTCAAGGACGGGCTTGCCATCCAGCTGGGCAGGGTGCAGGATATGAGGCAGCCTTCTCCGCAGCATTGTAGTGAGGCGACGAAGCCCCCATTGAGCGTGCGGAGGTAGAGTATAGCCATTATCCTTGAGGGAGCTGCTCCCATCTCCTTCGTCACATAGGACTTGCCGAGAGGGTCGGTCCAGAAGCCGAGCGTGACGTCGGCGAAGATGGCCTGCGTCGTAAAGACTTCGCCTACGAAGGGATCATCAGCAGGGATGTCTTCGCTGGGCTGGAGGTAGAAAGTAGCCACGGTGAGACTCAGCCCGAGGCGACCCCTTAGCGATGAAGCGCTGGTAGTCTTCGCGATTAGCGCGGGATCCTCACATCAAGTTCGCCCTTCCATTCGACCTCCTTCTTAGCGACATCATCGCGCTTTGTAGCCGTGGATATCGACCGCGGTCACAGTTCAGAGCCAGCAGCTGCTTCATAGGGCGAGGTGGTCGAAGGTCTTGTAAAGCCTTAGGTTGACGGGCATATAGACCGTCTCAAGGGCGCTTCTCCCGAGGGTCGAAGGCTACATTGAGGTTGTTGAGGAAGGGTGCTGTGTACATAGACATCCTGACCAGCATTGCTCAGAGCGTCGGACTTCTGATAGCCACGGCCTGCAGGTAGGCCACGAGGTAGGATTGTCCTTCACCGTCTTGTCATCCAGACAGAGCTGGATCGTGGCACCGGAAGCCCTTGCTACGCTCGTGCTCGAACTCATACTCGATCAGAGGGAAGGCTCGCTCTGGGTGGCAGCGTAGCGGAAGACGAGCAGCGCTACCACGGGTGAAGCTACGCGTCAGCTCGCTCAGACGACCACGCTCGAAGCGGATGACATCCTTGAGCCCAGCGGGGGAACTGCTGCAGGGGCAGGACGTACTGGTTGGCACCATCCTGGGTGACCTCGATCTCCTTGAGCTGGGCACCAGCCGTGATGACGACCTTCACCGAGCGGGAGCATCGCTTTCGTTGCGCTCAGCGGCGAGGGTGAAGCTTGACTTCGTCACTTCGGCAAGCTTGAGCCAAGAGGCTCGGCTCCGATCTCCACCTTAGCCGTGGTGTTGCTCTCGAAGACAACCTTCTTCGTACCCCCTTCGATGGGGGAAGACAGGCGCTCAAGGTCGGTGGCGGGATGACGTCACCAGAGGCCTGACGGACGGTGGCGCGCTTCTGCAGGCCACCAGCATTGACGATGACCGAGCCAGCGCGGTCGTTACCGGTCGTCGGCCTCAGCACGGACCTTCAGAGTACTACCCTCCTGTGTGAGGCTTAGCGGGTGGCTTCCTGTGGGGAGAGGGCGGACCAGCTCTCCTTGTTCGTCGAGATGGTGGTCTGCTCTGAGCCTCCTTAGTGAAGGTCAGTGTCTCGAGTGGAGAGATCCGGGGTGGCCTCCTCTACGTCGCTCTGTGGGCTACAGGCGGGGAATAGGGCGAGGGAGGCGGAAAGACCCAGATACGGCTGATTGTCTTTTCTCATCTTGCGTGTTGTTAGTTAGTGGATATAAGCCTCTGGAGCACTCCAGCGTATGGTGCGCTGAGAGAGGCATCCAGACGGCGGAGGAGAAGGCGGCACGCTTCTTCTGGGAGAGTGCGGTGGTTCATAAACTCCTGGACGGAATTCGACCCATCGTCGATCTCGGTGTAGTAAGCACGGACGTCGAGGGCGCGCTGCTCCTGATAGAAGAAGATACGTATGGTGTAGGCTAAGTTTTTCGCACGATTAGCGAAGGCATAGCTGGCATTCTGCGTCTGGCCCATATACTCGTAGCCGGCGGAGGTGAAGAGCTTCATCACCTCATCGGTGAGGTGATAGTGCCCGTCGATCTCATCGTACCACAGAGCACGCTCAAGCTGAAGTGGCCAAGACGCTATTCACGACACCCAGATAGGGGTCATCCATCTGCGTCAGGGGTGATGATGTAGAAGTAGCCGCGGATGACCCTCATCTTGGAAGGAGTGCTTTGGGCTTGAAGAGGTCGTAGAGTCGGGGGTATTCTCAATGCGTTCGCTCCCCCTCGGTCTGCTCGAAGGCACGTACATCCTCCTGCTTCTTACCCTTGATATCCAGCTCACGGCTCCCGAGGAACTCGATCTGGCGCTCAGAGGCATCTCGCTGAAGGTGGGGAAAGGCTTTGTCTGCGTGGGGTTGTAGACGAGCTGCACCTTCGCCCCGCCCGTGAAGATCGTCACGAGGAGCTGCAGAGGGAGCTTCGTATTTCTCATACAGCGTGTGAGACCAAGTCGGGCGAAGAGCTCTACGCCGACAAAGCCATAGGCAGCTACGGCTTCGTCGAAGTCCTATTCCCCTTCACGAGATCCTTATCCGTATAGATGAGGGTAGCGATAGAAGCGGGGCTATTCGTGCGCGCTGAACTGATACTCGATGAGTGGCACGACCTTGCTCTTCGTCAGGAAGCGAGGCTGGGGTACTGCTCCTTCGTCTCCTCACGGGAGTAGAAGCGTATTGCCTCGCTCATGCTCGTGGCGGACGATATCATAGAGGCGTGAGGGGAAGGTCAGCATGGGGAAGATGTAGGGAGTGAGTCCCAGCTGGGTTACCTCCAGCTCACGGACGGCCGTCCCTGCGGTGAGGGTGATCTTAGCCGTGCGGTTGTGCTTGTCGGCATTGGCCTCTGCAACGAGAGTGAACGTCTCAGCCGTGCGCTTATCGACACGAAGCCAACCAGCACCCTCGGCCAGCCTCGATAGCGAGGGCATCGGCATTGCATCTCGAAGCTGACCTCGCTTGACCCGCCCTCAGCTTGGAGCACGACCGACTCAGGAGCTTCCGTGAGGACGTCGGCCGCCGTCTGATGCACGGTGGCGCGACGCCGAGGCCGCCAGCTTGGACGAGGACTAGCACCCATACGCTCCTGCCCAGAGGCATTCGCTTGCGCTCCGACATAGAGGGTGGTGCCCCTCCTGTCGCAGGGTGATCCACGTAGCCTCCTGCGGGAGAAGGCTGACCAGCTGGACTGGTTCGTCGTGATCGTGAGGGTCTGCGCCGTGCCCCTCACGTGGGAGCGTCAGAGCGGTGGCAGAGAGTTCGAGGGTAGCCTCCACATCGCTCTGGGGACGACAGGAGGGGCAAAGGAGGCTGAGTAGGAATACGCTCAAGACCCCAAGAAGGGCAAAGTGGAAGCGTCTCATGGTGGTAAAATTGCGTGTGGTGTGTGGAAGGTGTGAAAGGAAGAAAAGTAGCTGTTCGTTATAAGCAGTCTGATTTGATATGGAGAGGAAAAGCTGGAGGCGGGGCGAGATCTCCCCGCCTCCAGCGGGAGTTTATCTATAGAGGTTGAGTAAGATACTTAGTCCTTGTCGTAGTAGACATCCGCGACGAGCTCGACCCCCTCACGAGATCTGTCGGGGTCGCCCCCCCAGGTATCGAAGCTGTAAGTCAGGCGTGTGTCATAGTTCCGAAAAGAGTCGCTGAGGAGTACCAAGGAAAGTGAAGCCAGCCTTCTCCATCAGACGTAGTAAGTTCATCGGTGGCGACATAGCTCGTACCTCGGGCGTCGTAGCGGATCCCCAGACCAAGATTCTTGTACCGACATCTGATCCTATAGATGCTCCTGTACTTACCCTTACGACCATACTTTTCATCAGCATAGTCGTAGAAGAAATAGGTACGCTGGTACTCTCCATCAAAGGAGGTCTTCACCTCGTAGGTGCGACTCCCATAGGAGATATGCTCTTCGCTCCCCAGCTTCTCCTCAAAGGCGCTGACCTCATCGATCGTCTTGCCGGCAAAGCCCTTCAAGGGATTCTCAAGGTAGTGGAGCAGATTCTGCATGGGCACCTTCGAGAAGGTCGGATAGCGCTCATCGGGATACTGCGTCGGCTCGTATCTGAACTGAAGCAGCCCCTTACCATTCTTCTCACGCACGAGAAGTAGCAGCTCGAGATAGTACTTATTCTTGTAGTAGTTCCAAGTAGTACGACCCTCCGAATAAGCTCCACTATCGAAGAAGCCATGGCGAGCGACGACCTCATCAAACTCCTTATTGTTAATCACCAACTTGGGATCCTTGTAGGCTACAAATACGGTTTCGAAGCCTGCGACAGACGCATTGCCATACATGTAGGTTATACTCAGGACGTCCTCACTCTTGGGCTTGTAATTGTAGTACTTCCCTGCAGGGAACTCTTCTACCGACTCGAGCACGCTACCCTGCTTCGCTTCGTAGGCCTTGATGGCATCGAGCGTAGAGGATAGATGAGCAAGGGAGGGTGTAGCCCCGTTGTCTATCGGGACCGTAGGGACGGGGTCTGGGATTAGGTTCGTCCCCGAGCCATTGCCACTACGGCTACACGAGCTGAGGGAGAGGGCCCCCACACAGAGGGCAGGGAGCAGATGAGATGTACGCTTCATAAGCTGATCTAAACGGGATATAAATTAGAATAAGGAGCCAAGGCCTCAAAAGCCTCTATCTGGCTACGATAATACTAATGGGAAGCCCGACGTAGCG
>BNJV01001892.1_pt1 | contig 41046 bp, 40 predicted proteins | sample 8540591 | NCBI WGS metagenome assembly BNJV01 (sample SAMD00202457, study PRJDB9452) | human saliva metagenome | host: Homo sapiens
ACCCACAAAATTATAACACGATTTTTAATACTACAAATTGCAATATTAATTGCGACATTTTTACCAAATTTTTAAAACCAATTTCGTAAAAATTTTTCAAATGGCGTTTTGTATAGTTTAAACATTTTCTTGGTCTCGAATTTATCGGTATTAAAGTTCTTATCAAGTCTTCTGTATCTATTTTGATATGTCGGTCTTCTTTGGGTAAAAATTCTTTAGAAGGCCGTTGTTGTTTTCATTGCGCCTCTCTGCCATAGTAGAGTAAGGGTCTGCAAAATAGAAATCTATTCCATCTTCTCCACCTCTTCCCAGCACGAAAATTCCTTCCCCCTGTCTGATGTGAAAGTCCTGAACGCTTCTTTCCGAGATACTGGCTGTCAGCTGTCTTATTAGCTTCCAGCATTGAACTTTTACTTTCATCTTCCATCTTTATTGCAACATAAAACCGTGTCTTCAATTCCACAAATGTTGCAGCTATACTGCTTTCTCCTCTTGTTGAAACCACGAGTCCAGCTCCCAGCGCCCAAAAACTTCTCCCCGACTTCTTCCGGGTTCTGCCATTGACTTCCCCAATATTGAATTTCCTCTCGTCTCCTTAGTTTTCGCCTCCTCCCTTTCTTCTCAAGACATTCAGCGAAACATCCCGTAAAATTACTGCAGCCAGTTATATAGATAGTTTTAAATGACAGTCTCCCTTTAGTTCCCCTGCCAGCAATTTGTTCGTAGTGACCAGGTTTTGCAGAGCCTCGTCCTCTATCAGATTTTTCAATTCGGCAGTAATTTTTGAGCTTCTTCCTTATTAGCAACTTTTTGTACTGGCATCTGCCTAAGCATTCTCAGAAGAGTACTCGCCATTAATTCTTTTTGATTTCACGGTAAATGGTAGCCCTCTGTGCCTGTTAAGGATTTGAGCAATTTTAGAAATTCTGTAAATTTTCCTTTAGCTAGGACCTCTAGTTTATTTCTTTCATTTATGGTAAAAATATTTATGGCTCATGATATATTTCCTTTCGTTAATGTTTTTGTGGTTACTAACATTTTAACAATGAAATTACTGATGAGTTTTTATATTTTTCAGTTTGTCGCAAACATATTACTACAATCTATGATTTCAAAACAAATTTCTTGTTTTTGGTTAATCTTTGAAAAGAGAAAAATAGATTATACTATTTATAATTAAAGGTATAACGAAAGGATAAAGTATGAGAAAATCTAAAAATTGAAAGAAATACATTTGAAACAAAAAATAAAAGTTGAATTAAATATTGATGGAACTGGGAAATATGAAAAATAATACAGGTTGGATGGACCATATGCTTGACTTGTTTATGAAGCATGGAAGATTTGATTTGAAGATTTATTGTGATGGGGATGCGCAGGTGGATGATCATCATAGTACGGAGGATATTGGAATCTGCATTGGGAAAAATGTTTTGATGAGGCAGGCGTTAGGGGACTTGAAGGGTGTGAGAAGGTATGGGAACTTTCTTTGCCGATGGATGAGGCTCTGACATTAGTTGCTGTTGATTTAAGCGGAGATATTTTTGAATTTTGATGTGAATATTCCGACTGAGAAAGTTGAGACTTTTTGATACAGAATTAGTGGAGGAATTTTTCATTGGTTTTACACGACACTTGAATGCTACGTTGCATATAAAGAATATGGCTGGGACAAATTCGCATCATATAATTGAGTCGATTTTAAAGGAGTTGCTAGAGCTTAGCAGAGGCTGTAAGTATTGATGAAAAAGTAAGGATGAGATTCCTTCGACTAAAGGGGTTTTGGTTTAATGGGAATTAAAGAAGATACTGTTTATAAGTATGTTTTCTTTGATGTGTTCAGTAAATTCGTTTACCAAACCATTGTTTAATGAAAAATGTAACAAAAGAATTAAAAACAAACATAATAAATTTATTTTATTGAAACTTTTTGATTATAAAATTAGAATTAGAAATAAAAATTTATGGGGATAATATTAATTTATTTCCCCAATAAATTACCTAATTTTTAAAAATTATTATTCCAATAGAAAGTTCATAATCGTTCGATACCATCTATATTGAATTTAGTCAAATTGTCCATAGAAAGAACATATTAGGGATAATTATCTTTAATGTCTTTTAACGGTGCAAATTCTCGTTCAATAGTGTCGTCGTAGCCAGAAAGATAAGTAACTTGAATGTATAATTTTTTTCATTTTCTTTTTGTCCTATAAAATCAATTTCTTTTGTCTTTAGCTTTCCGATATTTACATTGTACTTTCTTCTTAATAATTCTAAATAAATAATATTTTCAAGATGTCCAGCAATATCATTTGCTCTATCTCCTAATTGAGAATGTTTTTAATCCTAAATCAAGAAGATAAAAATTTTTCTTGCGTTTCTAAAAATAGATTTTCCTTTTTATGCCGTATCTTTGAACTTTTGAAATAATATAGGCATTTTCAAGTGCTTTTTAGATAATTGTAGACTCAAAATTAATAAAAATAGTATTTTTCTTTGTTTATCCTATTTTCTTCAAGTTCTTTAGATATTAATTTCTTTAATATCATAGATTTACCACTTCTACGCATACCAGTAATAACTTTTATTACAGGTTTATCCATAAATTTTTCTGATTTCTTTTAAATATTGTAAAGTTTTTCAACTTATAAGAGATATAAAAATTTGTAACTTATTTCTGCTATATATAAGATTATCAAAAAGTATTTCCCATCTCTTTTTGAAAATTATATGATAAGATAAAATAAAAATAATATTTTAAGAGGAAAAGTATAAATATGAAGAAAAGAAACGATGAATATTAATGAAAATAGTAAAGAAATACATTGTTTACTATTTTTGAACAATGAAAGAGTAGATTTGACGATTGAGGAAAATTTTTGACAGCAATAGGTTTTGAGGAGATAAAAGGCGGTGTCACATTTTTCAGCTGAGGAAAAATTTTTGAATAAAATATTTGACTCCACTTGAAGAGTTGACTTGATTATAGGGATACAGGATACTAGATGTCTCAGTAGGAGAGGGATAATGGCTTTAAAAATGAAACACGAAATCTGATTGAAAGTCGGAAACGAATTATAAAAAGGAGCAGATTAAGTTTTTGAGAATCTTTCAAGGGAAAATCAAGAAAATTGTGTTAAAGAAAATGGAAATTACGAGTACCAATAAACTCAACAATTCATAGTAAAATTTTATCTTTTGAGAAAATGATTCTGAAACGAGACTGATTTTTGGGATCGTGCTAATTTATCTTTTTCAGGCTTTTTCAAATAAGAGAAATCAGTTTGAAAAATATTATAATGTTTTGACAATTCCACAGTTATTCTATCAATTTGAAAGAAATACTTTGATGAACATAAGTTTGACTTGTACAGATTTTTATTACTTGCAAAGCTAAAGAAAGAAGGCAGAAAAGTAAGATTAAAAATTATGAGATGAAAATATTGATAAAAATCAAGAAGAAATATTTCTGTAAAATTTACCAATGATGAAAGTGCAAAATTGCAAATAGATATTTCAAAAGATGTCATTAAAAATTTGAATGATGTTATCGATAGGAAGAAGTACGAGGTTGCTGTTACCCATAATTGAAGAGATTAAAGACAATTGATAGATGAGCAAAAGAGAAGCTGTAGGAAATTGAAAAATTTGCTTATGAATTGTCGCAATAATACTATTTCAAAACAATCTAAAAGAAGAAAGTTCAATTGTAACTCCTAAACGTTTGCCAAAAAGATAAAGCCTAAAACTGGAAGTCAAAATTGCTATGAGATTAAATCAGCAACTCCCGTGAAAGAGAACTGTTGTTTTCAAAAGATACAGATCGTGGTTGGACGTTCGCTTATATATTGAAGAAAATGTATAAGACTAAACCTTTTGGACAGAAGGCTGGGAAGAAGAAATATTCTGTTGAAAGCATTGTAAAAATTAATTGATAATTACAAAAATATGTTATTGATTACAATGATAATTACGGCTCAAGAATACTGAGATTATTTTTGTATGCCTTTACTTCGCCTTTTTATTCAGGATATAAGATTTAAGCTGGAATCTGATTCTGAAAAATTGGATGTTCCTCAGCTTTCTTTTTATTGGAGGAACAGCAGGTTCGTGTAAAAAGCAATTTATTGCAAATATTACAAAAATGCTGGGCTTTCCAAATCAAAAGCCTATTTTATACAACAACATTATTCCAACAGGAAGGACAAAAAGCTGATACAATAACTCAAATTCAATTATGGATGAGTGAAAAATAATGTCGTTCCGATTTTAATTGATGAAATAGACGAGGAATCAAATAAGGACAGAGGGAACAATCTGATTGTCAATGTTTCTAAATCTTTCCACTTCCAATTATGATTTTACCCTCATGCTTTATCGGAACTACAAATGCGTTGGAATATTCATGCCTCAACGTTCGCAAAGAAGATCCTATTATGTAAAATGACAAAGTTTTTGACACAGAACTCAAGAAAATCTGTAAAAAGCATATACAGAAGTGCTTGAAATGGTTAATGATACCTTTTTCAAGATTTTGTAATTAGATTTGCAGAAAAATTGGCAGATGATAACTTGAACTGGAAAAATTATTCGCTTCATTCTTCGACGGGATTAATAGATTTTCTTTACTGAGCCGTGAAATTTTTAAAGGAATATTTTGAAATTGCTCAAACGGAAGTTCCCTGCTTGGTTTCTCGAAACGAGATACGATGACACTGTGGAAAAATAATCAGTCCTTATGGAGAAAAACTGTATGAATATAATTACAGGGATTTTAAGCCAAAAAGAAGACAAATCTGTTTATTTGTTTAAATTGAAAAGCCTCGATAGTGAAGATGCACAAGCAACAGATACGGCACAAAAAGTTCTTCCTTCAATAAAATATTTGAAATGCATTGTCGCAAAAAGTGTAAAAATGATAATAATTCTTCCGATATTATTGAAATAAAGATAAAAGAATTTTCACGATTGGATAGGAGTGCCTCGTTCCAAAAGAATTAGAACATAAAAAGACATTTTTGGACTTTTTCAAGAAGAATAAAAATGAAAAATAATATTTTATAACAATTTTCTGAATTGTAGCAGTTTAATTTTTGATATGATTCAATTAATAAAAAGGGAAGGAAAAAGGTTTAATTATGAAAGATATGAAAGAAAAAGGACTAGCAATAGTGAAAAATCCGATTTTAAAGAAATAATAACACGAAAATGCTTATTATATTGACAAAACGAAATTTATAGAAGAAATAATAGAGGATTTATCAGAAGTTAAATTATTTTACAAGGCCTCAAGATTTGGAAAAACCTCTAAATTTGTCAATGCTGAAAATACTTTTTGATGTGAAAAATTCTGAAGAAAAATAAAAGTTATTTGAGAACCTGTATATTTCTAAAAGCGAGTATATGGAACATCGTGGACAAAAATCCAGTGATTTTTATAAGTATGAAAATGCCGAAGCAGAAAGTTGGGAAGATAGCTTTTCAAATATTAAAAATCTTGTTTCAGATTTATATGATAAATTTGAGTATATTTCTAAAAATTTTAGAGATTTAGTTGAACTTTGAAAGCAAATATGGATAGGAAGAGGCTGATTGGGAAAGTTCAATAAAAATCTATCAAGATATTTATATGAATATTATGGGTAAAAAGTAATTATTTTAATAGATGAACATGATACCCCATGACAAGTGCGTGAATGAGGGATATTATGAAAAAGTCACGAAGATAAAAGTTTTTACTCAAATGCGTTAAAGGATAATGAATATTTGGAATTTTCGGTTGTAACAGGGATACTTAGGGTGGCAAAAGGAAGGGATATTTTCCGGTTTGAATAATTTGAAAACTTATACAGTTTTTGAATAATAAATATGCAGAAAGTTTTTGGATCTGATTGAAACAGAAGTATGCTTTGGAATATTATGGATTAGAGCAAAAATATTGAAGAAGTGAGAAAATGGTATAATGGCTATAAGTTCGGAAATATTCAAATTTATAATCCGTGGAGTATACTAATTATCTCGATGAAAAAGAAATCAATGTTTATTGGATAAACACTTCTGATAACAGACTGATACATTCAGCAACAGAAAATTCTAATAAAAGAATTATTTGACGAGTTAAAGGATTTGTTAATAACGGAACGACAGAACAGATGTTCATGGCTTCTTCAAATATGGATAATGAAGGATCCCGAAAGAAGTGTGGCAATTATTACTTTTTGGAGGTTATTTAACTGTTGAAGAAAAAGTAGCTATGAATGAGATACTTTTCAAAATTGCCAAATTATGAGATAAAAACATTTTTAAAGATATGTTTGTCCGTAATTTGGGTGGTTCAAGCAGATTTAAAAGAAAATGATAAAAAGCTTTAAAAATCTTTGAAATTGAAAAATTTGAAGAAATTTTGAAATGAAATGTTTTTAGTGTCGATGAGCTATTATGATACTTCTAAAACAGAAAAACCATATCATACATTAATTTTAGGAATGATGTTGTATCTTGACAGCGAATATACAGTTTTGTCAAATAATGAAACAGGGTGTGGAAGGAACGATTTAGCTTTGGAGCCGATAAATAAAAATAATATAGGATATATTTTTGAGTTTAAAGTGGCTAAAACTGGAGAAGAACTTGAAATAAAAAGGTAAAGAAGCATTGAATCAAATTGAACATAAAAATATCCTGTAATGCTAAAAGAAAAAGGAGTAAAGGAAATTAGTATATATGGAATGGCATTTTATGGGAAAAAGTTAAAGTGGAATGTAAAATAGTGAAAATAATTGATTATATGAAGCATAAAAAGCTGATTATATTTTTGCTTCTTTTGTTTATACGATATAAATTCTTAAATTTAATAAAAAGTAAAAATTGTTTTTATAGTAATTTTATGGTATAACAAGAATGAAGGGCAAAATAATTTTATAGTACTAGATTTTAAAATATTAAGAAAAGGATATTTTCGTGGAATGCAATTATGAAAAATTGTAGATATGATTTCTAATAAAACCATATGCGAGAACTAGGTATCGAAATTGGATGATAATTTATCAGGAATTTAACATATAAACTAGTTATCATAGATATAAATTTGAAGTTGGGAAATTAGATAATTTAATGCAAATGTTCCCAGCAGTAGTAAATTTACAAAATAATAAAGATGCTTATAGAGTTAGTCATATGATAAAGGATTAGAGCGTTACAAAAAGTTGCTCAAATATGGTGGTGTTAGAGGAAATATTGTTACCATGGTGTGAATAATAAAACGTCAGGATTGCCAAGCCTCGAGCCATTATCTACTGCTCCCCCAAATTATTGTGGGCTCTCGTAACGTCCATTACAATCTAGGTCTGCATTTTATGCGGCACAAATTAATGGTAGTTTATTGAAAAAGGAATAGCAAATATTCAAAAATTTCTTGAAAATGATAAAAGTAAATTACAAGGCAACGAAAGAATTTTTATATTCAAAAACATTAAGTTATATTTTGGAAAATGAAATGCAACACCAAAGCTAACAATAATTTCCTATTCAAAATATAAACGACGCTCGTCGCAGTTAACATTTTACAAAATCAAATCAATGTGAATTAAAGGATATTTCAAAAGAGAGAGATACAAAGCAGAAGAAATTTTATATATAGAAGAGAAATGTGATTAATATCAGAATACTGGTACTTTCTTTATCTGTATTGTTTTGCAAACATATCTTGAGCCAATAGTAAGCCAAAATTATACTGAAGATTATCTCAAACAATTCCAACAAAAGAAATAATAGAAAAATGTGAAACTATATAAAGGCAAAGCATCAAAATGGAGCGTAAAAGTTAAAAGAATATGCATACTAATTCAAAAGCTTTTAAAATGATAATATAGCATTTTTATAATAGACCTGTTCGATAACCTTGTATAAAGACTCAATATCGGGGTATAATAATACTGGTGATGAAAATGATAAACAATGTTGAAAGAATAAAAAAACTTAAAGAAGAAAAACTATCAGAAAAATTTTTGGCATTAAAAAAATACCTTTGACAAAAATGCTGAAACTTTTGAATGAAGCATACAGAATTGAACATTTAAGAGGCGGACATCCGCCAAAACTATCTGTTCTCGACAGGCTTTGTAATTATGCTGTCATATTATCGTGAGTATAGAACTATGGAAAATATCGCCTTTGATTACGGTGTTGCAAAAAGTACCATCTGTGAGTGCATTAAATGGGTTGAAAACATCTTGATAAAAAGGAGGGTTTTCTTTGCCCAAAAAGGGAACTTGTCAGGGACACTGAGATAGAAGTCGTGCTGGTTGATGCTACAGAATGCGAGATTGAGCGTCCTAAAAACAGCGGAAATATTACTCGGGAAAAAGAAAAAGCACACGATAAAGGCTCAGATCGTGGCAGACGAAAAAGGATTTAAGGATACTTAACGTCTCGTTTTCTCACGGGAGCGTTCACGACTTCAGGCTGTTCTGTAGAAGTCGTGTGTATTTTTCAAAAGATGTCCTTTTAATTGCCGACAAGGGATACATAGGCATAGATAAGATGCACGGCAACAGCCTGGTACCTAAAAATCGACAAAAAGCATAAATTAACTAAATGAGGACAAGAAATACAATTCAATTATTTCAAGACGTAGAATTTACATAGAGCATGTGAACAGGCATATCAAGAAATTCAGGATAGTGTCTACACGTTATAGAAACAAGAGAAGAAAAATTTGCCCTCGAGATTTTCGTTGATTTGTGCAATTTATAATTTTTGAACTATAAGTTATCGAACAGGTCTAATGATGTTGGGGTTAGATGTTGCTTTTGGGGTTGTTAATCCATGGTAAAAATGCAATTGGTATGATTGGTCATGTAGCATATAAAAATTGATGAAGAATAATAAAGAAAACAAAAAGATGAAGCATACAAAAATAATGGGTAAGATTTTAAATACAGGGAATGATATAAAAAGGATAGAAAGACTAACTTTATTTGATAAATTGAATAATGGAAGAATAGAATTAATAAAAACAAAAATGATGAAATGTATATAAAATTATTAAAATAACAAACAATAAAATAGAGCGATTTTTACTTATGATAGCAGTGATTGATTATGGAGTAGGAAATCTTTTTCCTTACTTTCTTCTTTAAACTATGTCGGACTGGATACAAAGCTGACTAATAATATTGAAGAGATAAAAATGCTAAGGGGATAATATTGCCAGGAGTCGGGGCTTTTAGAGATGCTATTGGGAATTTGGAAAAATATGGGCTAAAAGAGATTTTGATAAATGAAGCGAAGAACGGAAAGCCGTGGGAATTTGTCTTGGTATGCAGATGCTTTTTGAAAAAGTTATGAATATGGTGAATATGAAGGACTTGGAGCTTATAGATGGAACTAGTTGAGGAAATAAAAAAATATTTCCAGAAAACTCTGATTTGAAAAATACCTCATATGGGATGGAATAGTTTGATTATAAATGAGAGATTTTAAGGATGATAAAAATTTTAAAAAGATGTAAACGATAATGAATATGTTTATTATGTTCATTCCTATTTTGCAAAAACAGATATGAAAAATATTGTCACATATTCAGAGTATGGGACAAAAATACCTGGAATTGTAAAAATGAAAAATGTCTATGGAATGCAGTTTCATCCTGAAAAGTGGAGATACTGGATTGAAGTTATTAAAAACTGGGGAGAATTAATAAAATAAAAGTAACATTACGATTACTTTTGTTTAATTTATTGATTTTTCTAGGTTTTGATAACTTTATTTTTTAATTGAGAAAGAGGTATTTATGAAAAATGATATTATTGATAAGCCTTCTTGTTGTAGTGAATATGAATGCTAAAAAGCCGAAGTGAAATGATAAGGCAGGATTTGTCAAAATTAGGAGTTTCTCAGAAATAATATTAAAAACAATAGAACTGGATAAAGAAATACCTAATGTAGTGAGTGAACCTGATAGGGAAAAAAAGTAAAAATCTAGCATTAAAAATTGAAGAATTACTGAAAAAGAATGAGAAGAATTTTTGTATTATCAGAAAATTTGATAAATATTTATAATGCACTTTGGAAAAAGTGATGCTGAAAAATTAAATAATTTTAAGAGGTATGAAAAATATAATCCTTATGAAGTGTCAAAATTATCAAATATGTATTATTCTAACAAAGGAGATACAGCAGCGTTTGATAAAAATTATGAAAAACTTAAAAGGGAATATCCTCGATTATCTAATCACTAGAATTGTACAAATATACGTATAGGAAGAAGACGCAATCTGAATGTTATGAAAAACTGATGAGAAAGCGAGCACTTTGCAAGTTTAAATTCCATTATGAAGATGTGCGATGATAAAAGTAAAAACAGAAGAATCACGTATTTCTGATGAGCAGGCGTGGGCATACAAATTGACGATGGATGGTTTATGATAAAGTTTTATTTAAATGAGAACCGTACGCAGGATGCAATTGATTTTTTTATTATGAAAATTTTGAAGGATAAGCCAAGTGAAGAAATATTGTATTACAACAGGTATCAAAAACTGGTATATAAAAATCAGAACTGGCAAAGGCGAATAAAAACTGATTTTTACAATAATAAGAAAATATTTCATCTGGATAAAATAAGAATGCTTTGATTAATATTTTTGAGATTTTTATCGAAGTTAGAATTTGAGTATGGTTGTTGAGCAGATATTCCAAATATTAGGATTTTTCCTTTGTATTTTTGGAAATAACCTAACTTTTTTGAAAAATTTTGCAGTACATAAAAATAGAGTTATAAAAATAAAAAGTATATAATATTTGAAGGAGATTAAATTATGATAGAGATTTTTCCAGCGATAGACTTTACATAACGGTCAGGCAGTAAGATTGAAACAGGGAGATTATAATCAAGTGGAAGTGTTTTTAAAAATCCTGTTGAAGTTTTGGATAATAAAAATAATTCAAAAATCTTCATATTGTAGATTTGGACGGAGCAAAAGACGGAAATACTAAAAATTATGAAGTTATAAAAGAACTGGTTGAAAAAGTGATTTTTGTTCAGTTGGCGGTGGAATCCGTGATGAAGAGAGAATAAAAAAATATATTGAGTTGGGTGTAAATAGAGTTATTTTGGGAACGATTGCTGTTGAAAATGAAGAGTTCTTTAAGAGAAATGGTATATGGAGATAAAATTGCAGTTTCTGTGGATGCGAAAAATGAAAAAGTAGCTGTAAAGGGATGGACAGAAACCGTTGAATTAAATTCAGTTGAGTTTTTGCAAAAAGTTATCGGACATTGGGAATAAAAACAATAATTTATACTGATATTTCAAAAGATGGAATGTTAAATGGTACAAATCTTGAAATTTATAAAAATTGTCCAAAAATAGTAAAAATCAGATATTATAGCTTCGGTGGAATTACATTTTTAGATGAAATAAAAGGAACTTAATGAAAAATGGGTTTATGGAGCTATTGTTGGAAAGGCGATTTATTCTGGAAATCTTGACTTAAAAGAAGTATTGGAAGTTAGCAAAATAATATTTTTAAAAATTGTTTAAATGAAAATTGAAAATGTAAATATTGCATATTAAAAAGAAAGTGGGTGTAAAAATGCTTTGCAAAAGAGAATTGTTCCCTGTTTGGACGTGAGAAACGTGGAAAGTGGTAAAAAGGCGTTAATTTTACTGGGATAAAAGAAGTTGACAATCCCGTTGAGTTAGCAAAGTTTTTTATAATAAATCTGGTGCAGATGAACTTGTATGATATTACCGCAACTGTTGAGGAAAGAGGGCTTTTTACTGATATTTTAAAGGAAGTGGCAAGTCAGATATTTATTCCGCTTACTGTTGGCGGCGGGATAAACACACTAGATGATTTTGACAGAGTGCTAAAAGCGGGGGCAGATAAAGTGAGTATCAATTCAGGTGCAATAAGAAATCCGAAAATTAATTGAGGAAGCTGCAAAAATATGGAGACCAGTGTGTAGTCTTTGTCTGTTGATGTAAAAAGAGTAGACGGCAAATTTAAAGTTTTTGCAAAAAGGCGGCAGAGAAAAATACTGGAATTGACGCGATTGAATGGTTTGTGCAGGGCAGGAAAATGGAGCTGAGAAGTTGTTGTGAACAGTATTGATACAGATGGCGTTAAAACTGGCTTTGATTTGGAATTATTATCAATCTTTATCTGAAAAATTGTCAATTCCAATAATTGCGTCAGGGTGGAGCTGGTAAATATGGAACATTTTAAGGAATTATTTAAAATACCAGGAATTGATGAGGGCTGGCGGCTTCGATTTTTCATTTTAAAGAAGTGGAAATTATGGAGCTGAAAAAGGTATCTGAGGGATAATGGAGTGAAATGAGGATTTGATAATTGTAGTTGAAATAATAAAAAGAGAGACTAAAAAAATCTCTCGTTAGTTTTTCATAAAAATAGAGTCTATGTCTCTATGGTATAAAACAATACGCAAAATAATTATACTTTTTAAATTATCATTTACAGAATAATATAAAAACGTAGTTGCTAATCAATTTTTCTAATAATAATAGATTCAGATAAAAATTTATTTATAACTTTTGGACAACTGTTTGGAAATAATTGAATATTACTAACAGCTTCTTGAAATTTCATTCATAAAAGAGAAAATGCAGCTGTTGGATTGCCTAAATTTATTTTGATGTAATGAAGAATTTGTTCTAAATCATTTTTAGCACTTTCAGTAAATTGATAAGAATATTTAGATTCCATATTTACCTCTTAATTCATTAATAGTATTTTTGCCGTCTAAAATATTGTTATTTTGAACATCTTTTTATTCCATCAAGCAGAAGTTTTGCTTCTTCAATTTCACGCATAGTTCGTTCATAATATTCAATATCCATTACAACTAGGCGTCCATAACCATTTTTAGTTATAAATACAGGTCCTTGTTCTTCGGAACAGTATTTTTTCAATTTCAACAGTATTTTTTTAAATCACGAATTGGATAATTTTCATAGTAAACACACTCTTTATGTATTATTTATACTCTATATTATACCATAAATTATGTCACAATAAAACTAAATTTTTGAATTTTTAGAAAGGACAAAAAGATGAATATAAGAAAAGAAGAGATTTTTAAAAACTAAAAAGAGATTAATAAAGAGAAATATTCGATTTTAAAAATTAGGTCTTTTTGGAAGTTTTTTTCAAAAATATTAATACAAATGATAGTGATATCGATATTCTTGTAAAAGATGGAATTTAAAAAGGGAATGTATCAAAAATTTTTTGTAATTTACACAAAAGACTTGAAGAAATTTTTTTCAAAAAGTGGATTTAGTTGATGAAAGTATGTTTGAGTATAAATTTAAAAAAATCCAAAAGTTCAGAAATATAAAGATGAAATAAAAGGAAGAAATTTTACGGAGTGTAATTTATGTGTAAAAAGAAAGAGAAATGATTTACGAAGTTTCTGTTTTTTGAAATGGAAGATTTATTGAAAATATATTTACTTTATTGAGAGAAAAATTAAAATATTAAAATAAATAATTTTAGAAAAGAGGTAAAAATGAATATAGAGCAAATAAAATTTGATGAAAAAGGGCTTGTTCCTGCGATAATACAGGATTATTATACAAAAGAAGTATTGACACTTGCATATATGAATAAAGAAAGTCTTGAAATAACTTTAAGAGATAAGAAAACTTGTTTTTTTAGCAGAAGTAGACAAGAACTTTGGTTAAAAGGGGAAACTTCAGGGAATTATCAGCATGTTGTTTCGGTAAAATATGATTGTGATGCGGATGCTTTGCTTGTGGAAGTAAAAAAAGATGGGCCTGCTTGCCATACTGGTGCTGAAAGTTGCTTTTTTAACTCATTGTTTGAAGCAGAAGATTATAGCAGTTTTACGCCTGAAAAACTTTATGAATTGATAAAAGATAGAAAAATTAATCCAAATGAAAAATCTTACACGACTTATTTATTTGAAAAAGGGCTTGATAAAATTTTGAAAAAAGTTGGAGAAGAATGTACGGAAGTTATAATTGGGGCTAAAAATAATGATAATGATGAATTGAGATATGAAATTGCAGATTTATATTATCACACTTTGGTTTTAATGATTGAACAAGGGCTTACAATACAGGAGTATAGAAGAATTAGCTAAAAAGGCATATTGATTGACCATAGTTAAGCAGGAAGATGGTGGTGAAAAGTATATTTTTGTTTATTATTTTATTGCAAAAATTTTGTATGAATTATTTATAAGAACAAGATATGAATGTTATTTATGAAAAATAAAAATTAGAGGTAATTATATGAATTATGAATATATGAAACTAATACTATTACTCGCAATAATTTTGATGATTATTATTGAATGGCTGTCCCCTTTAACAATCGTCGCAACATGGAAAATTAAGACAAATAGTCAATATCAACTATACTATTGGAGCTGGTACTATTTTATTTGCAATTATTTTGTATATTCGTAAAGTTTTGTTTCGGCCCAAAAACCAATTAGGACTATATAGCCATAATAAATGGATATTTGTGATTGTTCTAATTAGTAGAATATTTGAAGATTTGTGGATTTAAATTTTTCGTTGTAAAAGAAAAATGAGAAAACTGCTATTTCAGTATGATAGATTATAGTGAGATTGAAATGATATTTATACGTACTTTGCTGTATACAAGCCTTATATTTGCCCAAAAATTAATTCGGACAGTTTGCAAAACTTTGGAACAGGTAGGTAATAATCAAGTTCAACTTAAATCATTGCAAAGCAATACCCTACCATGCGTATCTCTTTTGAACTTTAGAATGTATTAATTGAAAGAATTAGCGCACTGTTTGGCATATAACTTGCTCTAATACGGCTTTCTTTACAGTGTACACGTAAAATATATATTATTTCCTATAGCTATTTTATTATTACTTTATTGGATATATTCGCAGGACTCTACCAAACTAAATTAGTAAACTAAATTTATTAATGGTAGAAGGCTCGTATTTGTTATTTCAATTATTATGTGTATATAGTTTATGAAAAACAATAATAATACAAAACACATAAGTCAGAATCATCTTAGAAAAAGTTATAAATTGAAAAAGTGTAGAGTTGATAAAAAGTTTAATTTTTAATAAGGAGCTGATAAAAATGAAAACTACGAATTTCCATCAAATCTTCATGCCCATACATTTTACTGCGACGGTAAAAACAATGCTGAAGATTATATCTTTAACAGCAATAGAGAAAGGATTTACAAGTGTTGGGCTTTTCAGGACATTCTTTTACAGACATTTGATACAGAACAGTGCATGACCGAACAAGGAACATTAGAATATTTGAAGGAATTAAAAAGAACTAAAGAAAAATACAAAAATAAAATGCAGGTTTATATTGGAATCGAAGCTGATTTTTATACTGGGTATAACAAGGAAACTGATAAAGAAATGGGACTTGATTTTAGGATTGGATCTGTTCATTATGTGAAAAGATAAGGGAAAAAGACGAGTATTACTGTGTTGATACACATCTGAAATTTTGAAATACGGAATAAAGAAAATTATGCAAATGGAGACGAAAAGAGCGTTTATTGAAGCATATTTTGATAATATTGTGGAAATGGTGCATACCTCAAAAGCCCGATATTATTGGGCATTTGGATTTGGTAGAAAAATTTAACAAAGATTTTAAAATATTTTGATGAAAATGCTGACTGATACAAAAAGAAAGTAGAATACGTACTGGATGAAATATGCAAGCTGATGCGATTATTGAAATTAATACTGGTGGAATGTCAAGAGGATGGACACAAACTCCTTATCCGAGTGTTCCAATACTGGAAAGAATATTAGCTAAAAATATTCCAATTACAATTTCTTCTGATGCACAGGAAACTAAAAATATTGATTTTTATTTTGAAGAAAGTCTTGAAAATCGCTAGAAAAGTTGGGTTTAAGAGTGCGAAGATTTTGGATGGTGGAGAGTTTAGGATTTTGAGATTTAATGAAAATATATGAGTGAGATATTGTCAGTACTAGGTCGTGGAGAAAAGTAAGATGAAAGAAACTTATTTTATTTACCGAGATAAAAGGCAGTAGGAAAGTTATGCGGTATAATATTCAAAATCAAAATATTAGATGTCACATTATTCGTTTATAATAAGATTTTCAAAATAGGTTTTGGAAGAAATACTGAAAATATTTTGAAAAGGAAATAGGGAATATAGGAGGATGCACTGAATGAGAAAGTACATATTAATGCTCTCAATACGTTGTAGGATTTATTTACAATTATTTCTAAAACATACGTTTTGACAAAGCGTTGCAAAATAAAATTTGAATATTCTGCACTGAGCTGGAAAATACTTATTCACGATTTGGGATAGATTTGCAGCAGGAACTGAAAATGGAAATCTTAAATTTAAAAATGGCAGATTACTTATAAACTTGACATACAAATTTGTATAGCAGTGATTTTAAAGATTTCGCACTGCTGTTGAAAAAGTTATGAATTGATTGTTTCTTCAAAAGATTTTAATGAAAGTATTGGAGCAGAGATAAAGCTGTGTGAAAAGCAGTTTTTATAATGTCAATTTTGAGGACTTTTAAAATTTATCTTTAAAATCGCAGGAAAAAGGTTTAATATTACATCCATGTGGATGGCAATGATAAGGAAGCCAGATGCACTTTGACAACAAAATTATTACACCCCTACTTTTAAAACAATGTAACATTAAAATTGGCATATGATCGAACTGAGAATCTGACCTAAACCTAAATGGAAAGCACTGATTTCTAGAAAAAGAAAACAATAATAAAATTGTTTTAAAGAGCGTACTAACCTCTGAAAATGATTTGTGAGCACTAGGAGTAAATGCATTAAAGGGAAGTATTTTTCGAGTGAAATTCTAAAAAGGATGAAAATTGATAAAAATGTTAAAGATATTTTGGTAAACAGGAAAAGGATTTTACAATGAAAACTTCTCGAAGAAAAGATACAAAACGTAGTGGAATAAATTTAGAAGAAGAAACTAGGATAGCAAATATTTAGCGGTTAATAACGAGTATATCTCGAATATGAAATCTGGAGATATTTTCAAACTCAGTTCTCGGAGAATATGATGAGGAGAAAGATATTGTATTTTAAAAGTTTAATAAATCTATGAAAATCAAAATTCGGATTTTGAATCTAATACGATCTAGAGGCAAAGCAAAGTGAAATATTTCGAAAACTGCCAACAGAACTATAGGACTAGCCCAGATGGATGACATCAAAAAGAACTGTACTAGAAGGCAGGGTAACAGCTACAGTGTATGTATGGATATTTAAAATGGTTCATTTCCTGTTAAACTAAAATCGAAAAATATCTCATACACAGATTATATTGGAAGAAATAAACTGATAACGAGAACTGATTAAGGACTTTTCTTATGATGACTTGAAAATTACGACATTATTTGATCACCAAAGAACTCAATAAATTCTAAAAATTTGGAAGTGATATTTATATTTATAGAAAATCGAATTAAAAATATTGAATATGTTCAGTATCTTAAAACTAAAAATGCTGCTGTTACTCCTCAAGATCTTATTATAGAAAGTAAGATTTGCCAGTAGATTTTAAAAAGAATATTGAAACAGCGTCATGAAAATTAAAAGGAAAAATAATTCTTGCTTTACATTATACTATTTTAGCAAAGAAATTTATGATTAAAAGTTTATAAGTTTATTATCAAAATTAAAAATAAAGGAGTGGCATATGACTATGCGAATAAGATAAATCTAAAATGCATAAGGCGATTTGCATCACTGACCGCATTAATACTTTCTGCAACAGCTACAAGCGGCAGCAGCAAACTGATATTTATGGCACTCTATATCTTTAGATCTAAGTCGAAAAGGTTGAGATCGATCGCAGCCCCTGAATTGAAGCAAAAGGTTAAGGATAGAATAAGAGATGCTCAGCAAGAGCAGAAGCTGGAATCAAGACTGGTTTGGGTGGAAGTGCCTGTCGTCGCTAAGTTAAAAGACGTGAAAAAGGTTTTCTGATACTGGAGAAAATTGTGTTTTGGATGTTCTCCGCAGATGAGGTTAAGAGATTTTCTCACGAGACAAGACAGCGGGAAGGAAAATTTCCAATAAAAAGATTACCGGATATTCGTGGCGTGGAAGTTTTAAAAGCCTTCACAGTACAGGACGGCTACATAGATTCTGAACTCAAGAAAAACTCCACAGGTAAACAGTAACGGAAAAGCTATTGTCGGAAAAAGCTGGCAACCAAACAGAGCAGTCCATATTCTATAAAGCCCGACGGAGATGTAGGGAGAGCCTTTACAAAAGAGGATGGGCCCGGGAGCAAATTTTAGAACACGAGCTATATATGGTTGGCTTTGCAGAAATGTGTAAAGTTTAACACAGAGGCGATGAAAAATGTTGTTAGCGTGAAATGAAAACTACGACGATTGACAGTTTTGCGATAAATGAATTAAAAATACCGAGTATTGTGCTTATGGAAATGTCGTGATTTCATTTAGAAACATATTGATAGAAAATGAAGATAATTTTCTGTATTATTTGTGGTGGCGTGAACAATGGTGTGAGATGGTTGCGTTGATTAGCACGTCACAGTTATTTTCTTCAAAAGAAAAATGTCGTACGTGTATTAGTAATGAAAAATATGAGCACGATTGTCATAGATGTTTTATAAAATTTGCGGGCATCATGGGAATTAAAAATATTTTATAAAAATAGAAGAATTGCATGTTAAGCTTTTGAATTGTAATGTTGCTGTTGAAGGGACTTTTTGGAACAGGATTAGAACTCAGAAATAAAAAGGAATCTATCGGGAAATTATCGAAAATCAATACAGCAAGCAACAATACAGGCTATTTATTTCACTGATATTCCTCCGAATTATGGTCAAGCACAATGGTGAAATATGGGAAATTTCAGTCAAAGCTGACATTGCACTTCATTTGTTACTTATAAAAGGATTTTTAAATTCAAAACAAAAGATTTACTTAGGAAAAGTTATTATTGAAAATATTGGATTGAACGAAACCAATATCAATCATTTGGTCAAAGAATATTATTTTAACACCGGATGTGTAAAAAGTTTCATATAAAAAGAGATGAGGATTCCATAAGCAAGCGATTTTGAAAAGTATTGACTGCTGAAGCAGTGGATTTTGTTGGTGCAGGGAATATTGTTGCAAAATCCTGCGTGTGAGAACTGGAGCAGGACTTACTACTGTAAATTACTGATATAACTTTTCATTAAATGTATTTTGTGCCGTATTATGAGTTTCCCACTACTCTTTGACAATATAAATGAAAATCTCTGGAAAATTAGAAAAATGAAATTTCTCAAACTCCGATGTAATTGCGTACTGGCCCAGGAACTGGTAAAAGTCATCAAGCATTTTCAATTTTTGAAAATTAATCAACAGTGAGAAAACAATTGCGTAAAGGAATACAATAAAACTGGTATTAGACGCAGATGCCTTTAAATTTGCTAGCAGAAAACAGGAACTTTTGACAAGAACAGAAGGTTGACACCACATTTGGTTGAATTTTCACGGTTGACAGGATTTTCGCCAAGTAATTAATAGTAAATTTGAAATAGCAAAAGAGTTTTCATACGGCATTAATTTTTGTTATTAAAAGGTACACCATTATTACAAATGGAGAAGAACTTTTGCAAAAATAGTACAGGAAATTCACATATGGCAAATGGCGGAATGGGAGATTGTTTAACAGAATTATCTGTTCGCTTTGCAGGACAAAAATACGATTTAATGAAGTCTGCTTTAATTGGAGCGTATTTACATGGTAAAACGTAGCATGGAATTTGCAGGAAGGCAGTATACTGTGAATGCAACAGATGTGATTGATAATACTTTCTAAGTATATGAATAAGATTTTTAAATTTAAGCTTTGAGTGATATTTGAATTTTAGGGAGTTAGCTATGATTAAAATGATATTATTGATTATGATGAAAGTATAAAACGTAGAGAATATGAAAGCGATTACTTTAATGATAAATTGAAATTTCTTTCCGACTAAATATGAAAAGATGTTGAGAGAATACGATAGTTATTTATTTTAAGCGATTGAAGTTAGAATTTCTATAATTTGGATTTTTCTGATGATCTGATTTGGTGTATGAAGAATGCGATTTTATTGATCGAGTAAGACATAGCTTATAATAAGATTTCCGAACTCACTAATTCAAAAACTGAAAAGTTATTTTGGAATATATTTGAGGAACTTTATTGGGGAAATAGTTCAAGATTCCAAAGATAATAAAAGTGTATTTTATGAATGAATTAAAAATGGAAATTAATGAAATTTTAAAACATTCCCTCTCGAAAAAGTTGAAGAATATCGTGAAATTATAAAAGAATATGCTGGAAAATTTTGGAACAGAATAGAAAACTCAAAACTAAATCCAAAAGATTATATTATAGCATTGCTGCTTTATTCTCGTTAAACCAGGCAAATCTATTGAACATTTCTGCACGAAGAACAATTTTTACAAAATTATGTTTGTATTTTAAAACGACTTATATTCAGAATGATTTTACGATAACGGATCGTTTTCAAATTTATCTAATAAAGCTGGCTAAAGGAGTCTCATCAGATGACAGTTAAAAACTCATCGGAATTGGTAAAAATTGCAAATAGTTTGATGAATTTATGACATTTATTGAAAATTTCGATCGGCAATTATAGTCGATATTTCGTTAGTATAAAATACCATTATATCTGACAAAAGAAAATGTATATTAAACAATAATATAGATAATTTGATGTAGTAATTATGATAAAACAATTACTACTTTTTAAGAAAGGAAATGAACATGGCATTATTTTCTAGCAACGATATCACGAAGACAAAGAGAAAGCGGAGACAGACTAAGCAACCCAATTTTTCTGCAAACAACGAAGAAAATGTACATGGAGTTAGTACACAATCTCAATGGAAACAACAATCACAGGAACTACGGAATCAAATTCTGTCTTCAAGATGGATGGTGTCCTCAAACGGAGACATCGGAAAGGCAAACAAGCTTGTCCACATTGGAAAAGACAGGGACTGGTAAAAGGAAATGTTACAGCCGAAAAACTGTAGTAGTTGACCGGCAGAAGCTTCGGGAGAAATACTGGCAGCACAGCGGAAATAGAACTACAGGTAAAGCTTACGCTACAATAACTTTCTGGCTGTGTTTGTAATTCAGAAGGCGGTGTATTTGAAGGAAGAAAGAAAAATGAAAAATCGCCCTATAAAAGAAGAACAGCCTAGCAAGACACAGAAAAGGATAATGATTTAAAAACCCAAAGAAGAAAATACTGTAAAAGAGGACACAGAATCGTTAATCTAAAAATTTTAAAAATAAATTAACATAGTCATGAATTCTAAATTACATATGAGTGAGTTTATGGCTATATGGACATAATAAATAAATTTATTATAGGTTGAGTATAAAGTGAAATTGTGATAAAATTCCAGTAAGTAAATCTGATTAAATAAAAAGGAACGAGATTTAATTAATGAAATTTGACATATGAAAATTTATCTGATATAAAAGGTATATTGTGGAATATAATGATGACGTAGAGTCTATTGATTATGACATCTTAAAGAAATAAAAACGGAATGTAAACAACATTGTGTGATTTTGGGAAATTCTTTGATGGTGTTCACATCGGACATCAGTATAACGGCAAAAAGCTGTGAAAGCAAGCTAAAGACTTAAAGACAATAGCGCTTTCACACTTTTCGTGAATATCCCAAAATCAGCAGTGACTCAAAAACTAACGACTGATTCGGAAAAGGCGGCGTATTTGTTAAATGAAAAATGGAATTGATTAGATCTCTATTTGGAGCAGCGTTTGAAAAGTTAGAATTATGCACCAAGAAGTTTGTAGTGAAAAAGTCCTGTGTGATATTTTAAATGCGACTGCAGTACTGTGTTTTAATTTTACTTTGGAAAAGAAAATCCGTAATACTGAGACACTTGAAAGCACTTTAACAGATATAAAATTGAATGTCAAGAACCAGTTTTGGATGAAATGGAGAAATTATATGCAGCACAAGAGTTAGAAATTATATTAAAGAAGTTGCACTCTGAGAAAGTTAGAAAACTTCGGCATAATTTTATTATTCTTGAAGCACTTTATGGAAAACAGCTGGACGTAAGATTGGTTTTCCTACGGCAAACTACTGATTTGAAAATAAAATTTATCCCCGAATTTTGGAGTTTTATGGTGTATATGCATCCAAGATGATGAAAAAGTTTATAATGGAGTTATGAATATTGGTGTGGAACACGGTTGATGTGGGTAGTGCTAAGTGTTGAAAACTAATATTTTGATTTTCAATGAAGATATCTTATGGAGTTATTTTGATTGGAAATTTTGGAGGTCATCCGGACACGAAAGAAAGAAAATTTAAACTGGCCAGATAGATGAGCTGAAAGAGCAGATAGGCAAAGATGTAAGTTACTGAAAAATAAAATTTCATACCGGGCGTAAGAAATATCAACAAAAGAAAAATAGGTAAAATATGGAAAATACAATACAAGTACAAAAATTGAAAAATTTTGAAGGACCTCTTTGATTTACGTTTATTCATTTAATCGAGAAAATGGATGTAAAACGTCCAATAAATATTTTCACAAATCACAGATGATTATTTGAGTTACATTCACGCACAAAAAGAGCTAAACTTATATTGAATTTTTAGTAATGGCAACAGACCTTATCGAGATTTTCAAAGCCTATTCAGTGTTAAATAGAGGTGAAAAACTTGAAAAATTGAAAATTTAGAGATAGCACAGAATACTGCAGCCATTTAAGGAAATCTGTGAATTATTTTCAAAACACGAAAATGAATATAATATTCCATATACAAGAACAGGGACGGAAAGCATGGGATCAGAAGTAATAATAGAATACGATATTTCCAGTCTGAGTTTGGATAATCTATTTAAAAGTTCAAAATTTAGATCACTTTCCAAATTAAAATGATAGAAATAAATTTGAAGATGATTGTAAATTTGGAGGAAGACGATTGATTCAGCTGAAGACGCGTATATCTGAAAGCCTCTCAGCATTATCCAAATTAATAAATCGTGTAGAATTTAATCATCTGCTAGTACAATTTTCCAAAATCTAGAATAGTAACTCATTTCTCCGTATTTTAGATATGCTTTAAAAATGAGAAATTGGATATAAATTGCTGTAAGAGAACAATATTAAATCTATGAAAAATTAAGAAAGGAAATTAATTAAATTAATGTTTAAATCTAGTTTTATAGTAATGATTATAAATATGTTAAGCCGTATTTTAGGACTGTCCGTGAAATGATTATCGGAAGCGTGTTTGGTGCAACAGGAATGACAGACGGCTATTTTAGTGCCACAAAATCCTCAAAACTTCTTTACAACATTATTTGGTGAAGTGATCTCTCGGTAATGGTATTTTCATCCCAAATTTACACCGTGGAATTGAAGAACAGGGAAAAGAGAGGACTGTGATGAATTTGTTCTTTTCAGTATTAAATTTAATAGTTGCATTTACGATCAACAATGTCAATATTAATGGATTTGTGTTGCAAGACAAATTTTAAAATAACAACAGGTTTTGCAGATCCCTGAACGATTTGAAAACAGCTAATATGCTTTTAAAAATAGTTGCTTATTTTATTTATTGCACTTTCGAGAGTAGTATCTTCGTTATTAAATAACTATAAAAGTCTGCAATAAAGGGTGATCACGTGAAATTGTTTTTAATCTAACAATTACAATTGGAACACTTCTTTATATATATGATGAAATTCTATGGATTAGGGAATCGCTTATTTACTGGTCGAGTTTTCCAGTTTGCCATGATGCTTCCGCAATCAAATAATGAAAACATACAAATTTACATTTAACTTAAAATGATGAATACGCGACGAACATGGGCCTAAATTAATGATTCCAACATTAATCGGAATTGGTCGTACCAACAAACGTGAGCTATAGACAAACTGTTTTGGCTACAATCGTTGCCTGCAGGAACGTGCCCAGTGCCTTAAATTGCGTGCACTACAGGCTATTGCCAATCGGAGTTTTCTGTCTCTTCGTTGGCAGTAGTGATGTCCTACATTATCGCTGGCTGTAGTACAATATGAAAACAGGTAAGGAGAGTAGTTCATCACAGGTTGCACATGTTAGCATTTCTAATCGTTCCTCTCTCAGTTGTATTATCTGGATATGCACAGGAGTTCGTAACATTAATTTACAAAAGAGGGCATTTTAGCGAAAAAGTTGTAGTTAGAACTTCGAAACATTGCAATTTTACGCAATCGACTATTATCTCAACAACATCTTCTTACATGGGTGAAGCCATTATGTATTCAAGGACAGAACTCTGCACAGTAATTTCTTCATTTACAGGAATTTGATTAATATCTCTTGGACTGGCTGTTATAACAGCTCAATATCGGTACAAATGTCGCCGACATTCGCGCACATCATCTGCAGTAATGGTAAATTTCCGATTTTGTATACTACTTGCAAATTTCGATATGTAAGATTAAGGGACTTTTCAAATATTTTTGTACTACCTGCATCACGTTTGTTACCTCGTGAATTTCATTTTATATTTCAAAATGATAAAATTGAATATATTGGGGAGATTCAGCATCGCTATTAATTTAACGGCATTCGCCGTCACTTTATCTGTTAATCCGGGTTTATTTTAATTTCACTCTAGAAAATGACTTGATTGAAAATGCTGAGAAGAGTTTTAAACAGAGTGGTAAACATATGATACAGGATCAGATACACAAAACAGGTAAACGAATGAAGCTTTTGCGAATTTAAAGCCAAATTGCATCAAAAGTAGCATGAGTATAAAAATCAGTTTGAAGAACATATTTTTCCAAAACATCCCGAATCTCGCTGGAAATAATAAAAGAAGTTACTAGAAAATCCGTATTTTGTAACAAAACAGCTCAAATCCCGAAAAAGAAATATGCTCAGATTGGAAAATTTGAACTAGCTTTGTAGTCATTTCAACATAAAATGTATTTAAGATTTTGTATTAACGGCCTCTTTGCATATCAAAAGATACAAACTTTTGAAAGATATCAGCATCACAGATATATATAAAAATATCAATTTATAGAAAAATTATTAATACGATCCTTTTTAAAATAGGAACAAAGTTTTGTAATGGGATTGTTCAATCAACTAATTCATACTGACTCAACTTTTTCCTTTTATTTTATACTAGGCCTGGTTTATGAAAACTATCTAGAATTACTTGAAAATACTGGTCCATATTCTTTACCGTAAAAGTTTGTAATAAATTCGTTATTTTAAACGTGGGTTAGTATAATCAGAAAATTGAATACAATATAAGAAAAGAATCGTCGTAATAGAAAGCGTATAAGAGCCCAAATTCAACTTAGACATACTTTTTATTGTCGATGATATTGTTTAAAAATCGTTTATTTTGATCATATTTTATATTTATGTAAACATAAATCACTCTTGCATCATATCTCATAAAAATTGCTACTACATAATATTTTATAATTTCACAAAGTTCATGTTAAAAAGTTCTATTTATAACACTGTAACTTATTTAAATAATAAATTTTTCTGTATTTAGCGTAAGTGTACATAGCCTGAGCACTTGCCTCACTCACAATATCTCGTATCCACTTTTTGCTTCTTTACATCTTCGAAAGCTTCTCTCGAAAAGCTTTGTCTCCTTCTTTATATAATTTTGGACCAAAAGTTCACATCCAAAACACCTCATTCCTAACGAAACTAGAGTAGCAACTTGATTATTCTTTTCGTATCAATTCCTCCTGGTTTTTATATAATTTATTATTTATTTAATTTTCCATTAACTCGCATTTTGCATCTTTTATACAATGAGAATATGTATTTATCGTAGTTTGTAATTATCATGTCCCAGCTGTTTGCTGCTAGCAGCGATGTCGGCTTGAACAAACAACAGCAAATATGAAGCGCAGAACGCCCAAGTCGTGAAGGCGATGTGCAAATTTTGCTAGCAAACTGTATTTCTCTAGAATGTATCTGGGCTTTCGAGAACTTTTTAAATTATTTAGCACTATTTATATATATTTCGATTAATTTTGAAGTTTCAGAAAATATAATTGTAAATCCGAAATAAGAGTAAAATGCCGCAATAAACCTTTCTTTATCGAACCCAAAGTTTTCGGAGTAGTGATATAATCCTTTTATTTATATGATGAAAGAGGTTTTATCTACGCAATAAATTTTTCCTTCTAAATTAACATCATTCTTAGAAAGAGCCAAAAGTTCACCAATCCTAAGTCCAGTCCAAAACAAAATTTTAAACACAATAATAGAATCAGAATATTTTCCGTCTCTTTATTTTTCAGTTCTAAAACTTCACAATGAAACCTTCTAAATCGCCCACAGACCAAATTTTCATTTCCGAACGATTTTTCTTACTCCAAAGAGACGTATATTTGCAAAGGATTTTCATTTAAGTCTCTGATATTTCGTATGCCCAGTTAAACATGCTTTTTAATGCCGTGATCAAATATTAGACTTAGAATTTTCGTGCAAACAGTTGCCCATTTCCGTGTTCCTCCAGCATTTCTATTTTGCCATTCCTGATCATAAAAGAAGTAATCTTATTCACTTCACTCACCAAAAACGGTAAAATATGCAAACGAAAACGTTTCTTACAGTATTAAACTGCAGTAGAAGCTTTATGTGCCTTTTCTTTCTAATCTTCAAAATAAAAGTCTCACATAATGATTGGATGACATATTCATCTCAGATTTGGCAATCTTTTCTTAAATTCGTATTCGTATTCTCAGCCTTCTCTTCTCTGAACCCAGTCTTTTATACTTTTTATCCAGAAAATTTTGATAGTCTTTGGCATCAAAAACATCGCATACCAAGCTCTATCCGGCATTGTAATAAACTGGCACTCAAAAGTTCTCCTTACCCTTTAACATAATTATACCATATTTTTAAAAATAAAAACAGTGTTTTCATCTGCTTTGTCGTTAGATTAATCAGTTATATTTTTGATACTATTATGGTATACTTCACTAAAAGCTAACGCTAAAAAGAAAGCGAGGAACAATGAAACTATTAGAAATATTTACAGCTTCATAAAAACAGAAAATGATCTCAAAATGTGATTGATGATGAGCAATTAAAATCAAATTTATTTATCCCAAGATGAAAGAAATAGCTATTGTTGAAAATGAAAGTTTTGAAAGTCATATGAAACTTTAAACAAATTCTGGAAATAAAGTGGTCGAGTTAGAAGATATTTTAAATGAAAACATAAAAACCAGGTCCTTTTCGAATATGATTTGGTGGGACATGACTGCACTGGAACATATTACTATGAAAAAGCATCTCGGTTTATAGATTTGCTGGCAAACTAATTTATGAAATATACAGACGAAAATAAGAGATCTAGATGAGATATGTTGTGCAGCTAATTCTAAGTGATTTTATTATTTTGGAGTAACTTTTTCCCGATGACAGCTAGCAGATAAATTTAACTGACGTCGAAAACATTTCTGACGTAATTATACGAAAAGCCCTTTTAGAGAACAAAGAGGACAAAAGAAACTGTACAAATTTTCTGATGAATATCTAGAAGTAGTAAACAACACACACAAGAATTTATAAATGAAATATCAAGACATAAAACTGAATATGAAAAAGAAGAACTGCAGAACTTGAAAACATACTAAAACAAATAATTTATAATATAGACACTGAATCCGAAGAAGAAGACACAGACATTATTAAAAACAAAATCATTAATTTTATTGAAATAGCAAAACATTTTCATACTCAGCAAAAATATTTTGATTGTAGAACTTGGTATCATAAAAATTTTAGAAAATTATTCCAAGATTTAGCCAAATATAGAGCATTATTTTTGTATGGAACTTTTTAAATCAATTATATCTTTTTGAAATTGAAGAGGTTTAGCGAATAAATAAAAGACTGAATTTGAAATGATACGAAAACATTATATCAGTATTACAGATTTTATGATAAATTCAAGATAGAACGAAAGAAAAGTTTTTGTAGGATATTTGATTTTTCATTGTAACAGGAAGTGTTATTGGTAACTAACATATCAAAGTAGAAATAGAATGAGCTGAGTAAAAAGAAAGAAACGACAACACTCAAAAACACATATATTATATTATAATATATACATCATATATACTATATACTTATCGGACTATATTAATTAATGAAATATAATATTTTAATAATAACTAATTACATATCGTCCGATAAAAATACTTTATATTAGTGAATATCATATCTTTAATCTAAATCTTTATCATTTCACTAATATCACATATACATCATACGTATCTTCTTTTTAACTTAAATTATACAATCATATATCAACTCTTGGTATTTTCTTATCTAACTTCCCACAAAATCCCTCATCGTTTATCTCCATAGCTTTTATAATAATTGGCTTTTCCCAGATAAATAAATGGATTTGTTTTATTATTATCTCATGAGGCATATTTCCTTATAAAATATGTGGACATTATACCCCTAATTCACTATGATTAGTAAACATTTTACCAACACTTGGAGTTATGGGCATGTTTTGAGGTTGATATCCATTGAATTATGTTATCGCAACAAAGAATTATCGTATTTTCAAAGTTTTCTGTAAAATATGAGTTTGTCAATTGTTGCAAAAAGGCAAACATCTTGTCTGTATTTGCATAACCCGCCTCCAGCTGCCTTTTCGCACTTTTGGAATCCAGCAAAAATTTGAGTCCCTCATCTTTTATATTTTTGTACGGAATCAGAATATTCTCATTGAATATCGATAAATTATTACTTTTCTTAAATTCTGATAATCCTAAATATAGTAATCTTTTAGACGAATCTTGAAAATTGTAATTTGAAATTCTGAGAATTATCTAAATTTATAAGTTTTAGATTTTGTTCATTGTTATTATCAATTTTATCTATATTTTGAAAATATTTTTCTGTAATTTTTCAGAAATTTTAAATAAATTATTATTTTTAGAATTTTGTTCTAAAAATTTTATCTTCAACTAATTCTCTAAAAATACGGTTTATAACATATTCTTTTCAAAATTATTTTTTATATTAAAATAATTTTTATACTCATTAATAATGATTTCTAGTTATAAACTCATTATTTATCAAATAATTTATAATTAAATACGTAAATGGCTCTACAAGAGTCAATCTAAATATGCCAAAAATTCAATTTCTTCTGAATTTAAAGATATTTTTATTTCTGTTTTAAAATTTCAGGATTTTCAAATTGCAACTGTGCATTATAGTAAAATGAGCCTAATTTTAAGGATAATTCTTGAAATAATTCGATATTTGTATCAAAATCACTTACTTTTTAAAAATTTCATTTTCAGATTTTGCCAATTTCTTCTTTTATAATCTAAATATAAGTCTTTTTAAAATATTTTTAGAACCGAAGTTGATCGATCAATAATACGATTTTGACAAACTCTATCCAGTCTCTACATAGCATGATTTTGGAATATTTGAAAATTGATTTTTATTTCGTTTATTATTTTCTAGTAAATAAAGTATCCTTGTTGTCAACTTCTGTTTGAAAAATAATTTATTAGCAAGTAATCTTTTCTTATGATTTCAATAAAATCAATAATTGTAACTAAAATCTTTATTTTCAGCCTTCTTAATCCCTCTCTCCAATCTGCTGCATAAAAATTGTTGAGGACATTGTAGGACGTAAAAATAGCAGATAAATTAATTGTTGAATGTCAATTCCTTCATTTAAAAAATATCTCACTACATAAAATTTCAATTTTTATTTTTAAATTTGTCTAAAATTTCTGATCTTTCGTTTGAGCTTGTATTTGCTGTGATTACAGCGGATTTATAGCCTTTTTGTAAATTCTTCTTCGAGCATGTTCTATATTTTGGCAAAATGCGATAGCACTTAATTTATCACCATCAAACCAAACTTATTGTATCAACAATATAATCGGTACGTGTGTTCAGTAATAAATTTTCTAATAACACTTTTTCATTATATTTTCCATTTTTGTAAGGAATATTATCATATTAACCATGTAATCATTTACACCAAAAATAATGAAAAAGGCACAATCAAATCCTTCCAAAAGCCTCTTTTATTCCAATTCTCATCAACAACATTATAGTCACAAAGTGATGAGAATATCTTGCCATCCATACGTTTCTGGAGTTGCTGTCAAACCTAGCAAAATTTGACTCTGAAAAATATGATAGTGTCTTTTAAATAACTGTCTGACATGAATGATGAAATTCGTCAACTATGATATAATCAAAGAAATTATGTTTAAATTATTGTAACAATTTCTTAATGATTGAACTAGAAGCAAAAACCATACTTTTTATTAATTTCTTTTTAAGCCACCGTAAATTCTTCCAAATTCATTTTTATCAATTTTAAGAATTTCTGAAAAGACATTCATTGCATTTTCCAGCAATTCTTCACGATGAGCTGATAAATAAAAATTTTATATTTAGAAAATTGACTTGCCATCATTTGTTTCAAACAATTTATTTTTTATTGTTAGAATTAATTTCATTGTTTTTATATCCATTGCAGCAAGATAAGTTTTTCCCTGTACCAGTTGCAGAAATCACGAGTCCTTTTTATTGCCATTTTCTCTTGTTTCCTTCAACTTTTTCAAAAACTCTTTTTGCATGCTGTTTGGAATAAATTCATCTTTTGTTTTATTCTTGTTTTTCTATAATCAAAATGTATTTTTGTGTGTTTATAGATTTTTATATTTTCTATATTCATCAGTAAAATCTTCTGTCAATTCTATTGCTTCATTACTGTGCCACAATTTTTCAAAATCGATTGTAATGATTTTTCATAAATATTACTGCTGTCTGTCAGTTTTCACATTCCATTCTTCAGCTCGAATACACAAAGCACTTGGCTAATATTAGATGAGCCGATTATAACACTATGATATTTTTCCTTTTCAAAATAAATATGCTTTTGTGTGAAAACTCTCGCTTGAATTATTGTAAATCCTTTACTTTTTATATTTTGTATACGACAAAAGTTTTCGCAACGCCTTTTGAGTCCGTGATATTTAGATAGACAGATGTTATAATTTCTCCTTGAATGCCTTGTTTTTCAAGTTCATCCAAAGCTGCTTATTAATAGCTGTATGCTGAGTATTTTATAAAACTTACTATAAAAATAGTAAATTTTTACAGTTTAATACTCCTGTTTTTAAATAAAATATTACGAAATTTTACTTTTTCGTTTATAATTAATTCATTTATATTTCGATTATATCGCTATTTTTTCGTTTTAGTGGTAACTCAAAGTGAAAAATCAGTATTTTGAGTTTTTATTTTTCTGATTCATCTGTAAATGCCCGATTTAATAAATACAACTGTTTTTCGGTAAATCTCAATAACTTTTTGATAATCATTTTTCCCAATAAAAACTCAGTGAAATCTGAAAAAGTTTCCAAAAACTTCAAATTCCAAATTTTTCCTTGTATTCAGTTATTTCTATTATTATCTTCATGTATTTATTAAATTATTTTGGCTCAGATGACTAAAATACTCATTTTTCACTCCATTTATTTTACTTTAATTATATTTTTGACTTTACATGTATACTCAAAATTATTCTTTTTCTATTCTAAAATTCGCTTATTTCCGGTCTTATGCTTCATCATCTTGAAGAAAATTCTAAACATTATAAGAACATCGTAATAACTGCCAGTAGCTGGCTTTTCTTCAAATGGGATATATATAATAATGGCACATTCCATAAGTTTTAGTCTATTTGTAATTTCCGCATGAAGAACTGCTTACTTTGACGATGTCTATATTTGTTAGTATTTGCTATCAAATTGATTTTGCAAAGGAAAAATCTCATGAAGCTTCTGTCAATTTTTATGTTATGGGCGACAAAATGGCTTTGTGTCCTGACAGAATAAAAAGAAATTATCCATATCTTCCTTAAAAGTCAAAGGATATTCAATTCCTGTATTTTGAATGATGCTCTTTCTTTCGCTTAAAAATTACATCATCTGTCAAGCCATTTACACTAACTGCACCTTCGTTTAACTCTTCACCTTCATTTCTGAAATAAAATCTGTTAAATTCAGACACTTTTTCCATTTATTTTCTCTTCTCCAGCATTTTCAGAATTATAATTCACTTTTTATTGCAGACATTGACAAAACAGAACTTCCCCTGAAATCCATTTGTTTCTACATCAAAAATATTATTATATTCTTATTTAATCTTTGTTCACTTTTCTCTTTTTCCTTATATTTTTAGACAAGATATAAAAATTAATCATTTAATTTTTAATACTGATAAAAAACGCTCTTGCGGTATTTCTACATTTCCGATTGCCTTCATGCGTTTTTACCTTCTTTTTGTTTTCTAATAATTTTTCTTACGTGTAATATCTCCACCATAACATTTTTGCAAGTACGTTCTTTCTAAGTGCCTTAATTGTTTCCCCTTGCAATTATTTTTGTACCCTAATGCAGCCTCGTAATGGTATTTCAAACTGCTGTCTTTGGAATTACATCTTATTTTTTCAACGATTGCACGTCCTCTGTAATAGGCATTATCTTTATGAGCAATGAATGAAAAGGCATCTACTGGATTTCAGCTTACCAAAATATCCACTTTTACCAAGTCTGATTCCTTGTATCCAATCATTTTCATATTCAAATGAAGCATACCCTTTTTGTACGTGATTTTAATTTATCATAAAAATCAATTACTATTTCTGCAAGTGGCAAATCATAACTTATCATTGTACTGAGTTTCATCATGGTAATTCATATTAAGGAAAGTTCCTCTTTTTCCCCGACCAAAGCTCCATTACGTTTCCAACATAATCTTTTTGGAACGATGATTGTCCCTTTTTACATAAGGCTCTTCAATATACTTTTTCCTTCTGGAAATTCCGCAGGGTTGTCAATTATAATCATTTCTTGTTCAGGCGTTACGTTATATTTAACCGATGGTGCTGTTGAAATCAAATCAATATTAAATTCACGACGTAATCTTTCTACAACTATTTCCATGTGCAAAAGCCCTAAGAATCCACATCTGAATCCAAATCCCAATGCAAGTGAAGTTTCTGGGAGCATAAGATAATGAAGCATCATTCAACTGTAATTTTTCCAATGCTTCCTTTAAATCTTCATAATCATCTGTTGAAACTGGATAAATTCCCGCAAAAACCATGCTTAATGCAGGACGGTATCCTTCAAGAGCTGTATCTGTCGGATTTTTTACATGCGTAATTGTATCCCCAACTTGTGTATCCTTGATGGATTTTATTCCCGTAATAATATATCCAACTGAGCCAACTGTCAATTCATCAACTTCCTTCATTTTAGGTGGAGAAAAATCCTAACTTCAATACGTCGTCAAATCCTTTTCGGTAGACATAATCTTAATTCTGTCCCTCTTTGCAATTTTCCTTCAATTATTCTAATATACGTTATAACTCCTCTAAAAATCATCATAATGCGAGGTCAAAAATTAACGCCTTCAGCGATTGTTAATTTCTCCTTTAGGTGCAGGAATATGTTCGACTAATTGATTCCAGCAAATCCTCAATTCCGAACCCAGTTTTTCCAGAAAACAAGAACAGCATCATCTGCTGGAAGCCCAATAACTTCCTTCTATTTCCAGCTTAACCTTGTCAGGATAGCTGAAGGCAAGTCAATCTTGTTTATTACAGGCAATATTTCCAAATCGTTTTTCCAAAGCCAAATACATTTGCCAATGTCTGTGCTTCAATTCCTGTGCAGCGTCAACTACAAGCAAGGCTCCGTCACAAGCGAAGCGATCTTGATACTTCGTAAATAAAAGTCAACGTGTCCTGGAGTATCAATTAAATTTAATTCATAAAGTTTCCCCATTTCGAGCCTTATATTTTCAATGTAACTGCCTGTGCCTTAATCGTTATCCCTTTTTCTCTTTCTAAATCCATACTATCCAACAGCTGATCTACCATTTCCCTTTGCGTTACAGTTCCCTGTCTGCTCCAAAAAGCCTGTCCGCAATAGTGGATTTTCCATGATCAATATGTGCTATTATCGAAAAATTTCTTTTTATTTTTGATCCAACATTTATATTGTTTCCTCCGTTTACTCGTTTATTATCTTCTTTTGTTTATATTTTTAAAATGAGTAACTATTCTATCCGAACCTAGTTACTCAGCAATACGTATATTATATAATAATTTTGTATTTTTCATAGTCTTTTGATGAAAAATATTTTATCAAAAATTCAGTTATTTTTATATTTTATTTCCAAATTTTTCGTAAAAATTATAGTAAAACCACTTTAAAACTGAACTTCAAAGACCATGACTATTTTATTCAAACCCTAGAGTTTATATAATTTTTAATAGATTCTAGTACACTTTTAAAAATTGGAAAATAAAAATTATATTTAGTATCACTTAAATTATAAATTTATTTAACTTTTTAACTGATTCCCAGATTGAAAAATAAAATAATTTACATTTGACAAAAATTCCCTAAAATATGATTTTTGGTATGGAAATAAGCGGTGTTTTCGCTGGAAGTCCGATAAATTTCATAATTTTCATTGTCAAATCCAACTTTTTCTAGCAATATTTTTTGAGAACGGAAAATATGATAATCATTCGTTACAATCAATACTTTTAATTTTTTTGATTTTTCATTATTATTTAAAAATATTTTTACTATTTTCAATATTTTTATCTTCTCAAGGCTAAACTCTAAAATTTCTCAACAGTATTCTTAGATTTGTCCTCCAAAATAATTCTATCCTCACTAATTCCATTTTTCAAAAGTTCCCTTTTTATCGCCAATCCTTCAGCAACACTTTTCATTTTTCCCTTGTCCACCAGTTGCAATAACTTTAACTTCTGGATTTTTCTTTAAATACTCACGTTGCAGCCTTTATCCTTTCTATAAGTGATTTAGTCGGCTTTTTCTCCTTTTACTCTTGCTCCCAGTATTATTACATAATCTACTTTTTATTCTCATTTACGGCTTTTTCTATCAGTTTATATATTCTTTTATTATAAAAATATTGCACAAAGCAAAAATACAAATAAGATAATAGAAATTTTTATTGATTGATTATAATTGTATTCTTCATAAAGTTTCTCGATTTTTAAAAAGTATCCTTTCTAAAATAAAAGGCTGTTCCATTTCTGAAACAACCACTATAAAAATAATTATTCTTTCACGATAGCTGTAAAATCACTCCAGATCTTCAACTTTAAAAAGCCTAATATCCCTTACAGAATTTTTAGACCATTCGATAGATTTTTAGTTTTGTTGTGGCTTTATAAACTTCGAGCTAAAGTGTCAGTACTATTCACATATAAACTGCCCTGTGTCCATTCAAAACCTAGTATCTCCAATTCTTGTCAATTTCATCGTGAAGCCCTGTTATATGGATCACCCATAATCAAAATCATCAATTTTAAATCAAATGCAATTGCATGCATCTGTAATCCCTCCTCTTTTAAATATTTTACAACAATATTTTGTTATATTTTACCATAATTGTCAATTTCTTGTTTTTATTTTTTATTGATGTTTTGTACAAAAAGAAATTATAATAGATTGTACACTATAAAGGAGAGTAAATATATATAGTTAGTAAGTTTTTCAACTCGAGAAATAATTAAAAAGTTATTGTGATAAAGCAGTAAAAAGAAAATGAAGATGTAATTGTAACAAGAAAAATGAAGAAAATGTAGTTTTAACTAAGATGCTTGAAAATATAATCAATTTTTGAAAAGCACGGTCAAAATGCTGAATATCTTGCAAAAATAGATAGAGGATTTTCTCAGATGAAAAAGTGGAAAAGGACAAGTTCATGATTTAATAGAGGGTCGATGATGAAATAAATTATGGACTGATGATGGCTGAGCAGATTATTTATATTGGCAATCTCAAGATAAAAGAACTTTAAAAAGGATTAACAGAACTCATAAAAGATATCGAAAAGAAATGGAGCATTGAATGGAATAGGCAAACCTGAAGCTTTTGAAATATAGAAAAGGATTTAGTCGAAGGATTTGACGAAACTAACAGGCTTGTCTATGCCATTGATGAAAAATGGAGTTTTATGGATAATTTCTTGTAGAGGGACATTATTAAAAATTAATTTTTTTATTAAATTAAAAGAGTGGCATAATACTCACTCTTTATTTTTACGTATTTTAATAAATACTTTGTTCATGAATATTGTTTATACAATTATTATATTTTACTGATTTTTCAACCCCTGTATAAAGCTGATAATAAGTTCCCTCTTTGTGCAATCAGTTCATCGTGATTTCCACGTTCGATAATTTTTCCTTGATCAGTACCATTATCCACATCGGAATTTTTGATAGTTGAAAGCCTGTGGGCGATTACAAAGACTGTTCTTCCCACCATTAACTTATCCATTCCTTCCTGCACAGATTTTTCTCTGTTCTTGTATCAATGCTTGCAGTCGCTTCATCCAGAATTAAAGACTAGCGGATCGAGCGATTGCTGCCTCTGCTATTGACAATAATTGCCGCTGTCCTTGCGAAAGGCTCGAACCATCACCGCTTAAATAAGTGTTGTAGCCTTGTGGCAAGTGTTTTATAAAATGATCGGCATTGGCAAGTTTGCGATGCCGATACACTTCTTCATCTGTTGCATCAAGTTTTCCATATCTGATGTTGTCGGCAACTGTTCCGGAAAAATAAGTGTGTGTCCTGTAGTACAATTCCAAGAGATTCTCTTAAATCCTGTTTTTTATTTTTTTCAATGTTAATTCCATCATATCGGATTTTTCCAGAGTTAATATCGTAAAATCTGTTAATTAAAGTTTGTAATTGTAGTTTTTCCAGCTCCTGTTGCACCAACAGAAGGCAATTTTTCTCCCGGCTTTGCATAAAGATTGATATTATGAAGTATTGTCTTTTTCATCATTGTATCCAAATGTTACATCTTCAAAAACAACATCTCCCATTGGTCTTTCATAAGAAATTGTTCCGTCAGAATGTGGATATTTCCAAGCCCATGCACCTGTGTGCTTTTTCAGTTTCTGTAATGTTTCCATTTTTCATCAATATTTGCGTTTACAAGAGTTACATAGCCGTTATCTTGTTCAGGTGTCTGATCTAGCAGGTTAAATACCCTTTGAGCTCAGCTGATGCCAATATTACTGATGTTAATTGCTGTGCAATTTGTGAAACAGGCTGGTTTATTACTTTTATAAACTGCAAGAACGATACAAGTCCTCCGATTGTAAAGCCTGCAATATTATTAAACACAATTATTGATCCAAGAACTGCTGCAAGTACAAAGTTTATATTTCCCAAAGATTTTCCACAGCAGGACCCTAGAAATATTTGCAAATTTCATTGCATTGTTCGCCTCCTGTTAAATAATGCTGTATTCAGTTTATTAAAACGTTCATCAGCCTTTTTTTCTCATACGAAAACACTTTTACAACTTTCAGTCCTTCTATCATTTCTTCCACATATCCATTTACAATACCAATATGCTGTGCAGTGTAGTTTTTGAACTTTTGAAGAAATAGTTTTTGTTGTAGACAATCATAATGGTAATCATTATTACTACAAAGAAATTGTTAGGGGAATATTTAAGATGAACATTGAAATAAGGACACTTATAATTGTAATAATTGAAGATATTACTTGAGATAAACTTTCTACTAACATATTTCTTAAAGCGTCAATATCGCTTGAATAAACACTCATTATATCTCCATGTGCATTTGTATCAAAAATATTTTATGGGAAGCGATTCCATATGTATAAATACATCATCTCTTAATCTTTTCAATGTTCCCTGAGCAACGTAAATCATAAATATTTCATAAATATATGTACAAATTACAGCTCCACCATATATGACTGCCATTTTAAAATTAGGCTCACAAGCTCATTGATAAAAGTTAGGATTATCCCAATGTTAGGAATAATGATTCCATCAATCAATTCTTTTTGAATACATTGTCCCAATAACCATTCCAAATGAACTCAAACAAATAAATACAATAACAAATAGCGTCTGCATTTTATAATGCTTTAAAACATATATCCTAATAATCGAATTAATCCTTTTAGCTGATTTCGTGATTGCGAATTTTTCAGTATTTTTACTCATTACTTATCACTCCCTTCTGTCTGGGATTCATAAACTTCACGGTATACCTGCCCTTTTGTTTTAGCTAAATTCATCGTGATCCCTCGCTGCTGATAATTCCATCTTCCGAACTAATATTTTACTGAATCTTTTATTGATGATACCTTTGTCCGATATAATTTTTGTAATGTGTGGTAATTCATTTTCAGGCTCCTTCATTAATTTGTCCGTCTTTGTAGTCAACTGCACTTGTAGAATCATCTAAAATTAATATTTTGGAGAGATTTCAGTAAGGCTCTAGCTATACAAAGCTCTTTGCTCTTTGCCCTCTGCATAACATCTCGCACCGCCACGTTCAATACGAGTATCATATTTTTAGGAAATTTCTGAATGACTCATCAGCTTGTGCCAATTTGCAGGCATGTTCCATTTCCCTCATGTAGCATCACTCCAACGTAAATTATCCTTTATAGTTCCTGAAAACAGCACATGAAGAACCATCGCTAGCATTGTCCCCAAGCGTCTTTTATATCATAATCCTTTACATTTACGCCGCCAACTAGAAAGTTCCCATCCAGAACATGCATACAATCTTTTGGAATTAACTGAACAAGAGCTGATTTTGCACTCCAGTTCTCTCTAATAATTCCAATAGTTTCTCCGACTTTATTTCCGATTTATTTTTGTCAAATTCAGCACCTCAGGATTATTGCTGTAACTGAAAGTAACGTTTTTAAAACACGATTGAACCATCTTTTACCTCTGTTATCCCATTTTCAGGATTTTTAATGCTTGGCTCTTCATCTGAGAAACCACTGCAATCCTATCTAGATGCTCTTGAAAATCACAATATTTACAAGCATCATTGCAAGCATAAGAAGGCTCATAAGAATATTAGTTGTATAAGGTGTAAAGACTTGTAAGCTGCCCAGTCGTCAGCTCATTTACAACAATCATCTTTGTCTAAACCATGAAAGCAGTAGAAATACATCCAAATACTGTTATCTGCATACAGGAGACACAAATATTATAATCTTTTTCCCTTTTTAAAATCATATTTTTCTAAACTTTCAGTAGCTTTCTTAAATTTATTAGTTTCATTTTTCACGAGATATACGCTTTTACAACACGAATACGTATTATATGTTTTCCGCCGGGCTAGAATTTATGTCATCATACTTTTAATTGCAGCTGTAAAAATTGGATGTACCTTAAAATCAACAAAGACTAAAAGAACTTCCTAAAAACAAAAACTGCAATCAATAAATATCGTTGACAACTTTGGACTTATCATAAACGATATAAATATTGCTACGCACATCATAAGCGAGCCCTTACAAATCCTCTGATTAACAACTGAAATGAATTCTGAATGTTATTAACATCTGTCGTAAATCTTGTAATCAGTCCAGCTGTAGAAAATTTATCAATATTAGTGAACGAAAGGACTGTATCTTTAGAAAATAAATCTTTTCTCAAGTTTTTAGCAAATCAGCTGAAGCATAAGAAGGCATTTACTGGCATCTGTATACCACATAACAACGACAACATAGCCACTCCAGAATGTTGCAAGTCCCATTATAAACCAATAAACTCGCATCTCCCTTGCCATCATTTCCATTCAGTCCGCTGTCAATAATTACAGCCATAAGTGTTGAATAAAGCATTTCAAAAATAACTTCTATTCCAATAAATATTGGCGAAATTAACGCACTTTTTATACTCCCCAAGATCGGGAAAAATAGTTTTTATTTAGCATATAACTAAACACCTCTTTTCTTAATTATAAAATTTAAAAAGCACGAAACTTATTGAAGAAATAAAATACTAATTTCTCATTAATAAATTTCAGCGCTTTTTATTTGTTAGTATAATTATCAGTACCTAGATACATCCAAATGTTCCATGAAGATCCTTATCTGCAATCTCCACCAGTCCCAATCGCTTATGAGCTACACGCAACAGAAATCATTCCATGCTGGAAACTTTTCTATAAAGAATGTCTGCAAGTTCTCTCTGTTACTCGAAGAAGTTCTCTCTTCCCGATAGCATCCCTTGTCCAATGCACATCAATTATGATGTTTTCTGTCCGTAAATATCCGTATAAGGATGATTCCATGGCATGTTTCTTAAAGGTCAACAACCAGATTGTTGTAAACCGGGTCATCTTCGTAATTCCAGAAAAACATTGTCGATCGTGCATCGCACTTAAGGAAATCAATGTGTCGACATGCGTGGGCCTTCTAAAAATACTATCCTGCGTGAGCTCCCTCCCATGTCGTACGATCCTGTAACAATAATGTCACTTTCTCCAAGAAATATCCGTATTCTTGGTACAAATTCATTTGTAATATAATTGGCATATTTCTCCTGCATTTCTATTCGCTTTGGTCTCTAATCTCCGTAAATGTTCGACCAGCTCTCGAAGGTCAACACTTCCGACTGCAGAATAACTGCAGCTCTTCTGCTCGATGTAATCTGACAGCACATTTACCATTCCAGTCTGCGTACTGGCTGTAAGTTCCATCTTGTGAAGGAAAAACTAGAACAGGCTTTCGAATGTCGCACATCTTTATGAATTCCATTTCTCTTCTGCTCTGGGTTATATTTATATTCTTTTCTACTTTTGTTCTTTCTCCTTGAGTTTCTGTTTTTGTTGCTAGTTTTTCTCATGTGCAAAGTTTGCCAGTTTCATCCATTTCTTCTTTGTTATAGCTGCAATGTCAGCATTCTTGTTCATCATGGTGCATTCGCTCATTAATTCCAGCGCCAGTTTTGGCGGTCGCCAGTTGGTGCGTGGTGGTCAGTTGTTTATTATGGACGTTGGGTGCAAGGCG
>BNJV01000844.1_pt1 | contig 41031 bp, 45 predicted proteins | sample 8540591 | NCBI WGS metagenome assembly BNJV01 (sample SAMD00202457, study PRJDB9452) | human saliva metagenome | host: Homo sapiens
GATTTAAATACAGGCTTTGCCGACTAATTTGTCACCCTAACTTCAACACCAACTTAAGGAAGTTGGGGCGACCAAAGACTTGCGCCAGGAGCCCAGTTTTCAACTCGCTCCCCAGCCTTGGTCAGGTCGGGTGCGGGCAAAGTGGCCCTTGTGGCCTCAAGGATGGCGGACGCATGAGTGGCCTTGGAGCGCAGCGGCTTAGGCCACCATAGACCGCCAAGGCGGAAGACTCGCCCCTGCGAGGCTGGAGCCGGTCCCACCACAAGGGCTCCACTTTGCCCTCAGCACCCGACCCGGCCAAGGCGAAACAAGGCAGACACAAAAAAAGACAGAGGTCCTTCAGACCTCTGTCCCTTACTAGCTATAGCTTGTCTTATTTACCGAATGACTTAACGCGATCTTGGTCAGCCATGTATTCTTTGTCGCCAGCTGGTGCTACCACGCTACCGAATGGTGCTTGGGCACGTAATTTCCAAGTAGATGGGATATTGTATTTAGCGGCTACTTTTTCGTCTACTAATGGGTTGTAGTGTTGCACGTTCATGCCGATGTTTTGTTCAGCCAATGCCAACCATACTGCGTATAAGTTGATCCCGTGTGCTTGTTCTGACCAGATTGGGAAGTTGTCAGCGTAGAGTGGGAAGTTAGCTTGCAAGCCTTCTACGACTTCTTGGTCTTCGAAGAAGAGGATGGTCCCAGCCCCTGATGCGAAACCTGCTAAACGACCTTTAGTCCCTTCAAAAGCTTCCGCTGGCGTTACCTTTTCAAGTTCGCTGTAAGCAATCTCGTTCCAGAAGTCTTCAGACTCTTTGCCGAATAAGATGACAGCACGGCTAGATTGAGAGTTGAAAGCAGATGGTGCTTCCTTCATGGCTTTTTCTACGATTTCAACTAGGGCATCGTTAGAAACTGGCAGTTCCTTACCGAGTGCATAAATTGAACGACGTTTTGCTTGTAATTGGTTAAAGTTTGACATATTAATTACCTCTATTCTTTCTATTTTATATGGTCTGATTCTCTAGGAATATTTTATTTACTTATATTATTGGGCGCTATGCGCAATGGCCTTTTCTAAATCATCCACCACATCTTGCATAGTGATGCGCTTGAGTTCATTTTCCATGGCGTCTTGGACTTGCAGCAATTTGCCATCTACCGCTTCATGAATATTGCGGCCTACCGGACAGTCCTGATGTGGGTTAGGATGGAAATTAAAGAGCCCATCCTTGTCAACACTGTCTACCGTGACATAGATATCATAAAAAGTGATGGCATCCAGGGGCTTGGCCAAGCGTGACCCCCCACTGCCTTGACGCGACTCGATAATGCCTGCCGCCTTCAAGCCGGATAGGACCGACCGCACGACCACGGGATTAACCTGAATACTCTCCGCTAGGAAGTTACTGGTCACGCGCTGCTGGTCTTGTCTCAAATAGATGACGGCCAATGAATGGATTGCAATGGTAAAGCGACTTGATATTTGCATAGACTCACATCCTATTTCTTGCTTTCTTACCATGGTTGTGACGACTTAAGGACGCTCAAGCATCCGTCTGCCTGGTTTACCATTGGCTACTGGGACAAGTCTTAGTCTACCCTCCTTTATAGTTAAATGCTAACTTGTAACTTTCCGAGTTACAAGTTTATGTTTAAAGCTTACCACCCACTCTTTTATTTGTCAACCCTCTTGCCTTAGAATTTTTTTTGGGGGGCTTATTTTCTTGATATAGCGCCATTCCTAGCCAATCAGACTAGCTTAGAGCGAGTGCACGAACAAAAGATATTGAGGCCAGCAGGCTAGCACCCTCCCATTTACCCTGACCCTAAACACGAACGAACCCATTTTTCTTGGCCCCGGCCATTCGTTTTTTAGCCACAAGGCCTGACATTTCTGTTATAATCATAGCAGAAGCCCCTTGCAAGGGCTAGCCATTACCAAGCATTCTAGGAGGACCGCTCATCCATGACCCATCTATCTGATATTGAAATTGCCAACTCAGTTACCCCTCGCCCCATCGAAGAAATCGCTGCTTCAGCGGGCTTAAAACCTCAAAATCTCTTCCGCTACGGCCATCACATGGCCAAAGTGGACCTGGCTTCCCTACCCAAAGAAGCAAGCAAGCCTGGTAAACTAGTCCTAGTGACTGCCATCACCCCTACGCCTGCCGGCGAAGGTAAGACTACGACTTCAGTAGGTCTGGCTGATGCCCTGACCCTGATTGGCAAGAAGGCTGCCATCGCCCTGCGCGAACCGTCTCTTGGCCCAGTCTTTGGGGTCAAAGGTGGCGCCGCTGGGGGTGGCTATGCCCAAGTCATTCCGATGGAAGATATCAACCTGCACTTTACCGGGGACTTCCATGCCATCGGTGCAGCAAACAACCTGCTGGCGGCCATGCTGGACAACCACATCCACCACGGCAATGCCCTAGGCATCGACAGCCGTCGCATCACCTGGAAACGGGTGGTCGACATGAATGACCGCCAGTTGCGTCATATCGTCAACGGCCTTCAAGGCAAGATTAACGGCGTACCGCGCGAAGACGGCTACGACATCACCGTCGCTTCTGAAATCATGGCGGTCCTCTGCTTGGCGACCAGCCTATCTGACCTCAAAGAGCGCCTGGCCCGCATCATCGTGGCCTATACCTTTGACGGTCGTCCCGTGACCGCTGCTGACCTCAAGGCTGAGGGCGCTATGGCCACCCTGCTCAAGAATGCCATCAACCCTAACCTGGTTCAAACCCTGGAAGGCACTCCTGCCTTTGTCCACGGCGGACCATTCGCTAACATCGCCCACGGCTGTAACTCGGTCCCTAGCCACCAAGCTAGCCCTCCGCCAAGCCGATTATGTGGTCACCGAAGCTGGCTTCGGCGCTGACCCTAGGGGCAGAGAAATTCCTAGACATCAAGTGTCGCCTGGCTGACTTAGAGCCTGACGCAGTCGTGCTAGTGGCCACCATCCGGGCCCTCAAGATGCACGGTGGCGTGCCTAAGACAGACTTAGGTCCTGAAAACGTGGAAGCCGTCAAGGCCGGCTTGCCTAACTTGGATAAGCACTTGGCTACCATCCAAGAATCCTTTGGCCTACCAGTGGTGGTGGCTATCAACAAGTTCCCAACCGACACCGAGGCTGAACTCGAAGCCGTCTACCAAGCCTGCCAAGCCCGTGGCGTCGACGTGTCCATCTCCGATGTTTGGGGCCAAGGCGGGGCCGGCGGTCGTGATTTGGCTGAGAAAGTAGTGGCTCTGACGGAGGCTCCTAAGGATTTCCGCTACATCTACGACCTGGAAGATTCCATCCAAGACAAGATCACCAAGATCGTCCAAAAGGTCTACGGCGGTGCAGGCATCAGCCTGACCCCAGCGGCCAAGCGTGAGCTCAAGGAGCTGGAAGACCTGGGATTCGGCAAGCTGCCAATCTGTATGGCCAAGACCCAGTACTCCTTCTCCGACAATGCTAGCCTGATTGGCGCACCTAAGGACTTCACTGTCACCATTAAGAAACTCAAGGTTTCTGCCGGCGCCGGCTTCATCGTGGCCTTGACCGGTGACATCATGACCATGCCAGGCCTGCCTAAATCCCCTGCCGCTGAACGTATCGACATCGATGCCGACGGCAAGGTGACCGGCCTCTTCTAACCTAATCCGAAACAGCAAAGAGCCCCTGCCAGATGGCAGAGGCTCTCTTTATTTATCTTGTAAACTTGGTAAGTAATGCAGCAAGGCGTGGGCTACGCCGTCTTCTTGATTGGACAGGGTCACATAGTCCGCCTGGGCCTTAATGGCCTCACTAGCATTGGCCATAACCACCGCCTGGCCTACCACTTGGAACATGGCTAGGTCATTGGTCCCATCGCCAAAGGCCATGAGTTCCTGACGGGTCAAGCCTTCTCGCTTCTGGACATATTGGATGCCCAGGGATTTCTGGGCCTGGCGCGGCGTGACTTCCAGATAAGGAATGCTAGTCTGGTAGAGCCCGATTTCGGCTTCTGGATAGGCTGCCGGCAGATAGGCTTTGACCTTTTCCATGAGGTCATGGTCGAAGGTGACTAGCATGAGCTTGAAGACCTTGCGCCAAGGGGCCTGGAAGAAGTCCTCATAGTCCACCAGGACATAGTCTAGACCGGTCAAGTTCTGCTCGTAGGCCACACAGTCATCGTAGCGGTCCACAAACCAGGTCTGGTCGTCGAAGACACTGATGCTGAGGTCGGGATAACGACCTCTTAAATCCAGGACCAGGGTCTTAGCTAATTCATATTCCATCCGGACCTCATGAATGACCTGGTAGCCCTCAGGGCTGGCCTGGAAAATATAGCCCCCATTGAAGCCCACATGGACATCATGCAGTCCCAGCTGGTCGATGGCTTCCCGCATTTCCATAGGCGAGCGGGCCGAAACCAGGGTCAGGGGCAGGCCAACTTGCCGAATGACCTGGGCCGTCTCCGGGCTAATGCGACCGTCCTCCCGCAGAATGGTTCCGTCCATATCGGAAAAAAGATGTTTAATCATGGCTGCCTCCTTTGTGATTGGCCCTAGGTTGGTACCTACTAATACTCCGCCTTGGCAAAAATACTCCTTGAGCTCGTCAATGGCAATTTCTAAGTCTACTTCTTCTGCCTTCTTGGGCAAGCGTAATTCTAAGACTTGCCAGTTAGCCAGGGACACAATCAGATAGCGAGTCTTCTGTAGTCGGCCCCACCAGTTGCGTTGGTGGCGGCTGGACTCAGCTGGCCGCATATTCTGGTCGGGTTCTTCCCAGTTAATATCGAAATCCATGGTCAGAATATCATTGAAATGCCAGACCTCTAGTCCATCGCCCCAGAAGATTAGGTGGTTCTGATAGACCATGCAGGTAATCTCGGGCCACTCCCGGTCAGGCTGGAAGTCATCGCTTTCCACTTGGGGATAGTTTTGGACTAGGTAGTGCCAACGTTCCTTATTGTGGCGGCGAATGAGCCAGCATTGGCGGATTAGCCAGAGCAAGCGGGCTATTAGAGGCGCAGCAAATAATATCAGTGCAACTCTAAAAATATACATAAAAAGTAGGCTTGCTAGGCAACGGGCAATGGCCCCATAGCGAGAGCGAAGGCCTAGGCCATAGATGCGATGCCTCGGAAAATGGCTATTAGGCAGGGACCTTGGTGGGGTAGCTTTTTGCGACATGGTTTACTCCTTGATTTGACAATCTAATGCTAAGCGCTCTTCTAAATAAGCGATCTTAGCGAAGTCTTTATGATTATTTTGATCATTACGATAGGAATCCTGGGAGGAAGCCCGGTAGATGGCCAGATACTGGCTCATGGTAGGTAAATAAAAGCGGACCCCCTGACAGTCTTCCAGGGGCAGGTCCTCCAAGGCCACGCCAGCAAAGTCTGGCAAAGTATCCATAGCGCCAAACTCTACTGATCCGGCAGGCCCTTGGAATTCATGCTCGTGTCGGTCTACCAAGACATAGCCCAGATCCTCCATCAGGCCTTCAAGCAGCTCAAAGTCATAAATACGTAAGTGGTCAGGCGCCTCCCACCCCCGCGGGTCACCCGGCACATGGATGTCCAGGTCGCGCGCCTGCCAGGATTGGCCCGTCCGGACCTCCAGACCGACCGATCCCATCAAGAGGGGCACAAGGCCCCGCTCATTCAGGGCTCTAGCAATGCTTAAAAAGGCTTCAAATAAGGGACTTGTCATCAACTAACTTAGCTCCCTTCTTAGAGGCTGGCCGCTTGGGCTTGAATTTTATCTAGGAAGGCCGCAATTTTCTCAGGCTTGCTACCACGCACATAGGCTAATTGGCTTTGTTGAACTGGCTTAATGCCCACCATGCGCAGAATATGGCGAGCTAAAACGCGACCATAATCCTGCATGAAGAGGCGGGCGAAGAAGCCTACTGTATCGTGGGTGGTGATGACCCAGCCGGTTCGCCCCTTAAGCAGGGCTTGAGGGATAACATTATCACTATAATCGTAGGCAAAGCCCTTAACCAAGACGCGATCAACAAAGCCCTTGAGTATAGCAGGCATGCCACCCCACCAAATGGGATAGATGAAGATCAGATGGTCAGCCCAAGTCACCAAGTCACGATAAGGGGCCATTTGCGGGTCCTTGTCTAAATCGCGACGTTTATGGTCTTGATCGAAGACTAGGCAGGGATCAAAGCCCTTTTCTTTGTGCTCCAGGTAGAGATCCAGGGTCTTGACCTCATGGCGGCCATCCAGCCCAGCCTGCACTCGGGCTAGAATCTGGGCATTGAGACCTTGATGGTTAGGGTAGGCATAAACAATTAAGACTTTCATGGTGATTACCTCCTTATAATCTATGAAGTGTTACTCGACTTGCTCCTCCTCGGCTAAGAGACGTTGGAAGCCATACTCGTAGAGGTAGCTAGCCAGACGGGTCAGGACGACAGGACGCTGGGCAATTTCGGCCTGAACCTGGACCATAGCATCCACTGAGACCTGTAATCTCAACATGGCCTGGCGGTAGCGCCAGTGGTTGTAGACATTCATAGCAACTAGGAAGACTAAGCAGAGCGAGGTCAGGTTCCAGACAAACTGGTCCGGCCTTAGGGCCAAGAGCCCCGTCAGCATGGTCCTCAAGAAAGGCCAGGCCTGGTCCAAATGACCATTCAAGAATGTTACCACTAGGACCAAGAGCACGAAGCCCAAGACAAAGAGCAGACCATCTTGTAGGGTATCAAGCAGAGCCAGCAGGGACTGGACAATTTTCTTAGCGGTCAAACCACTTAGTCCTGTTTAATCAGCTCCTGGTAGCGATCGTAGTCGTGCTCAGTCAGGTCAGCCTCTTCCCGCTCCAGCACAAGGACCAGCTTGTCCCTGTCCTCTGGACTCAGTTTCCTAACATTGCTTGGCTCCATCTTAACACCTCCTTGATAGCTCTATTATAGCACAAAGGCAATTGACCCCCAAGTCCTCCCCCTTATCCTTGATTTATGAGCCCAGAATTATTAAAATGATAGATGAATAGTATAATGTAAAGGATTTGACTGCGATTATGCCACTGCTTGAAGGCGTCTATGCCCCCCACCAACACAAACGACTCAAAGACATCCTCTTCCTAGTCATCGGCATCCTACTTTTTAGCGTCTATGCCGGCCTGCTAGTCCCTTATAACGGGATCGGGGCCAGCGGCACTATTGGGATTGGGCTGATTATGCAGAAGTATTTCGGCATTCCCATCGGGACCACCCAATTAGCCCTCAACGTCCCCCTCTTCTACATTGCCTACAAATATATCGGCAAGCAATTTCTCCTACTAACCGGAGCCACTATCTTGGCCTCCTCCTTTCTCATTAACAACCTGCCCAATATCGTGGCCCCAGTTGAACTCAACGACTCCCTAGTGGCCGCCATCTTCTGTGGCATCATCTCTGGGATTGCCATGAGCTTTCTACTTATTGCGGGGGCTTCAACAGGCGGGACCGACATTACCGGTAAATTCCTGGCCAAGCGCTTCAAATGGAGCATCCCGACGGTCTTCCTTATGCAGGACATCCTGGTCTACAGCTTGATCTGGCTGACCTTCGACATTCAACACGTCATGTATGCCCTGATTATGAGCTTCGTCCGTAACCAGACCATGAAGAACATCCAACGCTTCTTCTCGGCCTATATCCAATGTTCCATTATCTGTCTCAATCCGCAAGAAGTCGTGTCCGCCATCAACTCCCGTCTGGGCCGGGGCTCGACCATTATTGAAGTGGAAGGTGGCTATTCCCACCAGAAACAATACATGATCATCCTCATTATTCAGCAAAATGAGCTGCATACCCTCAAGAAAATTATCGCCCAAACCAGTCCCAAGTCCTTCATCACCATTACCAACATCAACAATATCTTGGGCAACTTCAAGGAACACTCCTACGAATTATAAGACAGCAAAAAAGGCCGGCACACACCCTATAAGTTGGATTTTTTTATCCAATTTATGGGGTGTCTTTTAATGCAAATAAGCTATTCAGAACTAGTAAAGTATTATAAAAAAGGAGAGCCTAAGCTCTCCTTGTGATCACAACGTTTTATAGAAAGTCTTTTCTAGGGGTCACCTTAAAGCGTGCAGCCAATTCTCTAAGCTGATTATCGCTAATATCTTGTTTTATACGGCCCCCTTGAGCACCAATTTGACTGTAAATCATTGCCGCTTTTTCAATCACCTCAATCAAGCCGTAGGTCTCATCGAGTGAGTTTCCAGAAGCAAAGAGCCCATGATGGGGCCAGACTACTGCTGAAAAATCGCCCATTTTTCTTGCGGTTGCTTCCCCTATCTCTGTTGTGCCTGGTGTCATATAGGGAATGAGACCCACACCTTCTGGGAAAACCACTAAGGACTCGGCCTGCATTTTCCAAAGTAGTCGCGATAAGTGACGTTCATCCAAATCCTGAGTGAACGTTAGAGCAATTAAGTTAGTTGGATGACAATGGAAGATTACCCGATGGGCCGGATTAATCTTCAGACGCTCAATATGACTCATCAAATGGCTAGGAAATTCAGAAGTTGGTCGTCCGCCATCTTCAAAGCCCCAGACAACATCATAGCTTAAACCATCATTTGAAATACGAACGAGCCCCAAGTCAAGCAACGGTTGCTTAGTTACATTACGAAAATAGCGTCCCGTCCCCGTTACCAGATAGTATTGTCCAGCTAAATTGGATGCCTTAAAACCCAATTCATGACTTGACCTAACCTCAGAAATATCCTCGTAGCCCACAAGCTCTTCCGCGCTTAAGCGGCAGGAAACGTTGCCGCCGTTTCGCTCATCCCAATATCGTAGATAGGACTCATAGGTTACTTCACACATTTTTTTTACAAAGGAAGATTCTATAAATTTCATAGTTGCCTCTTTTCTAGTTTCGTTTACTTAATACTTCTTTTTCGTATTGACGGACATCGTCTAACCAATCCAGACCTACTGGGACCTTGTTTTGCAAGCAGAAATAATTCCAAACATCTGCATAAGGGAAGTCTTTCAGCTCCTCCGTATAAGCCAAACGACCGGTAAAGTCAAAATGATTCTCCATAGCCTTCAAGTCAGCTGTTGGCTCAAGCAAGGCTTTAAGAGAGCTTTTTGAGTATTACGGCTACCAATTACCCAGGCAGCAATCCGATTAATTGTAGCATCAAAGAAGTCTAAGCCAATTACTGTCTTATCCAACAAGTCATTACGTACTAGTTCTTTAGCAATATCTTGCAACTCGTCGTCCATAATCACTACGTGATCTGAATCCCAACGCACTGGACGAGATACATGTAGCATAAGACCTTTCCCAAACAAGGCAAGTGAAGATAATTTATTTGAGATTACTTCAGTTGGATGAAAATGTCCTGCGTCTAGAAGAATCATTTTGTCTCGCGTTAGGCCATACCCCATATAGAATTCATGGGAGCCGACTGTATAAGCTTCCGCACCGATACCAAACAACTTACTTTCGACCGTATCTTGAGTACAAGCTTCATCCAGTTGTTCAGAGAAGATTTCGTCAAGAGACTCCATCAAGCGTTTACGAGGAGTTAGGCGATCAATCGGATTGTCCTTATATCCATCTGGCACCCAAAAATTGTTGTAACAGACTTGATTCAATTCTCTCCCCATGTATGCAGCAATCTTTCGACTTCGCTTCCCATGTTCAATCCAATAGTCACGCACTTCTTTGTCGGGGTGTGACAAAGTCAGCCCATCCTTCATCATAGGATGCGAGAAGAAGGTAGGATTAAAATCAAGCCCCACACCCTGCTCCTTAGCCCACGCTACCCATTTTTCAAAGTGCTTTGGTTCAATTTGATTCAAATCCACTTTCTCATCTGTATCCAGATAAATGGCATGCAGATTTAGCTTGTGTCGCCCAGGAATCAAGCTATAGGCCTTTTCCAAGTCTTGGCGAAGCTGATCTGGTGTTTTGGCAGCACCTGGGTAATTCCCCGTTGACATGATGCCCCCCGTCAGTTCACCATCCGGTGTAAGGAAGCCTCGTACGTCATCGCCTTGCCAACAGTGTACAGAAATCTTAATATTTTGAAGCCTTTCGAGGGCATTATCGGTATTAATACCGATTGCTGCATAGCGTTCTTTAGCAACTTGATAGGCTTGTTTAATTTGTAATTCGTTCATGTTTTTCTCCTTAAATTTGCGGTCTGTAACATTCAAAACTACTAGATGACGCTAGCCAGTGACGAGCTTGCGAGAGATTCTCAAATTCTCCAACACTAACCATTTGTACCAGAATATTTCCAATCGCAGTAGCCTCTCCCGGCCCTGCAATGACTTCTTTCCCAATGAGATTGGCAGTTAACTGATTGAGCAAGCTCACGTTAGAACCTCCACCCACTACATGAAGGTAATCAATCGTCTTGCCACTTAAGTCTTCCAATTGCTTCAACTCCCTAGCATAAATACGCGCTAGGTTAGAATAGACACACATGACTAATTCTCCCACAGTCTTCGGTATAGGCTGCCCACTTTCACGACAAGCGGCTTGAATCTCCTCAATCATGTTTTTAGGGTTGTTAAAACGATTATGGTTCAGGTCGATTTCTTGTAAAAAGGCATGTACGCTTGCTGCTTGCTCTGCCATTTCCTGATAGGAAAATTGGTAATCTGTTAGACGCGCAATCTCCTGCAAGCACCAAATACCTGTGATATTTTTTAAAAGGCGGTAGGTATGATAAACACCCCACTCATTGGTGTAGTTTGCTTGATAGGTCTTAGCATTTACTAGGGGCAAGTCATTCTCTATACCAACAAGTGACCAGGTCCCGCACAATAGAGAACCAAGTCCTTTACTTCAGCTATTTGCTTCTTAGCCTTTTTGGAAGAATCGAACAGAAGACCTGTAGCTATTTTTAGTGGCCTTTAAGCCAAGAGTTCTTCGAAGTCCATACCACTAGAATTTTTATCGAACTGGCTGTTATAGAGGTCAGCATAGAAGCCGCCTTGAGCCATGAGCTCCTGGTGGTTGCCTTGTTCGATAATACGACCTTCCTGCATGACCAGGATATAGTCGGCATTCTTAATGGTCGACAGACGGTGGGCGATGACGAAGGAAGTCCGCCCCTCCATGAGGGTATCCATGGCCTGTTGAATCAGTTCCTCGGTCCGGGTATCCACCGAAGAAGTGGCCTCGTCCAGGATTAGCAGTGGCGCGTCCTTCAGCAAGGCGCGGGCAATGGTCATGAGTTGCTTTGCCCGACCGACAAGGTGACCGTGTCATCCAGGACTGTGTCGTAGCCCTTAGGCAGGGTCATGATATAGTGGTGGACGCCAGCCGCCTTAGCAGCCTCGATTACCTGTTGGTCACTAATCCCGGTCTGGTTGAAGATCAAGTTTTCCTTGATGGTCCCTTCAAAGAGCCAGGTATCCTGTAGGACCATGCCAAAGGCATCATGGACTTCTGACCGCTTCATTTGAGCCAGGTCCACGCCATCAATGGCGATGGTCCCCTGGTTGATTTCATAGAACTTCATAAGCAGGTTAACAATGGTGGTCTTACCTGCCCCGGTCGGCCCTACAATGGCAATCTTCTTACCAGGACGGGCTTGGGCCGTAAAGTCATTGATGATGGTCTTATCAGGTGAGTAACCGAAGGAGACCCGGTCGAAGGAGACCTGCCCCTTAATGTCGGTCAAGGCCTGTGGCAGGTCGTGGTCATCCGCCATTTCTTCTTCATTAAGGAATTCGGAGACCCGACTCATGGCTGCCCCCGCTTGTTGCAGGGAGGTCATGCCTTGGGCCAGTTGGGAAATGGGTTGACCGAAGATCCGCACATAGACCATAAAGGCCACGATAGTCCCCATGGTCACGCCACTGCCCTCCTGCAGGGCCAAGATAGCCCCAACGATAATAACCAGGACGTAGGCGAAGTTCCCAATGAAAATCATAAGCGGCATCATAATGCCCGAGATAAATTGAGACTTCCAGATGCTGTCATGGAGGTCGCCATTGAGCTTGGCGAACTGTTCTAGAGACTCAGGCACAGCATTGTAGCTGGTGACCACATTGTGACCCGAATAAGTTTCCTCTACGAAGCCATTGACGGCCGCCAAGTTGACTTGTTGGGCCTTGAAGAAGCTTTGGGCCCGCATGCCGATAAACATAATCAAGATAAAGCCCACGAAGACGGAAACCACCGTCACCAGCGATAGGATGACATTGGCGGTGAACATCATAATCAGAACCGCTATAATCATGATGACCGAAGAAATCACATTGGCCAGACTCTGGTTAAGGGATTGACCGACGGTATCCACATCGTTGGTCACCCGTGACAGGGTATCCCCTTGGGAGTGACTATCGAAGTAGGCCAAGGGTAGACGGTTAATCTTAGTCGCGATGGCCCGACGCAGACGCTGGGACAGACGCTGAATCATGGTGGTGATAATGAAGCCTTGTAGGTAGTTAATGACCGCCCCAAAGGCGTAGAGCCCAGCTAGCAAGAAGCCCACAGCTGAAATGGCCTTGAGGTCCATATTGCCTGACATGCCTTGGCCAATCAGGTTGGTCATTTCTTCCAACTTACGTGGCCCATAGACCGTAATCATACTGAAAATGGTCGCCCCAATCAGAGCCAAGACCAAGGGCAGTTGAAAGCCTTGAATATGAGGTTTTATCCCCTTAAAGAGGGATGGTTTGGATGTCTTATTGGCCATCTTCTAATTCCTCCTTGGATAATTGAGAGTAAGCAATTTCGCGATAGACTGCATTGTCTTTGAGCAATTCCTTGTGGGTCCCTTGGCCGACCACTCGACCTTGGTCTAGGACCAGAATCAAGTCAGCCTCCATAATGGTAGAAATCCGTTGAGCCACAATCAACTTGGTCATGTGGGCCGTCTCCTTGGTCAAGGCCTCACGCAAGATGCGGTCAGTCTTATAGTCCAAGGCTGAGAAGGAATCGTCAAAGATTAAGATTTCTGGCTTACGCGCCAGAGCCCGGGCAATGGCCAGACGTTGACGTTGACCACCGGAGAAGTTGGTCCCGCCCTGAGCCACATGCTCGGCTAGGCCGCCTTCCTTGGCCTCCACAAAGCCCTTAGCTTGAGCCAATTCAAGGGCCTGCCACATCTTGGCTTCAGTCAGTGGGCTTTCTAGGCTATCCCCCATGTCCAGGTTAGACTGGATGTCGCCTGAGAAGAGGACGGCCTTTTGAGGAATATAACCTACCCGCTTGCGCAGTTCGCTTAAGTCGTAGTCGGCCACATTGACGCCGTCGACCAGAATTTGGCCTTCTGACACATCATAGAAGCGTGGAATCAAGTTAACCAGGGTGGATTTCCCTGAACCGGTTGAGCCGATAAAGGCTACGGTTTGACCAGCTTGAGCCTGGAAGGACACGTCTTGGATGACCGGCTCGGCTTCTTGGGCATAGCGGAAGGTCACATTCTGGAAGGTGACTTGGCCCTTGAGACTTGGGTCTGGAGACTTGCCCTGGGCTGGTGAATGAATGCTTGGTTCTAGTTCTAGGACTTCATTGATCCGGCCCGCTGCCACCAAGCTACGGGGCAGGATGAAGAAGATAATCCCCATCAAGAGGAAGCCGATGACAATCTGCATGGCATAGGACATGAAGACAATCATTTCACTGAAGAGGCCCACCTTATCAAATAAGTTAGCTGAGGCAATGAGATAGGCCCCGATCCAATAGATGGCCAGGGTCAAACCAGAGGAAATCCCCGACATGATAGGGTTGAAGATGGCCATGAGGTTGTTAACGAAGAGGTTGAGACGGGTCACTTCATTGTTGGTGGCTTCGAACTTGGCATCTTGGTAGTCCTCGGCGTTGTAGGCCCGAATAACTCGAATCCCCATCAGACTCTCGCGGGTAACGGCATTGAGCTTATCGGTTAATTTCTGGATGACCGCTTGCTTAGGAAAGGCCAAGGTCATGAGGACTACAGTCATTAAAATGTTGATTAAGACCGCTACCCCACTGCCCAAAGCCAAGCTTCGGACTTGCCCATAATCTTGGTCATGGCCCAAATAGCCATAATGGGACCGCGAACGATGACCTGGAGGCCCATGGTGATCAGCAGCTGAATCTGGCTGATGTCATTAGTGGTCCGGGTCAAGAGAGAGGGAATACTAAAACGTTTGATTTCAGCATCTGAATAGCTGAGGACTTGGCTATAGATGTCCGACCGCAAACGGGTGGTATAGCTAGCGGCTAGACGAGCGGCTAGGAAGCCCACCATGACTAGGCTAGCAAAACTAGCCAGGGATAGGCCCAACATCAGGGCGCCAGGGCCCTTTAACTGGTCTAGGCCCACGCCTGGCGTTTGTAAGAGTGTGGCCACTTCCTTCATATAACTTGGGACTTCTAAGTCCAAGTAGACGGCTAGGAAGATGAAGGCCACGGTAAGACCCACCATGCCCCATTCACGGGCACTGAGTCGCTTAATTAATTTAAACATGGTCTACTCCTTTGTATTGAATATGTTCCAGATTTTGCGTCAAGTGGCGGAGCACCTGGTGGAAGACGGCTAGATCTTGCTCACTGAGTCCTTCCAGTAATTGGTCGTGGATGGTGGTCAAGAAATGACCGACCTGAGCTTGCTTGACTAGGCCTTCCTCGGTCAGGGTCACATACTTGCGCCGCTTATCGTGGGGATCAGGCTTAATGTCAATCAGCTGATTCTTCTCCATACGCTTGAAGAGTTGGCTAGCCACCGGCTTGGAGATTTTCATTTTTTCTGCGATTTCCATCATGGTAACCGGCCGGTCTTGGTGGTGGAAGAGATAGGTCACTACCCGTCCCTGGGGACCGGATAGCCAATCCATACCAGCTTCCTTGGCTAGTTCTGGGCTTGATTTTTAAGACGATGGCTGAAGACCACTGTGTCATGGATACAACCTTCCATAGGCACCCCTCCGTCAATAGTTATCATGCTAACTATTCTAGCATAGCCCTGATTCCTTGGCAAGTTGTAGCCTCTCGACAAAACTTTAGAAATACTTTAGAATTGCTTGAGAGATATTTGATTTTTAGGTCCTATACTAAGAATTATCAAGGAGCCAAGCTCCTAATTAGCAGAAAGGACGTGTTCAACATGACCCCCATCCTGACTACCCAATCCCTGACTAAAAACTATGCCTCAGGGCCGGCTCTGACCCAGGTCAGCCTCAGCCTAGAAGAAGGCGACATCTACGGCTTAATCGGCCAAAACGGGGCCGGTAAGACGACCCTACTCAAGCTTATTACCAGACTCATTCACCCTAGCTCCGGTAACGTCTCCCTCTTCGGCTCTAGCAGCGACCGGGAGTGGAGCCAGGCCCTGACTCGGGTGGGCGCCGTCATCGAGTCGCCAGCCGCCTTCCCTAATCTGTCGGCCTACGAGAACCTACGCTACCAAGCCACCCTCCTCTGCCTGCCCCAAGCCGAGCAAGTCATCCAGGAGACCCTGGAATTGATTGGCCTCCAGAATGCCGGCCGCAAGCCCTTCAAGGACTTCTCTCTAGGCATGAAGCAACGCCTAGCCATCGGTCTGGCTATCTTGGCCAAGCCCGATCTGCTCATTTTGGATGAGCCGGTTAACGGCCTAGACCCCATTGGCATTAGCGACTTGCGCGCCCTCCTCCTCCGCCTCAACCGTGATCTGGGCATGACCATGATTATTTCCAGCCACATCCTAAGCGAGCTCCAGCAGCTAGCTAGTCGCTTTGGCTTTATCAAACGGTCGTCTGATTAAGGAAATTTCCAAGGCCGAATTCGATAGCTTGTCCGAAGACTATATTGTCCTCAAGACCCATGCAGTTGAAGCTACTAGCCGCCTGCTAGAGAGCCAGTTCAGCTATCCCTTCAAGGTGGTGGCCGAAACGGGCGAAATCCATGTCTTCGCGCCTGCTAACCAGTTGTCGGCCGTTAATACCGCCCTGGTCCAAGGCCAAGTAGCCCTGGATGAGATTTATTATGCTAAGCAGAACCTAGAAAACTACTTTACCCAATTGATTCACGAGGAGGATGCTCACCATGTTAGCCATTCTTAAAGCCGATTTCCGCCGCCTGATTCATTCAAAGGGTTTCTGGACCATGGAAATCCTGCTCCTGGCCTTCAACTTCCTCATTGTCCTCCTAGCTCATCCTACCGTCCTCAAGTTTATCTCGGGCCTCCAAGGAGTCAGCGGTGCCGAGGGCCTGGAACAGCTGAGATTGGACGGCTTGACCGCCGTCAGCCAGGCCATTGAGAGTGGAGCTGGTATTCAGATCTTTATGCTCTTTTTGACCCTCTACTTGGTGGGACCTGAACTCAACCACCAACTCTATAAAAATTCTCTGTCCGCCGGCATTTCCCGTTTCAGCTACTACTTCAATAAATGGCTGATGATTTTCCTCTTAACCGGCTTCAACCTCTTCCTCTACACCAGCACCCGCTATCTATATGCCAGTCTCTTCCTGGATATGTCGGGTCTAAGTCCCGAGGTGCTTGGACAAGGAGTCCAAGTCCTTCTGCTCCAATGGCTCTTCATCCAATTCTGGGTGGCCGTCATCCTGACCCTCCTCCACTTGACCCACTCCATCCCCATCAGCCTGGTCTTTTTCTTCCTATTCGGACCTTCTGCCAATTATCTGGCCATGCTCTTGCCAAAAATCACTTGGCTGCGCTACGTCGATGTGCAAGCCGACTTCGCCCTCCTATCAGACCCCAACCTAGCCCTGGCCGTGGGCCTGTCACTAATCCTAAGTACCATCTTCGGCTGCCTAGGCTACCAGATTTTCAAAAGACGTGACTTATAAAGCCACAAAAATAAGCCAGCCCATCAGTTTGAATACTGATGGGCTGGATTTTTGCTATCTCAATGGTAGGCTGACGCAGACGGAGAAATCTAAGTCCTGACTGCTTAGGGTCAGCTGGCCACCTAGTAATTGGACCACTTGCTGACTAATATAAAGCCCCAGGCCAGAAGAAGACTCGACTTCTGACAGGTTCTCTGAATAGAAGCGTTTGGTCAAGTAGCGGACCTGTTGGATGGGCTGAGCCATTTGGTTATCGAGGCGAATTTGCAGCTGGTCTGCTTGGAGGCTCAGGCTAATTCGCCCCTGGCCCTTGCCATGTTTAAGCAAGTTGCCTAGCAGGTTCTGCAAGACCCTGACCAGGAGTTCTGGGTCGGTTTCTAGCCAGATAGGACCTGGTGCTAGGTCCAAATCGACCCTAAGTCCCGCCCTTTGGAAGGCTTCATAGTAGGTCAAAGCCGTCTCCAATAAGAGCTGATGGACATCCACGCGCGCAAAGCTGGGCTTGACCTCGTGCTCCAAGACCCGGCGATAGTCCAAGAGGGCCTCAAGCCGGCCCGAGACCTGCTTGAGTTGCTGGTGGACTTTTTCCAAGGCCTGGACATCGGGTAGCTCTTGGGCTTTGACCTGCTTAAGGGCTTGCTGAGTATAACCCGAAGCAATGGTGAGCGGGGTCCGGATATCGTGGGCAATATTGCTGATTGCTTGGTCCAAATCCCGCCGCTCCTGTTGGCTGGTGATTCGCTCGGCTTCCTGGTCCTCGAAGACTTTTTGGATACCCTGGCTCAAGTCCACTAAAGTTCGACTCTGCTGACTGAGACGCAGGCGCCCTTGGGATTTGGTCTGGCGCTTGGTCTCAATTTGCCGGGTCAGCTGGCGGACGGTGTAGCTTTGATGAAATAAATAGAGGAGGGTCCCTAGGAGACAAAGGCCTAGGCCCAAGGTAATGCCCAACATTAGGTCGCCTCCCCTCCTGGCCGGACGCCTTGAGCTAGGCGAACCCCCAAGCCCCAGACCGTCTCAATATAATCCTGGCTATCATCCAACTGGCTGATTTTCTTGCGCAGGTTGGACAGGTGGGTGTTAAGGGTATTGTCGCCCGGAATGAAGGCATCCTGCCAGACCAATTCATAGAGTAGCTCCTTGGTAAAAATCCGCTGGGGCTCGCCTAGCAAGGTGGTTAGAATGCCAAATTCCTTTTTAGACAGGCGAACCACTTGGCCCTCCCGACTAATCTCAAAGCTATCGGCCTGGAGTTGCAGCTGGCCTAGACGGGTGGACGCCTGGCTTGGCTGACTGCTAGCACCTAGCTCATGGCCGACTGTCCGCAACTGGACGGCCACCCGGGCATAGAGCTCCTCGAAGTCGAAGGGCTTGACCATGTAGTCATTGGCCCCAGCCAGCAGCATCTGACTGATCAGCTTCTTGTCCCCCAAGGCCGTCAGCATAATGACCGGCACCTGGCTAAAGGCCCGGATGGCCTCCAGGACAGCCTGGCCATTCATGCCCGGCAACATATAGTCCAACAGGACCAAATCCACCGGCTGGGACTGACAGTAAAGCAAGCCCTCTGTCCCGGCAAAGGCTGAGACCAGTTCATGCTCCTGGCCCAGAGACTGCTTAATCAGGGCATGGATGTCCTGGTTATCTTCGATAATGAGTATACGTGCCATAGCGGCCTCCTTTCGTGCGGGTCTTGCTAAGGATTAGTCTTGGCTTGGAGCTGGACTTTCAGCTGGTTGGTCTGCTTGTTCTTGAGCTTCAGGTGTTTGAGCTGCCGGCACTTCTCTTGTAGCAAGTTCTGATTCAGCAGATTCAATTTCAAGTGCTACTTCTTCAGCCACTTCTCTTACAGTCGTTTCTTCAGCCGCCTCTAGTGCTTGACCTTGGTCACCTTCTGCTGGCGCCCCTTCTAAGACTGGCGCTGGCTCTTGTTCCGGCTTCTTAAGCAAGTATACTTGGCCGGCAAAAATCAAGCCAACTACCACTACTAGACGAACCAATTCCACGTCGTCTGTGGCAGGTGAACGCAATGATAGGATCCAGCCCACTAAGAGAGGCAGATAGATTTTCCATGTAGCAAAGCCACCCAAGAATTCAGGCTTTCTCTTAAAGCTTAGTAAGAGAATGCCCAGATAGTAAACAGCCAGGCCGGTATAGCTTAGGCCCACAATATGACTGATGCGCACATAAGGGGTCATAAAGCCACCCAAGGCAATAATAACAAGACTCAAGCCAATCATAATCACATAGTGGCTGTAAATAAAACCAGCAGCTGACTGGTCAGCCCCTTGCGGCACCCGGTCGATTTGAACCTTATAGTGGAGAATGAGGCAGGCAATGAGGATAAGACCTAGTAAGGTGGTCGTCTCCAGAGATAGGAAGGTACCCAAGCTGAGGACAACCAAGCCGGCTGAGTACATCATGGTCATGAGCGAAGTGCGGTCCTTCAACCGGTCGAAGTCCAGGGCAGGCACTTGGCGGTCACGCAAGAAGTAGAAAGGCGCCAACCAACCAGCTAGAATTGCTACTACCAAAGCAGCAACGCCCCATTCATAAGGCAACTTGGTGCCTATCAGGAGCAAGGCCCCTTGAGCCAAGAAAATCAAGGCATGACTAGCAGCAAAGTATTTGTCCTGGTCGTCCTGGGCCTTGAGCCATTGAAGACCGTAGCGTAGGGCCAAACTGAGGCTGAGGAAGGCCAGGCCTGCTGACAAGAGGACCCAGCTATCCTTCCAAGAAGCCGTATTGCCTTTAAAGAGGAAGAGGAAGACGGTCATATCGAAGAAATGACAGACATAGTCCAGGGGCCCTTCCTTCAAGTAACGATTGTTGTAAGCAGCTTGGCTGAACCAGACATAGAGGATGACCGACAGGGTTAAGGCAAAACGCCAGATCAGGTTGGTCTCCAGAGGATACTTGGTGATATCTGCTAACATATAGAGCAGCGTGAATAGGCCGGTAACAAAAACAAAATCATAAAAAATTTCTAAAACTGAAACGCGTTTGGTTTCTAACATGGCATTCACCTCATTTTATTGATTGGTCTTGAGATACTTGAGTCGAAGTAAGCAGGGATTCCATTCATCCCAGAGATCCGGAAAGACTTCAATGGCCTCATAGCCACAGGCCTGGTAGAAGGCATTGGTGGCATCATAAGCCTCATAATGGCCCGGAGCCACGGTCTTAACCTGCAGATAATGATAGCCCTGGCTGATAGCATAGTCTTCAGCCGCCGCCATGAGTTGTCGCCCTAGGCCCTGGCCTTGATAGGCCTTGAGGACGCCCATGCAGTGAATTTCCAGACAGACAGGGGAAGTTTCTTGAAGGGTCACAAAGCCCCAGCCCTCCCCAGCTTGAAAGCAAACCCGGTCGCTGGCCTGGTCAATGTATTCCTGGGTGGAGTCGGGCAGACCAAACCATTCAGGTAGGTCGGCCAAGACCTTGGCTACTAGTTGTGAGCGGTCTTGACCTGCTTGCACTAATTGAATCACTGAAACGCGTTTGGTTTCTAACATGGCATTCACCTCATTTTATTAATTGGTCTTGAGATACTTGAGTCGAAGTAAGCAGGGATTCCATTCATCCCAGAGATCCGGGAAGATTTCTATGGCCTCATAGCCACAAGCCTGGTAGAAGGCATTGGTGGCATCATAGGCCTCATAGTGTCCCGGGGCCACGGTCTTGACCTGCAGATAATGATAGCCCTGGCTGATAGCATAGTCTTCAGCCGCCGCCATGAGCTGGCGGCCTAGTCCCTGGCCCTGATGAGCCTTGAGGACGCCCATGCAGTGAATTTCCAGACAGACTGGCGACGTTTCTTGGAGGGTGATAAAGCCCCAGCCCTCCCCTGCTTGAAAGCAAACCCGGTCGCGGGCCTGGTCAATGTATTCCTGGGTGGAGTCGGGCAGACCAAACCATTCAGGCAGGTCGGCTAAGACCTTGGCCACTAGCTGTGAGCGGTCTTGACCTGCTTGCACTAATTGAATCATGACTGGTCCCCCTTTGGCTTCTTCTTGGGCTTAGGGGCCGGTAATTCCGACCACATGGCTTCAAACAAGTCCAAAACATAGCCTGGTCGCTCTAGGTCTTCCACCTCAATCATGGGCTTGGCACCCGGATAAGATATGGCCTGGGCTTGCTTGGCTAGATAAGAGAGCGCGGCAGGCACCGGCTTAACTAGCAGGCGGTTATCGTAGAGACCACCCACTAATTTGCCTTGATAGTAGAGCAGGTACTCGCCCATCATGGCCCGACTGGTGACCCCCTGGTCATGCTGGCAAAGGTCTAATATAAAGGCTAGATAATCTGGACTGGTAGCCATCTTAGTCCCCTCCCTTCAGATAGTCCTTAAGGTAGGTCAGATTGCCATAGGCTTCTAGCTCCAGGGGCTCAGTCGTCAAGACCATGCCTCGCCCAGCCGGGTCGCTTGGCACTTGGAAGGCTAGACCCAGACGGCCAGCTTCCTGCCCCGGTGCCCAGGCAATGTAGAGAGTCTTGAGGTAGCCGTAAGTGGCATCCTCGGACTGGAGGACGGTCTGGGCATAAGCATACCAGTCGCCGACCTTGTAAAGTTGGTTGAGGATTTGGTCCAGATAGTCCTGTCTGACCTGCCGGCTGTCTGGCACCAAATGGGGCAAGAGACGTAGTTCCACGCTATCTTCGGCGATAGTGGCTAGGTCAATCTTGACTGCCCCTAAACTTCTAAGTCCTTCTAACACCTTATCCCTCCTTTGTCTGATCCTTGGCTTGGTCCAAGGCTTGGAATTTAGCCTTCATGGTTGGGTTCTTGCGAGTCAGCTTCTTAACGCTGACGTCATCTAGCTTGTTGTTGGCCAGGCGTAGTTGGTTCTCGCTGGTCAGCAGGGCCGTCTTCACGGCCTCCATGCGCTTGATGGCCTTGTCGATTTCCTCGATGGCCTTGGCGAAGTTGTTGCTAGCAGAGTTATAGTTTTTAGCGAAGGCCACTTTGAAGGCGTTAAGGTCTTCTTCAAAATGGGTAATGTCAATATTCTGCTCCCGCATCTGAGCCAGTTCCTGCTTGTAATGGAGGGCATTCATGGCCGCATTGCGCAGGAGAGTAATCATAGGCAGGAAGAATTGCGGCCGGATGACATACATCTTATCGTAGACATAGGACACATCGACAATCCCGCTATTATAGAGCTCATTGTCGGCTTCCAGCAGACTGACCAGAATGGCATATTCGCAGCCCTTCTCCCGCCGGTCCTTGTCTAATTCCTTGAAGAATTGCTCATTCTTCTTCTTGCTGGCGGTCTCGTCGCCTTCGTTCTTCATCTCAAACATAATGGAGAGGATTTCGACACCCTGGTCGTCATACTCACGGTAGATATAGTCCCCCTTGGAACCCGTCCGGGCATCATTGTCCTTGCCAAACTGGGCCTTGGGAAACATGCCCATGCGGTTACGGTTAAATTCATACTCGCAGTGCTGTTCCAGGCTCTCGCCAATCATCTTGGTGGACTGCTTGGCCTTGAAGTCCTTGTAAAACTCGATGGTTTCGTCCTTCTTGCGCAGCTCCAACTCGTACTTTTCTTGATCAGCCTTGCGGGACAGCTGGGCTTCCTTCTCTTGCAAGGCTAGCTGGTTGGCGACCGCATCGCGTTCCTTCTCCAACTGGGTCTTGGCCGCTTGCAGGGCTTGTTGATGCTCCAATTGGGCCTGCTTGAGCTGGAATTCCAGGGCTTGAATGGCCTGATCCTTGGCCGTCAGCTGGCCCTGGAGGGCAGTCTCGGTTTCCTTTTGAATCAGGGCCTTTTCGGTCTCAAATTGTTGGATTTGATGTTGTAGCTGGCTTAGTTCCTGGTCCTTCTGGGCCCGCAAAGCCTGCTCCTGGTTCTGATAGCGTTGCTCGGCCAAATCTAGGGCCTGATGGAGGCGAGCCTGCACTTCGGCATCGAATTCGGCCGTCCGCACCTGGGCTAGCAACTCGCTATATTGGGTTTCATTAATGGTAAAGTGGGTCCCGCAATGGGGACATTGGATTTCTTTCATATAAAACGGGGACTCCTTTCATCACTTTGTCTTCTCTATTATAACAAAAAAAGCTCTCGGCTTGTAGTGGGAGCTAGGCTTGGGAAAGGGGCGCTTGCCTATTATTCGTGAATTGTAAGCGTCAAACTTAGAAAGAGCTTGGGCGTAACTTTTGTTTTTAAGTGATGTGTCAACCAGTGTGCTTGTTTATTAGTTCCACAACTGATAAGGATAGAAGTGTACTCATCAAAAAAATAGAAAGCTTCACTTCACTCGCGAATCGCAGGGATCTACTAACCTAGTACCAATGCATAAAGGTCATCCCCTACCATCTATGATACCTAGATAGGTATTATCATGACTACCGAATCTCTTTGAAGTTCATTAAAGTTAAGAGGGAGGTGGATACCTCCCTCTTACTTAGATATACTCACTAGCTGGACGATTTGTCTTGCCAGCTAAAATATCTTGCATTATTGTTGTACCGTCTTTATAGTGGCGTCGTTTAGAAGCGTATGCAAGTCTCCGTGCATAAACTCTTTGGACTGTCTTAAGTCCTAAGTATTTTATCAGGGCTTCTATAATAGGCGTGACATCTTCGTAGATTGTCACATTTCCTGTTACTTGGTTAGCTTTTCTCCCAAAAGCTTTGCGTTGTGAGAATGTTGCTATACTAAGAAAATAAACAAAGTCATTGAACATAACATCACCTCCTTATATCATATTATATAAAGGATATATTCCTCTATATTGAATATTATACTGCTTAAAAACGTTTAGGTCAAGAGTTAAATGCAATATTTGAAAAAAATATCTCTCATGTTATAAAAATATGATAAAGAGAAATGGATAAGAATGACCGGAGGATTTATGGAAACTAGAAATGATAAATTTAGAAGATTGTCTGCAGCTCGAATGACAAAGGTCTTTTTCAATATTAAATATACTGAGAAATCAAAGCGATAAATCAAAAATACAGTTTTTTTCAAAAATCAGATATTGAAGAACTTTTTGGAGCATTAGAACAAAAAGGCGAAGAAATAAAGGAACTGTTTACTAGTCCTTTTATTATAAAAACAGCTAATCTAAAAAAAGGAATTCAAGTACTCCACTCCTGACACAAATAATAGTAAAGAAGTATCTTTTTAGGAAACTATCAATTGCCAGAGTGGAGAAGATTTTTTTCATTAATGAACCTACTCGCAAATCTAAGCAACAAATCAAACTACAGTTATAGTGATTGGGAAATAGAGGAACTCTTTGCTGCTTATGATGAAGAAGTGAAGAAGTGCAAGGTATTTTTTGAAGAAAAAAGAACGACATTTAAATATAGCGAGTGAACTGCTTTTTCGTTTGTAATACACATCAAAAGGGCTGGAATTTGAATTCCAGCCCTTAGTCTCTTAATTCTGTTTAGCCTCTTCCACGTAACTATGGAATAGCGAAGCATAGTGGTCATATTGATCCGGATAGCCCTTGCGCAAGTTACGCAGGAAAGCCCGTTTGACCGGCGTCGTATAACGGAAATGAATGTAGAAGAGAGCAATAAGCCCTGCACCAAAAAAACCGACAAGGGATGAGAGGGTAGACCCAAAACCGGTACCCGGCTTGCTAAAGTATAAAACCCCTGCCGCTGCAAACAGGACCGCCAGAATAATAATGACCCACTTAAAGTTCTTGTCTAGGCGCGCCTGCACCTCTGCTAATTCTAGAATCACACCTTGTAACTCGCCATCTGTATAAACTCCCTCACGTAGGTTACGCGCCGCGTCACGAGAGAGTACTGTCCGTGTTGCCATAGTTGGATCCACCCCTTTAATTTTGGATAGTCTCAATATAGCATTTTTAGGCCTTTAATTCAAGATTTGTAGGCTTTCGAGCCCTCTTTCTAGCTCGCTCTAAGGCCCCTATGTTACACTAAAAGGCAAAGGAGGAGGATGAAGATGTCCACAAGTTCTTACACCAGTCAAAGCCTAGCGCCGCTACTACCTGAGCCAGTCAGACAACAATTTCTCAGTCTACCCCCCTAGTCACCAAGCCGAATGGCTTAAGTACCTCAACGAAGCTAAGCAGGAAGCCACTAAGGAGCGCCGCCTGGCCAAGATGATTGACCAATTAACCCCATAAAATCAAAAGAAAAATACAGGCATCACTTGTGCGATGCCTGTATTTTTTCGTCTACCCTTCTAAGGCCTCTAGCAGCATTTGCCGCATCTGGGACAGCTCCGGCTCCTTCAGTCGCACTGAGTCATCCGTCATTTCCTCAAAGGGCACCCACCAGACGGGCCCGCGCCCCTGGTGGCCGTAGGTCCCCATATCGCCGGCACGACGTGGAAATAGATGCCAGTGTATATGGGCATCGCCATTGCCTAGCAGTTCGACATTCATCTTCTCTGCCCCAAAGGCCTTGGCCACCGCTTCTTGGACCTGACTCATTTCAGCCAGGAAGGCTAACCTAGTTTCAGGGTCTAAGTCATGTAGCTCCCGCACATGCTGCTTGGCTAGGAAGAGCGTATAGCCCTTGAAGTATTGGTGGTCACCCAAGACCACATAGCCAGTGGACAGTTCCTTGACTAGGTAAGGATTGCTGCCTTCCTTAATCATCTCGATTCGTTGACAAATTAAACACATGGTCTAGGCTCCTTTACTACACTATTGCTTTGACCCGATTATAGCATAAGTCACTCTCCCATTCAAAAAAGCGCCCTAGGGCGCTTTTTTCTTCTAATCCTCCAGCACTTCCAGCTCAAAGCGCATGCCGCCTTCAATGGCATAGAAGTCATGGACAATATGATAGTTTTCCAGTAGGTTATGGACCATATAGAGACCCAAGCCGGTCCCCTTATTGCCCTGCTGGTCGCTGTCCTGGTGACTGAAAATGTCATAGGCCGACTGAAGGGCTTGGTCAGACATAGGCTGACAAGGATTCTCAATTCTTAGCTTCTGCCCCTCACGATAGATGCGGATGGTGCCGCCTGGTGTGGAGTAACGGACGGCGTTACTCATCAGGTTGGAGAAGACCTTGCGGAAGGCGGACTCACTCATGGCTAGAGTGGCCTGGTCTAGCTGACAGTCAATCTTCAAGTCCTGAGCCTGGGCCAGGACTTCATAGTCGGCCAGCACCTGTGGCACAATAGTCGCCACATCCAGTGGTCCTGTCTCGGCCTGCCATTCTTGCAGCTTGGAGAGTTCCAGAATTTCTTTGACTAGGCCAGATAATTGGTCGACCTTGAGCATGGCCTCATCCAAATAAGTGTCCCGGTCGGCATACTTGCCTACCTTCCAGCGCATATTTTCTAGCATAATACGCAGACCCGCCAAGGGCGTCTTAAGTTCATGGGAAGCACTGCGCAAGAAGTCGACCTTGAGCTTCTCCAACTCCACCATGCGCTGGTTCTTCTCTTCCAGTTCATCAATGACGGCTAGGAGATGGCCGTAGAGCTCGTTGATTTGTCGCTCCATCATGCCCAGCTCATCCTGGCGAATATTAGCAAAGAAGGCCGTCCGGTCCAACTGCTTCATGCGCCCGGTCATGGCCGCCATGCGGCTAAGGGGCCGGGACAGGCTGCGAGCGTAGACATAGGCTACCAGCACTGCCAAAGCCACCGAGCCCCCCAGGGACATAGGCAGCAAGGTCAGGGTCACCCGCGTGGCCTGGCGGACCACTTCGGTGGTGGCGACAAACTGAACCAGCAGGTGCTTCTTATCCCGCGTCACCACTTCCCGCTCTTCGATAATGACCGAGTTCTGGTCACTGTCCTGGTTATAATTAAGGTTGCGGCCGAGTGTCTTGGTATAGCTAGAGCCTTGGGGCTGCATAAAGGCTGTAATACCCTCGTTCTTAGCATAGACTTCCAGGGCCGTCTCCACTTCGGCTTCCTCTACCTCGGCCAGGTTTTGGACCATGGCATCGGCCTTGTGGCTCAAGTCGGTCTGGCGATCATTGAGATAGAAATGGGGAAAGACCAAATAGATGGAAAGATGGGCCACTGCCACCAAGGCTAGCAAGATGGAGATGGTCCAGATAAAAATTTTCGGAAATAAACTTAGTCGTTTCATTTTAGCTCCAATTTATAGCCCACATTTTTGACCGTGACAATACAATCTAAGCCTAAGTTCTTGCGCAATTGCTTGATATAGACGTCCACTACCCGGTCAAAGGGTGGATCATCCTGATTGGCCCAGACATGGTCGAGAATTTGCGCCCGACTGAGTACTTGGCCTTGGTGGTCTAGCAAGAGCTTGAGAACTGCCAGTTCCTTAGGCTTGGTATCCGCCACTTCCCCCCTTATAAGTCGCTTCATAGCTGGAGAAGTTGACCTTACTGTCCTTGTATTCCCAGATATCAAACTCGCCATAGTGGCGCTTAAGCAAGGCTTCAATACGCTTAGCCAGTAAGGCCAGGGAGAAAGGCTTCTGAATATAGCCATCCACCAGCAAGTCGAAGGTCTTAATTTGGGCTTCTTCATCGGCCACCGCTGTCAGCATGAGGACCGGCACTGTACTGGTTTTACGGATTTCCGCTAAGACTTCAAAGCCATTTTTCTTAGGCATCATAATATCTAAGAGGACCAGATCCACGGATACCTCCCCAAAGAGGTCCAGGGCTTCTTGGCCATCAGCCGCCTCCCAGACATAGTAGCCTTGACTGCGGAGAAATTCGCTGACTCCTTCGCGGATGGCTGCTTCGTCTTCTACAATCATCAGATTCATGGGCGCACTTCCTTTCTCATTAAGATGTTAAGTCAATTATACCATAGAAAGTAGGATTAGCCTGCGCAAACCCTACTTTCCATGGTAAAAAATATTATGGACTTCCTAGCCTACACTTGAACCAAATTCTGAACATTATCTACAAATGGAAGTCCTTAGGTGGAGAATAAAGGGGTATCTAGAACCCCTCATAGGCCGGTCAAGGCGTCATTGCTTGGACTGAGTGACGAGAGTATGTAAGTGACAATGACGGCGACTTGGCCGGTCTATGAGGAGTTCTCGATGACGAGAACTCACCCACTTATTGGCCTATTGATGGTCGGCCAAGAGTGATTTAGGTTGCTTACGCATGAGGGTAATGGAAGCCAGGAGTACAGCTACCAGGATGACCACTAAGCCTAAGGCTACTACCCAAACCATATCCATGGCTTGTACTTGGACGGATAATTCGGTCAAGGTCTTGTTGAAGCTATCGATGGCTGCCCCGCCCCCAAGCGTGGTATTCTTAGCTTCAGCTGCCAATTGTTGGCCGATGCTTTGGGTTGACGCTGCCCAGAATGGTATTGCCTACCCATTGGCTGACAGGTCCACCTAGGAGGAAGGCCCCCACAAAGCTTGCTAGACTGACCATGAGGACTTCAACCAGGAATTGAGCCAAGATTTGTGGCTTGGTCATACCTAGGGAGAGACGAATCCCCATTTCCTTACGACGACCGTTCATCCAGAGGAAGAGGATCAACATAAGGACGACACCTGAGAAGATCAGGCTACCCAAGAGTAACTTGTCGGTCATGCCATAGACTAAACCAATTGATTTTTGTAAGGATGGGAAGTTTTGGCTACTCTTAACCAAGCTATAAGCCCGCCAGTTAATGGACAACTTCTTAGCTTCTGACATAATCTTGTCTAAGTCATGGTTCCCATCAACGAAGAAGCTAGCATCCTGATAGATGGCCGTCTCGTCGGTATAACCATAGAGCTTTTGCGTGGTCCCTAAGTCGGTCAGCAGGTTATTTTGGTAGAGTTCTTGGATGGCCGTTACCCCACCCTTGTTCTTACCGCTGAAGGTCCCCACGATGGTGACTTCAGTCGTTTCGTTAGCTTGCTTTTCATTATCGGCATCATAGATGTTGGACTTGAGCTTGAGCGTGTCCCCTACCTTGAGGCCGTTCTTCTTAGCAAATTCTTCGTGAACCATGGCCACATTCTTGTCTTCCGGCTTAATGTGACGGCCTTCAGCCAACTTGAAGGTTTCGGCGCTAAAGCGATCATCCAAGGAAGAATCATTGGTCCCAGTCAGCATGGCTGCCTTACCGAAGCGACGTTGACGGTCGGCATCAATTCGTGGCAGGCCTTCTTGGGAAACCAGTTCCTTGTCGACTAAGTCGGCCACAATCCCCATACGTTTGACCACTTGGCTAATACCATCTAGGCCTTGAATGGCCGCGATGTCCTCACCACGCAAGTTCCCACTCCCCCGGTTGGTCCCTTGGTTGTTACGGCGATCGATTTCCATCGAGAAGGAAGAGCTGATGCCCTTGAAAGTTTCTTTGGAGGCCACGTCGGTTGCCCGCTTAACAGCCAAACTACTTAAGGAAACAGTGGACATGACTAGGAGAATAAGGAAGATAATCAGAGTCTTAAATTTTTTACGCCAGACATAGGCCCAAGCATTATTCAATAAACGCATTGTGCTTCCCCCTCTCTACTTCACTTTATGTCCGTTAGCAGCTTTCAGCTTACCATGACTGAGTTCTAGAACCGTATCGGCGGCCTCTGCCACTTGTGGGCTGTGAGTCACGACGATGACGCATTTACCTCGTTCATGGGCAGCTTGACGTAAAATGTCGATAATTTCTTGGGCAGTCCCTTCGTCCAAGTTACCAGTTGGTTCGTCAGCCAAGATGATTGGCGCTTCGCTAGCCAAGGCCCGGGCGATAGCCACCCGTTGTTGTTGGCCCCCAGATAACTTAAGGACGTTACGATGAATTAAGTCTTGGCCCAAACCTAGTTGTAAGAGCAAGTCTTCGCTAGCTTCCGCATTGGCTAGGCGCACATTTTCTAGTGGCGTCAAGTAGTCAATCAGGTTGTAGTTTTGGAAGACCAAGCAAATATTGTGGCGGCGGTGGGCACTATAAGATTCTTGTGCAATGTCCTTGCCTTGGAAGAGGACTTTACCTTTGGTTGGGCTATCTAAGCCTGCCAAGAGGGATAAGAAGGTCGACTTACCAGCCCCGGATTTACCCACGACAGCGTAGAAGGTGCCGGCATCAAATTTGGCGTCTAATTCCTTGAGGACACTCTCTTGTGCCCCTTCATAACGATAGTAAATGTTGTCTAATTTCAATAATGTCATCATGATCACTTCCTTAACTGAGTTGTCCTAGGATTTCCTTAGGTTTTTTGGTGAGAATTAAGCCGGCACAAGCCATGACCGCTACTACGATAATGAGGAGGACGACGCCATAACTTGTTGCGACTAGGCCAGCCTGCCAAGTTGGGGCAGCGGCCGCGAAGAGTTTGCGGACCTGATCTGGCAGGTCATTGGAGACTAAGAGGCTGGAGAAGAAACTGTTAGCCAGTGGATAAGCCACTGCGGCTGCGATGGCCCAGGCCCCAATGGATAGGCCCCAGAGCTCTAGCAGGATTTGGCCAATGATTTGACCCTTGGAAATCCCAATCGAGAGCAGAATGCCGAATTCATGCACCCGTTCCCGCAAGCAGAAGAGCAAGACTAGGAAGAGGGTAATCACACTGACCACTAAGACCGCGCCGGTCATGAGGGTCATAAGGGACTGGAAGCTAGCAATAGGCGCTGCCACCTGGTCAAAGGCTTGACTGTTGGCTGTCAATTGGGTTTGATCCCAATCCAGCGACAAGGCCTTAACGCGGCTAATGACTTGGTCTAGTTCCTTGGGATTCTTCACCCGATACTGAGCTAGCCGCACTTGATAGTCGTCTGCTTGCCGCCCGTAGAGGGCTTGGCTGCTAGCGTAGTCGGTGTAAAGCCGGTTCTCGGTCAAATCGGAGCTAAGCCCGGTGAAGGTCTCACTGCGTTTCCCGCTATAAATCCCGACAATCTCGAATTCCTTGGCTTCCCCGTCCTTGGCTTCCCCACCTTCTGTTAGCTGGGTGCCCTTGAGGCTGATCTTGTCGCCTAGCTGGAGCTTGTTGGCTTCGGCAAAGGCCTCGTGGACCATGACCTTGTCTTTGTCATCTGGCGTCAAGTGGCGCCCTTGGCTGAGGGTCAAGGCCCCGCTAGCAAAATCTAAATCGGTCTGACTGTCTTGGCGACCTTGAATAGATAAGAGCTGATTAAAGATATCGTCGCCTTGGTCACGCTGCACGGCTTGTTGGGCCTGAATGACTTGGCCGGACTCAAACTTGGCCAACCCTTCTGATTGATACTGAACGTCTGCTACCCCTTCTACTTGAGCCACTTGACTGATGTCCGACTCTTTCATCCCTGCCTGCAAGCCCTGACCTTGGAGCTGGAATCCCGCATTGGAGAGGGACAGGAGTTTATCTTGAACTTGTTGGGTACTAATCTGAATCGCGAAAACAGCTAAGACAGCGGTCGTGATCAGAGATAAGATGAGGAAAAAGCAGCCCTACTCTGACTCGCTTACGGCTGACATAGGCCCAAGCACGCTGATACCATTTCATACGAGTCACTTCCTTTCTGCTGATTAAGAACTAACTATAGTATGCAACCCCTGTGTGAAGTTGATATGAAATTGTGAAATAAATTTTTGCCATCTTCAATAAATGAAAAATCCAGCCCCTGACCTGGCTTGAAAACAGGATAAGGGCTGGGATTTTGAGAGCTTGGCCGATGGCAAAATAACTTTTTTATATCTTTCTAATACTTAGCCACTCAACCTTAAAACCACCCCACCATCAGTTCGGCCGCTGATGGGGGGGTGGTTTTTATAGAGGGGTTAGATTTAGTTGCTTGAAGTCGTTTCGTCTTTCTGATCGCTGGCTGCATTAGCACTTGAGCTAGAAGAAGACTGAGATGAGCTTTGGTCTGAAGATGAGGAGGCCTCGCTTGCCTTGTCCTCTTCAAAGTTAGTCACTGGCAGGCTCTTGTCCTTGTCAGCGTCTTCTAAGACTTCGGAAGTAAAGGACTTGTTGCTTTCCAAGATACTTGGGCCACCATCTTCCCCGGCTTGGGTAATGGCCTTATACTTGTCGCCTACGCGGGTGTCGACCTTACCATTGAACTGGGCGTGCGCTAGCTCGATGGCTTGTTTAGCCAAGATAGCTGGCGAGAAGAGCGGTTCTGCCGGGTCATCCCCACCGAAGACGGCATTGGTCTTGGATAGGCGGGCAATAATATCTGACACTTGTTCCCGCAAGTCATAAGACAATGGCTTGTCTTGGACGTGTTGGGTCAAGAAGTAGAGATGCTTCATGGCTTCAACCCCAGGCCGGTCGTTGGCGTCCTTGAGGGCCGCCACATAGGCTGCTAAGCGGCTTAAGCCCACTGCGTCTTGGGCTTCAATGGCCTTGTTGGCTTGTTCCCGCAATTGGTCGGCAGTCACGCCATAGTTAGTCAAGTTCAGCTCGCTGATGGCCTTTAGGATGCTCTCGTGTTGGGCATTCAGTTTGGCCAGGCGTTCAGATAGCTTGTCGCTATTGTCTTCAATTTGGAAGATGTAGCGGGCCGCAAAGCGGTCTAAGAGTTGGAGGAAGCCTTGGGTCGAATTGCCCTTGTCCTTGAGGCTTTCTTCAATGTCTTGCAAGCCAGCTTCAATCCGGGCTAGCGCTACTTCTTGGCCAGCCAAACGTTGGCTAGCGACTTGGCGCAGGGTGGCGATGTAGGCTTTGACTGTCGTCTCATCCAAATCCCCTGGCACATGGATGCTTGGCAGGCTAGCCAATTTGTTGGCTACATAAGCCTTGGCCCCTTCCACATTGCGAATGCGGATGTTGTGGCTGTGGTCGCCATGTGGCACCTCGAAGTAGCCATCGCGAATGCGAATAATTCGTTGCGGAATGCCCATGCGTTTGGCAAGGCCTGCTAGTTCGCGGGCAAAGCGTAACTCAGGGTCAATGCTTGGATCCTGACTAGGCACTTCCAAGGTCCAGAGTGGCACTACCCAAGGATGGATGTGCGACTTGTCTTGGCCTTGTTCCGTATTTTGGAAGGCAAAGACTTGACCCCGGTAGTTGCCGGCATCATCATAGACGGCCTGCAACTTGATGGTGTCCCGCTCTACCCCATAGGCATAGCTGATGTAATCCAGATGCCCTTGAATCTCAGGAGAATCTAGGGTCAGGAGGGAAGTCGGCCCTTGTGGCGTGCTTGGTTGTTCTGGCTGGCTCGGAGTCGGACTTGGACTAGCGGGCTGATCCACTGGCAGACTTGGCGGCGCTGGTTGACTTGGTCGGGTCAATTGGTCAGCCGGATGACTTGGCGCTACAGGTTGGCTAGGGCTGGCTGGCCGGCTAGCGACTGGGCCATTTGGTCTTGGACTGACAGGCTCATCGTCGAAGGATAGATTGCCCAGGCCTTGACCACAATCCAGCACATCGTGGAAATGGTCGCCGTGAGGAATCCGCACTAGGCGGCAGCCCCCTGGTGTGTGGGCATTAGGCACAGTTGGCGCATTGGCCAAGTCCCGTTTGGAGATAAAGTGGAAATGGTCGCCGTGACGGACTACATAACCATCCGCATTCTCTTCGACAATATCGGCTGGGTTAAAGACATAATTATCGCCCCCACCCCTTCTTGACCCACTAGCCCCTGCTTGGGCCTGGTCTTCGTAGATGGCGTCCACTGGTGGCTTACCATAGACAAAGTGATAGTGGTTGCCGTGCTTCTTAAGGTAACCATTGGAAAAGACCTTCCCCACGATGACCTTTTTGCTTGCCCATTTTTTTCCTTGAATTCTAGCTCCAGCTTATCCAAAGCCAAGGATTCTTTTTTTCGGCTTGGGCCGCGGCCAAATCGCTAGATAATTGGCCCTTGTCGCTTTCGGCTTGGGACATGGCCGTTTGGGCCTCTTGCAAACGGGCTTGAGATTGACTGAGATCTTGGTTAAGGCCCCACAAACCGGCCCCGGCGCTCAAAAGAATGGCGCCATTAATCCCCCATAAGAGGATGCGTTTTTTAGTCATGAATGATGACTCCTTCGTATATATAATGGTAATTCTTACGTTTAGCATCTTACACCCAATCGTAATGATTGTCAATAGTATAATGAAAAAATATTGCACTACTTGTTAAATAGTGTGCCAGCATCAAAAAAGCCCCCTGCTATGAGGGAGCTAGGTGATAAGATTAGGAAATACCTACCATATCTAAGTAGAGTTGGTGGGCATAGCTATCGGTCATGCCTGAGATGAAGTCCGTGGCCAAGAGCAGGCGCAGGTAGAGCTTCTCCAGTTCCGACTTACCTTGCGCAAAATAACGGTAGGACCGTTTCTGGCTCTCGGAAATAATGCCAATCTTCTTAAGGTCCACATAGTCTAGGCGACGCGCTGTATCGTAAGCTACAAGTGGCGGCACGAAGCTATCCAGCAGATAGGTCAGGGTCGAATAGCCCGCTATTTCCAGGCGTAAAATGGACTTGTGGTCGTAAATCCGGCCTTCAGAAATGGACCGCAGTTGATGATAGAGTGGCGCAACATCCGAGTCTTTGAAGAGGTCAAAGTCGTAGGTGCCGGCCATCAAGTCAGCATAATGGGTTACGAAGGACTGGGTGGCACCGGCAATTAGGACATTGCGCAGGTGCTCGAAGAAGCGGTTGATGCTGAAGATTTCTTCATCAATGGTCTCCAGAATGTGAACCACCTGACGCGAAGCCTGGCTGTCCTGGGCTGACTGCTTAAGGCTGGCTAGCAAGTCCGCCTTGACCATGGCGAAGGTCAGGACGCCCTTACCCAGGGCGTCTTCCATATCGGCCACCAGATAGGCAATGTCATCAGCCGCTTCTAGGATAAAGGTCAGCGGATGGCGTTGGCTACCCGCCCACGTTTGGCTGGTAATAGCCTGGAAGAGGTCAACCTCCGCATGGAAATAGCCCACCTTCTTATGGGTGATGGCACCGGTCTTAGGCTGATGAGAAGCCCGCGTGTATTTGAGAATGGTATTGAGGGTGGCCACAGTTAAATCCAGGCCATCAAAGCTACCCTTGAAGTCGTGGAGCTTGGCCGCAATCCGCAGTGCCTGGGCATTCCCTTCAAATGATAGAGGTCATGAACATAGTCGCTGGCTAGAAAGTCCTGGGCCAGTTGGGGATCCAGCTGCTCACTCAGAATGGCTGGCAGGCGCTTCTTTGAACCACTGGCGGATAATATCCTCGCCAAAGTGGCCATAAGGCGGATTGCCAATATCGTGCAAGAGACTAGCACACTCGACAATACGGGCGATGTCGGCCTGACGGACAATAAATTCCTGCTGGCTGACTGCCAGCTCTGAATCTGCCACGCCTTCCAGTTGATCCGCCAGACTGAGGGCAATCTCTGAGACCAGGGTCCGGCCAATCATGGCCACCTCCAGGGAATGGGTCAGGCGCGTATGAATAAAGTCCATACGCTCCAAGGGAAAGACCTGGGTCTTGTCCTGTAACCGCCGGAAAGACGGACTGGTCACAATACGTTTGTAGTCATCATCAAATTCGTTGCGATGCTGGGTCGCGCTACCCGATAGACGGGCAGTAGATAAAAGCTCTGTCCATTGCATAAGCCGGACCTCCTTGTTTGCTGGCTGGGGAGGGTTAAACTAGGTGTCAGCCAGCCTATGTTGCTTCCTTATTATAACAAATTCCCAAGCTAGCATAAAGAAAGACACCCGAGGGGGTGTCTTAGGTTTAAGTATTTGTGCCACTAGGCTATATGAAATTTTATTGGTCCAAGGCCTCTCTCAAGGATTCGATTGTGGAGTAGCTTGGTTCCGATGGATCACGAGTAATGCGTCTGCTTTCGTCGATTGCTTGGGCAGTTAGCGACTTGTCTTTTCGGCTTAAATCCTGAGGCGCTTGCTGATTTAGCTGGTCTGAATGACCAAGTATATCTTTATGGTCGTGGTTTTTATTGCTCATAGCAACCTCCTAATAAATAGAACTATGTTTTGAGACTTATAGAAGCTCGTGACAACTTAGTTGTTATCCTTCAAAAATTCGCCAATTCCTGCCGCAATTTCTTCGGGCGCATAATCATGCACATAATGCCCCACATCCAAGCGTTTAATGGTCGCATTAGGCACTTGCCCAAAGCTATCTTGCGCCATTTGGTACCAAGCCTCACTTGAGAAGCTAGTCCCACTTGCATTAGACACATAGAGTAAAATAGGGACGCTTGGCAGAGACTTGTCTAGGACTTGCTTGGCATTGCTGGCTGACATTTCAAGTTCATTGCCAATAGCAGTCGTCAAGGCCTGCTTATAAAAAAGTGCCTTGTAATTCGCTATTTCTGCTTGCGTCAGATGGCCTGATTCAAGGGCAGGAGCTGCCTTCTCTGCACGATAAAGAAAACGCCCATAGCCTAGTTCAAGTAAAATTTGCCCTACCTTAACTACAAAAGTTGGAACCTTTACTTTGTCATAGCTTTGTGGCATGGCCATATCGAGGCCAACAATAGCAGAAACTTCTGCCGGATGCTCTTGGGCCCAGTAGAGAGCCTCTAAGCCAGCCATGGAATGAGCCACTAGAACATAAGGGCCTTGAATACCAGACGCTTCTAGTGCTTGACGTGTCTGTCTATTCACGGTTTCTAAATCTCTAGGACTATCCCCATCATCACTAAAACCATAACCTAGTCGCTCGACTATGACAATGCGATAATCCGGAGCTAATTGCGTCGTCAGCGCCTTAAAGTCCAAAATAGGCGATGTTGTGCCCCCTCCAGCTAACAAAACCAGTGTCTTGCTACCCGAACCAGCCACATAGACATTTAACTGCTTACCCTCAACCTCAACACGATTACCAATCGGCGATATATCATTAGCTTCTCTAGATAGGGCAAGACGATGATTAAGATAGACACCTAATGTAACTAGCACTATAGCTAAAAGCACATAAGCTAATAGTTTTCTTAGAACTTGCCAAAATCTCATCAGCTAGCCTCCTCTACTTTTGATCACATGCTTACCCTACCACTTGAACAGGACTAGGTCAATAGATAAGAAGGTTTACTCCGATGCTCAGTTATCGCGAGCCTTAAACAATGTAATGAATAATTTCTTAAAGCATCGCCCCTTATTGCACTTTTAAGAGGGAGTCTGTTCTTGACTATCACTGGAAGTCCCATCAACTAAGTAATGCCGTAATTTTATCTTAGCCCTTTTATAAATCTGCACTGCACTCTTAGCTACTCTTCTCAGTATGTACAAAAGAATCATCAGCAAACAAGATACAACTAAGAATGTGATAGCACTAATAATAAGTGGATTGCCTTGAAAGTCACATTTTATCTTTTCTAGCAGTTCTTTGAACTTATCGAATAACTTATCGAAAAATATGACCGTAATGGCATAGGATAGTACTAGTATTATCACTCCCCAAAGTAATAGCTTATTCTTTATATTCAAAGCACTATAGCTCTTATACAGTCTACCATATCTACTAATTGGCAACTCACCTATAGCATCTGTTATAATTATATCTAATATCAAAAATACTACAATAGTAGTTAAGCCCGTATACAAGGATAAGGTGACCTTATTCCAGAATTCGGTATTCCCATATAATAAGCTCTTAAAGAGTGACTGAATTTCGTTAGTCAGCATTAATCTCATAGCTTGAACTAATACTATGGAAGATATCAAAGTATAAAATCTGTATTTTTATCCTAATTAATCTTTTTATATGAACTAGAAGCAGAGTCTTTTAAAAAGTACCTATTAAAGATGACATCTTGTGAAAACAATATGTCAGTAAACATTTTTTTCCGAAAAACTACAAAAAAATTAAGTTTAAAAGTAGCGGGGTCGGCTGAAAGAAATAAAGAAAAAAAGCACCATCATAAAGGATGTAGTACTAACAAAAGGCATCCAAGGCAACATTTCCTTAAGTATTAAATTCAAAAAATCTAACAGAATCATCCAAGTCATCCATATAAACATGACGGACCAAATCCCCATCAACAATTCTTTGGCATCATTTTTTTCCTAGCTCAGTACTTTTTTTATTATAAAAAAACTATGTATTTATATGAAAAAAATAATAAAATCCAATTCTTATGAGAAAACGCATTATAAACCTTAACGGCTCACTAACATCTCGCCAACTCTGTCTTTTCCGAAAAACAACACGGTAGATTGAGATTAGTAACATAATGAATCCTAAACCCATCAAAATATACTGAAACATTTTATCTAACCCAAGCAAAAAGCGCTCTCTCACTAATATAATTATTACGGAGCCCAGAAACCAAGCCATACTTTTTCTTATCCAATTCAGACCATCGTTTCTTAATCTTATCTAGCATACTCATACTCCTATCTTCAATTATGATAAAGATTAGATTAAGGCCAGCTACCTAAATAGCTGGCCTTACTAATTTGATAAATTCCTTAGTCATCCACACCCAGAATCTCGTTGATGTTGTTCTTGTAGAGAATAGCCTTAGCCCCGTAGACTGCTTGGATGCCGCCTTGGACTTCTAAGACATCGACGGCACCGATGGCCTTGAGGGTTGGCTTGTCGACCTTGCCTGAATCCTTGACTGATACACGCAAGCGAGTGATGCAGGCGTCGACTTCTTCAATGTTTTCAGGACCCCCTAGGGCTTCAATGATTCTCACTGAGTCTTGCTTGAGGCTGTCCTTAGTGTCGACCACTGGCTTGGCATCCTCGTCCAAGTCCTCTTCCAGACGACCTGGTGTTGGCACATTGAATTTGGTGATGAACCAGCGGAAGACCACATAGTAGAGGCCGGCCCAGATTAAGCCAAATGGAATTTGTAAGAGCCAGTTGGTCTTGTCATTCCCTTGCAGAATCCCGAAGAGGGAGAAGTCGATGACCCCACCAGAGAAGGTGTTCCCTGATGGAAATGTTGAGGATGTCGGCGATGAAGAAGCTGACCCCATCCAGGAAGGAGTGAATCACATAGAGGAAAGGACTCACGAAGAGGAACATATACTGATTGGTTCCGTAATCCCAGTGATAAAGCTAGTCAAGGCAACCCCGAAGAAGAGACCTGCGTATTTCTTACGACGGTCTTTTTGGCACCAAGTGATACATGGCCAAGCAGGCAGCTGGCAAACCGAACATCATGGTTGAGAAGCGGCCAGCGAAGAAGCGAGTTCCTTCGGTGAAGAGACCTGTGTGGTTTGGATCTGCCAATTGGGCGAAGAAGATTTTTTGTGCCCCGGCTACGGTTTGGCCCGCAACTTGAGCCACCCCACCCAATTCAGTGTACCAGAACATTGGGTAGATCATGTGGTGTAAGCCGACTGCCCCACAGAGACGCATGAGGAAGCCGTAGAGGAAGGTCCCAAACGGACCTGCTTGGGAAATGTAGTCCCCTGTTGATACTAGCCATTGTTGGAATGGTGGCCAGATTAGGAAGAAGACGCCCCCTAAGAAGATTGAGGCAAAGGATGTCACGATAGGCACGAAGCGGGAGCCCCCGAAGAAGCCCAAGACCTGTGGCAGTTGAATATTATGATAGCGATTATGGAGCCAAACTGCACAGGCACCGACCGCAATAGCACCAATGACCCCGGTGTCGATGGCAGAACCCTCTGCCATGTAGAGTTTGACTAAGGCACCGATGGTGGCTTTCATGACCAGGTAACCGGTCACCCCAGCTAGGGCTGCCGTCCCCTTGTCACGCTTGGCAAGGCCGATACAGAGGCCCACACAGAGCAGGAGGGACAGGTTGGCGAAGACAATTTCGCCGGCCGAACTCATGACTTGGAAAATAGCTTGTAGGCTTGGATTATTCAATAGGGGATAGGTCGCCACCGTGGTCGGATTAGACAAGGCGCCCCCAATCCCCAGCAATAGCCCAGCTGCCGGCAGAATGGCGATCGGCAGCATAAAGGCTTTCCCGATTTTTTGTAACAACTTAAACATGGTACAAAGACCTCCTTTGATTGTTAGGTGCTTCAGAAGTCTCGCATCGGAATCCTTCTGACTCATTCCTTTGGTCCCTTCTTCCGAGGGACTCGCGGCCCTTCCTGGCCAGGCTACCTCCTTTCCTGGTCTGACATGATCTTGCATAAGTTGCGATGCGAATGCGCAGGGTTATCTGTAACCCTTTACAAGTTAATTATAATCGGATTGAAAGGAAATTTCAACTTGTCAGCACGAGGTGTTGCTAAGGTAGAGGAAAGACTATCCCAAGAAGAATTGAAGCTAATCTTGGATAAGTATAAGTTGTTGTTTGATATGGAGGATTAAGAATAAACAAAACGCCATGGCTCGGTATGATTACCTAGCCATGGCGTTTTATTGGTTTAATGCGACTTAAGGTCCATAAACAAATGGGCTTGATCCTGAGGACCATGTCCTAGGCGGATAATCCGTAGCTTTTGTTCTTTGGTATATGGCGCATAGTAGATAATATAGTGACCAATGATGTTCCGTCGAATGCCTATAGCTGGCAAATAGGGATTGCGCATCCGCTCCCCGCTTTCTGGGAAAACTAGCAAGTTTTTCAAACACTCATGGAGTGCATCCAAAAACTTTTTAGCAGCTTGCTGATTCTTAAGTTCCTTGGTCAGATAGTCCAGAATCACTTCTAAATCTTCTTCTGCCTTCTGAGTGAACTCATAACTATAGGTCATAACGTTCCCTCATATCGGCGATAAGAGACTCACCGTCTTTTAGACGCTGCTCTCGAATATCTTCAAGCCCTTGATAAAGAAATTTTGCTTCTTCCATTTGACGGAGGGTCTTCTCATAGTATTCAATGTCCATGACGACTAGTCGTCCGTAGCCATTCTTAGTGACGAAGACTGGGCCTTGTTCTTCTTGACAATAAGCTTCAACCGCCACTGTATTTTTTTAAATCGCGCATGGGAATAATTTTCATCAACGCCACCTCCTTTTTATGGCTATATTATACCATAAATTTAGACACATATATAGTCATTTATAGCAAAAGGCCCCCTTATCTAATCATAAGGGGACCTTTTCTTCTTATAACTGATAGACCATAATGTGTTCATTTATTTCCTTGTTAAAGCCGGTCTCTTCAAAGCCTAGATCTAGCAAAATCTTCTTCATAGGCTCGTTACCGTCAACATAGTCGGCTACTACCTTGGTCATCTGGGCTTGCTCTTTGGCCATTGCTAGCACTGTCTCAATGGTTTGACGGCCGTATCCTTTACCTTGGAAGGCTTGGTCTATTAGGAAGCGCCAAATAAAGACTTGCTGCTCCTCTGTATCCAACTCATACATAATGAAACCAACTAAATCCTCATCCGCATAAACGGCTTTGGGATAGGCAATACCTTCGTCACGGTAAAACCAAGCATCTGCCAAAGAGCGGACGACAGGAGATACAAATTTGGCCGCTTCTTGCGCAGGAGAAATCTTGAGCTCAAGCACCTGGAAATAATTATCGCCTGTTATATCTCTTAAGGTAACGGACATACTTGTCTCCTCCCTACCTTATTTAACTAAGTCACTCAAAA
>BNJV01000696.1_pt1:0-37500 | contig 41028 bp, 62 predicted proteins | sample 8540591 | NCBI WGS metagenome assembly BNJV01 (sample SAMD00202457, study PRJDB9452) | human saliva metagenome | host: Homo sapiens
AACAGCAGATGCATGTACTCAGTCTATGTTTGAAGATCGTAAAGTTAAATTATCGGAAATTGCAAGATAAAAAGATGTGGGGATGAAACAATGATTTTCGTCCCTCTCATTTCTAAAACATTAGGAGAAAACTATGTCAGATTTAAAGAAATATCACGGTGTCATCCCAGCTTTTTTTATGCTTGTTATGACGAGGAGGGTGAAATCAGCCCGGAGCGGACTCGCGCTTTGGTGGAGTATTTCATCGACAAAGGTGTGCAAGGTCTCTATGTCAACGGCTCATCAGGCGAATGTATCTACCAGAGCGTGGCCGACAGAAAAGTAATTTTGGAAGAAGTAATGAAAGTTGCTAAGGGCAAACTGACTATTATTGCTCACGTGGCCTGCAATAACACTAAGGACAGTATCGAGTTGGCAAAACATGCGGAAGCTCTAGGAGTTGATGCCATTGCGGCTATTCCGCCGATTTATTTCCGTCTGCCAGAATACTCTGTCGCTCAGTACTGGAATGATATCAGTGCGGCTGCCCCACATACTGATTTTTGTGATTTATAATATTCCGCAATTGGCTGGTGCAGCGCTGACTCGAGTCTTTATAAGGAAATGCTCAAGAATGAGCGCGTGATTGGGGTAAAAAATTCCTCTATGCCCGTTCAGGATATCCAGACTTTTGCAGCACTTGGCGGCAGTGACCATTTGGTCTTTAACGGTCCAGATGAGCAGTTCTTGGGCGGTCGTCTTATGGGTGCAGCAGCTGGAATTGGTGGTACCTATGGGGCTATGCCAGAACTCTTCCTTAAACTGAATCAACTGATTGCAGACAAGGAACTGGAAAGAGCCAAAGAACTGCAGTTTGCCATTAACGACATTATCGGCAAGCCAACCAGTGCTCACGGCAATATGTATGCTGTTATCAAAGAAGTTCTCAAGCTCAACGAAGGACTGGCTATCGGCTCTGTCCGTGCTCCTTTGACACCAGTCGTAGAAGCAGACCGTCCAGTCGTAGAAGCAGCAGCGGCCTTGATCCAAGAAACTAAGGAGCGCTTCCTCTAAAAGAAAGAAGGATGCTTATGGGAAATTATGTTACGATTGATATTGGCGGTACCAATATCAAATACGGCCTGATAGACGACCCAAGAAACGCTAGTAGAAGCCCATGAAATACCTACGGAAGCCCATAAGGGTGGTCCAGAGATTATGCGTAAGGTTCAAAAGATAGTTGCAGACTATGCGCAGGCTGGCTCGATTGAGGGGATTTGTATCTCCTCAGCTGGTATGGTCGATCCAGACAAGGGTGAAATTTTCTATGCTGGTCCTCAGATTCCTAACTATGCTGGGACGCAATTTAAGAAAGTCTTGGAGGAGGAGTTTTCCATTCCTTGCGAGATTGAGAATGATGTCAATTGTGCCGGTCTGGCTGAGGTCATGTCTGGCCATGGTAAGGGAGCAAAAATTGCGGTCTGTCTAACGATTGGGACAGGGATTGGTGGCTGTCTAGTAGCGGATGGGCGAGTTTTTCACGGCTTTAGCAACTCAGCCTGCGAAGTAGGCTATCTGCACCTGCCGGACGGAGCCTTTCAGGATGTAGCTTCGACCACAGCCTTGGTTCAATATGTTGCTGACTTGCACGGAGAAGATCCCTCTCTCTGGAATGGTCGAAGGATTTTCAAAGAAGCGACCGAGGGCAATACCTTCTGTATCAAAGGAATTGACCGTATGGTAGGCTATCTGGGGCAGGGCATTGCCAATATCTGCTATGTCGTCAATCCAGAAATCGTCATCCTGGGCGGTGGTATTATGGGGCAAGAGGCCATTCTTCGACCGCGTATCCAAGCGGCTCTCAAGGATGCTCTGGTGCCGAGCATAGCTGAGAAGACCAAACTAGCCTTTGCCTATCACCAAAATACGGCAGGCATGTTCGGAGCCTACTACCACTTTAAAAATAAACATCAGTAATCCAAGCAAACCTGGGGGAGTGACCTCGGGTTTCTTGCTTCTAGAAAAAATAGCTTCTGTAGACGGCTAGACGATATTTTTAGAAGGAATTGAAATGACAGGGAAAAATTCGGTGGATAGAGCTAAATTTTTCAAAAATTTAACTTTGCCCACTTGTCTTTAGGAGTAGATTTAAAAGGTTGCCCAAGACTTTTAGAAGTACCAGCCCTTTGAAGTTGAGCAGTCAGTAACCCATCAAGGAGTTAAAAATAAGGCCAGGATTTTTGTCCCTAGCCTTTTTATTGATGCCTACGGTAATAGCCGTTAAGTTTGTGATTTTTCCCAGTAACTATTGAAGATTTTTCCTTTCTCTCTCGGTCAATTTCTAGGAAAACGGCATAAAAGTATGTCAATCATCAGCAGCATTGGGAACTGAGCTGAGATTCGTTGGATGAACTGAGGTTTACTTTGCATTGCAACTGGGATGATTTCTGAAAAAGTCTTCTTTAATCAAATCAGGCTGGCCAGTGATTAGCACGGTCTTGGCTCCCCATGCCCCTTAGCATCAATCAGGCTGTCAATAATGGATGGGGTTTGACCTGAAAGAGAAAAGCCGATAACTAGGCAGTTTTTGTCTAAAAATGCTCGTTGTCCAAGCAAAGCCATCCGCATCTGTCAGAGCTTCACAAATAACTCCCTAAGCGCATGAAGCGCAGTTTTCATATCGCGAGCGACGAGCCCTGAGCTTCCCGTGCCAAAATAGACACGATCCGCTTTTTCAATCAGCTGGGCTACACGCTCCAATCTTTTTCGTCAATCAAGTCCTCGGTTTGTTGCCGAATTTGAATATAGTTGCGTAGCACCTGGCGGGACGAATCATTTTTCAGATTTGTATGCTCCGTTTTGCTGATTTTTCAGCTGTTGGAGATATTGGAAGTTGAACTCCCGATAGCCCTTAAAGCCACATTTTTAGCAAAACGGGTCAAGGCCGCCTGTGAGATGTGCAAGGTTTGCGCTACTTCAAGGGAGGACAGATCACCTTCTATCTCTGTCGGAGTCAAAAATAGTCGGCAATCTGTTTTTCGACATCGGTCATAATGTCGTAACAGCTTTCGATGATGGGCCAAGATATTTTGCTGGTGTCTCATGATGGGTCACTTTCTTTGGTCAAAATAATAAAAACGTATTTTTCATTATAACATAGTTTAGAGAAAATAAAGCGTTTACAAAACCAATAATTGTCAGATCTGGCTTTCCATTAAAGTACGAGCAGACTGTAATCTCAATATTTTTAGATATTATGACCGCCTTTTTCTGAAGAGGTATTTCCTAAAGTTTGCGTCGAATGAAAGAAAAAGTGATATAATTTACACAAGTAATGTTCCAAGTTTGGATTTGAAGCAAGGAAGATAGGAGCTACTGTCACTTACAGCTTCCAATTCTTATTTTTGAAAATCAGTAAAAGCTAGATTGTGAGGTTTTTATGCGAATCAATGAACTAGGCCAGCCTATTGGGGAGGCGCTGTCGGACTTTTAAGCCGGAGATCTGCCCAAGCTGGAGCGAATCGAAGGCCAGTATGTTATTATCGAGCGTTTGTCCAAGGACAAGCATGGAGCGGATTTGTATGAAGTGTATGGTCCGGATTCTCCTGCGGATATGTGGACTTATCTCTTTCAAAATGTTGCTCAGAGTCAGGAGGAGTGTGATGGTTTGCTAGATCGGATGCTGGCAGCTCAGGATCGTTTCCACTATGCCATTGTGGACAAGGAGAGTGGCAAGGCGCTGGGAACCTTCGCATTAATGAGGATTGACCGAGGCAATCGATGTGATTGAAGTGGGCGCTGTGACCTATTCGCCCAAATTGAAGCGAACTAGACTGGCTACAGAAGCCCAGTACTTACTGGCACGCTATGTCTTTGAAGAGCTGGAGTATCGCCGCTACGAATGGAAGTGCGATGCACTCAATCAGCCGTCAAGACGGGCAGCAGAGCGGCTTGGCTTTACCTACGAAGGTAGGTTCCGTCAGGCAGTCGTCTATAAAGGGCGCAACCGAGACACTGATTGGCTCTCCATGATTGACAGCGATTGGCCTGCCGTTAAGAGTCGTCTAGAAAAATGGCTAAGCCCAGACAATTTCGACGAAAAGGGACAGCAAATAAAAAGCCTTGTCTGAGTTTTGATATTTGATTGAGTTGAAATCATAGGATTTCGACTCTTTTACTTTTTAATTTTGATGAAAATGGAGAATTTTCTGATAAATTTTGATATAATAAAACGAACTACAGATAAAGGATGAGAGAGAATGACCTTAGTTTATCAATCAACACGCGATGAAAAGAATAAAGTAACAGCCAGCCAGGCGATTCTGCAAGGTTTGGCGACAGACGGCGGTCTGTTTACGCCCATTACCTATCCACAGGTCGATTTGGACTTTGCCAAGCTCAAAGACGCTTCTTATCAGGAAGTAGCCAAAGCTAGTTTTATCTGCATTTTTGGATGATTTTTTTCTGAAGCGGAGCTGGACCACTGTATCAACCATGCCTACGACAGCAAGTTTGATGATGCGGCGATTGCTCCCTTGGTCAAGCTGGATGGTCAGTATAATCTAGAGCTTTTCCACGGAGCGACCATTGCCTTCAAGGATATGGCTTTGTCTATCCTGCCTCACTTGATGACAACCGCAGCCAAAAAGCATGGCTTTGGAAAAACAAAATTGTCATTTTGACGGCGACTTCTGGCGACACAGGTAAGGCGGCTATGGCAGGCTTTGCGGACGTTCCGGGGACTGAGATTATCGTCTTTTTACCCGAAAGACGGTGTCAGCAAGGTCCAAGAGCTGCAAATGACGACACAGACAGGTGCCAATACGCATGTTGTTGCCATTGACGGCAACTTTGACGATGCTCAGACCAATGTCAAGCACATGTTCAACGATACAGACCTACGAGCTCGTCTCTTGGAGCACAAACTGCAATTTTCATCCGCTAACTCCATGAATATCGGCCGTTTGGTGCCACAGATTGTTTACTATGTCTATGCTTATGCTCAGCTGGTGAAGACGGGAGAAATTACAGCGGAGACAAGGTCAACTTTACCGTTCCGACGGGGAACTTTGGTAATATCTTGGCGGCCTACTATGCTAAGCAAATCGGTCTGCCGGTTGGCAAGCTGATCTGTGCATCGAATGAAAAACAATGTTCTGACAGACTTCTTCAAGACGCAGGTTTATGACAAGAAGCGGAGCTTCAAGGTGACCACTAGTCCATCCATGGATATTCTGGTTTCCTCTAACTTGGAGCGTTTGATTTTCCACCTATCTGGTAACAGTGCTGAGAAAACAGCTGCCCTGATGGCGGCTCTGAATGAGCAAGGCCAGTATGAACTGACGGACTTCGACGCTGAGATTTTTAGAGCCTTTGCAGCTGACTATGCGACAGAAGAGGAAACAGCTGCTGAAAATCAAGCGGGTCTATCAAGTCTCTAACTACATTGAAGACCCTCATACAGCCGTTGCGTCCGCTGTCTATCAAAAAAATACTTGGTAGAAAACAGGTGATCAGCGCAAGACTGTTATCGCATCTACTGCTAGTCCTTATAAATTCCCAGTTGTAGCAGTTGAAGCTGTGACTGGTCAAACAGGACTCAGTGATTTCGAGGCTTTTGGAGCAACTGCACGAACTTTCTGGCGTAGCCCTGCCACCAGCTGTGGACGGCTTAGAAACAGCACCGGTTCGCCACGAAACCACAGTCGCTGCAGACCAAATGCAGGGCAGCAGTCGAAGATTATTTGGGATTGTAAAGTTTACTTTAGAAGGCCTAAAATCAGCTGGATATCTGGCTGATTTTTCTTAGGATGCCCAATGAAAGAAAAGAGAAGTAGCTTATGCTTAAGAGGAGAATTTTTTCTATGACGACTTATATCATGAATATCGCCTTGCCAGCTATGGCAGAGAACTTTTTAGCAGATGCTCATGGGCATGGTCGACAGCTATCTGGTGGCCAGTCTTGGGCTGGATTGCGATTTCTGGTGTCTCGGTGGCCGGAAACATTATTATCATTTATCAGGCAATTTTTATCGCGCTGGGGCTGCTGTTTCCAGTCTCATCTCCAAGACTCTGGCTCAAGGAGACAAGGAGCGTTTGGCCTATCATACAGCTGAGGCTATCAAGCTGACGCTGCTTCTGAGCTTTCATTGGGGCTGCTTTCCCCGCTCTTTTGGCAGGCAGATGCTGGATCTGCTGGGGACGGAAAAAGCGGTGGCTGAATCAGGCGGTCTGTATCTGGCTCTGGTTGGTGGGACTATTGTCTTGTTGGGCTTGATGACTCTTTGGAGCTTTTAGTGCGGGTCACACGCAACCCTAGATTCCCCATGTATGTCAGTCTTCTGACTAATGTCCTCAATGCCCTCTTTTCCGGTCTGGGGATTTACGTCTTTCGGCTTGGTATTGTCGGTGTAGCGTTGGGAACGGTGCTGGCTCGTTTGGTCGGTGTGCTGATTCTCTGGCGGGAGCTGATTTGTCCACAATCCGCTGGTGCTGGGGCTTAGATGGAGAGCTTTTACGCCTGTCTCTGCCGGCTGCTGGAGAGCGGCTCATGATGCGGGCGGGTGATGTAGTGATCATCGCCATTGTGGTCGTCTTTGGGACAGACGCAGTAGCGGGAATGCCATCGGTGAAGTCCTGACTCAGTTTAATTATATGCCAATCTTCGGAGTCGCAACAGCAACAGTCATGCTGGTAGGCCATGCGGTAGGTAAGGGAGATATGAAAGAAGTCGGTCTGATTCGTCAGAGGGCCTTCTGGCTGTCTTTTGCTTGTATGCTACCTGTGGCTCTAGGAGTCTTTGCTTTTTGGTCGGCCGCTGACCTTGCTCTATACGGATAATAGCGGAGCTATCACAGCCAGTCTTTCGGTCATCCTCTTTTCTCTGCTGGGCACTCCCATGGCAGCTGGGACCGTGATTTACACAGCGGTTTGGCAGGGGCTGGGAAATGCCAGACTGCCCTTTTATGCCACGACTATTGGTATGTGGCTGATTCGCATCATATCAGGCTATTTGTTGGGTGTGACCTTTGGCTTGGGCCTTCCGGGGTCTGGGCTGGGACACTCTTGGACAATGGCTTCCGCTGGCTATTTTTAAAGGTTTTATACGACAGAAAAATGAGGGAAATTGCATGACAACAGCGTTTATTTGGGATTTGGACGGCACCTTGCTGGACTCCTATGATGCTATTTTGGCGGGGATTGAGGAAACCTATGCTCACTATGATCTGGACTTTGACAGGGCAAGTATTCACAGCTATATCCTAAAGCACTCTGTCCAGAAGCTCTTGGAAAAAGTAGCGTCTGAGAAAGGCCTAGACGCTGCCGAGATGAATGCCTTCGTGGAGCAAGTCTAAAGGAGAAGAATGCTCAGGTTCATCTGATGGAAGGGGCTGCGGAGATACTGGCCCGGGCTAAAGAGAAGGGCATTGCCCAGTTTGTCTATACCCACAAGGGACTCAATGCCCATCAAATTTTACAAGACTTGGGTATTTATGACTATTTTACAGAAATCATCACAACAGCCAACGGCTTTGAGCGCAAACCTCATCCAGAAGGTGTCGACTATCTGCTTGAGAAATATGGTCTGGACAAGCAGGAAACCTACTATATCGGTGACCGGACCCTGGATGTGGATGTCGCCGTCAACAGTGGCATCCAGAGCATTAACTTCTGTGACTACCGACCAGAAATTAATCAGAAAATAGAGCAGCTGATGGATATCAAGCGATTATTTACAAAAGAAAAAGCAGACTAGAACTGATCTACTGTCAGTCTAGCCTGCTTTTTCTTTTACATATGCTCAATGTGAAGTTCTAGCAAGAACTCAAGCGCCTCGGGAGTGCAGTTCTTTTTTTCAATAGGGAAGCCGACATTTGGCCCCAACATGATATAAAAAAATCATCCTTAGTATGAAAACTTTGACGATGTCATCATAGCTATAAAGAAACTCTCCTCGTTTGCTTTTTACAGAAAATTTATCTTTCTCAAATATAAGAGTTTGCTCCATATCCTTCCAGTAAGGAGTTTTTTGATAGGCTTTCTTTATCTGAAAGTCCGTGCCAAAGTACATTACTGGGAATATAATCAAAGATGTAAATAGCACGATGAAGAAAGAAACTCGCTTCAGGTTGTCAGGTAGGAAGATAAGATAGAGAGATAGAATTCCTATCAAAATGAACATATTCAGCAAGAATCTTTTCCCACGTAAGAAAACAGACCAAGCAAATCGTTGATAGACTTCCTCAGTCACAAGAGTTGGAATGGTTATTGGGAACATGCTTTTACCTCCTAGTTTTTTTATTATTATACCATAGAAGAGTGATAAGATATAGCTGGCTCTTGCTAGGCGATACGAGGCAAGGCAAGTTTCTTTTAGAGGAGGCGAGTGATTTTTCATCTTTGTCTAAAAACCAGTACATCTGGCATGCTTAGGCTACGCCAGAAGTCATAATCAATGCTGGAGTCAAATGCGCTCAGCAAGATGCAAATCAGATTGCCGTGGGAACTGATGATAATTTCTTCGTTTTTGATGTTTGCTTTCTAGCTCATGAAGAAGAGCTAAAGCACGCTGTTGAGCTTGCTGATTGGATTCACCATCAACAAGTGAAAATGTTGGGCCGTGACCAAAGTTTCATGAGGGCTTCTTCAAAAATCTTGGTCGGCAATCGCTTGACCGCTTAGCTTTCGCTCTATTAGTCGTTTGTCGGTTTGAATAGCGAGTTTCAGACTTTGTGCTAAAGGCTCGACCGTTTGAATGGTTCTGCAGTAGGGACTAGAATAAATGGCGGTAATGGATTTGTCTGCTAAAAATTCAATCTGTGCCAAGGATTCTCGCCCTTTGTCTGATAATGGTCGGTTGATTTCATCAGGTGTATAGTTAGAATGTGCATGACGGATAAAATAGTAAGTGTTTTTCATAGGATAATTATAGCAAAATTTAAATCTCCATTCATTTTCTACCTATTTTCCACGCCGCCTTTTTTCTGTCTTTGTCCGCCTTTTCGTGTTATAATAAACCCTATGGAAAAAGAATAAGTTATTATTAATTGACGGTCTCGTCCGTTGCTTTTCGCGCTTTTTGCGCTTTATAATCAAATTGACCGTTTCAAAAAGTCCATCGGGCCTGCATACCAATGCCATTTATGGCTTCCACCTCATGCTCAATCATCTCTTGAGCGCGTGCAGCCGACCCATGTCCTGGTGGCTTTTTGATGCTGGAAAGACGACCTTCCGGACCGAGATGTACGCTGACTATAAGGCTGGTCGGGCCAAGACACCAGATGAATTTCGTGAGCAGTTGCCTTTATCCGAGAAATGCTGCAGCACCCTAGGCATTCACTTCTATGACTTGGCTCAGTACGAGGCGGATGACATCATCGGAACCTTGGACAAGATGGCTGAAAAGACACAGCTGTGCCTTACGATGTGACCATTGTCAGTAGTGATAAAGACTTGATTCAGCTGACGGATGAGAATACCGTGGTGGAGATCTCCAAGAAAGGCGTGGCTGAGTTTGAGGAATTTACCCCAGCCTACCCTCATGGAAAAAGATGGGCATCACGCCAGAGCAGTTCATTGACCTCAAGGCACTGATGGGCGATCAGTCGGACAATATCCCCTGGCGTGACAAAGATCGGTGAGAAGACGGGCCTCAAGCTCCTCTGGAGTACGGCCTTTGGAAAAATCTCTATGAAAATATTGACCAGCTCAAGGCTTCCAAGATGAAGGAAAAATCTGATCAATGACAAGGACAAGGCTTTCTTATCAAAGACCCTAGCTACCATTAATATTTCTCAGGCGCCGATTGAAATCGGGCTGGATGATTTGGTTTACAAGGGTCCGCAGATAGAGGCTCTGAGTAAGTTCTATGACGAGATGGGCTTCAAGCAGCCTCAAAGGCTCAGCTAGGAGCGGCTCAGGAGCCGGTAGAAGTCAAACCAATTGAATTTACCAAAGTGACTGAGGTGACAGTGGATATGCTGGCACCCGAGCAGTTCTTCTATTTTTGAAAATCTTTGGGTGACAACTACCACAAGGAAGAGATTGTCCGGTCTTGCTCTGGGGCGATAGCCGTCAGATTTACGTCGGCACTAGCGATTTACTACAGCAACCTCTCTTTTCAGAAGTTTTTGACAAAAACAGCTCTGAAAAACCTACGACCTCAAGCGGACCAAGGTACTGCTCAGTCATTACGGCATTGAACTGCCAGCAGCATCCTTTGATGCGCGCGCTTAGCCAAGTATCTACTTTCGACGGTCGAGGATAATGAGCTGGCGACCATTGCTCGCCTTTACGGCCAAACAATCCTGTTGACTGATGATGAGGTTTATGGCAAGGGGGCCAAGCGTGCTCTGCCGGAGCAAGAGCAGCTCTTGAGCATCTAGCTCGTGAAAAATCCAAGTGTTGCTGGAAACAGAAGAGCCAATGCAAGAACAGCTTCGCGCCCACGATCAGCTGGATTTGTTGCTTGAAATGGAGCAACCGCTGGCCTTTGTCCCAGCCAAGATGGAGATTGCGGGGATCAAGGTTGAGCGGGAAACCCTGCAGGGCATGCAGGCAGAAAATGAAAAGACGCTGGAAAGTCTGACTCAGGAGATTTATGACCTGGCTGGTCAGGAGTTTAATATTAACTCACCGAAACAGCTGGGAACCATTCTCTTTGAGGATATGGGGTTGCCGCTGGAGTACACCAAAAAGACCAAGACAGGCTACTCGACAGCGGTTGACGTGCTGGAGCGTTTAGCACCGATTGCACTCGATTGTGTCTAAGATTCTGGAATACCGTCAAATCAGCAAGCTCCAGTCCACTTATATCATCGGACTGCAGGAGGCGATTGCGGCTGACGGCAAGATTCACACTTCGCTATGTTCAGGATTTGACCCAGACGGGCCGCTTGTCTTCGGTTGACCCGAACTTACAGAATATCCCCGTTCGTTTGGAGCAGGGCGCCTCTATTCGCAAGGCTTTTTGTACCGGAGTGGGCAGACAGCGTGCTACTCAGCTCGGATTATTCCCAGATTGAGCTGAGGGTGCTGGCTCACATTTCGCAGGATGAGCATTTGATTACTGCTTTTCAGCATGGAGAAGATATTCACACGGCCACAGCCATGCGGGTCTTTGGTATTGAAAAGGCAGAGGATGTGACGCCCAATGACCGCCGCAATGCCAAGGCTGTCAACTTCGGAGTAGTCTATGGCATTTCCGACTTCGGACTGGCCAATAATTTGGGTATTTCCCGCAAGGCTGCCAAGGACTACATTGAGACTTATTTTGAGCGTTTCCCTGGTATCAAGAATTATATGGAAACCATTGTCCGCGAAGCGCGTGATAAGGGCTATGTAGAGACTATTTACCATCGCCGTCGCTCCTTACCAGACATCAATTCCCGCAACTTTAACATCCGAAATTTTGCGAGCGCACAGCATTAACAGTCCGATCCAAGGATCGGCCGCAGACATTCTCAAAGTCGCTATGATTAATCTGGATCGAGCTCTGACAGAGAAGAATTTCAAGTCTCGCATGTTTGCAGGTACACGATGAAATCGTGCTGGAAGTGCCCAATGACGAGCTAACAGCCGTCCGCCAGCTAGTCAAAGAAACCATGGAAGCTGCGATTGAGCTGGCCGTTCCACTAGTGGCTGATGAAAATGCTGGCCAAACTTGGTACGAGGCGAAATAAAAACAAGATACAAAGAGCGTCAAAACCGACTGAAAATTAGGATCCGGACGAAGGAGCCATGCTCCTAGAACGGATTATCTATTTTCCAAGGTTTTAGCTCGTGTTCAATTTAAGATATCAAGGGCGTAAAACACAAAAGTGAAAATAGAAAGCTGACACAGCATTCAAGGAATGCGAGGGAAATCACCTTTTTGTACCGCATTTAGCTGATATATCATTGTAAAAAGTTAAAAATTATTTATAAAAACAGGAGGAGCATTATGACTTACCATTTTCAAAATCCCAGTGACGGCGTTGTCAAGCGCTATCTAGAAACCAGCAAGGTGATTGCCGTTGTCGGTCTATCAGACCGTGAGGAAACGACCAGTAACCGTGTGTCCAAGGAAATGCAAGCGCGGGGCTATCGGATTATCCCAGTCAATCCGCGAGCAGCGGGCAGTCAGATTTTTGGTGAAACAGTTTATGCCAGTCTCAAAGACATTCCTTTCCCAGTGGATATTGTCGATGTTTACCGTCGTAGCGAGTTTTTGCCAGATGTGGCGCGTGATTTTCTGGAAGCAGATGCCAAGATTTTCTGGGCTCAGTTGGGCTTGGAAAATGAAGAAGCTGAGCAGATTTTGCGGGCAGCTGGTCGCGAAGATATCGTTATGGATCGTTGCATTAAACGCGAGCATACCCGCTTGATTCTAGGCGAATAGATGGCCAAGTTAGTCATCATTCGTGGCAATTCCGGCTCTGGCAAGTCGAGTTTAGCTAAAAAAATGCAGACTCACTACGGCCGAGGAACTCTCCTGATATCGCAGGATACTGTTAGACGGGGACATGCTCAAGGAAAAAGTAGAGCCGGGCAACTCTATCCATTGATTTGACGGAAAGCCTAGCTCATTTTGGCTACGAGCATGACTTGTTGGTCTTGGTAGAAGGTTTCTACGAGACAGATATTTATGGTCATATGCTGGAGCGGTTGCGGACTTTGTTTGCTTCTCAGACTCTAGCCTATTACTACGATTTGACTTTTGAAGAAACCGTTCGCCGTCATCAGACCAGAGCCAAGCAGGAGGAATTCACTCCATCCGATATGAGACGCTGGTGGAAAGATCGAGATTTCTTAGGTTGGCAAGAAGAATCGTTCTTTAGGAATGAAGATTCTTTAGAGGCAGCCTTTGAGCGGATCGTTCAGATTTAGAGAAAATTTGAAACGAAGCACAGGAGGAGGAACTCCTGTGTTTTTGCATCAAAAAGGCATTTGTCAGAAATTTTAAATAAATTTTGAGAAAAATATCACACAAAATGTTGACAAAATTATTTTTATAGGATTACAATTAGATTACAAAATATTTCTTTTGTTACAAAGCAAAAGTTTTAAAGAATATATTTTAGTGGGGTAAGATGTCCCCTATGCAAGCCAACATCGCTACTATCGTTTAGCAAATTGATGATAAACTGACCAGAGATTCCATTATGAAACGTAATAAACTTATTTTATTGACAGCCACTGCCTTGTGCTCTGCTTTCCTGCTTGCAGCTTGTAGCTCTAAGCCATCTACGAAGGTGAACAGCAGTTCCACTTCTCAGACTTCCAGACATCTAAGACTAGTAGCTCAGGCGAGTCCTCCACCAAACCATCAGCTAAGCAAAGTTCTGCTTCTAGCTCTGTGACAGCCTCTTCAACTCCTCAGACATCTAGCGACCAGAGTGTTGTCCAGCCATGGAGAAGCCCGTGGACAACAAGACTTCAGCAGATTCGAACACTCCAACAACTCCGGCTAATCCAGTGGCCCCTGTAGCTTCAGGAATAGATGCCAATGCTCTAGCAAATGGTGATTTCTCTAGCATTGCTGGTACTTGGCAAGACGATTTGGGCAACCAATTAGTCTTTGATGCAAAATGGTTTGGTGTCCCATACTTACAGAGGAAATGAGTTAAGCTGACTGCACTTTGACAAATAGTCAAGTGCATGAAGGTAGGTTCGGAGCGTTTTTGGGTTATAAATCAGGGAATGACGGGGCTTCTTTACAGCAATCCCTAAAGGAGCTCCGCTTCCTGATACAGGAAATGAAAATCAAAGAACGTATTTTAGTGGGGCAAGATCTCACTTACGCATCTCAACATCCCTACTATCGTGTAGCGAATTGATGTGTTGAATGATGAGAATCGTGGCAAGTGGCTTTCCGAGGTGCTCGCCATGCTGACAATATAAAAACAAGGAACAGAATTAATTGCTGTTCCTTTTTCTCTGTTTTATAGGGAAGTTTCTCGCAGGGCTCTTTTTGGATTATATATAAAATGGCTCTATCTTCTCAAAAATTGGTACAATAAAAAGAAAGCGTTTTTAATCGAATGATGAGGTAGTAGCGATGAAAAATATCTTTAGAAGAAATTCAAAGAGTTGCCAACCAAGGCCCTTTCTCATCCAGACTGGGACTCTCTTGCGACCCTATCAGGTTCCCCACTGGTTCAAAAAGGGCTAAGTTTGGGATTTTTATCCACTGGGGACTTTACAGCCTTCCTGCCTTTGGGAGCGAGTGGTATTCTCGAAATATGTATATCCAAGGTACAGCAGAATTTGACCACCATATCAAAACTTATGGGCCTCACAAAGATTTCGGCTACAAGGATTTTATTCCACCTTTACTGCCGAAAATTTTCATGCGGACGAATGGCTGCGCATCTTTAAAGAAGCGGGAGCTCAATATATTTTTCCAGTGGCAGAGCATCACGACGGCTTCCAGCTTTATGCCAGTCAGCTCTCTCCTTTTAATAGTGCGGAAATGGGACCAAAACGTGATATCTTGGGAGAATTGAGTCAGGCAGCCCAAAGAGAGCAGGTTCATTTTTGTACTTCCTCCCATCGGGCGGAGCATCATTTTTTCTTTTCACATGGGAAGGAGTTTGCCAGTGACATTGCCAGCGAAGTTAGTCGTGAGGAACTCTATTGGCTGCTATGCCAGAGCCAGACCACCATGATTTGTTTGGTCAGCCTTATCCGAGTCAGGAGTTTCTAGATGATTGGGTCCTGCGTACCTGTGAGAGCTGGTTCGAGATTACCAGCCTGAGATTTTGTATTTCGACTGGTGGGTTCAGCATGTAGCTTTAAAGAGCACATGAAGCTTTTTGCGGCCTATTATTATAATGTAGGTGCGGCCTCTGGGAAGCCGACTAGCATCTGCTACAAGCATGATGCACTGGCCTTTGGTTCGGGGATTGTGGAAGTGGAACGCGGCGGTTTCGCAGAGATCCAGCCCTTCACTTGGCAGACGGATATGCTATCGCGCGAAATTCTTGGGCTACACAGAGAACCTTGATTATAAGTCAGCTAAAGAAATCATCCAGACCTTGATTGATGTTGTGTCAAAAATGGGAATTTACTGCTGAATATCGGGCCTAAAGGAGACGTGGGCGATTCCAGAAAAGATCAAGAAATCTTGAGAGAGATCGGGACTTGGCTCCAAGTGAATGGTCAAGCGATCTATGACTCACGCGCGTGGAGGCAATTTGGAGAAGGTCCGACACAAGTAGATAGTGGGCCATTTTTCGGATGGGAAAAACATCCCTTATACAAACCAGATTTCCGTTTCACAGTCAGGGCGGAGCGGTGTATACCTTTTTGATGGAACCTGCAGCAAATCAGTGGCTGACCATTCAGGCCTTGGCTGACGAAAGAGAAAATCCCGCTTCCCGCTTTCATGGCATCATAGAGGAGGTGTCCTTACTGGGATATGAGGAAGCGCTCGAATGGGAGCAAACGCCCCAAGGACTGCGTCTCTTCATACCGAGTGTAGCAGCCGACTTACCCTTGGTAGTGAAAGTCCAACTGCGTTAAATCTAGACGAAAAAAATGAGGCTGGGACAAAAGTTCTAGCCTCTCAATTGTCTTTGGATTGTCGAGCAAGACGCAGTGGTTGAGTGGGGCTCTACTACGCTGGTTTCATCAGCTTTTACAGCCCTACTCATCAGGTGGAAGTGGGACGACGAAATCGAATTCCCAACGAATTACCGATTTCTGTCCCACTCTCATTTTACTTACTTAGTGATTTTTAAATTTTCATAAAAGAGTGCTCGAGCTGTCGTGATATAAGGATAGGCCACGACACCAGCGATTCCCAGTGTAATACCGATCAAGATATACCAGCCGATAAAGCTAAGATCCAGCAAGAAACGTTTCCACTTATAGCCTTCATCATGCGTCTACTTTTGCACGATGATTTGCTAAGGTCCCTGGTAGGTGCCAGTGCTCAGCTGATCATAAAGGATGAAGTCGGTCTGAGAGTAAGCATAGTTGGCCATCAGGAAGACTGCCGTACCAGCCAAGACAATGAGAGTGCCGAGAAACATCATGGGCGCATAGCTGACGATTTGCTCCACCTCAGACCAGCAGCTGTCAATTGGGGCACATCGGATATTTTCCCATAAATAGCTAGCACCTTGTAACTGCTGAAAATAAGGAAAAATGAACCAACAAGACTGATAGAATTCCACAGCAAGAGGAGGATGCTTTTTGGTCAGTTGTGTGATAAAAATCGGCGAAAAAAAGCTCAGCAGAAAAGATTCGACCAATATCCATAAAAGCCAACTGTATCGCGTTTATTTTCGGACGACTTCTATCATGCTGAAGCTAGCAGATAAAAAGAGCAGGGCGATGATAAATTCTACGATTTGTGGAAAAAAATTTGACGACCAAAAATTACAACAAAGGCCTGATTGATCTCCAACTGGGGAATAATTCTCCAGATGACGGTTGGGAGACAGATAGGTAGATAAAATGGTTACCAGAGTTGGAATGGCAAAGAGCGAGAAAATGCCGTTGGTTTGATTTCGGATAGTGCGTGCCTCGGCACGGATTTCGCTTAAATTCATACAGACCTCCATTTCATGATTTTTATTATACCACATATCGTGACAGACAAGACTTTTTTTGGTAAAATCATACGGTATCTTATGAGCGCTTGTCGCTTATTTTATAGAAGAAAATAGCTGGGACTGTCTTTCCCAGCAGGAGGAAACATGTCAGATTCACCGATTCAGTATCGTTTGATCAAAAAAGAAAAGCACACAGGTGCTCGTTTGGGGGAGATTATCACGCCCCACGGAACTTTTCCGACGCCTATGTTTATGCCGGTCGGCACTCAGGCTACGGTCAAGACCCAGTCCCCTGAAGAGCTCAAGCAAATGGGTTCTGGTATCATCTTGGGCCAATACCTACCACCTCTGGCTACGTCCAGGCGATGAGCTGATTGCCCGTGCAGGTGGCCTGCACAAGTTCATGAACTGGGACCAGCCTATTCTGACCGATAGTGGCGGTTTTCAGGTTTATTCTCTAGCTGACAGCCGCAACATCACAGAAGAAGGAGTGACTTTTAAGAACCACCTTAATGGTTCTAAGATGTTCCTGTCGCCAGAAAAGGCCATCTCGATCCAGAACAATCTAGGCAGCGACATCATGATGTCCTTTGATGAGTGCCCACAGTTCTACCAGCCTTATGACTATGTCAAGAAGTCTATTGAGCGGACTAGCCGTTGGGCGGAGCGTGGACTCAAGGCCCACAGCCGTCCGCATGACCAAGGTCTCTTTGGGATTGTACAGGGTGCTGGGTTTGAAGATTTGCGCCGTCAGTCTGCTCAAGATTTGGTCAGCATGGATTTCCCAGGCTACTCCATCGGAGGACTGGCAGTTGGTGAGTCTCACGAAGAGATGAATGCGGTACTGGATTTCACAACGCCCTTGTTGCCTGAAAACAAACCTCGCTATCTCATGGGAGTTGGAGCGCCAGATAGCTTGATTGACGGTGTTATTCGTGGGGTTGATATGTTTGACTGCGTTCTGCCGACTCGGATTGCCCGAAACGGTACCTGTATGACCAGTGAAGGACGTCTGGTTGTTAAAAATGCCCAGTTTGAGGAAGATTTCACTCCGTTGGATCACGACTGTGACTGCTACACTTGTACAAACTACACGCGGGCTTATATCCGCCACTTGCTTAAAGCGGACGAAACCTTCGGCATCCGCCTGACTAGCTATCACAACCTCTATTTCTTGGTAAATCTTATGAAGAAGGTTCGTCAAGCCATTATGGATGATAATCTGTTGGAATTCCGCGAAGACTTTGTCGAGCGCTACGGCTACAACCGATCCAAGAGAAATTTCTAAGAGTCCTCATTTGAAATCGCAGGGGCTTTGTGCTATTCTACCGTGAGTGCTGTAAATCACAGCGTTAGCTGTGATGCAAGAAGGTTGCGACATAATCGATTGCATTGCCACGAAACGCGCGTCGGTTTCCTATTTTTGCTTTGAGTTTGAATCCTTTGTATCTTAGACTTGAGCATAAAAAACGCTCGTTAAAAACTTTCCAAACTATATCAATAAGAATTGGAAGGCTGGTCTTGGTCGAAGCCTACATGTTTTTCGTCTCTGATTGAGACTGGTAAATTTAACGTTTTGTTTACTATGGGTGCCATTCTCTCTAGGAAAGAGGAGTTGATAGTGAACGGCGTGATATATCCTATACGCAAAGAGAGCTAATTCATTTTGTTGAGTGAAGTAGTAGCTTGGTAGTTAGAAGGTTTAGAGCTGAGGTCGATTGTTAGTCAGTCACCTTAGAAGTGAAAGTAAAAGGAGCAAAATATGTTTTTAAAAATAATCAGTAGTATCTCTACCAATAATTTTTCAAGATCCAAACATGATGGAAAAATTAACCATCTATGGCAGGAACACCAGAAAGAAGTAGAGAGGCATTTGCCCAAGGGCTTCCGATTTATGCAGTTTATCATGATTATGCCAGCGACTACAAGGGTGATTACAGCTTGTCGCTCTGTAGTCTGTCTGATAAAGAAGACTGGGACTTTTGACACTTCAGAGCAAACTTACCAAGTATTTGAGGTGGATACAAGTGATTCAAAAGGTTGCCTTCATACCTGGCAGCAAATTTGGCGGGCAGAAGAAGCAAGAGAACTGCAACGTCAGTATAGTATTGATTTTGAAAAATATGATCCAGATCAGACAGTATCTATCTTTATCGCTACCCCCAACAATGGGTAAGTTGTCAAACTGAGTTCTAGTTACATAAGAGGATCAGAACTTACTCCAAGAACTTAGGCTAGTAAAAAAGATTTAAAAAATTATTCAAATCCCTTGCAATGCTTGGTTCTTTGTGTTAAGATACTATGGTGCTGTAAAAAACAGCGTGTAGCTTTGATGCAAGAGGTTGCGACACGCTCGGTTGCATTGCCACGCAATCACCTGTCGGTTTTCTTGTGGAGCTAGCCTATTATCTTAAATAGACGAAAAAGGAGAAAAAGATGGCAAACAAAAAAATCCGCATCCGTTTGAAAGCATACGAACACCGTACACTTGACACAGCGGCTGCAAAAATCGTAGAAACTGCTGCACGTACAGGTGCTGAAGTTGCGGGTCCAATCCCACTTCCAACTGAACGTAGCCTCTACACAATCATTCGTGCGACTCACAAATACAAAGATTCTCGCGAACAATTTGAAATGCGTACTCACAAACGCTTGATCGACATCATCAACCCAACTCAAAAAACAGTTGACGCTTTGATGAAGTTGGATCTTCCAAGTGGTGTGAACGTAGAAATCAAACTTTAATCTAAAGCTTGATCTAATCTTGAGCATGAAAAACGCTCGTTAAAAACTTTTTGATTATAGAAAAGGAACAATTTTCTCATGACAAAAGGAATCTTAGGGAAAAAAGTGGGAATGACTCAAATCTTCACTGAAGCTGGCGAATTAATCCCTGTAACTGTTATTGAAGCAACTCCAAACGTTGTTCTTCAAGTTAAAACAGTTGAAACAGATGGTTACAACGCAGTTCAAGTTGGTTTTGATGACCATCGTGAAGTATTGAGCAACAAACCTGCTAAAGGACATGTAGCGAAAGCTAACACGGCTCCTAAGCGCTTCATTCGTGAATTCAAAAACATTGAAGGCTTGGAAGTTGGTGCGGAAATCACAGTTGATACATTCGAAGCTGGTGATGTTGTTGATGTAACAGGAACTTCAAAAGGTAAAGGTTTCCAAGGTGTAATCAAACGCCACGGTCAATCTCGTGGTCCAATGGCTCACGGTTCACGTTACCATCGTCGTCCCCGGTTCAATGGGACCAGTTGCAGCCAAACCGTGTTTTTCAAAAACAAACACTTGGCTGGACGTATGGGTGGCAACCGTGTAACGATTCAAAACCTTGAAATCGTTCAAGTTGTTCCAGAGAAAAACGTTATCTTGATCAAAGGAAACGTACCTGGTGCTAAGAAATCTCTTATCACTATCAAATCAGCAGTTAAAAGCTGGTAAATAATAAAGAAAGGGGAAATCAGTCATAATGGCAAACGTAAAATTATTTGACCAAACTGGTAAAGAAGCTGGTGAAGTAGTTCTTAACGACGCAATCTTTGGTATTGAACCAAACGAATCAGTTGTCTTCGACGTGATCATCAGCCAACGCGCTAGCCTCCGTCAAGGAACTCACGCTGTTAAAAACCGTTCTGCAGTATCAGGCGGCGGACGCAAACCATGGCGTCAAAAAGGAACTGGACGTGCTCGTCAAGGTTCTATCCGCTCTCCACAATGGCGTGGTGGTGGTATCGTCTTCGGTCCAACTCCTCGTTCATATGCCTACAAACTTCCACAAAAAGTTCGTAGATTGGCATTGAAATCAGTTTACTCTGAAAAAGTTGCTGAAAACAAATTCGTAGCTGTAGACAGCCTTTCATTTACAGCTCCAAAAACTGCTGAGTTTGCAAAAAGTGCTTGCAGCATTAAGCATTGACACAAAAGTACTTGTTATTCTTGAAGAAGGAAATGAATTTGCTGCACTTTCAGCACGTAACCTTCCAAATGTTAAAGTTGCAACAGCAACAACAGCAAGTGTTCTTGACATCGCAAACAGCGACAAACTTCTTGTTACTCAAGCAGCTATCTCTAAAATTGAGGAGGTTCTTGCACAATGAATTTGTATGACGTTATCAAAAAGCCTGTCATCACTGAAAGCTCAATGGCTCAGCTTGAAGCAGGCAAATACGTATTTGAAGTAGACACTCGCGCTCACAAACTTTTTGATCAAGCAAGCTGTTGAAGCTGCTTTTTGAAGGAGTTAAAGTTGCTAATGTCAACACTATCAACGTAAAACCCTAAAGCAAAACGCGTTGGACGTTACACTGGTTTTACTAACAAAACTAAAAAGCTATCATCACTCTGACAGCAGATTCAAAAGCAATCGAGTTGTTCGGAGCTGCTGAAGCAGAATAATCTAAGGAGGAAATATCGTGGGAATTCGTGTTTATAAACCAACAACAAACGGTCGCCGTAATATGACTTCTTTGGATTTCGCTGAAATCACTACTAGCACTCCAGAAAAATCTTTGCTCGTTTCTCTTAAGAGCAAAGCTGGTCGTAACAACAACGGACGCATCACTGTTCGTCACCAAGGTGGCGGTCACAAACGTCACTACCGTTTGATTGACTTCAAACGTAACAAAGATGCTGTTGAAGCAGTAGTTAAAACTATCGAGTACGATCCAAACCGTTCAGCAAACATCGCTTTGGTTCACTATACTGACGGTGTGAAGGCATACATCATCGCTCCTAAAGGTCTTGAAGTAGGTCAACGTATCGTTTCAGGTCCAGAAGCAGATATCAAAGTCGGCAACGCACTTCCACTTGCTAACATCCCAGTTGGTACTTTGGTTCACAACATTGAGTTGAAACCAGGTCGTGGTGGTGAATTGGTCCGTGCCGCTGGAGCTTCTGCTCAAGTATTGGGTCAAGAAGGTAAATATACTCTTGTTCGTCTTCAATCAGGCGAAGTTCGTATGATCCTTGGTACTTGCCGATGTTACAGTTGGTGTTGTCGGAAACGAACAACATGGCTTGGTTAACCTTGGTAAAGCAGGTCGTAGCCGTTGGAAAGGTATCCGTCCAACAGTTCGCGGTTCTGTAATGAACCCTAACGATCACCCACACGGTGGTGGTGAAGGTAAAGCACCAGTTGGTCGTAAAGCGCCATCTACTCCATGGGGCAAACCTGCTCTTGGTCTTAAAACTCGTAACAAGAAAGCTAAATCTGACAAACTTATCGTTCGTCGTCGCAACGAGAAATAATCTAAAACAATCTATCCGCCAGCTCGGTAGCGCTGCTCTAGCAGCGCAGGCCGCTGTGGTACTTATTTTAAAGGAGAAAACATAAAAATGGGACGCAGTCTTAAAAAAGGACCTTTCGTCGATGAGCATTTGATGAAAAAAGTTGAAGCTCAAGCTAACGACGAAAAGGAAAAAGTTATCAAAACTTGGTCACGTCGTTCAACGATTTTCCCAAGTTTCATCGGATACACTATCGCAGTTTATGATGGACGTAAACACGTTCCTGTTTACATCCAAGAAGACATGGTAGGTCACAAGCTTGGTGAATTTGCACCAACTCGTACTTACAAAGGTCACGCTGCAGACGACAAGAAAAACACGTAGAAAATAAGGAGAACAAAATGGCAGAAATTACTTCAGCTAAAGCAATGGCTCGTACAGTGCGTGTTTCACCTCGTAAAACTCGTCTGGTTCTTGACAATATTCGTGGTAAAAACGTCGCTGACGCAATCGCAATCTTGAAATTCACTCCAAACAAAGCTGCTGGCATTATCGAAAAAGTATTGAACTCTGCAATCGCTAATGCTGAAAACAACTTTGGTTTGGAAAAAGCTAACTTGGTAGTATCTGAAGCTTTCGCAAACGAAGGACCAACTATGAAACGTTTCCGTCCACGCGCTAAAGGTTCAGCTTCACCAATCAACAAACGCACAAGCCACATCACTGTGGTAGTTGCAGAAAAATAAGGAGGTAACATCGTGGGTCAAAAAGTACATCCAATTGGTATGCGTGTCGGCATCATCCGTGATTGGGATGCCAAATGGTATGCTGAAAAAGAATACGCGGATTACCTTCATGAAGATCTTGCAATCCGTAAATTCGTTCAAAAAGAATTGGCTGACGCAGCGGTTTCAACTATTGAAATCGAACGCGCAGTAAACAAAGTTAACGTTTCACTTCACACTGCTAAACCAGGTATGGTTATCGGTAAAGGTGGAGCAAACGTTGATGCACTTCGTGCAAAACTCAACAAATTAACTGGAAAACAAGTACACATCAACATCATCGAGATCAAATGTCCTGATTTGGATGCTCACCTTGTTGGTGAAGGAATTGCTCGTCAATTGGAGCAACGTGTTGCTTTCCGTCGTGCTCAAAAACAAGCAATCCAACGTGCAATGCGTGCTGGAGCTAAAGGAATCAAAACTCAAGTATCAGGTCGTTTGAACGGTGCAGATATTGCCCGTGCTGAAGGATACTCTGAAGGAACAGTTCCACTTCACACCCTTCGTGCGGATATATCGATTACGCTTGGGAAGAAGCTGATACTACTTACGGTAAACTTGGTGTTAAAGTATGGATCTACCGTGGTGAAGTTCTTCCAGCTCGTAAAAACACTAAAGGAGTGTAAATAACCAATGTTAGTACCCTAAACGTGTTAAACACCGTCGCGAATTCCGCGGAAAAAAATGCGTGGTGAAGCTAAAGGTGGTAAAGAAGTAACTTTTTGGAGAATATGGTCTTCAAGCAACTACTAGCCACTGGATCACTAACCGTCAAATCGAAGCTGCCCGTATCGCTATGACTCGTTACATGAAACGTGGTGGTAAAGTTTGATCAAAAATCTTCCCACACAAATCATACACTGCAAAAAGCAATCGGTGTACGGATGGGATCTGGTAAAGGGGCTCCAGAAGGTTGGGTAGCACCAGTTAAACGTGGTAAAGTGATGTTTGAAATCGCTGGCGTATCAGAAGAAATCGCTCGTGAAGCTCTTCGTCTTGCAAGCCACAAATTGCCAGTTAAATGTAAATTCGTGAAACGTGAAGCAGAATAAGGAGAAAGCATGAAACTTAAAGAAATTCAAGATTTTGTTAAAGAACTTCGTGGTCTTTCTCAAGAAGAACTCGCGAAGCGTGAAAATGAATTGAAGAAAGAATTGTTTGACCTTCGTTTCCAAGCCGCTACTGGTCAATTGGAGCAGACAGCGCGTTTGAAAGAAGTGAAAAAACAAATTGCACGTATCAAAACTGTTCAATCAGAAGTTAAATAATAGACTTGGGAAAGGAGAAATTCTAAAATGGAACGTAATCAACGTAAAACCCTCGTCGGACGCGTCGTTTCTGACAAGATGGATAAGACAATCACAGTTGTAGTTGAAACAAAACGTAACCACCCAGTCTATGGTAAGCGTATTAACTACTCTAAGAAGTACAAAGCACATGATGAAAACAATGTTGCCAAAGAAGGCGATATCGTTCGTATCATGGAAACTCGTCCGCTTTCAGCTACAAAACGCTTCCGTCTTGTAGAAGTTGTTGAAGAAGCGGTTATCATCTAATCAAACCAGAAAGGAGAAAACTTAAATGATTCAAACAGAAACTCGTTTGAAAGTTGCTGACAACAGCGGTGCTCGCGAAATCCTGACAATCAAAAGTTCTTGGTGGTTCAGGACGTAAGTTCGCCAACATCGGTGATGTCATCGTGGCATCTGTAAAAACAAGCTACTCCTGGTGGTGCGGTTAAAAAGGTGACGTTGTAAAAGCGGTTATCGTTCGTACTAAATCAGGTGCTCGTCGTAAAGATGGTTCATACATCAAATTCGACGAAAACGCTGCAGTCATCATCCGTGAAGACAAAACTCCTCGCGGAACTCGTATCTTCGGTCCAGTTGCTCGCGAATTGCGTGACGGCGGCTTCATGAAGATCGTATCATTGGCTCCAGAAGTACTTTAATCTAAAAATCAAACAAGTCCCCTAGAAGTTTTCCAGGGTGCCCTCATGGGCGTAAGAAATTAAAGGAGAAACCTAATAATGTTTGTAAAAAGGCGACAAAGTTCGCGTAATTGCTGGTAAGGACAAAGGGTGTTGAAGCACTTGTTGTTGCAGCTCTTCCAAAAAGTAAACAAAGTAGTTGTTGAAGGTGTTAACCTTGTTAAGAAGCACCAAAAACCAAATAGCGAAAACCCTCAAGGTGCTATCGTAGAAAAAGAAGCACCAATCCATGCGTCAAACGTTCAAGTTCTTGACAAAAATGGTGTTGCAGGACGCGTTGGTTACAAGTTTGTAGACGGCAAAAAAGTTCGTTACAACAAAAAATCAGGCGAAGTGCTTGACTAATCACGAAGGAAAGGAGAAGTATAATGGCAAATCGTTTAAAAGAAAAATATCTTAATGAAGTAGTACCTGCTTTGACAGAACAATTTAACTACTCATCAGTGATGGCTGTGCCAAAAGTGGATAAAATCGTTTTGAACATGGGTGTCGGTGACGCTGTATCAAACGCTAAAAACCTTGAAAAAGCTGCTGAAGAATTGGCTCTTATCTCAGGTCAAAAACCACTTATCACTAAAGCTAAAAAATCAATCGCCGGCTTCCGTCTTCGTGAAGGTGTAGCGATCGGTGCTAAAGTAACCCTTCGTGGCGAACGTATGTATGAGTTCTTGGATAAATTGGTTTACTGTATCACTTCCACGTGTGCGTGACTTCCATGGTGTTCCAACAAAATCATTTGATGGACGCGGAAACTACACTCTTGGTGTGAAAGAACAATTGATCTTCCCAGAAATCAACTTTCGATGACGTTGACAAAACTCGCGGTCTTGACATCGTTATCGTAACAACAGCCAACACTGACGAAGAGTCACGCGCATTGCTTACAGGCCTTGGAATGCCTTTTGCAAAATAATATAGGAGGTAAAACTAATGGCTAAAAAATCAATGATTGCTAAGAACAAACGCCCAGCGAAGTTCTCTACTCAAGCTTATACTCGTTGTGAAAAATGTGGTCGTCCACATTCAGTTTACCGCAAGTTTAAACTTTGCCGTGTTTGCTTCCGTGAATTGAGCATACAAAGGACAAATCCCTGGGCGTTACCAAAAGCATCTTGGTAATTCTAGCTTCCAATTCCGTCATGATTCTTCGTTATCGGCTTTTGCCTAACTTTAGTTATGCCTGCAAGCCGATGCCTAGACTCACTTAGGACTTGAAGCCTAGAAACATATTCTGAGCCTAGCTCAATCATTAACTAGCAAGTGCAACTTGCAAACTACTAGTAAGAGGAGAAATATAAAATGGTTATGACTGACCCAATCGCAGACTTCCTAACTCGTATTCGTAACGCTAACCAAGCTAAACACGAAGTACTTGAAGTACCTGCATCAAACATCAAAAAGGGATTGCTGAAATTCTGAAGCGTGAAGGTTTTGTAAAAAAACGTTGAAATCATCGAAGATGACAAACAAGGCATCATCCGTGTATTCCTTAAATACGGACAAAATGGTGAAAAAGTTATCACTGGTTTTGAAACGTGTTTCAAAACCAGGTCTACGTGTTTACAAGAAACGCGAAGATCTTCCAAAAGTTCTTGAACGGACTTGGAATTGCTATCCTTTCAACATCTGAAGGTTTGCTGACTGATAAAGAAGCACGCCAAAAGAACGTTGGTGGAGAAGTTATCGCTTACGTTTGGTAATATTTAGCTCTCAATTTCTTTGTGGCTCTTCGTTATCGTTGCTTGCCTAACCCAAAGTTATGCTTGTGAGACGAAGCATAGATTCACTTTGAAATTGAAACCTAAATGTTCCTTTAAATCGAGAAATCGATTTAACCCCGTGAAAACTGGTCGCTTGCGGCCTGACAATTTAACAGGAGAAAATAAACATGTCACGTATTGGTAATAAAGTTATCGTGTTGCCTGCTGGTGTTGAAATCACTAACAATGACAACGTTGTAACTGTAAAAAGGACCCTAAAGGAGAACTGACTCGTGAGTTCTCAAAAAGATATTGAAATCCGTGTGGAAGGAACTGAAGTAACTCTTCACCGTCCAAACGATTCAAAAGAAATGAAAACAATCCACGGAACTACTCGTGCCCTTTTGAACAACATGGTTGTTGGAGTATCAGAAGGATTCAAGAAAGAACTTGAAATGCGTGGGGTTGGTTACCGTGCACAACTTCAAGGATCAAAAACTTGTCTTTGGCTGTTGGTAAATCTCACCCAGACGAAGTTGAAGCTCCAGAAGGAATTACTTTTGAACTTCCCAAACCCAACAACAATCGTTGTTAGCGGAATTTCAAAAAGAAGCAGTTGGACAAACAGCTGCTTATGTACGTAGCCTTCGTGCACCAGAACCATATAAAGGTAAAGGTATCCGTTACGTTGGTGAATTCGTTCGCCGTAAAGAAGGTAAAGACTGGTAAATAATGTTGATTGGCTGATCTTTTTCAACCAGCCAATTTCATTTTACGACTTTTGTGCTATAGGCACATGATTTTAAAATTAAGAGGTGAAAATTGTGATTTCGAAACCAGATAAAAATAAAATCCGCCAAAAACGCCACCGTCGCGTTCGCGGAAAACTCTCTGGAACTGCTGATCGCCCACGTTTGAACGTATTCCGTTCTAATACAGGCATCTACGCTCAAGTGATTGATGACGTAGCGGGTGTAACGCTCGCAAGCGCTTCAACTCTTGACAAAGAAGTTTCAAAAAGGAACTAAAACTGAACAAGCCGTTGTTGTCGGTAAACTCGTTGCAGAACGTGCAGTTGCTAAAGGTATTTCTGAAGTGGTGTTTCGACCGCGGTGGATATCTCTATCACGGACGTGTAAAAGCTGGCTGATGCAGCTCGTGAAAACGGATTGAAATTCTAATAGGGAGGACACTAGAAAATGGCATTTAAAGACAATGCAGTTGAACTTGAAGAACGCTGTAGTTGCAGTCAACCGTGTTACTAAAAGTTGTTAAAGGTGGACGTCGTCTTCGTTTTGCAGCTCTTGTAGTAGTTGGTGACCGCAACGGTCGTGTTGGTTTCGGTACTGGTAAAGCTCAAGAAGTACCAGAAGCTATCCGTAAAGCAGTTGAAGATGCGAAGAAAAACTTGATCGAAGTTCCAATGGTTGGAACAACTATTCCTCACGAAGTTCTTTCAGAATTTGGTGGAGCGAAAGTATTGCTTTGAAAGCCAGCTGTTGAAGGTTCTGGAGTTGCTGCTGGTGGTGCTGTCCGTGCCGTCATCGAATTGGCAGGTGTGGCAGATGTTACATCTAAATCACTTGGTTCAAACACTCCAATCAACATCGTTCGTGCAACTGTTGAAGGCTTGAAACAATTGAAACGCGCTGAAGAAGTTGCTGCCCTTCGTGGTATTTCAGTTTCTGACTTGGCTTAAGAAAGGGGAACTCATGGCTCAAATTAAAATTACTTTGACTAAGTCTCCAATCGGACGCATCCCGTCACAACGTAAAACTGTTGTAGCACTTGGACTTGGCAAATTGAACAGCTCAGTTATCAAAGAAGACAATCCAGCGGTACGCGGTATGATTACTGCTGTATCTCACTTGGTAACTGTTGAAGAAGTTAAGTAAGCCTTAGCTGAAAAACTTTTTATTAAGATACATTAGGGATTTGAGAATTTTCTCAGCCCCTAAAACTAAATATATGTATAGGCGAGTTTGTATCAGAGACACCTTTTCTCTGGTACGAGCGCTAGCATTTTACAAAAGAGGAGAAAAAAATAATGAAACTTCATGAATTACAACCTGCTGCAGGTTCACGTAAAGTTCGCAACCGTGTTGGTCGCGGTACTTCATCAGGTAACGGTAAAACTTCTGGTCGCGGTCAAAAAGGTCAAAAAGCACGTAGCGGTGGCGGTGTTCGTCTTGGTTTTTGAAGGTGGACAAACTCCATTGTTCCGTCGTCTACCAAAAACGTGGTTTTCTTGAATGTAAACCGTAAAGAATACGCGATTGTTAATCTTGACCAATTAAATATCTTTGAAGATGGTGCAGAAGTAACTCCAGTTGTTCTCATCGAAGCAGGTATTGTAAAAGCTGAAAAATCTGGTGTTAAGATTCTTGGTAACGGAGAATTGACTAAGAAGTTGACTGTTAAAGCAGCTAAATTCTCTAAATCAGCTGAAGAAGCTATCACTGCTAAAGGTGGTTCAGTCGAAGTCATCTAAGAGAGGTGACCTATGTTTTTCAAGCTATTAAAAGACGCACTTAAAATAAAACAAGTACGGTCTAAGATTTTGTTCACACTGTTCATCATCTTAGTTTTCCGTATTGGTACAACCATAACAGTTCCAGGAATTAATGCGAAAGCATTGAATAGTTTAAGCGATTTACCTTTCTTAAACATGCTTAGTTTGGTTTCTGGGAATGCCATGCGTAACTTCTCTGTTTTTGCTCTTGGGGTTAGTCCCTATATCACGGCTTCAATCGTGGTTCAGCTCTTGCAAATGGATTTGCTTCCAAAATTTGTAGAGTGGGGCAAGCAAGGGGAAGTAGGACGGAGAAAGCTTAATCAAGCAACTCGCTATATTTCCCTGGTATTGGCCTTTGTCCAATCCATCGGGATTACAGCTGGATTTGCGACTTTGTCAAGAACCAAACTAGTAGCGAATCCAAATTGGCAAACCTATCTTTTGATTGGTGCCCTCCTCACGACAGGTTCAGTTATTGTGACTTGGTTAGGGAGAGCAAATTACAGATAAGGGTTATGGTAATGGTGTATCCATGATTATCTTTGCAGGGATTGTATCTGGTATTCCTGGGATGATCAAAGGGATCTATGAAGATTACTTTGTTAATATCCCGAGCGATCGACTCAATTCGTCTTTGATTTTCGTTGGGATTTTTAATTGTTGCAGTTTTTGGTGATTATCTATTTCACAACCTTTTGTGCAACAAGCTGAGTACAAAATTCCAATTCAATATACGAAGATTGCTCACAGGTGCTCCCTTCAAGTTCCTATCTACCATTGAAAAGTGAACCCCTGCTGGTGTTATCCCAGTTATCTTTGCAAGTTCGATTACAGCTGCTCCAGCAGCTATCTTCCAATTTGTAAGTGCTATGGGCTATAACGCATCATGGGTTCGGACGGCACAGGCGCTTCTGGCGACTACAACCATCAGTGGTATGTTTACCTATGCTCTCTTGATTATTCTCTTTACTTTCTTTTATACATTTGTACAAATTAATCCTGAAAAAGACTGCAGAGAATTTACAAAAAGAGTGGAGCCTACATCCCAGGTGTTCGTCCGGTAAGGAACGGAAGAATATATGTCTAAATTGCTTTCGCCGTTTGGCGACAGTTGGATCGCTATTCTTAGGGATTATTACAATCATTCCGATCCTAGCCAAAAGATCTTTTCGGTCTGACCGATGCAGTCGCTCTTGGAGGAACCAGTCTTCTTATCATCATTTCGACAGGTATTGAAGGAATGAAGCAGTTGAAGGTTACCTTCTGAAGCGTAAGTATGTCGGATTTATGGATACTACAACAGAATAGAAATAGGTTGACTTTAGTCAACCTTCTATTTTGTTTTTAAAAAGTTTATTAAGTGTTTTTAATAGATTGCTTTAAAAAAACAAAAAAAGGAGACAAAACATGAATCTTTTGATTATGGGCTTGCCAGGCGCAGGCAAGGGAACACAAGCAGCCAAAAATTGTGGAACAATTCCATGTGGCACATATTTCAACCGGAGATATGTTCCGTGCTGCTATGGCTAATGAAACAGAAATGGGTGTTTTAGCAAAATCCTACATTTCTAAAGGCGAGTTGGTGCCAGATGAAGTGACAAACGGAATCGTGAAAGAGCGCTTGGCACAGAATGATATTAAAGAAAACTGGTTTCGTTGGACGGTTATCCACGGACAATTGACCAAGCCCTACGCTTTTGGATCAGATCCTTGCGGATTTGGGCATCCAACTTGACGCAGTTATCAATATCGAAGTAAATCCAGACAGTTTGTTAGAACGTTTGAGTGGACGGATTATCCACCGCGAAACAGGGGAAACCTTCCACAAAGTTTTCAACCCACCAGTGGATTACAAAGAAGAAGATTACTATCAACGTGAAGACGACAAACCTGAAACAGTAAAAACGTCGTTTGGATGTTAATATCGCTCAAGGCCAACTGATTATTGATCATTACCGTGCTCAAGGACTCGTTCACGACATTCAGGGCAATCAAGAGATTGAGGCAGTTTTCTCAGATATCGAAAAAGTCTTGTCAAATTTTAAAATAAAAAGCGTTTTTCCCGCTTGCAATATTTGACAAGTAGTGATACAATGAATTAGTCTGACTTATAATTGTTACCTCTGTGCTCAGAGGAATCTATCGAAATTTATGGAGGTGCTTTTGCGTGGCAAAAGACGATGTGATTGAAGTCGAAGGCAAAGTAGTTGATACGATGCCGAATGCTATGTTTACGGTTGAACTTGAAAATGGACATCAGATTTTAGCAACAGTTTCTGGTAAAATTCGTAAAAACTATATTCGTATTTAGCGGGAGATCGTGTTACTGTCGAGATGAGTCCTTATGATTTGACACGTGGACGGATCACTTACCGCTTTTAAATAATCGAAAAACTTGGAGGGATAAGAAATGAGTAAGACCATCGGTCAAACCAATTTGCGAATACTGTAAAGTAATTCGTCGTAATGGTCGTGTTATGGTAATTTGCCCAGCAAATCCAAAACACAAACAACGTCAAGGATAAGATAGAAAGGAGAAAACATGGCTCGTATTGCTGGAGTTGACATTCCAAATGACAAACGTGTAGTCGTTTCACTGACTTATGTATACGGTATCGGACTTGCAACTTCTAAGAAAATTTTGGCTGCGGCTGGAATCTCTGAAGACATCCGTGTCAAAGATTTGACATCAGATCAAGAAGACGCAATCCGTCGCGAAGTGGATGCAATCAAGGTTGAAGGTGACCTTCGTCGTGAAGTAAACCTTAACATCAAACGTTTGATGGAAATCGGTTCATACCGTGGTATCCGTCACCGTCGTGGACTTCCTGTCCGTGGACAAAACACTAAAGAAACAATGCTCGTACTCGTAAAGGTAAAGCCGTTGCGATTGCAGGTAAGAAAAAATAATATAGGAGGTAAAAGTCTTGGCTAAACCAACACGTAAACGTCGTGTGAAGAAAAATATCGAATCTGGTATTGCACATATTCACGCTACATTTAATAACACTATTGTTATGATTACTGATGTGCATGGTAATGCGATTGCTTGGTCATCTGCTGGAGCTCTTGGTTTCAAAGGTTCTCGTAAATCTACACCATTTGCTGCCCAAATGGCATCTGAAGCAGCTGCTAAGTCTGCACAAGAACACGGTCTTAAATCAGTTGAAGTTACAGTTAAAGGTCCAGGTTCTGGTCGTGAGTCAGCTATTCGTGCACTTGCTGCAGCTGGTCTGGAAGTAACTGCTATTCGTGATGTGACTCCTGTGCCACACAATGGTGCTCGTCCTCCAAAACGTCGCCGTGTATAATCATAAAACAATTACACTGCTTTTTCGTTTAAGAGGAGTTAACTAAATGATTGAGTTTGAAAAACCAAATATAACAAAAATTGATGAAAAATAAAAAGATTATGGCAAGTTTGTAGTTGAGCCGCTAGAACGCGGTTACGGTACAACACTGGAAATTCGCTTCGTCGTGTACTTCTCGCCTCACTTCCAGGTGCAGCAGTGACTTCTATCAACATTGAAGGAGTATTGCACGAATTTGATACGAGTTTCAGGTGTCCGCGAAGACGTTATGCAAATCATTCTGAACATTAAAAGGATTGCTGTAAAATCTTACGTCCAAGACGAAAAGATGATTGAACTTGATGTATGAAGGTCCTGCAGAAGTAACTGCTGGAGATATTCTTACAGATAGTGATATTGAAATTGTAAACCCTGATCATTATCTTTTCACAATCAGTGAAGGATGCTCAAGCTTTCAAAGCGAAACTTTGACTGTAAACAGCGGTCGTGGTTATGTTCCAGCTGATCGAAAAATAAAAAGATGATGCACCAGTAGGCACACTTGCTGTAGATTCAATCTATACGCCAGTGACAAAAGTTAATTACCAAGTTGAACCAGCTCGTGTTGGTAGCAACGATGGTTTTGATAAACTAACCCTTGAAATCTTTAACGAAATGGAACAATTATTCCCAGAAGACGCTTTGGGTTTATCTGCTCGTATTTTGACAGAACACCTTAACCTCTTTACAGACTTTAACAGAAATCGCTATTTCGACAGATGTTATGAAGGAAAGCAGATACAGCATCAGATGATCGCAGTACTAGAACGTACCATTGAAGAATTGGATCTATCTGTTCGTTCATATAACTGTTTGAAACGTGCAGGTATCAATACTGTGTATGATTTGACAGAAAAATCTGAACCATGAAATGATGAAAGTTCGTAACCTTGGGACGTAAGAGTCTCGAAGAAGTTAAAGTTAAAGCTTGCTGACTGGGCCTTGGGCTAAAAACGATAAATAGAGGAGGAATACATGGCTTACCGTAAACTAGGACGCACTAGCTCACAACGTAAAGCAATGCTTCGTGATTTGACAACAGATCTTATCATCAATGAAGCAATCGTAACAACTGAAGCATCGTGCAAAAGAAATCCGTAAAATCAGTTGAAAAAAATGATTACTTTAGGGTAAACGTGGTGACTTGCATGCACGTCGTCAAGCAGCAGCTTTACGTACGTAACGAAAGTTGCATCAGAAAACTTTGATGAAGAAACTAGTAAATATTCACAACACAGCTACTTCAAAAATTGTTCTCTGAACTTGCACCACGTTATGCTGAGCGCAATGGTGGATACACTCGTATCCTTAAAACTGAACCACGCCGTGGGGATGCTGCGCCAATGGCAATTATCGAATTAGTATAAAATCATCAATTTTGTTGAGTGTTATGATGTTGGAGTTCTGATAGTTCTTCTTAGTCTAGCTCTGGTCTGCCTGCTAGGGATTTATCCTAGCGGGTAACACTCATCATCATTGATGAAATGGGTAGACGCTTGTTTACGAAATTGCTTTTTAGTGAAAAACAATTTCGTAAGCAGTTGCTTTTTGATTTTGAATGGGAAAAAGAAAAACTTTGTTGAGGGAAGGAGAAGAAATGCAAGATTCGATTGCTATTTTGAAAGAACGTTATTTGGCAAACATAAAAGAAAAATCCAGACTTATACATTGGGATTGAGTTAGAATTTCGATTGTGAATCTTCAGGAGGTGCGACAGATACTGTGTAACAAAGGAGCTGTTAGTAAGGCTGAATTCAGACTATGGCTTTATCGTAGAAAGAAGAGATTCAGAGGGCAATCCTATCCAATTAAAAAGCTTCAGATAGCGAAGATCGGATACTTTTTGAAGTGTCTTATAATATTTTAGAATTCGCATTTGAAAAAGCGAAAACGATTCAGGAAGTCGAAAGACGCTTTAATCATTACCTAGGCACCATTCAAAAGATTTTGCGCAAAAATCATCATGAGCTTCAGGGACATGGTTTACATCCATTCTGGAAGGAGAATGATAATGGTCCTGTTAAATATCCCCGCTATCAAATGTTAATGCAATATCTCAGCTTTGAGTGAGAAAAATTGGAGAGATTTCTTCCATCGCCATCCTGATTATGGTAGCTATATCTGTGGGAGCCAGTACAGTTAGATGTTTCACGGGCAAATTTCATACAGGTAATTAACACCTTTTAATCAAATCGAGGGCTGCCAAAGCTTATCTTTTTGCCAATTCAGAATTACTTACAGAAGATTTCAATACTAGAATCTCGAGAGACCGCTTCTGGGAAGAGTCCATGCATGGCTTTGTTAGTAGAAAAATGTCGGTGTTAATCCCCATGATTTCAAAGATGAAGAAGATTTTTCAATTATTTAGATCATACAGCCATTTTCAATGTTGAGCGAGAGGGTGACACCCTATTATTTTCCTCCCTATCGTAGCTGGAGAGTATCTAAAGCAGGAGCAAATCAAAGGGATACAATTTAAGTGGCAAGGAAAGTCTAGTAAACCCCCATGCAGATGATTTTTGTAATCACAGAAGCTATCAGTACCAAGATTTGACAACGCGGGGAACGATCGAATTTAGGAGCACTTGTGCTCAGCCTCTCGATAGGACCTTTGCACCGCAGCTTTTCATTTGGGATTGTTGGCTAATATCGAGGAAGTGACTGCTTATCTTAAAGATTGTAATTTCTTCAAATTAGAGGGCGTAACTATAAAAGGCTACGCAGAAAGTATTCGCAAATCGAATTAACACAAGCGGATCAAGACTCTATTCAATTATTTGCAGCTGATCTCCTTCAATTAGCAATTAAAGGTCTGGAGAAACGAAAAGAAGGGGAAGAGTGCTACTTGTTACCGCTTATGAATGAGAGATAAAGTACTCTTTTTAACCTCTAATAGAAAGCCGTAGTAGATTTCTTTATGTGATTGATTGGACTGTGTATTATACTAGTTTGAGTATATTTGAATGAATTTAATTGTAGCTAGAGCATTAATAGACTTTAGCAGCACTGGTGATATAGTGGATAGGGGAGAGGTAAGAGGGAGATGTTACCTTTTCCCTTTTAGTTATTGATTTATCAGTGATATTGATTGTGTTAGGAAATAAATTTGTAAAAAAAGATAAAAATTTCAAAAAAAGTGTTGACAAGGGAGTAGATAGGGTGATATACTAATATAGTTGTCGCTTGAGAGAGTGAGTGACAAAGACCTTTGAAAAACTGAACAAGACGAACTATCGTGCAGGGCACTACAACATATGTTGTAGTACTGAACAAAGAAAAAACAATAAATCTGTCAGTGACAGAAATGAGTGAGAACTCAAACTTTTAATGAGAGTTTGATCCTGGCTCAGGACGAACGCTGGCGGCGTGCCTAATACATGCAAGTAGAACGCTGAAGGAGGAGCTTGCTCTTCTGGATGAGTTGCGAACGGGTGAGTAACGCGTAGGTAACCTGCCTGGTAGCGGGGGATAACTATTGGAAACGATAGCTAATACCGCATAAGAGTAGATATTGCATGATATTTGACTTTGAAAAGGTGCAATTGCATCACTACCAGATGGACCTGCGTTGTATTAGCTAGTTGGTGAGGTAACGGCTCACCAAGGCGACGATACATAGCCGACCTGAGAGGGTGATCGGCCACACTGGGACTGAGACACGGCCCAGACTCCTACGGGAGGCAGCAGTAGGGAATCTTCGGCAATGGACGGAAGTCTGACCGAGCAACGCCGCGTGAGTGAAGAAGGTTTTTCGGATCGTAAAGCTCTGTTGTAAGAGAAGAACGAGGTGAGAGTGGAAAGTTCACACTGTGACGGTATCTTACCAGAAAGGGACGGCTAACTACGTGCCAGCAGCCGCGGTAATACGTAGGTCCCGAGCGTTGTCCGGATTTATTGGGCGTAAAGCGAGCGCAGGCGGTTAGATAAGTCTGAAGTTAAAGGCTGTGGCTTAACCATAGTACGCTTTGGAAACTGTTTAACTTGAGTGCAGAAGGGGAGAGTGGAATTCCATGTGTAGCGGTGAAATGCGTAGATATATGGAGGAACACCGGTGGCGAAAGCGGCCTCTGGTCTTGTAACTGACGCTGAGGCTCGAAAGCGTGGGGAGCAAACAGGATTAGATACCCTGGTAGTCCACGCCGTAAACGATGAGTGCTAGGTGTTAGACCCTTTCCGGGCTTTAGTGCCGCAGCTAACGCATTAAGCACTCCGCCTGGGGAGTACGACCGCAAGGTTGAAACTCAAAGGAATTGACGGGGGCCCGCACAAGCGGTGGAGCATGTGGTTTAATTCGAAGCAACGCGAAGAACCTTACCAGGTCTTGACATCCCTCTGACCCGCTCTAGAGATAGAGTTTTCCTTCGGGCACAGAGGTGACAGGTGGTGCATGGTTGTCGTCAGCTCGTGTCGTGAGATGTTGGGTTAAGTCCCGCAACGAGCGCAACCCCTATTGTTAGTTGCCATCATTCAGTTGGGCACTCTAGCGAGACTGCCGGTAATAAACCGGAGGAAGGTGGGGATGACGTCAAATCATCATGCCCCTTATGACCTGGGCTACACACGTGCTACAATGGCTGGTACAACGAGTCGCAAGTCGGTGACGGCAAGCTAATCTCTTAAAGCCAGTCTCAGTTCGGATTGTAGGCTGCAACTCGCCTACATGAAGTCGGAATCGCTAGTAATCGCGGATCAGCACGCCGCGGTGAATACGTTCCCGGGCCTTGTACACACCGCCCGTCACACCACGAGAGTTTGTAACACCCGAAGTCGGTGAGGTAACCTTTTGGAGCCAGCCGCCTAAGGTGGGATAGATGATTGGGGTGAAGTCGTAACAAGGTAGCCGTATCGGAAGGTGCGGCTGGATCACCTCCTTTCTAAGGAAAAACGGAATGCACATTGAGTCTTATTTAGTTTTGAGAGGTCTTGTGGGGCCTTAGCTCAGCTGGGAGAGCGCCTGCTTTGCACGCAGGAGGTCAGCGGTTCGATCCCTGCTAGGCTCCATTGGAACGAGAGATCTCCAAAGCTAATGCACATTGAAAAATTGAATATCTATATCAAATAGTAACAAGAAAATAAACCGAAAACGCTGTGAATATTAATAGAGTTTAAGACTGAAAGGTCAAAAAAATAAGGTTAAGTTAGTAAGGGCGCACGGTGGATGCCTTGGCACTAGGAGCCGAAGAAGGACGTGACAAACGACGATATGCCTCGGGGTAGCTGTAGGGCAAGCGATGATCCAGGGATGTCCGAATGGGGGAACCCAACAGGTACTACCTGTTACCCATATCTGTTAAGGATATGAGGAGGAAGACGCAGTGAACTGAAACATCTAAGTAGCTGCAGGAAGAGAAAGCAAAAAGCGATTGCCTTAGTAGCGGCGAGCGAAACGGCAGGAGGGCAAACCG
>BNJV01002756.1_pt1 | contig 40960 bp, 60 predicted proteins | sample 8540591 | NCBI WGS metagenome assembly BNJV01 (sample SAMD00202457, study PRJDB9452) | human saliva metagenome | host: Homo sapiens
CTCACTACGAGTCACACCCCTGCATGCAATCCCCCGACTACTACGCAGCCGCGGGTGCGGACTCGCGCGGACGGATGATCGAGATGGTGGGCGTGGAGCTCGAGGACAACCGCCTCCTGATCTTCCACGCGATGCGACTGACCGCAAAGATGGCTGACGAACTCTGCATCTGGAAGGAGAACAGATGAGCGTCTATAGGACAAAAGAACGGTGCACGCCTCACAGATGAGGATATCGAGCATCTCGCGGAGGCGGCCGAACGGGGCGACTATCCGGGCGTACCGGGAGCATTCGTCGTAGCGCCCCTGGACGTCCGCGCATCTCGGAAGAGGAACTGGTGACAATCGCGTTCGGTGCCTCGCTCACGCCGAGAGGCTCTCGATCGCGAGGCGAAGGCCTGCGGCAGGACGCGGAGCCAGCTCATACAGGAGGTTCTCGAGCGCGCACTCGCGGAACAGCAGACGAGAGCCCCGCACACCGGTCGACAGCAACCGCATCAACCGATTTCGAGGCCGGAGACCGGACCGATCTCGACGCGGAAGTGAACCGATCTCGGCGAGGGAGGCCGGCTCCAGTGGACGACGGCGATGTCCAGGGGCATGCCCGAGTCGGGGCGAAGTTCCATGGGGCTGGGCTCACGCCCGCCCGAACGGCGGCTGAGCCCAGGGCGGCGATCTGGGCGCCGTTGTCGGTGCAGAGCGCAGAGGCGGCAGGCGCAGGGTGATGCCCGCGGCCTCGCAGTGCTCAGCGGCCAACCGCGCAGACGGGAGTTGGCCGAGTAGCCGCCGCCCACCGCGAGGGTGTCGCAGCCTGTATCCAGGCAGGCCTGAACGGCCAGGTCAGGGAGTCGTTGACGGCCCGGAGGCCGCACACGTCCGCGCCGGGAACCTGCTTCCCGGCATCCTCGAGGACTCCACTATGGCGGGCCACCGCGGTCTTGAGCCCGGAGAAGGAGAAGTCGTAGCGGTGGCGCTCCCTGTCCTTGGCGGCCGCCAGTCCGCGGGGGAAGCGGATCGCCTTGCGGTCCTCCCCTGCTGGGAGAGCCCGAGTCCACGTGCGGCCCGCGGGGTAGGGCAGACCGAGCAGACGGCCGACCTTGTCGAAGGCCTCGCCCGCGGCGCTCGTCGAGGTGCCGCCCAGCTCGACGACGTCGGTGGCGATGTCCCCGATGCGCAGAAGATTGGAGTGGCCGCCGGAGACGATGGGGCCTGATGAAGCGCTCGGGCAGGGGGCCGTCCACCAACCCATCGACCGCCAGGTGCCCGATGACGTGGTTGACGCCGTGCAGACAGGCCTGCTCAGCGAGGCGCCAGCGCCTTGGCCGCTGAGATGCCGACAGTCAGGGAGCCGATGAGGCCGGGTCCGGCGCATACGGCGACGGCGTCGACCTCGCCCAGGTCCGCACCCGCGGCCTCCAGGGCGGCGTCGAGGGTGGGTATGAAGGACTCCAGGTGGGCGCGCGAGGCGATCTCGAGGATGATGCCGCCGAAGCGGGCGTACTCGTCCATGGAGGTGGCGGTGACGTCTGCCAGGAGCTCGCGGCCGCGCACGAGCGCCACGCCGGTCTCATCGCAGGTGGACTCGATGCCGAGAATCAAGGGGTCGTTCACGAGCGTCCAGCCTGAGCGCCTGCCGCAGGGAAGGATCGAGACAACGCAGGAGCCCCCGGACGGGCGCCTGGTCGCCCGGCATCCGACCGTCTCCGCCAGTTCCCTTCCACGTTCCACCGAGATCGGCCGGCCTCCGTACCGAGACTTGTTCGAGGATACCCGCCCGGGCCCACGGCTCCCAGGCGAGACGGAACATCAACAACGCTTTGTCATACGGACGTACCTTTCTCCCATTTCTCTGAGCTTTACCTTCAGAAGAGTGGGAGAAAGGTACGTCCGTGTTGAGCACGTTCACGTCACCAGCTGCCGTCGGCCTTGGCCGACGACGAAGACAACGGCGGGACGCCAGCCGGCACCGGCCCGGAACCAACCTCTTAGGGCACTGAGATGAGTGACTCTCGGAAGTCTTCCATCCTGCGGGCTCGCGCGGTCCTGACCCTTGCTCACGGTCGTAGCCCCAGAGGTGCAGCCTCGAGCGACGCGACCGGGACAGTGGCGGGTCTCTGTCGTCCGGTGTCGTCCCGGCACCGGACCCATGGAGCTGCTGAGGGCCTCGAAAACCCTCGCCACGTCCCGTCCTCGGTCGAGAAGAGCTGGTTCCACGCACTTCTGACGTGATCACCATGAGTCGCACCTGACGCGGGATCGCGTGATCTCGGGGTTCCTCAGCGCAGGCGAAGCGGGCCCAGCACCAAAAGCGCGCAGGAGCCGCGCAGGAGCGCCGCCTTCTCGACAGCGGCGCCCGGCGGGCACTCGGCTGCCGCTCCGACCGATCTCGACGCGGTTTCGACCGATCTCGACGCGGAACCGGACCGATCTCGACGAAAAGGGCGCGCTGTTCTTACAGCGCCCAACCATGGGCCCGGAGCGCTGCCCCAGAACTCCCAGTAGGGCCAGGGCACGATGACGAGCTCCTCGTGCCGACCGCGCTGGGCCACCCGTCCGTCGTCGCCGAGAACGACCACCTCGATCCGCCGCGGCGATCGTCTCGAGCTTGTGGGCGATGACGATGAGCGTCGAGGTGCGCCGCAGCTCCTCCATGGCGGCGACGATATTGGCCCCATTCTCCGCATCCAATGCACTGGTGGCCTCGTCGAGCGGTACGATCGGCGCGCGCTTGAGCAGCGCCCGGGCGATGGAGACGCGCTGGCGCTCCCCGCCGGACAGAGCCTGACCGCCCTCCCCACCCGGGTATCCCAGCCGTGCGGCAGCCGAGTCGACGACCCTCGGTGACGCCGGCGAGATCGGCCGCCCGGCGCACCTGCTCCTCAGTGGCGTTCGGATCGCCGACGCGGACGATGGCGGCCAGGTGTCGTCGAAGAGATAGACGTCCTGGAAGACCATGGACGGCTGCTCCATGAGCTGCGCCGTCGGCATATCGCACGCATCGGTGCCGCCCACGCGCACAGTCCCGGAGTCGGCGTCCCAGAAGCGGGCGATGAGCCTGGCGATCGTCGTCTTGCCACTGCCGGAGGGACCCGATCGCGCACATGCCGTGGGCGGGCACGCTCAGCGAGACCCCGTTCAGCACGGGCTCACCGGCCCGATAGCCGAAGGCGACGTCGTCGAACTGACGGCACCGGGAGCGGGCAGTGCGGCGGGCGTCCTCAGGCTCGGGCCATGAGCTCGGCGTCCATGACCGCATCGAGATGGTTCATCATCTGGCGGCGCTCCTCCATGGCCATTACCGAGGCGCCGATGTCGTCGAGCATGGTGGTCGAAGCGCAGGCACATGCCGATGGTGGCCACCGCGGCGAGCGGCGCGCCATGGAGCCGCCCACGGCGAGCATCGCCGTCAGGACGATCATGGCGATGATGATGATCTGCGCCAGTGCACCGTTGACGACATTGCCCGCGGTCTCCCACCACAGGCTGCGCCTGGAGGCTCGAGCCCCATTGTCGAAGGCGGCCTTGAGACGGCCGTAGCGCGTGGTGGCCCGGCACGAGCGCAGAGCGCCCTGGCAGCGGGCAATCTCAGCCACGCGGATGGCGAGCTCGCGCTCGGCGAGCTCGGAGATCGACTTGCCGTGGTCCAGCAGACGGCGCGCCGCGGATGAGCCCGGCGAACAGCGGAGCGGCGAGCGTGAGCAGCAGACCCAGGCGCCGAGTCCCAGGCCCACGATCCGATACCGACGACGACGCAGCCGGCGATCGTGGAGGTGAGCGTGTACATGAAGTGGGCGGCGGACTCCCCCAGAGACACCATCTCCTGGCTGACGGCCCTCGACATGGTGCCGGCGGTCTCGGCCGTGAACCAGCGCAGGGGCAGCCGCGCTATCTGGTCGCCGACCGCATAATGAACGTCGTCGCATGAAACCGAGTGCTCCGGACGTGCTTTTGCGCTGGCCCTGGAACTCGGTGACAGCAGCGCCAACGGCGCAGGCGCCCCAGAACCGCCAGCCAGCCGTCGAAGGACAGTCCCCAATGGGGCTCGCCGGTGGCCAGGGCGACCGAGGCGGGCAGCAGCGCCAGGAGTGCGAGGCCCGACACGACGCCATTGATTCCGCCCAGGATGAGGCCGGTCCGCGTCTGCTGCCACGAGGCCTCGGCCATGAGCCGGCGGAATCGGGACAGCAGGGAGCTCGAGACCCGCCGTCCGTGGACGCAGAGGCCGGACGGGAGGCCCGAGGCCCGGCGCCCTCGGAGACATCGGCACCGACCGGGCGCGGCGCCGAGGATCTCAACACGTCGGCTTCGCGAGCGGTGTCCGCCCCACCTCCGGGGCGTCGTCGTCCAGCGCACCGGACCGACGCAGCAGGGCGCGGTAATGGGGCTCGTCCAGCAGCTCCTCGTGACTGCCCGCGGCGACCACGCGCCCGCGCTCCATGACGGCGATGCGATGAGCGCCGCGCACCGCGGCCGGGCGATGGGCGATGACCAGAACGGTGCGCCTTGACCAGGGCGCTCAGCGCCTCCCGGATCTCGGCCTCGGACTCAGGATCGCCATGGCGGTGGCCTCGTCAGCAGCAGAACGGGGTGTCCAGCAGCACGGCCCTGGCGATGGCGATGCGCTGCTCCTGGCCGCCGGACAGGCCGTGTCCCTTCCCAGGACGGTGTCGTAACCATCGGGAAGGGCCATGATCTCCTCATCGACATGGGCGACCCAGGGCGGCATCGCGCACCTGCTCCAGGTCGGCGTCGGGACGTCCCAGCGCGATGTTCTCGCGCACCGTCGCGCCCAGGAGCTGGGCGTCCTGGAGGACGAAGGAGACCGTGGAGTAGAGCGTCTCCTCATCCCATGTCGCGCAGATCCACCCGCCGACGCGCACGGCGCCGGAGTCGGGGTCGGCGAAACGGGCGATGAGGGTGGCCAGCGTCGACTTGCCGAGCCCGAGGGGCCGAGGCAGAGCGGGTGACGGTGCCAGGCTCCAGGGTGAGTGAGGCCTCGTCAACGGCGAGGGTGTCCCGCTAGGAGAAGGAGACGCGGTCGATCTCGACGCGCGCCGCGCTCGGGCCGCCGGGACTCCTCGGCAGTGGGCGGGACGGGGTGTCGATGACCTCGCACAGTCGCAGAGCGGCGGCCGGCCATCTGGTAGGACCAGGAGATCGATGCGATGGTCAGGAGGGCGCCGGCAGCACCAGGGCGATGAGGGTGGTCGCCAGGACCTCGGGCAGGGTGACGAGCCCGGCGCTGACGAGCAGCGCCCCACCGCCGAGGTTGACCAGGAGCAGAACGGGGACCGAGACCCACGTGAAGGACAGGCAGGTCATGGTCACCAACGGCATCGCCTCGAGGCCCGGTAGAAGGCGGAGAGTCGTCGGCCGCGTTGAGGTGAGGCGGCATGGGCGCCCGAGCGCCCTGAACGCCTTGACCACGCCGATGCCGGGACGAACTCGACCATGGTGGAGGAGACGGCGGCCAGCTTGCGGTCCATCTCGACGGTCTTCTCATTCGCGCCGCGCATGGAGAAGGAGTAGGTCAGTACGTACAGCAGGAGGGTTGACAGCGCCAGCAGGGCCAGGCGCCAGTCGATCCAGAAGGCGCAGGCGACGAGCGCCAGCGGAGTGACGATGGCATTGAGCTGCTCGACGGGGCCGTGGGCGATGACGGTGTGGACGGTGGTGGTGTCGTCCTGACGGCCTTGCGGATCCGCCCGAGGTGGACGTGGTGAACCAGGCCAGCGGGGCGCGGGAGATGCGCTGGACGATGTCGCGCGCATCTGGTCCCGCAGGAGAGGTCGGCCATCATGGGTGATGATCAGGGCCACCATGTACAGGAGCAGGCGCGTGGAGTAGGCGCTGATGAGCATCATGACGACGGTGCGCACGCGCTGCGGGTCGGGGCGGCGCCGGCGTTGTAGGCGTCCAGGAGGATGTCTCCGAGCCGGACCAGGGCGAGGTAGGGCGCGACGGCGAGGATGCCCGAGAGCAGGACCAGGACCTGCCCTATCCGCAACCGGGTGCGCACGGGCGCGCCGAGTCGCTTGATGGCCGCCTGGCCCTCACGGGAGCGCTTCTGCCTGGAGGCCTTGCTGTCCGGATCTCCGAGGCCGTTCCGAGCCGCCTGGGCTGGTTGGGCTGGCTGGGCCGCCGTCGGATGCGGTGCGAGATTCCACTGATGCTGATGATTCCGCTGACTCTGTTCGCCTGGTTCGCCTGGTTCGCCTGCTCATCGAGCGCCTCAATCCAATGCCGAATCCAACACTGAATGACTTTCAGATCCTGACGAAGGGCGACCTTACTCTTAGTGCTGCGCAGAGGGCAACCACCGTCCCCGCGCATTACGGTGGACCCATGACACGACTGGGCAATCCCACCGGGCCGAAGCCTCGATTCTCGCGCGCGGACGTCGTCGAGGCCGCCCTGGCCCTCGGAATAGCCGACTTCACCCTGACCGCTGTGGCCGGGCGCCTCGGGGTGGCCGTCTCCGGGCTGTACCGCACGATCTCCTCGCGCGAGGACCTCCTGGCCGCCTGCCTCGAACGGGTGGCGACCAGATGGACCTCGCCCACCCAGGCACCACCTGTGCGGACGCGATACGCGCTCACGCCGAGGCATGTGGAATCTGCTCGAGCAGTACCCGGGACTGGCCGGAGTGGTCGTGAGCGTGCCCTGGGCGCATCAACTCTTCGCCGGCCCCTTCGCCCAAGCGCACCAGAGCCTGGTCGACCGCGGCCTGACCCCGAGGACGCCGGCGTCGTCCTCGACTTCGTGGGCGACACCGTCATCAATCATGCACGCGCAGATCGAGGTCACGCTCCCCATCGATCAGGCCGCACCATCACCCGGGGCAGCGGGCGAGAGGGCCCGGGGACGACCAGGAGCGCCAGGCGAATCGGGCAAACCGCCCGACGGGGCTGGAGGAGGCGAGTCGTTTCGCCTCCACTCGCACCCGCACCCATGCCCGCGGTCCCTGACCCCGATGAGAGCTGGATCCAGCGGGGCGGACTGGATCGGAAGATCGAGATCATCATCCGGCGGCGTTCGAAGCCCTCGCGCTGAGCTCAGCCGATGCCGCCCGAGGCAGCCGAACCAGTCGAGGCAGCCGAGGGCTTGGGGTCGGGCGAACCCAGACGTGCGCCTCTGCCCTTCCACAGGGCGTGACCAGGTCGCGGTTCAAACGCGTGATGACCTCCAGCGGCACCGACTTGGGACACCGCGGCGCACTCGCCGATGTTCGTGCAGCCCCCGAAGCCCTCGGCGTCGTGCTGGTTGAGCATGTTGACCACCCGGGCGAGGCGCTCGGGCTGGCCCTGCGGGAGCAGACCCAGATGCGAGATCTTCGCACCGGTGAACAGCATGGCCGAGGCGTTCGGGCAGGCTGCCAGCACATGCGCCGCAGCCGATGCAGGCCGCGGCCTCGAAGGCGGCGTCGGCCTCTCCTTCTGCACGGGCACCGAGTGGGCCTCGGGAGCGGCGCCGGTGTTGACCGAGATGTACCCCGGCCCGGACGACGCGGTCCAGGGCGGAGCGGACTCGACGATGAGGTCCTTGAGGATCGGGAAGCCCGCCGAGCGCCAGGGCTCGATGGTGATGGTGTCGCCGTCCTTGAAGGAGGGGTCCTCGGCCAGGTGGCGCATGTGCAGCTGGCACGTCGTCGAGCGGATCGCCGTGGGCCTGACCGTTGATGACCACGCCGCACTGGCCGCAAATGCCCTCGCGACAGTCCGAGTCGAAGGCGACCGGCCCTCGCCCTCGGCGAAGAGCCGCTCGTTGAGCAGGTCCAGGACCTCGAGGGAAGCTCATGTGCTCCTCGATGCCGGACATCGGGTACTCTCGAAGTACCCCTCGAGTTCTGGTTCTGCTGCCGCCAGATCTTGAGCTTGATGTTCACTTGTAACTCCGCTGCTTGAGCTCGATGTCCTTGCAGATGAGGTCCTCCTGTGGAGGATCGAGGGGCTGCCCTCACCGCCTCGACTCCCAGGCGCCGACGTAGAGGAACTCGTCGTCGTGGCGCAGCGCCTCGCCCTCGGGAGTCTGGGACTCGCGTGAGTGACCACCGCAGGACCTCGCGACGATGCAGGGCGTCGATGCACATGAGCTCGGCGAGCTCGAAGAAGTCGAGCAGGCGGCCCGCCTTCTCCAGGGCCTGGTTGAGCTCGTCGGCCTTGCCCGTGATGCGGGCGTCGCGCCAGAACTCCTCCTTCAGGGCCCGGATCTGCTTGATGGCCTCGCGCAGACCGGCGTCCCGGCGCTCCATGCCGCAGTACTCCCACATGATGCGCCCGAGCGCCATGCGGAAGTCATCCACGCTGCGGGTGCCGCGCAGCGCTCGTGAGCGCGCGATGCGCTCCTCGACACTGCGCTTGGCCTCGGCGATCTCGGGGGGCGTTCGGATCAACCTTGCCCAGGCGGAGCATGTCGGCCAGGTAGTCGTTCATGGTGTCCGGCAGGACGAAGTAGCCGTCCGCCAGGCCCTGCATGAGGGCGGAGGCCCCCAGGCGGTTCGCACCGTGGTCGGAGAGTTGGCCTCGCCGCCCACGTACAGGCGGGGACGTTGGACTCCAGGTCGTAATCGACCCACAGGCCGCCCATCGCGAGTGGACCGCCGGGTAGATGCGCATCGGCACCTCGTAGGGGTCGTCGCCGGTGATGCGCTGGTACATCTCGAACAGGTTGCCGTACCAGGGCGGAGACGGCGTCCTGCCCAGACGCCTCGATGGCCTCGGAGAAGTCGAGGTAGACGCCGCGGCGCATCATGCGCTCATTGCCGGATGCGTCCTGCTCCTTGATGGCCGGGCCGACGCCGCGTCCTCGTCGCACATGTTCTGGCCTGACGCGAGGCGATGTCGCGCGGCACCCAGGTTGCCGAAGGCCGGTAGATGCGCTCGAGGTAGAGTCGCGGTCCTCCTCGGGGATGTCGCGCGGGTCCTTGTCGCAGTCCCTCCGCCCGCTTGGGCACCCAGATGCGCCCGTCGTTGCGCAGGGACTCGCTCATGAGGGTGAGCTTGGACTGGAAGTCCCCGGACTGCGGGATGCAGGTGGGGTGGATCTGCGTGTAGCACGGGTTGGCGAAGTAGGCGCCCTTGCGGTGCGCGCGCCAGATGGCCGGCGTTGCAGCCCATGGCGTTGGTCGACAGGAAGAAGACGTTGCCGTGAAAAGCCGCCGGTGGCGAGACGACGGCGTCGGCGGTGAGGTCTCGATCTCGCCGGTGGCCATGTCGCGTGACGACGCCGGAGCGCGGCCGTCGACGATGATCAGCTCGACCATCTCGTGGCGGCGGTACTCCTTGACCGTGCCGGCGTGGACCTGGCGCTCCAGGGCCTGGTAGGCGCCGATGAGGAGCTGCTGACCGGTCTGACCGCGGGCGTAGAAGGTGCGGGAGACCTGGACGCCTCCGAAGGAGCGGTTGTCGAGCAGGCCGCCGTACTCGCGGGCGAAGGGCACGCCCTGGGCGACGCACTGGTCGATGATGTTGGCGCGTCACCTCGGCCAGGCGGTAGACGTTGTCCTCGCGGGCGCGGTAGTCGCCGCCCTGACCGTGTCGTAGACGAGGCGGTACGTGAGTCGCCGTCGTTGCGGTAGTTCTTCGCGGCGTTGATGCCCCCTGGGCGGCGATCGAGTAGCCCGGCGGGCGGAGTCCTGGTAGAAGAAGCACTCTGACGTTGCGAGCCCCGTGCTCGCCCAGGGACGCGGGTTGCGGTGCCGCCCGCCAGGCCGGGCTGACGACGATGATGTCGAGCTTGCGGCGGTTGGCGGGGTTGACCAGCTGGCTCGAACTTGCGCTGCTCCCAGCGCCGGTCGATGGAACGCTGTGGGGCGCCTTGGCGTCGGCGATCTCTCGCCCTCGATGTACAGGCCGTCGATGAGTCTCAGTCGCGATCGTTCACCTCAGTGGAAAGGACGATGCCGGCCCCCGGCGGCCCTGATCGCGCAGTCGGCGGCGCTCATGGGCTCCGGCACCCAGCCGAAGAGTGATCGCCGTGGGCACGCCTGCAGGCGCACAGAACACTCGAAGGCGACCACACGAATGCGATGAGCCGGACGAGGGAACGGTGTTGCCGCGAGTGGCGTCCCAAGGTCTGCAGAAAGCGGACCACACGCCGTGCCACAGGTGCAGGCAGGGCGGCGAGCGCGACGAGGTAGATGAGGTAGACCCACCACAGCTGGAAGCCGTACCACATGTTCATATAGGCGCGACCGTGCTCGTAGTGACCGCCGGGCGTGATCGTCAAGGTGGTGAACTGCAGGATGCGCCAGATGATGAACAGCAGCAGGATGACGCCGCCCCAGCGCATGGTGCGCATGGCGTAGCGGGAGGCGAAGTACCGGCGCCCGGCTTCTTCACGGCGTACTTGCCAGTGCCGCGCGCCTTTCTTGTTACGGGCCCACAGGTGAAGGCACTGCCGGCGTGAGCCAGCAGGCAGGCCATGAGGCTGCGCGCAGCAGCCACAGAACACCGCTGGGGGAAGAATCGGCACGAGCAGCGGGCGCAGGAAGTGCAGGCGTAGTGGTCGCAGGCGATCTCGCCTCGGCGTAATGGGCGTGCTGTAGGCGGGAAGAGGACGAACACCAGGAAGAACAGGCCCGACCAGGCCATCAGGCGCTCTCATGAAGACCGTCGTCGATAGGCGGTCCCTTCTGAGGGGAAACAGACGTTTTGACCACGAGTGCAGGTTAACGAAAACCGTCCAGCCAATGGTCCCGGTTCCTGCGGACTGCCGAGGCCATCGGCGAGAAAGCGCTCTATAACAACGAAAGAGCCCTGTCGACCGCTGTCGTCGAGAGAGAATCGAGATCCGGTGCGCGTCTCGAGGGCCGTACGATCCACCATTTCGTGACGCGCTAGTCAGACAACAACGACGACGCCGGAGGGCGGCTGCCGCCGTGGGCCGCCGGTCGGCCGCAGGCAGCCACCGGTCGGCCGCAGAACAGTTGCCGATCGGCCGCCGGTCGTCGCTGATCAGTCCCCGGGGCCCTCGACGCCTCATCCGGCTGCCCCGGAGATCGGCGTCCACCGCCTCCGCCCCACGGGTCCCACAGGGCCTGCGTGAGCCTGCAGGACCCTGCCGGCCCTGAGCGCAATCGCGCCAATATCGACGCGCATGACGAGCGCATCCTCCACAGGCGCGAGGTAGAGCGACGCCGCCTGCCGATCGACGAAGCCGTGGCGGCGGTAGAGCGCCTGGGCGCCCGTGCTGGAGACGCGCACTTCCAGCAGGACGGCGCCGCAGCCCGCCTCGCCGAGCACGCCCCACGAGACGGGTGAGCATGGCGGTCGCGACGCTCGCCTGAGCGCCGCGGGGAGCGTCGCAATGGTCAGCAGATCGGCGTCGCCGGCGCCGTCGCCGAACCAGAGCCCCGCCGTAGCCCAAGAGCTCTCCGCCGAGGGCGCATTGACACCGTCGAGCGCGCTATCCGCGCCCGCCCCGGCGCTCCCCGCCCCGACATCCGCGGCATCCGTTCGGCAACGAGGTACCGATCGGGCTGCGGGGCCGGAGGCGGCGCCAGCTCGGTGCGCAGCAGCGCTGGCTCCAAGCCTCCGCGCCGAACAGGGCCTCTCAGCCGCGGCGACGGCCGGCACATCGAGCCATCCCACGGGCTGAGCACCGCATCGCCGGGCAGGGCGTCCCCTGCACCTCGACGTCGGCAGACGCCCGTCCCGGCCCCTAGCCGCCTGCGCCCCTGATCCTCCCGATCCGGCGCGTCCGAGGAGGGCACATCAGCCGAGTACGGCGGTTCGGAGGAATCGGGCGATCGGAAGGACTGGACGAGCTGGGCGAACTGGACGGATCGGACACTGTCACCGGACTCGCTTGCGCGGACGACACCTGCGACGTCAGCATGGCGCAGGTACAGAGGTTCGGCGGACAACGTCGCATCGGGACCGGCATGGGCGAGCGGGCCATGGCGATACGGACCTGGGCGCAGGCATCGCCGGAGACGAGGGCGAGACTCCGCCGGCCCTCCCTCGATCTGCGGGTACAGCGCGGCGCCCTGAGCCGGCCACGTCATCGACATCGCCCAGAGCGACCGCAGCCTCGGGGTCAGGACCGCGGGCCCGTCGAGCACCTCGACGTCGTCCGCACCCCTGGCCCGGTAGCGAGTCGCCAGCAGACCTCGTGACGACGGGCGTCCGCGTGGTCACGAGGACGGTGGCCCCCTCATCGGCGAGTCTCATCAAGGGCCGCTCGGCGACCGCATCCAGACTGGGCACGCCGTGAACGGAATGCCGCGGGCGCGGCCGAGCGCCCGAGCGGTCACGAAAGCCCGGCGCGCAGCCCGGTGAAGGGCGCAGGACCGGCAGCCGCCACCACGGCGTCCAGCCGGCGCTCCGCAACAGCCGGGCTGCTGTCAGAGCCTCGGAGAGCATGCCTCCCAGCGACCCGCATGGCGACGGGATTCGGCCTGCTCGGCAGGCTGAGCACGCTCAGGGTCGCATGCTCGGCGTCGAGGACCGCGTCTGCGACCAGGAGCTGGGAAACCGTGGAGGAGTCGATGGAGACGATGCGCACGGCCACAGCCCAGATGGTTGGTTCCGGCGGTGTGGACGGGTTTTCGAGTCCGGCCACTCGCCTCTGAGTCGAGATCGACTTTTTCGAACGAGGATCGACGGTGGCACCGTCGATCCTCGTTCGAAAAAAGTCGATCTCGACGCCCACCTCACGGAGTCCGAGTCTGATCGGGCCCTTCGCCTTCTGCGACTCGGGTCCTCGCGCAAAGGCGCCATCACGCGCCGCTCGTGCACGAACGTGGTGGTGACGATGATCATGCCGATGACGAGGACTCCCAGGCCCGTGTACACGATGGCCATGTCCAGCGTGCGCGAGGTCTCCTGGGGCTCGGCCTTGTCGGTGTCGCTGACGTGATGCGTCCGGTCGTAAAGGACCTGGGCGTAGGCCGGCAGGCCGACCGGTCCGGACATACCCGCCATCGCCTGTTCGTCCAATGCGGTGACGACCTCGTCAACCAGGGCGTACCAGGCGTCACTCGCGGCGGGGTCCGCTGAATCCCCAGCATCCGCATAGTTCTCAGCATCAGCATCGCCAGCATCGCCGCGGCCGGCCGCCGTCGCCGGGCTCGCCGGGCTCGTCATATCGGTATCGGCCGTCCCTCCGATGAGGGACTGCGGCGAGGCTGCGGAAGGAGTCGCGCTGCCCATCGCCGCAGAAGGAGGCGCCGGTTGGCGCAGGACGATGGCCCGCTCGGGCAGAGCGGCCAGAGCAGCGGCGAGCTCGGCGTCCTGCTGCACCGCCCTCGGACGGCTCGGAGCCGTCGGCATCGATCACGAGCACGCTGACCGGCCCCTCCGCGGTGGAGATGACGGCGACCCAGGTGGTCGTCGGGTCGGTGGGATCATCCAGATCGGCGGCCTCAGCACGCCCTCCGACCAGGTCTCGACGTTGACGGGCTACTCACGGAGGCATCCTCGGAGGTCGCCTGACGAGCCACGTCCTGCCCTGCGCCGGCCGCCCACTCCTCGACCTGCTCCCCTGGAGCTGCCCTGGACCCGCGAGGCCACCGCGGTCGATCCGGGGTCCGGCGCCGAGGTTCGCGCGAGCGTCCGCGGAACCGGCAGAAGGACGACGGCCAGCAGGAGAGCGCTCAGGCCCGGGAGCACGCGACGAGCACCCGCCTCATACCTGGAGGCGGGTCAGATCGACGCCAGTCCACCTGGGGCCGACCGCGGTGACGGTCACTGAACGTACTGAGCGCCGGGAGTCGTCCGCCTCGGTCAGGTCGGTCACGTCAGAGCCAGCATGCAGCCAGCCGAGCGCCGAGTCAGCCGAATCAGCGGAGCCAGAGCCAGCACCGAGGACTCATCCGGGGCCTCGGCCTGCTCCCACGAGGCCGCCGCGAGGCCGGGCGATGGTGATCTCGAGGCGATCCGCAGACAGCGCTTTCAACCTTGTCCTGGCCCCACTCGACCAGGGGTCACGGAGTCGTCCATGGAGGAGTCCAGGTCGAGGGCGTCGACCTCCACGGAGCCCAGACGATAGGCGTCCACGTGAATGAGGTCCGGGCCGTCCGCCAGGGGCCGGGTGAACGCGGGCGATGATGAATGTCGGGGAGGACACCCGGCCCCGCACGCCCATGGCGGCGCCCACGCCCTGAGCGAGGGTGGTCTTGCCCGCTCCAAGATCACCGGAGAGCATGACGAGGTCACCCGCTCTCAGCAGGACGGCCAGACGGCCGCCCAGGGCCCGGGTCGACTCGGCGTCGGCGGTCTCGATCACCACCGCGGCGCTGCTCATCCAGATCATCCGGGGTCGGGCTGGTCATCACCTCCTGAGGCTCTGTCCTGCCCCTGACCGTAGCGGACCCTGTTCTCGGGGTTCTCGACGGCTCGACAGAGGCGGGCGTATCAGAATCGTTAGCGCCGTCAATCCATCCGTCGGCTGCCGAGACTCACACGGGGAACCCGGCCCCAGGCGGGCGACGATCTCATAGCCGATGGTAGCTGCAGACCTCGGCCCAGTCCTGGGCCGTCGGAGTGGCCGGATCGCCGTCGGCCGCCGTCGGATCGCCCCACAGCACGGCGACGTCGCCCGCCGCGGCCGGGCGGCGACGTCGCCCGGCCCGAGGTCGATGACGATCTGATCCATGCACACCTTGCCGACCACGCTCGTGCGCAAACCGTTGACGGCGACGGGGCCGGCCGAGGCGGCCGCGCGCGGCAGGCCGTCTGCGTAGCCCAGAGGGACAAGACCGAGCCAGCGCTCGGTGGGCGCCCTCCAGGTGCCTCCGTAGGGACACCGCCTCACCCGCGGGCACGCGCTTGACCTGGATCAGGGGCGCCTCGAGGCGCATGACCGGATGCAGCCCCAGTTCGGCGGCGGTGGCCACGGACGGGTCGGGCGACAGCCCGTAAAGGCCTATGCCGACGCGCACCAGATCCAGATGGGTGGCGGGGTGCCACAGGAGCCCGCCGGTCGCAGCGAGGTGACGCACGCGCGGGCTCAGTCCAACGCCGCGCACGACCTGTTCGGCCTCGCGGAAGCGGGACAGGTGCTCCTCGGTCGAACCGGAGGCGGGCTCATCCGCGCGCGAGAGATGGGACCACAGGCCGACCACCTCGACGTCGCCGGCATCCCGGGCCTCGCGCGCGGCGACCGCCAGCGCCCGGAGATCCGCAGCGACGGCGCCGCCCCGGGACATGCCGGTATCGGCCTTGATATGGATGCGTGCCGGCCGCGCGCCGGGGCCGGCCGCGCGACTCGCAGCGGCTACCGCGGCGAGCTGGGCCGACGGTGGCACCGTCAGGTCGAGGTCGGCGTCCAGCGCTGCGCGCAGCGCGGAGCCCTGGGCGGCGGCGCGCTCCGGCGAGAGCACCGGGAACGAGCCAGCACAGCAGTCGCGGGCGGTCGGGGGCGGGCTCGTCCTCGGGCTGCGGGCGCGCGACGCCGGCGGCGTCGAGCAGACGACGCAGGTGAAGGGCCTCGGCGAGCTGGGCGACGCCGAGCCAGGTGGCGCCGGCCCGCAAGCAGGTCAGGGACACCGCCCAGGCCGTGCCCGTAGGCGTCGGCCTGACCACGGCCATCCAGGGAGCGTCGGTGCAGCCGGCCAGCACGCGGGCATTGAGGGCCAGCGCCCTCAGATCGACGACGGCCCGCGACGTGGTGGGAGACGCGGAGACGAGGAGAGAGCACGAAGGGTGACGGATGACTGCGGGAGCTGCGGAAGCCGAACGGGTCACGCCGCCCATCCTCCCACTGTCGCGCAGGCGCGGGCAGATGATCCGCCAGATCGAGAGCGGCCAGCGGGCGCCCGGACGAGGGCCGGCGGCAGCCCGAGGCGAGCTCGGCGGCGACCGCGTGAAGGCGCACGGCCAGCGCGGCGCAGTGCGACACGGCGACGGGCGGGGCCGCCGCGCTCGGCCTCGGACCGTGCGGCCTGCCAGTACGGCGCCGAGATTCCGGCCAGCACGTCACCGCTGCCGGCGGTCGCCAACCATCCGGGCCCGGCATTGACCGACAGCAGGCGCAGCGCTGCGTGCCCGGAAGAGCCGGCGGATGACTCAGGGATCTCAGGGGGCTCAGAGAACCCAGGGACGATCCAGAGGGCGCCGCGGGCTGACGGGACCGGCGATGAGCGTTGGCGCCCCTTGAGCACGACGGTGCCTCCCGTCAGCCGGGCCAGGTCGAGGGCGCACGCGGCCGGCGCGGCCTCGACCTCGGTGCGGCTGATCGAGGCGCCCAGCGTCGTCAGGAGCGCGGCGGCCTCCCCGCATGCGGCGTCAGCACATGTGGGCGTGCAGCGCGCTCCACCCGCAGACGCTCGGCCAGCAGCAGGAGGGCGCCGGCGTCGATCACGGCGGGTCTGCTCCCGCGACACCGAGCATGACGAGTACGAGTCATCGTGCTGGCCCAGCAGGTCCATGAGGACGGCGTCGAGCTCGGCACCGCGCATGATGTCGGCCGGATCGGTGCCCGGGCCGATGACGGCGGCCTGGCAGCGGCCGGAGGCGAGACGACCTCGGGGCTGATGCGCCACGACGAGGTCCTCGACGCGCTGGGGTGCGGCCAGACGGACCATTCCGGCCCCGTGCGCACGGCCGCCGACGCGGTCAGGACGGCGCCCCGGTAGGCCCGGCTGCCGGCCCACAGGCCGACGACCCCGCGAGTGTACTTATGGTCCGTATCACGAACGCGCAGGAGGCGCCCGAGCTCGAGTCGGCGGGGCGTGAGACCAGGATGGCATCAGGGATCGGCGGGGAGGGGCAGGCCGAGGTCCGCGATCGACGCGCCCGCACAGGCCCTGCTGCCGGCGGCAGCAGATGCGCGCCCTTGAGACAGGTGAAGGTGATAGTGAGGTCCGCCGCCAGAACGGGGCTGGCCACAGCGCCTGTCGTCCACGCCGGTGCCCGAGGGCAGATCAACCGCCACGACCCGGAAAGGACGCGCCCCTTCCTCCCGGCCGCCTCAAGGGCGCCACCAGAGCAGCCGCCCGAGAGCGCAGAGGACCGGTCGCACCGATACCGGTCAGGCCATCGATCACGAGGGCGACCCGCGCCCGCCGCGGCGCGTTCGCACGCCTCCAGGGGCTCGTGAGCCACGCGCACTCCGGCGCGCTCGGCCGCCTCCATGGCCGTCGGATGCGGGTGGTCGGTCGCCAGCGCCGCGGTGACGGCGCAGCCGCGGCCGGGCCAGGACAGGCGCCCGCCAGCAGGGCGTCACCGCCGTTATGCCCGCCCCCGATCAGGAGGATGACACCGGCCTCCCGCCACCCGGCCCACGGCGTCGCGCAGCTCGCGCACGGCCGCGAGCGCGAGGGCGTGGGCGGCATGACGCATGTAGCGATCCGTCGAAGCGGTCAGGTCCCGCTCGGCCCGGGCGACGGCCTCGGCGCGATAGGCGGTGCCTGGTGAAAAGGTCTGCGAAAAGGGTCTGCGAAAGATCTGGCGAGAAAGTGGATACGAGGTGGACGCTGCTCACAGTCCCATGGTGTCATCGGGAAGCGCCTGCGCGTGGCCCCACGCGCCCGTCCCCATCCGCTCGTGTTCTCGGAGCGGAAACCGGACCGATCTCGCGCGGGTTAGGACCGATCTCGAGCCGGAGAGCGACCGATCTCGGCGAGCTCGACCCGATCTCGCCCGAGCTCACTCCACGGTGACGGACCTGGGCCAGTTGCGGGGCTGGTCGACATCCAGGCCCTTGGCCTTGGCCAGGGCGGCCGCGAAGATCTGCAGCGGGACGACCGTCAGCAGCGGCCACATGAGCGTGGGTGTCGCCGACGCGGATGACGTGATCGGCGAGCGGCGTGACCGCCTGTCGCCCTCCCTCGGCGATGACGATGGTCCGGTGCCGCGGGCGCGGATCTCCTGGATGTTGGAGATGACCTTGTCGTGCAGGACGGGCCGACGCGAGTGAGCACGATGACGAAGACCGGCAGACCGTCCTCCACCAGGGCGATGGGGCTGTGCTTGAGCTCGCCGGCCGCGAAGCCCTCGGCGTGGACGTAGGCGAGCTCCTTGAGCTTGAGCGCCCCCTCCAGCGCCACGGGGAAGCCGACATGCCGGCCCAGGAACAGGAAGGAGGCGTGGTCCGCCAGCTTCGCGCCGAGATCCTCGACGGCCTCCTGCTGCTCGTCGAGGAGCTTCTGGATCTTGGCCGGCATCCGCCCGAGCTGGGTCAGGTAGTCGGCGACCTCGTCGTGCCACTTGTTGCCGCGCAGCTGGGCCAGGTAGAGGCCCAGCAGGTAGCAGGCGGTGATCTGGGCGAGGAAGGCCTTGGTGGAGGCCACGGCGACCTCCGGCCCCGCGCATGGGTGTACAGGACGGCGTCGGCCTCGCGGGCGATGGTCGAGCCGTAGGTGCTGACGATCGCCAGCACGCGCGATCCCTGCTCGCGGGCGTGACGCACGGCCTGGATGGTGTCCATGGTCTCGCCGGATTGGGGAGATGGCGACGGTCGAGGGTCTTCTCACTCACGATCGGGTCGCGGTAGCGGAACTCGTGGGCGAGCTCGATCTCGACCGGGATGCGGCACCAGTGCTCGATGGCGTACTTGGCGACGTGCCCGGCATAGGCGGCGGTGCGCAGGCCACGACGATGATCTTGTCGACGCTGCGCAGCATCGAGGCGTCGATGTGCATCTCGTCCAGGATGAGGTCGCCCATCTCATCGACACGTCCCGAGCAGGGTGTCGCCCACGGCGTTGGGCTGCTCGTGGATCTCCTTGTCCATGAAGGTCTCATAGCCGCCCTTGACGGCGGCCGAGGCGTCCCAGGAGACCTCCCAGGTGGCCGGTTGACGACGGCGCCGTCGGCGTCCCACACGGTGACGTCCTCGTCGGTGAGCAGGAGGACCTGGTCGTCGCCGACCTCCGCGGCGCGCTTGGTGAAGGCGACGAAAGGCGGCCACATCCGAGCCCAGGAAGTTCTCGCCTCGCCCAGTCCGATGACCTAGGCGAGCGACGGGCGGCGACGATGACGCCGGGGGCCAGCGGCGTGATGGCCAGCAGCGCGAAAGCGCCCTCCAGGCGGGCGGTGACCGCGCGCATGGACTCCACGGTAGCGGCGGCGACCCGCTGCTCGTCACATGGCGTCGCGGAATCGCCGGCGGCGTCGAGGCGCCGCCAGGTCGATGTCAGAGCGTGGGCCACGACCCGGTGTCGGTGGCGGAGAGCAGCTCGCGGCCGGCCTGCTCCACCTCGGCGCGCAGGGCGCGGAAGTTCTCGATGATGCCGTCAGGGCCACGGCGATGCTGCCCGCCCGGTGCGGGTGGGCGTTGGCCGTCGTCGGGCCGCCGTGGGTCGCCCAGCGCGTATGACCGATGCCGGAGACGGCGGGGTGCGGCGGAGCGGCCGCCAGCGCATCGCGGAGGTTGTCGAGCTTGCCCGCCGCCTTGACGACGTCGAGCCCGCTCGGACCCGCGAGGGCGACGCCGGCGGAGTCATAGCCGCGGTACTCAAACGCCCCAACCCGTCCATCAGGACGGTCAACGAGCGCTCGGACGGGGGCAGGGAGCCGACGTGGCCGACAATTCCACACATGGGGATGATGGAATCACGCTCATCCCGAGGAGACAACGGATCGTTTCCCGCATCACGTGAGACCTGTGGCATTCCGGGACGCGCAGCGCCCGCATGTGCGCACCGCCCGTGCGGATGAGTCACACTGGTCGGTGCTCCGCCCCGTCCCCCATATCGAGTTCGGCTGCGACCAGTGGCGCGCGCCTCGCCTCGACCACTCTGCCGCTGACCCAGGCGGACGTCGAGAAACTGCGGGGCCTGGGCGACCCTGATCGACCTGGCGGAGGTCGATGTCGTCTATCGGCCGCTGACGGCGCTGCTGAGGACTACATCACGACCTCCCGCGAGCAGGCCCGCGCATATCCGACTTCCCGACGTCGACCCGCATCCTGACGTCATCGCGGTGGCCGGTTCGGTGGCGGTCGGCAAAAGTCGACGACGGCCCGCCTCATCGCCCACCTGCTGGCCCTGCTTTGCCCAGACCCCGCGGGTCGCGCTGGTGACCACCGACGGCTTCCTCCCGCCCAATAAGGTGACGAGCGGGACCGCCGCCCGCAAGGGCTTCCCGAGTCCTGACAAACTGCCGGGCGCTGCTCGACTTCGTCGCGGCCGTCAAGTCGGGGCCGAGCGGGCCGAGGTCCCCGGTACTCCCATACCGTCTACGACATCGTGCCGGGGCGCTCCGTCGTCGTGGAGCGGCCCGACGTCCTGGTGCTGGAGGGGCTCAACGTCCTTCCAGCCGGCCCCGCGCGGGCGGGCACCGGCTCGCCCGCGCGCGAGGCGGCGGCCTCAGCACTGGCGGTGAGCGATTTCATCGACTTCTCGATCTACGTGGACGCCGATCCCGAGGACATCCGCCGCTGGTACCTGATCGCTTCCTCACGCTCAAGCGCACGGCATTCAGGGAGCCGGGCTCCTACTTCCAGCGCTACGCCGCCATCCCCGACGACATCGCCGTCGCGGCGGCCGACGAGGTCTGGGAGAGCGTGAACCTGGTGAACCTGCGGGAGAACATCGCCCCTGACGCTGGGGCGGGCAACCCTGGTGCTGCGCAAGGACCCCAACACCACATGAGTCGGGTTCTGTTGCGCAAGATCTGAGTACTCTCCGAACATTCGGCGAATGTTCGGCGAATATCTACCGAATAATCATCTGATATTTTCCGAGCCTCGGCGGCTCGCCCGCACGGTCCTTCCCCTCCCGGCTCTCCCGGGGCGGCGACTGGCACCATGAATGATCCTGATAGAACTCCTTTGCGTCTCCGGCATCTCCGGATAGTCGCCGACGACCGATCCTAGGAAATCCATCGGAATCGCTCGAAATTAATCGAATAGCGGCACGGCCGATCCGACAGGCACCCTGCGTGTGACAGTATCGGCGCCATGAACAGCACCGCCGACATCAGCCGCAATAGCGCGAGCAATAACACGGCTCCCGGGCACCACCGCCAACAACCAGACGAGCACAACGTCTATGACGTCGCCGTCATCGGCGCGGGACCGGCCGGCGAGAACGTTGCTCAATACGCCACCCAGGGCAGCGGCCTGGAGCGCCGTGCTCATCGAGGGCGGGCTGGTGGCGGGGACTGCTCGTACTACGCCTGCATGCCGAGCAGGGCCCTGCTCCGCCCGTTGGAGGTTGCGGGCGCCTCGGCTCACCTCACCGGCCTGGAGGCCGCCCGGGTATCGGCGCCCGGCCTGCTCGAGCGTCGCGACAAGCGGGTCTCCCATTACGACGACGCCGGGCAGGGTCTTCTGGCCGCCAGCACCGGCATCGACGTGATGCGCGGCTGGGCGCGCCTGGACGGAGAGCGCCGAGTGGTGGTGAGCACCCCCGAGGGGGTGCGCCTGCTGGAGGCGCGCCGCGCCGTCGTCCTGGGCAACGGCTCGCAGCCCGTCATCCCCGCCGAGCTGCAGGATGTTCATCCATGGGGATCGCGCGACGCCACCGGGGTCAGAGGAGCCCAAGCGGCTCATCATCGTCGGCGGAGGCGTCGTGGCCTCGCGAGGCCGCCACCTGGATGTCCGCCCTGGGCAGCAAGGTGACCATGCTCGTGCGCGGCCCGCGCCTGCTGGCCAGGGCCGAGCCCTTCGCCTCCAAGATCGTCACCGAGTCCCTGGCGGAACGCGGGGTCAGGATTCTCACCGGGGCCCGAGTGACCTCCTGCAAGCGCGCGGGGCTCTGATCGGGGAGTACGGGCCGCATCCACGGCGGTGCGGTGCGCATCCCTGTGCGATCAGGAGGCCTTCGACGCCGACGAGATCATGGTGGCCACCGGCCGCAGGCCCGCCCTGGACCGGGTCGGTCTGGAGACGGTGGGGCTGAGCCCCGACGACGTCGTCAGCGGCAGGCTCCCGGAGTGGCTCTACGCGGTCGGCGCGATGCCAGCGGCCAGGCGACGCTGACTCATATGGGCAAGCATCAGGCCCGGATCATCGGGGAGCGGATCGGGGCGCGCCGCCGGATGGCCCCCCGAGCCGATCCCCCACCGACATCCCGGTTCCCCAGGTGGTCTTCACCGACCCGCAGGTGGCCTCCAGCAGGCTCACCCAGGCGCAGCGCGCGATGCGGGCATGAACATCGTCACCGCCCGCGTGGTCTACACTCCGCGGCGGGCGCCGCCCTGATGCGCGACGACGCCCACGGCGAGGCCGGCCTGGTCGTGGACCGCGCCAGTCGAACCGTCGGGAGCCACCTTCGTGGGACCGGAGGCCGAGAGCTCATCCACGCCGCGACCATCGCCATCACCGCCAAGGTTCCGATTCGCTGCTGCTGCCATGCCATACCCGCCTACCCCACCGCCAGTGAGATCTGGCTGCGCCTCATCGAGTCCCCTGCCCACCGACATGCTCCACCCCGGCCAGGAGATCCGGTGAATCCGGTGAATCCAGCGAATGGAGCCCGGCGAATCACTGAAAGTCCGGCAAATGACGATGATGGCCATCATCACCGCACGCCCGGAGATGACGCAAGAAGATATGACGGAAACCGCGAAAGCGGATTCGAGGAAAAACAGAATACAGCTTCAAGGCCCGTAGAAGTCTGCTGAAGTCAGCGGAATCCAGCTGGAAATTCAAATCGAACTCAGTCGAACTCAGTGGAACCTAGTAGCCGTCGGTAGAGAATTCGCTGCAAGCGCGTCGAAGGGAAGCCCCGCGCCCGCCCTGAGCCCTCCCCGAGGCGCCGGGCGGACCTCCCGCGCGCCTCACGGACCTCCAGGCGCCTCCGCCATCGCCCAGTGCCCTCGCACACGTGAAAGGAGTGGAAGGATATGTGGTGCACTCGCGACACCTACCGCACAGGAGAGAATCCGCTCATGACACGACTCTTCGGCACCGACGGGGTGCGGGGCCCAGCCAACGATCTGCTCACGCCGGCCTCGCAGTCCAGCTCGGCGAGGCCGCAGCCCGCGTCCTGACCCGAGAGAACCCGGCTCCAACCACTCCCGCTCCGGGCGCCCGCGCGCTATCGTCGGGCGCGACACGCGCGCCAGCGGCGAAATTCCTCGACCACGCCATCAGTGCGGGTCTGGCTCCTCCGGCGTCGACGTCACCCGTGTCGGCATCCTTCCCACCCTCGGCCATCGCCCACCTGACCGCCACCAGGACATCGACCTGCGTCAGTGATCTCCGCCTCGCACAAACCCCTCCCAGGACAACGGCATCAGTTCTCGCCCGCGGCGGCTCCATAAGCTCGAGGACGCCGTCGAGGACGAGATCGAGTCCTGCTGGGCAAGGTCGAGGACCCGCTGACCGGGCGGGCGGGCCGCGTCATGGCGAGACGGTCGCCGACCAGAACCATCAACCACCCTGCGTCGACCTGTCGCCACCGATCTGTCGGGGCTGCGCATCGTCGTGGACGCCTCCAACGGCGCCGCCAGCAACGTCGGCCCCTGCCGCCCTGCGGCGCCGCCGGCGCCGAGGTCATCGCCATCAACGCCTCCCCGGACGGACTCAACATCAACTCCGACCGCGGCTCCACCCACCCCTGAGCAGCTCCAGAACTACGTGCGGTCCGTGGGCGCGGACATGGGCGTGGCCTACGACGGCGACGCCGACCGCTGCCTCGCCGTGGACACCGAGGGCAACCTCGTCGACGGCGACCAGATCATGGGAATGCTCGCCGTGGGCATGAAAGCCGACGGCACGCTCGGCTCCGATACGCTCGTGGTGACCGTCATGAGCAACCTCGGCCTGATCCTGGCCATGCGCGAGCACGGCATCCGCATCGTCCAGACGGGCGTGGGCGACCGCTACGTCCTGGAGAAGATGCTCAGGAGGTTTACACTGGGCGGCGAGCAGTCCGGTCACGTCATCGACACCATCCACGCCACCACCGGAGACGGAGTCCTCACTCCCCTGCGCGTGGCCGCCCGCCTCAAGCGCACCGGCAAGACTCTGGCCGAGCTGGCGAGCATCGTGACGCGCCTGCCCCAGACCCTCATCAACGTCAAGGGGGTAGACAAGGCGGCCGCGGGCACCAACCAGGTCGTTCAGGACGCCGTCGCACGGCAGAGGACGAGCTCGGCGAGACCGGCACGCGTCCCTGCTGCGCCCCAGCGGCACCGAGCCGCTCGTGCGTCATCGGTCGAGGCGCCACCCAGGAGGAGGCCGACCGCGTCGCGAACCACCTGGCCGGTGTCGTCAAGGACAACCTCTCGCTAGGCTTTTCCGGCCCGCGCCTGCAGATGAGTCGACGCCCCGGGCCCGCAGCTGCCGGGACAGCGGGACAGTCGGGTGGAACTCCCCGCCTCACCACCCGCTCATCCCCTGGCCGTGCTGGAGCCGGTGCCGACCTGGCGCGGCATCGGCCTGAGCGGCAGGCCCTCGACCTGCTGCTCGCCGTCCTGGCCGGACGGCAGACGCGAGCGACCAGGAGATCATTGAGGCCCTGTGCCGGAGAACGCCCTCGCCCGCCCGGCTGCGCGCCCTGCACGTCGTCGTCTCCAGAACCTGCAGCCCCGACGGGCGAGGACGCCACTGAGCGCGTCAGCGGGCACCGTGCGCTGGCGCTGCCCGCCTCAGACATTGACGCCCGAGACCTGGCTGCTCGCACGGAGCAGGCGCACATCTGCGCGCAGGCGGGCCAGTGGAGCCGGGTGCTGGAGCTGACTGCCGGCCTGCCCCTGACCGCCCGAGGCGGGCGATCAGGTCTCCCGCCCCTGGCCCAGCTTTCTCGGGCGCGCCGCCCATGGGAGCACGGCCCGGCGCGACCGGGCCCTCGCCCCGGAGGCCGCCGGCGAGTACGCGCAGGCCGTACCCTGCCAGGCGCCGCGGCGGACGGCGACCCGGCGACGAGACTGTCCTGGCCGCGCTCATGCGCGCCGAGGCCTGGGTGCGCCTCGCCCGCGACCGCCCTGAGATCTACGAGACTACTGCCCGGCTGCGCGAGCAGGGGCCGTGTCGCCCGGCGATGCGCGCTGCCCACGAGGTACGGCCCTGGCCTCGAGAGCCCCGTGCGCCGGGGGCTTTGAGCCGGCTCCCCGAGCACCTCCTGGGCCGCGAGGAGGATGTGACAGCCGTCCTGGCGGCCCTGAGCACCCGCCAGCTGGCTTCATCATCACCGCCGGGCGTGGCGCCGGCAAGACCACACTTGCCTCGTGGCCGTGGCGGCCCGCAGCCGCCGCCCCGCGGTGTACGTGTGGCCGCCCTGGCCGATGTCGCGCCCGGAGCGGACCTGATCAGGGTCCTGCTCGACGCCCTGGGGAGCCCGCCCGTCGCCGAGGCCGACTCGCAGATCGCTGGCGCCGCCCCCGGCTTCGCCGGGGACCCTTCTCGTCCTGGACAACTGCGAACACGTGGCCGAGGAGGTGGCGATCTCATCGGGACCGTTCCCGGCGAGCTGCACCGGGCTGCGGGTACTGGTGACCACGCCGCCCCTGACCTGGGCGGAGCACGTCCACCGTTTGCAGCCATTGATCACGCCTCCAGCGCCGGGCTCTTCCGGCGCGCCGCCTGGCCGCCCGGCCTCGGCCAGATGATCGACGAGGCGGATCTCGAGCTGCTCCTGGACCGCCTCGAGGGCATCCCCCTGGCCATCGAGCTGGCGGCCGCCCGCACCCGCACCCTCTCCGCGCAGATCCCCGCCCGCCTGCCAGGACGCCCCGACCCGCTGACGGGCGCACGCAACGCCCCGGCGCGCCAACGCACCCTGACCGCCGTCATCCAGTGGTCCTGAAATCTGCTCGACGCCGCCGAGCGCCGCGGTTCTGGCGCGGCTGGCGGTACTCGCCGACGGCTTCACCCTCGCCGCCGCCGAGGCGCTGATCGGGGTCGGCGCCGCAGACATCCTCGACGCCCTGGTGGCGCACTCCCTGCTCAGCGTGCGCGATCACGGCGTCCCCCGCTTCCACATGCTCCGTCACCGTCAGAGACTTCGCGCTCGCCCGGCTGGCCGACCCGGCGACGAGGCGCAGACCGCGGGCCGCCCGCGCGACTGGGTACTGGATATGTGCCCGAGGTCCGCGTCTGCCTCTTGAGGCACGCAGTTTGCGCGACGCTGGCGGCCCGCAGGCCGAGAGGCAGAACCGCCTCTTCCAGCAGCTGAGATGACGAGGCCGTCGTCATCCAGGTGCTCGAGCACGTCCTGCAGGAGGTGCGAGAGACGCAGGAGACCCAGAAGACCGTATCCGGTCGGGCGCACCGGGACGGCGGGGCGCGGCGGCGACCGAACCAGGACCGAACCAGGACCGGGAACAGGTCCAGGAGCAGTGCGGCGAGATGCCGGACGAGGCGCGACGGACCCGCAGGATGACGCTCTGCCCTCATCGGCGCCGTCGCGAGACTGTGGAGCGTCACCTGAGCTACGACCGCGTGGCCGACCACGCGCCGCGCCTCATCGAACCGCACGCGACCCGCTCGGAGCCTGCGCGGCAATGAGGCCCGACTCACCTCATGGCGCTGTACGCCGTCTCGGGACCTCGGCCCCGCCCGAGCGAATCGGAAAGGAACTGCCCGCTCCTTTCGACGGCGAGGGACCCGTCCATGGGCCCGAGTCCGGTGCTTCCTGCGCGCCCCGGCCGGCCACTGGCCGGACCTCGTCCACGACGCCGACCCGTGGGTGGCCTGGATCGCGGGCCGCTGCCTGTCGGCCCAGCTGGAGAACGCCGGGATGTCCGAAGCTGCGCTGGACATCGTCGAGAACCTGCTGAACCGGCTGGGTGGAAGCGGACCGGGCTGGGATCTACCTGCTCGAGCTGAGCTCCAGCTGACTCCCAGGTGCCTGCGTGACCCTGGGCAGGTACGAGCAGGTGGCCGACGAGTGCACCAAGCACTGGAGCTGGGGGACCGTCTGCTGCCGGCCTGGGGAGCCCTACCGGAAGGCGTTGAACCTCGACAGGGCCTCACCGCCAGGCCTACATCAGTCCCTCGTAATGATCTGGCCTCGCGCTCCTGGCCGCGACCGACGTCAGCTCTTCCTGAACGCTGCGCCTGTCTGATCCGTGAGCGGCGAACTGGAACTGATTCAGGGGCGCGCCCGGCGGGCCGCCCTCATCCAGCGCGAGAGCCTGCGCTACGCCGGGAGGTGGCGCTCCATCATGCTGGATCCCCGTGAGCTCTCACATCCTGGGCATGTGCCTGGTCACGGACGTCGAGCTCGACGAGGCCGAGGCGGCCGAGCTCGATGCGCCCGACATCCGCGCCCGGGCCGTGCGCCTCCTGTGCGACATGCTGACCGATCCCGCCCCTCAGCAGCGCGACGTGCCCACCATCATGGCACTGACCGCGGCGGTGGGACTGTCGACCATGGTCGCTGCGGCCCCGGGTACGACCCAACCGGCGACGGGAGCCGAGCTGGTCGCCACCGCCCCTGACCGTGGGCACCAACCAGACCTGCCGCCTGCTCTCCCACGACTACCTGCGGACCGCGCCCGACGGCGGATGCCCGGTTGTTCGCCGACGCCGCGACACGGGTACGGCACCTGACCGCACGCCTTCACGATGCGGCTGGCCTGCGCGCCGTCTGGCGAACGAGACCGGCTGACCGCACGCGCACGACGACGGTGCGGGCCTGCAGTGTCAGGCGTTGCGCCGCCAGGCGGGCGATCGTCCAGGGCGCCGCGACGGCCAGCACCAGGAGCGAGCTGATGATCGCCGAGCGCACATCGGCGGACGATCCCGCCCCGTCCAGCAGGTAGCGGCAGCCGTCCCACGATGTGCGAGACCGGGTTGTTGCGGGTGAAGGCCTTGAGCCAGCCCGGCAGCGTCGAGGTGGGCACCATGGCGTTGGACAGGAAGGTCAGGGGGAACAGCACGATCATCGCGAACGAGGTGACCGCCTGGGAGGAGGAGAAGACTGTCCCCAGGAACAGGAAGGCTCACGCGATGGCCCAGGCGCAGCCGCCCGCCAGGACGACGGCGCCCAGCGCCCCCGACCAGCCGTTGACTGGGCGGTAAGCCCATGACCACACCGGTCAGATCGTCAGCGAGGTGCCACGGCGTAGCGCAGCACGTCGGCCACCATGGGGCCCAGCACCGGGCGATGCGGGACATCGGCATCGTGCGGAAACGATCGAAGACGCCCTTGTCCATGTCCCCGCGAAGGTCCACACCACGCCTGGCTGGTGGTGAGCGCATTGATGATGACCAGGCCGAGACGATCGTGGGCAGGTAGCCCTCGACGTCCCCGGCGATGGCGCCGCCGAAGATCTGCCCGAACATGATGGTGAAGAGCACCGGCTGGAGGAGGATGTCGTAGAACTCTCCCGGGTTGCGCACCATCGTGATCAGCGAGCGCCAGGCCATGGACAGGGTGTCCGGGATCAGGCGCGCCTCGCTGAAGCGGGAGAGACCGGTTGAGGAGAAGGAAGTCGTGGGAGTGGGCTGCGGCAGTGGCGGTGGAGGCTGCATGACTGCTCCTGGTTCTCGGAGGCGCGGGTGGAAGGACGAGTGGAGGCGGCTGCTGGACCAGGAGCCGACGGCGTCGTGCGAGACGTTGTTCGGACCGGGCTCCCTTGCCCGGAGCTCTGCCGGGGCTGGCCGGTCAGGGCCATGAAGACCGCGTCCATGCTGGGGCGGTCCACCGAGACCGTCTTGGGCTGGCAGCCCGGCGTCGCGCAGGGCCACGAGCACCTCGGTGGCCACGGACGCCTCGGCCAGAGGCGCCTGGAGATGGAGCGCCCTGGTCGATCGACGGCGGGTGCGTGACCGGTCACCCGCTCGATGATCGTCGCGGTGGCTGTCTGGTCCTCCGGGCGTGGCCGGGGTCAGGATGAGGCGCTGGAGCCCACCCTGTCCTTGAGGTCGTCCGGGGTGCCCTCGGCGATGAGCCGGCCGCCGTCGATGATGCCGACGTGGTGGGCCAGGCGATCGGCCTCCTCCAGGTACTGCGTGGTCAGCAGGATCGTGGAGCCGCCGTCCACCAGGGAGCGGATGACGTCCCACATCTGCTCGCGCGTGCGCGGGTCCAGCCCGGTGGTGGGCTCATCGAGGAAGATCAGCGGGGGCCTGGCGATCGGCGAGACGGCCAGTCCAACCGGCGCCGCATGCCGCCGGAGTACCCGCTCACCCGCTTACCCCGGCCTGCGTCAGGCTGAAGGAGTCCAGGAGCTCGTCGGCCCGCTCGCGGGCCCGACGCCGGCTCAGACCCAGCAGGCGGCCGAAGAGCCGCAGGTTCTCAACCCCGGTGAGCATCTCATCGACGCTGGCGTACTGGCCCGTCACCCCGATGACGCTGCGCACCGCATGGCGCTCGCGGACGACGTCGTGCCCCAGGACCCGGGCAGTGCCGCCACTGGGCGCCAGCAGTGTGGTGATCATGCGCAGCGCCGTGGACTTCCCGGCGCCGTTGGGTCCCAACATGCCGTAGACGATGCCCGCGGGGATCGTCAGGTCCAGGGAGTCGACGGCGGTGAACGTGCCGAATCTGCGGGTCAGGCCACGGGTCTCGATGGCCGGGCCGGAAGACGGACTCGGGGCCGCCTGTGACGCAGTTCGTAGCGTTGATCGTGGTGCCGTTTGCGATGTCATGCCATGAGGCTGGCCCCTCGCGGTTTCAGATCGCCTTCAGCGCGACTTCACCTGCTTTCATCCGCTTCCAGCCGCCTTCAATGGCGGAGCGCGAGCAGAGCAGTGCCCCGCCGTCCGCCGTCATCATGACGGGGAGGCGGGGCACTGCAGGGCGACCGTCCGCTCCGGCGGCTGGATCAGCGCTTGAGTACTGCGGAGCGCGGCGGGCTTTGTGCAGACCGGTTTTCTTGCGCTCGACGACGCGGGCGTCGCGAGTGAGGAAACCGGCCTTCTTCAGGGTGGCGCGATTGGCGTCGCGGTCGATCTCGTTCAGAGCGCGGGCGATGCCGAGGCGCAGCGCGCCCGCCTGCCCGGAAACGCCGCCGCCGTCGATGCGGGCGATGACGTCGAAACGACCCTCGAGGTCGAGAACAGTGAGGCGAGCCCGTACCAGCTGCTGGTGCAGCTTGTTGGGGAAGTAGTCCTCCAGGCTGCGGCCGTTCAGCGTCCACTGGCCGGTGCCAGGGACGAGACGGACGCGGGCGACGGCCTCCTTGCGGCGGCCCAGGCCGGCGCCGGGAGCGGTGACGGACTGGCCGCGGCCCTCGGAGGAGCCGGTGGTCTCGGTGGTGTAGCTGGAAGGGGCGTTCTCCCTCATCCAGCGCGTCGATGGTCGACAGTGGTCTCAGCCACGATATGTCCTTTGCTTGTCGCGGTATGCCGGGCGCCGGAGCGCTTACTGGGCGACCTGGGTGATCTCGAAGGCCTGCGGGTTCTGCGAGGCGTGCGGATGCTCCGCGCCTGCGTAAACCTTGAGCTTCTTGAGCTGCGCGCGACCGAGCTTGGTGTGGGGCACCATGCCCTTGACGGCCTTCTCAACGGCGCGCTCGGGCCGGGTCGCCAGCAGCTCGCGGTAGGAGATCGCCTTGAGACCACCGGGGTAGCCCGAGTGGCGGTAGGCGAACTTCCTGTCGGCCTTGCCGTTGGTCAGGCGACCTTGTCGGCGTTGACAATGATGACGTAATCGCCGCAGTCCCTCATTGGGGGCGAACTGGGGCTTGTAGCTTCCCACGGAGCAGGTTCGCGGCCTGAGCCGCGAGGCGGCTGAGAACGACGTCGGTGGCGTCAATGACGTACCAGTTCTTCCTCGACGTCGCCGGGCTTCGGTGTACGTGCACAGGCGTTGCCTTCGTTTCTCTTTGGCGGGTGGACGCGCCGACCCAGCGCTGAAGCATCACTGGACGACGAGACCACCATGGTCAGGTGAGTGGTCGGCGCACCGGCGACCCGGGCGAGTGGGATAACACCGCGGATGCAATCGCGTGCTGCACGACGGTCACCAACGATACCGGTGGCGCCGGAGAAGGGTCAAAGACGCGGCTTCTCATTCGCGTGAATCGCACCACGCAGCCGGCCTCGCACCCGCTCCACACCTGACTCACACCCGACTCACACCCGCCCCCATCGCCACGACCACATCCCAGGGACGCGGAGGACGCAGCCGAAGAGATCTGGGCTCCGTCGGCCGTGTAAGCGCCCGTGCAGGCCGCACAGCCTGCACCACCCCATCCGCCCGAACAGCCCGCACGGCCCTCAGCGCTCGTCAGCGGCCAGAGACGACTGAAGCAGTCGGCTTCCCGGAGAGCGTCTCAGCATCTGCCGGCAAAAGTCGGCGCTGAACGCTCCAGGAGGCCGGCGGGGCGGGATGCGCACCGGCCCGGCGGGTGGAACACCACCCAGTCGGAACCGCTCATTGCCGCGGAGCCGACGGCAGAGCCTCACAAGCCCCCAGAATCCCCGCGAGCCCCACGGACCATCCGTCGCCCCGGACGCAGGCCACCCCCACCCCGGCTCTGCAGTCGGCTGCAATTCTGCGATTCTACGATTCTGCGATTGCGTGATTCCGAGCCAGACCGGAAAGTCGCAAGCGCATTGTGCGCACAAAGAAACGCTCGCCACAATCATCTTTATAACACCTGAAGTTTTGATTTTTTCAGGACGCGGAGATCATGTATTGAAATGAATATGTATTCCTGTTTCGCATATGCACCCCTTCAGCCATTTTCACTATCGGGGCGCACTGCGGCCGCTCTCAGCAGGTGAGGCGCCGCATGAGCTCGAGCGCGCTCGGCCTGGGCGGCGAGTTGATCATCCGCCGGGTAGACGACGTCCCAGGGTGAGCCCATGGGCCGGAGCCACAGGGGCCGCGTCATCCCGGGTCCGCGCCGCGAGCAGTTCGCCGGGCCAGGCGGCGGGCCTGCGCCCTCGCCCGACAGCGAGCCCGGCCCCGACCAACGAGCGCACCAGCGAATGGCAGAACGCGTCGGCCACCACCTCGAGCACCACGAGACCGGCGTCCCCGCCCGGAGCTCCAGCGGCCACCCGCCGCCAGGCCAGGCGGCGCAGCGTGCGGATGGTCGTCGCACCGTCTCGCGCTTGCAGTGGACAGGAAGTCGTGCTCGCCGAGCAGGGGGCGGCCGAGGCGGCCATGGCGTCGACGTCGAGGCGCTCCGCCATCCACAGCACGTGCCCTCGGCGCAGAGGATCCGGGAGACTCGGCGTCGGCGATCCGGTAGGTGTAGCGGCGGTCGAGGGCGGAGAAAAACGCGCGTCGAACGCAGCGGGCACGACGCGGACGCCGGTCACCACGATGTCGGACGCGCCCTCAGGGGCGCGGGCAGGCCGTCTCGAGCCTCATGCGCCAGAACGCCCGTCAGGCGGGTGAGCAGGGCGGCCTCGGGAGACCGTCCAGAGCGCCCGGGCAGAGCCGACCACGCATCCCTCGCTCACATCCAGGTGCGCCACTTGTGCGGCGGCGTGGACGCCGGAATCGGTACGGCCCGCCACGGTCAGTCTCACGGGCTCCCGCAGGACGGTCTGCAAAGCCGCGGAGAGGACGCTCGACGGTACGCAGGCCCGGCTGCGCGGCCCAGCCGTTGAAGCCGGAGCCGTCTGAGGCCAGGTCCAGGCGCAGCCGGAGGACATGCGGTTCCGGCCCCTCAGGAGTGGGAGGAGTCTCGGTCATGGTGCCATTGGATCATGCCGCGCGCCGTGACCGGACGCATCAGGCCGATCGACGGTAGCGTCATCCCCGTGACCACGATCTCCACGCTCTCCGTCGACTGCGGCGGAGGCGGTATCAAGGCTCGGTGCTCGACGCCGAGGGCGCCATCGTCTCTCGTGCAGTGCGCACCCCCACCCCTACCCGCTGCCTCCCACCAAGCTGGTCGAGACCATCGCGGGACTGGCGGAACAGCTGCCCGGCGCCGACCGGGTGACAGTGGGCATGCCGGGAATGATCCGCCATGGCGTTGTTATCGCCACACCCCACTCACATCACCAGGGACGGCCCCGGTCGCGGATCCCGCCCGACCTGGTCGAGCAATGGGCGCGCTTCGACATGGGAGCGGCGATCAGCGGCCGCCTCGGCATCCCTCTCTCATTCTCAACGACGCCGAAGCTGGCCGGCTGCGGAGTGGTGACGGGCCAGCGGCACGAAACGATCGTGACGCTGGGAACAGGGCTGGGCAGCGCGGTCTTCGACAACGGAGTCCTCGCCCCGCACGTCGAGGTCTCCCAGGGACCGGTGCGGGGCCTGTCCTACGACGATTACATCGGTGAGCACGAGCGCCTGCGCTATGGGCGACGCGCACTGGTCGCGTCGCGTGCGCCGAGTGGTCGATGCGCTGCGGCCCATGTACATGTGGGACCGTTCAGTACCGGCGCGGCAACTCCCGCCGCATCACCGCATTCCAGTTGAATGCCGCATCGGCGACGACGTCGTCGTCGTCCCCAACGAGGCGGGATGACCGGAGGGCACGGTGCTGGGACATGACTGGGGCATGACTGGAATGACAGAGCCATGAAAGAGCCATGACATGAACGGATCGGTTCCCCGACCCATACGGGCCGGGGGACCGATATTCGAATGCGCTGAGTGCACCGAGTGCGCTGCGAGCGCCTCAGTCAGCTCAGGCGCTGCGGGCGGCGCGACAGCGTCAGGCCGAGACCACCAGCGGCGAGCGCGGCGACGGCGACCAGGGCCAGCCGTGCCGGCGGCGGCACCGGTGTGAGCCAGCGCGGGCTTCTTGGCCTCCTCAGGAGCCTCTCGAGGCAGCCGCAGTGCCGCAGGCTCTCAGGAGCGGGCTCACCCTCACCCGGGGCGGGCGCGCTGACCGGCGAGGGCGGCTCAACGGGAGCGCCGGCGGCGAAGGTCTCGCTCGGGTCGGCACCGGCGTGGAGTCGTCGCTCGGGGTCGGGGCAGAGTGCTGCGTCGGGGCGGGCGCGGGTTGGTGGTGCCATTGCCATCGCCTCGACCAACTGCGACCGCGTTGGCGGTGGCAGACAGGCTCTGGCCGTTCACCGTGGCCGTGTTGTCCTTCGAGTCAGCGGTCGAGGTCGACGACGTAGAAGACGCGGCATACGGTCTCGGGGCTGCTGACCGTCCAGGTCACCGTGTGGGAGTCCTTGTCGTACTTGGCGTCCTGGGGCTTCCACTTGTTGGACCAGTCGGTGTCTGTGCACTCGACGGTGCCGTAGGCGGCGTCGGAGTCGACGACCGTGTAGGAGGTCGAGCCGTAGACGTTGACGCCCCAGGTCCAGGTGTACGCGTCCTTCACATTGCTCAGCCAACCGGTCTTGATGAGCTCCTTCCGCTGCTCGGGGATGACGCCGTCGCAGTGGTCGGTGTCGCAGACGCCGTCGCCGCTCGCTGTCTCCCGGAACGACCCGGAAGGTCTCCGCTATTGACGACAACAGACGATTCCGTCTTGCCGATGAGGTCAGTGGTGAGCTGGCCGCGGGCCCACAGGGTGCCGTCGACGTGGTCCCACTGCTCGACGGAGGAGTTGAGGGTGCAGGTCAGGTGCTGGAGTTGATGGCGGCAGTGCAGTCGCCGGGGTGACGCTCGTCGTCCTTCTTGACGAGCTTGAAGTCAACGCCGCTCGCCCAGTGCAGGCCCTCGCCGAGGTCGACCGTCAGGGTCTGCCCGGCCCGAGGTGAATTGGCGCCCAATCCGCGTTGACCTCGATCTCCTGCCAGGCCTCGGCCTGCTTGGACTTCGTGACGACGTTGGTGACGCCAACAGGTGCCGGGTCATCGGCCTGAGCCACGGGCGCGGCCACAGCGGCCCAGCCCAGGGTCGTGGCGAGACCGGTGGCGGCGAACACGCCGACCAGACGCCGCGCCAGGGAACGGGTGGCCGACCTGCTGGCAATTGTTCTTGCTAGAGGCATGGGAACTCCATCGGGTTGATCGCAACTCTGAGTTACTGGGTTCAGCGTATCGCGACCGTGACCAAAGAGAAACCGAATAGAGCCGCTTTACAGATTCAAACGTGTAGCCTTGTCACGACAAACATGTGATTTTGAGACCCGAAAGATATTTAGTGGGGCCCGGCCGCCATTCAGCGGCCGGGCCCCACACATGAAACAAGAGCTCAGGCGTCGTCGTCCTTCGCAGCGGCCTCATCTGCGGCCGCGCCGGCAGGCTCTTCACGGCCTTGGCAGCCGCCCTCTTCGCGGTCTCGACGGCGTCGGCCACGACCTCCTTCTGGCCACGGGCTCGAGCACGAGCGAGATCACGGCCATGGGAGCGTTGTCGCCCTTTGCGCGGCATGGTCTTGGTAATGCGGGTGTAGCCGCCGTTGCGCCCTTCGAACTGGGGGCGAGCACTCGAAGAGCCGGTAGACGGCGAACTTGTCCGTCACCTTCTTCAAGACCGTGCGGCGAGCATGAAGGTCACCGCGCTTGCCCTTCGTGATGAGCTTCTCGACGTCAGGGACGCAGGCGGCGGGCGCGGGCCTCCGTCGTCGTGATCGACTCGTGGACGATGAGCTGCGTAGCAAGATTGGCCAGCATGTGGCGCTCATGCTGGGCACTGCCGCCCAGACGGGGACCCCTTTGGTGGGGCGAGGCATGATTGTCTCCTAGTGAAATGACGGACGGGCTCAGGAGTGCTGCTCGTCGCTGAACGTGGGACTGGTGTAGTCGTCCTCGGAGACGTAGTCGACCGGGGAGCCCTTGAGGGACAGGCCCAGCTCGGCCAGCTTCTCCTTGATCTCGAGATCGACTTGGCACCGAAGTTGCGGATGTCGAGCAGGTCCGCTCGCTGCGCGCGACGAGCTCGCCGACCGTGTGAATGCCCTCGCGCTTGAGAGCATTGGAGTGAACGCGCCTGCAGGTCCAGCTCATCGATCATGCGAGCGCCAGATCCTGCTGCAGAGCCTGATCCATGGGAGATGGGCCGACCTCGATGCCCTCCGCCTCGACGTTGAGCTCACGCGCCAGCCCGAAGAGCTCGACCAGCGTCTTGCCGGCGGAGGCCAGCGCATCGCGGGGCGTCATGGAGGCCTTCGTCTCCACATCGACGATGAGACGGTCGAAGTCGGTGCGCTGCTCGACTCGGGTGGCCTCGACGGAGTAGGAGACCTTCTGACCGGCGAGTAGATGGAATCCACGGGAATCCGCGAGATCTCCGCGTTCGGATCCTTGTTCTGCTGGTCGACACGTAACCGCGACCGCGCTCGACCGTGAGCCTGATCTCGAGCTTGCCCTTCCGTTGAGGGTGGCGATCACCAGCCCGGTTGTGGATCTCGACGCCGGCCGGAGGAGGATGTCGCCGGCGGTGACGGCGCCCGGACCGGACTTGCGCAGGTACATGACGACCGGCTCATCGTTCTCGCTCGAGAGCACGATCTCTGATGTTGAGGATGATCTGAGTGACATCTCCTTTTGACCCGGCGATGGCGCGAACTCGTGCGGAACCCCGTCGATGCGCACGGAGGTGATTGGCCGCGCCCGGGACGACGACAGCAGGGTGCGGCGCAGAGAGTTTCGAGTGTGTATCCGAAACCGGGCTGCAAGAGGCTCGATGACGAACCGCGAGCGGCGGTTCTCCTCGACGACCTCGAGAGAGCGCGGGTCGCTGTGCACTGAGCACTGGCTCTCGTCGCGGCGCCCGCTATATGACGCCGTTCCTCATGGTGCGGCCGCCGCCGGACGGTACGGACGACTGCCGCCCACTCCCGGCGGGATGGATTCTGTTCAGCGGTCGGCGCCCCGGCCCTCCAGCGGGGCGAGGACGCCGGACCCCAGGATAGATCTGTGACGCGGCGGCGCCTCGGAGGGCGGCAGCCGTTGGGAGCCTGTCATGAACATCCGTGATGGAGCCGACCCCGAGGCCGGCGGCCTGAAGAGAGCGGGATCGCGGTCCGCGGCGTCGGAGCCCGGCTTGACGAAGACGAAACGACCTTTCTTCATGCCGGGTGCTCCTGAAGCCCGGCGCGGCGGGCCTCGGCCGCGAGCTGAGCGGCATAGGGGTGGACTTTGCAGAGAGCCCTTGAAACCGACCTGCCCGGAGGAGGCCCATGCGACGACGGCGCCGTGTCGGTCATCAGTATGACCGATCGTGTTGTTGAACGTCGACTTGATGGTAGGCGTGGCTGCCGTAAGCGTGACATTCCTTTGCGGTCCTCTGCGGCGCGGCTTGCGCACAGCGGAGCGGGTTTCTGGTAGGCATCCTTCCTTCTTCGGTGAGTGTCGTCGCGGCGCCACGCTGGGCGGGCCCGCTGTTGCCACTCGCCTTCTTCTTGCCGGCACACAGTGCGCTTTGGGACCCCTGCGAGTGCGCGCGCATTGGTCTTGGTCCGCTGGCCGTGGACCGGCAGATGGCGGCGGTGGCGTATGGGCCCCTGGTAGCAGCCGATCCTGATCTCGGCGACGGATGTGTCGGCCTGAACCTCACGACGGAGGTCGCCCTCCACCCGGTAGGTCGCCCCTCGATGTGATTGGCGCAGCGCGACCAGCTCGTCCTCAGTGAGGTCCTTGACGCGGGTGTCCGGGTTGACTCCGGTTGTCGCAGTGGTCCTGGCTGCACGGGTGCGGCCGATCCCGAAGATGTAGGGTGAGAGCGACCTCGACCTCGGCTTCTCGCGAGGCAGACCGACACCGGAAACATGTGCCACGGTGGTGGTTCTCCTGTTGCGCTCCCGGAGGTCGTCACCCGCCCCTCCGTTCCTTTCTTGACGGCCCCATCCAGGAACCGGTTGCGGGTCCGGCGCGAGCCGGCGACCGCTGGAGCGGGATGCCGGTGCGGCCACAGACACGCGGTGGCCGGATGCGCGAGGGTCAGCCCTGACGCCGCTTTGTGCCGCGGGTTGGAGCAGATGACCAGCGACGCGGCCGTGGCGGACGAATCACCCTTGCAGCTGTCACAGATCTTCTTAACGCTCGGCTTGACCTTCCGCGATGTTCCTCCGTCATCCCCCGCTGGAGGGGACCGTCACTGACCGATAGACGATGCGACCACGGGACAAGTCACGTAGCTCAGCTCCACGTGACTACGCGGTCCTCGGGGAGGATGTGATGTGGAAAAGGCCGCATCTTTCCGGAGATGTGCGCGAGCACGACGCCCGTTGCTCAGCTCCACCCGGAACATCGCATCTCGGAAGGGCCTCGACGACGAACCCTCGACCTCGATGACGCCGTCCTTCTTAGCCATGCGTTCCCTCCGCCGGTGCTCGCTCGAGTTCCTCCGACGACGTCGCCGTCGGGTGACGCGCTCCGGCCTGCCGCCCCGCCAGCGTGCCGTCACGGGTTTCCCCGCACGGGCTCTGGGGAAGAGTCGCGCCGGACCGCTCTGGCGGCACCGACCGCTGGCGCGATACGACAGGCTGCCCGCGAAACCACCATGCGAGATTGAGCACGACTGCGGTAGCTTTCTGCAGCACACCGCCGACCGGCAGCCGCTCGGCCGGCGGCTCAGCGCAGCGGACGCGGCTCGATCCCTGTGGGGTCCAGTCCTCGACTCCGCCATCGGAGGCGGGTCAGGAACCCATACGCCGCCGGGAAACCAGGGGCCACCGTGTGTCTCCCACGGCTGTGCGCGATCCATATCAACGGTCACCACCGTCCACCCGTCGCTTGCGCCCTCGACCTCGGGCTCTCAGGAGTGAGCACGGCTCGCACTGCCAGTACCATCCCCGGCCGCAGGCGAGCTTTGCGCTTGACCGAGTAGTTCAGAATATCGGGCGCCATGTGCATGGCGGTTCCGATCCCGTGGCCGACGTAGTCCTCCAGAATGCCCAAGGCGGACACGGCATGCCCACTGCAGGCTCGGGCCACCACGTCTCGACCGTGTCTCCGACAGTGTTCAGGCGGCCGGCGCCCGGAGTCATCACCGGCCATCGCCCGGGCGAGTGCCGCGATGGCGGCCCACAGGCCTGGCGAGTCGTCGCATCCAGGATCCGGGTCGGCGTCACTGGCATAAAGCGGCCGCCCACGACGCAGGAAGGCGGCATCGCCACACTGGACGCCGGACCCGTCCAGGACATAGGCGCCGCAGTCGAAGGTGACCAGATCGCCCTCGTGGAGAATCTGCCCCGGGATGCCGTGCACAACCTCCTCATTGACCGAGAGACGCACACGGTGGCCGGCAGTCGTGGTACCCCCGGTGCTGGAGTGCGCCCTGCGCGCTCGATCGTCTCGGCGCACACGGCGTCGAGCCGGGCCGGTCGTCACCCCCCGGTTTCACGCCGCCTCCCGCAGAGCAGCATGGATATCGGCCAACATTAGGTGTCTGCGCGCCGCATATGACGCACCTGATCAGGTGTCTTGACCTCAATGCGGTTGCGCAACTCACGCTTACTCCCTACGTGTGGTGGCGGAAGCGGAACGACGACCGGACGCGTCGGCACGTCATTGTGCGAGGCCGGGCGGTCGCGGGGAGCCGGGTCAGACAGCCGCGGTAAGGGGCGAGCGCAGTCATGATGCGCTCGGTGACCCGTCATCGCCGGATGCCGAAAATGACCCAACGAGCAGGCCCCGCCGCCGTACAACGAGGCCAGCGGTCGGTCTGCCTTCGGCATAGACCTCAAGACGACGATGATCACCGGCTCGGTATCGTCATCAGCGCGGTTCTGCTCGGTCGCGCGCTTGAGAAGACGTAAGACGACGCCCTCGGCGTCCGCCGTGATCTCAAGGACGACATCGAGGGCGGCGCCGGTTTCGCTACATCGCGCCGAGCTCATGGACCTGCGACTGGTGTGTGCGGGGTAGCGTCCAGGAGGTGAAGCCCTGGCGGCGTCGGCGGCAGCCAGGCGCCCTTTTGACCATCGCGTTGGTCACGGAGTCGGGGACGTACTCGCCCTTGTCCATACTGCTTGGCCTGCTTGCCCAGCTCGGTGGCCCCGACGCATTGGCGCGGAAGATATTTCGCGGGTGGAGATGGCGGATGTGGGACAGGCGCTCGGAGGATCCGAGCCGCCTGGGTGCCTTGGCCTGCCCCGGGGCTGAGGAGAACCATGCGTACGCTCATGGAGAGAAACCCTCTGCAATGGTGCATGCTGGAGCCGAGAGTTGATCTCTTGACCGTTCGGGAGCCCGACCCGACCATATAATGAGGATCGGGAAAGCGAAGGAAGGGCAGGTTCTGGACAGACCGAGCCAGATGACCGCACACGGCATCAGGCCAGAACGACGAGGTAGAGCGAACCGCCACCGTCACCCGAGTTGATGACGTACCTGAGAAGTTGGGTTTGTCGGCTTTTACCGGCCCGGATGCTGGAATGAATCCGCCACTTCTTCATATTGTCCGCGACTTCCTCGCTGAAGGTGATCGCCGTGTAGAAGAAGGTGAAGAAGAGGATGAGGAGCCCAGCCGACGAGATAGGGGGCGCCGTCTGGTGGAGGTTCTTCCCGGATCCACTGGAATCACGAGCTGTCGGTTTGCTGAACTGGGCGATCAGCCGCGGCATGGAGAGGATCGAGAGGCGAAGATGACCGGATGACGCCCGGTGGTGTTGATCTTGACGGCATGTAGGTGGTCGATCCGTTGCACTGGCGTCTGCCGATCATGCGCTTTCATGTACTGACGGATGCGGCGCGGCCTGCTCGATGAACACCACTGCGACAGTGGACGCCAGAATGACGGCGATGACGATGAGGAACTTGAGACGCCGCCGTTGCCCTTCGCGATGGACAGTGTTCTGAGGCATGCAAGACGATCGAGGTGAAGATGAGCAGTGACATGTTGCTGCCGATGCCGCGCTCGTGGAGACGAGCCTGCCCAGCCACATGATCAGGGGTTTCGTGCCGGTAGGCCTTCCGCGGTGACGACCATGAGCGCCAGATTGAGCGCGGAGCTGTTGGGAACGATCGGGTACGGTGCAGGTTCCGAAGAGTTCGCCGGCGGCGGCCGTGGCGACGATGGTGGACGACTGCAGCAGCCCCAGACCGATGGTGAGGTAGCGCGTACTCGTGAGCTTGGCGGCACCCGACTGTCTCTTCCTTGTAGAGCCTCGAATCGGGATGACGACGCGTGCGGAGCTACTGATGATCGACGCGGTGATGTAGGGTGCGATGCCCAGCGCGAAGACGCCTGAAGCTGCAGCAGGGCTCAACACTGAGAAGATAAAATGATGAGGCCCAGCAGGCCGGGTCCGCCCTGCTGCTGGCCTCACCGATGCACTGTTTGACATTGGTCAGGATCGACGCCCGCGTCGGCAGGACCGACCCCAGGCGAACAGGGCCATGATGCCGAGGGTGAAGAGAG